>Ga0335069_10001616_pt1 | contig 36058 bp, 35 predicted proteins | sample Lox_Sample_11_FD_206714 | JGI IMG/M metagenome (GOLD analysis project Ga0335069, IMG submission 206714) | Soil microbial communities from Loxahatchee National Wildlife Refuge, Florida, United States - Lox_Sample_1.1 | ecosystem: Environmental > Terrestrial > Soil > Wetlands | place: USA... | reverse complement strand
AGGAGCTGCGGCTGCTGCTGCGGGCCATCCTCTCCGAGGGCGAGCGGCAGCAGGGGGCGATCCCCTTCGCGGTCGACGCCCGAGGCCGCCTCTACGCTCCCGAGCCGAAGGACGAGCGGACGCTGGCCGGGCTCGGCATCGTGTCCGGTGCCCGGGGCCCGCGGGTGGAGGCGGAGGACTGGGTGGTGGCCGAGCAGCCGCGCTCGGCGAGCGGCATCCGCATCGGGGTGGCGCGGCCCGTCGACGCCGCCCTGCGCGACATCCGGCGCACGGCGGTGCGCAACCTGGGGCTGGGCCTGGCGCTGGCTCTCGTCGCCGGGCTGGGCGTGCTCCCCCTGTCGCACCGGATGACGCGACACATCGACTCGCTCACCGCGGGCGCCGAGCGGCTGGCCCGCGGCGAGCTGGAGGTGCGGGTGCCGGTCCCGCACGGGCGGGAGTTCGCCCGCTTGGCCGAGACCTTCAACCGCATGGCCCGCGACCTGCGCGTCCACCAGCAGCAGCTGGTGGAGCAGGAGCGGTTGCGCAAGGAGCTGGAGATCGGCCGCCGCATCCAGGAGGAGCTGCTGCCGCGGGCCCCGCTGCTGGCGCCGTTCACGGAGGTGAGCGGCGTCTCCATCCCCGCCCGAGAGGTGGGCGGGGACTTCTTCAACTACTTCACCCTGCGCGAGCACGAGGTGGCGATCCTGGTCGGCGACGTCTCCGGCAAGGGCGTCGGCGCCGCGCTGCTGATGGCGAGCCTGCAGGCGACCATTCGCGCCCGCCTGGGCGCGGAGCGCGACCTGGCCTGCCTGGTGGACGCTCTCGACCGGGAGATGGAGAGCGAGGAGCCGCTGGCGCCGTACTACACGCTGTTCCTGTCGGTGCTGGAGACGGAGCACGGGCGGCTGCGCTGGGTCAACGCCGGCCACACCACCCAGTTCCTGGGCCGCACGGACGGCACCGTCGAGCGCCTGGCCTCCACCGGCCGTCCCCCGGGTCTGTACCCGGGCGGCGGCTACGAGCAGCGGACGGCGCAGCTGCGGGACGGGGACGCCCTCTTCCTGTTCACCGACGGGCTGGTGGAGGCCGAGGACGAGTCGGGCGAGCCCTTCGGCATGGCGCGGATCGAGGCGCTGCTGCGGCTGCACCTCTCCCAGGGGCTGGGTCCGCTGCTGGGGCGGGTGCAGGCCGGCGTTCGCGAGCACCGCGGGCCGCGGGAGGCCGCGGACGACGCCACCATGGTCGCGCTGCGCTACTCGCACGACGCGCTCGTCGGGACGAGAGCGTGAGGCGGGACTGGGGCGGCCTGGCCGGCCGCGAGCACGACGTCCTGGTCGTGGGCGGCGGCGTCTACGGCGCCGCCGCCGCCTGGGACGCGGCCCAGCGCGGGCTCACGGTGGCGCTCGTCGAGCGCGAGGACTTCGGCAGCGGCGCCTCCTGGAACAGCCTGAAGACGATCCACGGCGGCATGCGCTACCTGCAGAAGGCCGACCTGCGGCGGCTGCGAGACTCGGCCGCGGAGCGGCGGGTGCTGCTGAGGGTCGCGCCGGAGCTCGTGCGACCGCTGCCGTTCCTCATCCCTGCCCGCGGCCACCTCACGACCGGCCGCGAGGCGCTGGCCGCGGCGCTGGCGCTCAACGACCTGCTGACCTGCGACCGCAACCGGGAGTTGCCGCCGGAGCGACAGATCCCGCGGGGACGCACGGTGGGACCGGCCGAGGCGCTGCGCCTCGTGTCCGGCCTGCGTCGGGAAGGCCTGACGGGCGCCGCCCTCTACCACGACGCTCAGGCCGTCAGCACCGAGCGGCTCACCCTGGCCTTCGTGCATGCCGCGGCCGGGGCCGGCGCCGCTTGCGCCAACCACGCCGAGGCCGTCTCGCTGCTGCGCGCCTCCGGCCGCATCGCCGGGGCGGCGGTGCGCGACCGTCTCGACGGCCGGACGAGCGAGGTCCGCGCGCGCGTGGTCCTCAACTGCGCTGGTCCCTGGTGCGACGACGTGCTCGCCCTCTGCGGCCCTCTCCGTGCCCGGCGGGCGCCGCTGTTGCGCGCCCGCAACCTCGTCCTGCGCCGGCCGCCGTCGCTGCCCTTCGCGGTGGGCGCGCGCAGCGCCGGTCGCTTCCTGTTCCTGGTGCCCTGGCAGGGGTGCACGATGGTCGGCACCTCGTACGAGCCGTCGGAGGGCGCGCCTTCGGACCCGCTCGATTTCCTGCGCGAGGCCGCCTCTGCCTTCCCCTGGGCCGAGCTCACCGCCCAGGACCTGGTGCTCGTCCACGAGGGGCTGGTCCCCGGCCGCGGCGGCGCCTCCGGACTGGCGACGCGCACGCGGCTCCTGGATCACGGAACCGAGGACGGCCTCCCGGGCCTGGTGAGCGTGCAGGGCGTCAAGTACACCACCGCGCGGCTGGTGGCGGAGCGGGTGGTCGATCTCCTCGGCCGCCGGCTGGGTCGCCCGCTGCCGCCCTGCCGCACGGGGACGACCCCGCTCGCGGCGGCGCGGGTGTTGCCGCGCCCCCTGGAGTCGGCCACGCGCACCGCCGTGCGCGCGGAGATGGCGCTCACGCTGGCCGACGCCGTGCTGAGGCGGCTCGACCTGGGTACCGCCGGTCCCCCGGAAGCCGCGGAGCTCGCCAGCGTGGCAGTCACCATGGCGGCGGAGCTGGGGTGGGACCAGCGCCGGCTCGAGCAGGAACAGGCCGCCCTGGGCGCCGTCTACGACCGGCTCGCCCGGCCGGGGCCCGTTTGACCTTAGAATTCCGGCGCCAGCTCAGTAGTCGCCCGCAGGAGGGCCGAGCGTCTGTCATGGCATTGCCGTCCGAACGCCCCAAACGCCCCGCATCCACGGTGGTCCCGGCAGCCGAGGCCGGTGCGGCCGGCGGCGAGCGGCTCCTGCGAGCGCTGGTGTCGCTGGTCGACGACCTGACCGTCGAGCGCGACGAGCCGGGGCTGCTGCGGGCGGCCGTCGAGCACGCGGTCGGCTCGCTGGGGCTGGTGGGCGGGGCGGCGATGGTGGTTGGCGAGGACGGCGCTCCCCGCGCGGCTGCCGCGCACCGGCTCAACCCGGAAGACGAGGAGGTCCGCGATCTGGCGAGGACCGTGCTGGCCGGGCAGCTGCCGTTGGTGCGGCCGCTGAGCGAGGGCGGCTGGCTGGCGGCGACGCCGCTGCGCGCCCGCCAGCGCACGCTCGGCGCACTGGTGCTGCACGGGGACGCGGCCAGCGGCTCCCCGCTCGGCAACGACGCGCTCGAGGTCCTCGGCAAGCAGGTCGGCACCGGCCTGGAGAACGTCCGGCTCTACGCCGAGCTGCGGGAGGCGGCCGGCCGCGCCGAGGTGCTGCGGCGGATCACCACCGCGGTGACCTCGGGGTCCGAGCTGGCCTCGGTGCTGCCGGCCGTGGCGGCGGAGGTGCGGGCGGTGATCGCCGCCGAGCGGGTGGCCTGCGGGTTCGTGAACGAGTCCGGCGACTACATCGAGACCGTCAGCGACCCCGAGGGCAGCTGCTGGGGCCTCGGCGGCGTGCTGCCGGTGGTGGGCAGCGGCCCGGGCTTCGTGGCCCTGAACGACCGGGCGGTGGTGCAGCGCGACTTGGTGCAGGACCACCGCTTCCTGGAGGACATGCGGCTGCTGGAGGACGGGCTCCGCTCCTACCTGCTGCTGCCGCTGCGCGCCCGCGAGCAGGCGATCGGCGTGCTGGCCCTCGGCTCGCGGACGGTGGGCGCCTACGACGACGCCACGCTGGCCCGGCTGCAGCCGCTGGCCGACGCGGTGGCGCTCGCCTTCGAGAACCTGCGGCTGCTGCAGAAGACCCGCGAGCTGTCGATCACCGACGAGGTGACGCCGCTCCACAACTTCCGCCACTTCCACACCGCTCTCGACCGCGAGCTGAAGCTGGCCCAGCGGCACGGCGGCCCGCTCTCGCTGCTGTTCATCGACCTCGACCACTTCAAGCCGATCAACGACAGCTACGGGCACCTGCGGGGCAGCCGCACCCTGCGCGAGGTCGGCTTCCTGATCCGGGAGGCCGTGCGCGAGACCGACATCCCCGCCCGCTACGGTGGCGACGAGTTCGTGGTGGTGCTGCCGCACACCGAGAGCGCCGCCGCCCGCACGCTGGCGGAGAAGCTGCGCCAGCTCATCGAAGGGCACACGTTCCTGCAGGAGGAGTCGATCAACGCCCGGCTGGGGGTCTCGCTGGGGATCGCCACGTTCCCCGACGACGCCACCACCAAGGAAGCGCTGATCCGGCTGGCCGACCAGCGCATGTACCAGGACAAGGATCTCCGGAAGGCCGGCCGATGATCGAGTCCGCGGGGACGCTCCTGTACCGCCGCAACGGCGAAAAGCTCGAGGTGCTGATCGTGCACCCCTGGGGGCCGTACAACCGCCGGGCCCCCTGGAGCATCCCCAAGGGGCGGACCAACCCCGGGGAGGAGCTGGAGACGGCGGCGCGGCGCGAGACCGAGGAGGAGACCGGCGTCCGGCCGGGGCCCCTGCACTCGATCGGCAGCGTGGACCTCGCCCGCAGCCGCAAGCGCATCCACGGCTTCGCCGGCCCGGCGCCGGCGGACGCGGTCCCGCGCTGCGACCAGAAGGAGGTGGACGAGGCGAAGTTCGTGGCCATCGACCGCGCCCGCTTCCTGCTGCACCCGGCGCAGGTCACCTTCCTCGACCGGCTGCTGGCGACCCTGGACCAGGACTGATCGTCTTCGACCGCCTGGTCAGTTCCTTCTGGCCGACGCCACCAGCATGTAGCCGGAGGCAGGCACCAGCGCGTCGAGCCGCGTCACCAGCCAGACCAGCGGGTAGACGGCCGCGTAGGCGCGGAACGCCCTGCGGTTTCTCTCCAGGTCCCCGCTCGTCACCACCATGCCCTTCGCGGACGAGCGCTTGCCCATCCGCTCCACGCCCCAGTTGAGGGCGGCGTCGACCGCCTCCGAGAAGAAGCGCGAGTACGTGTGCCAGGACTCCAGGACGAAGGCGGGCCCCAGCAGCTCGCGCAGCCGCTGGGGCGTGTAGCCGGGCCGCAGGTGGCCGTGCTTCTCGTCCGTCTGCCCGAGGGCGTGGCGGATCCGCCGCAGCGCGGTGCGCTTGAGGTGGGGGGTGTTCACCACCAGCCGTCCGCCCGGCCGGGTGACGCGGGCCAGCTCGCGGGCGAAGGCGGCCTCGTCGGGCACGTGCTCGAGCATGTCCACGACGGCCACCCGGTCGAACGCGGCGTCGGCGTAGGGCAGGCGATCGCCGGAGACCAGGTGCACGTCGTCCTCGACCAGGGCGCGGATGGAGGCGACCGCTTCCTCGGTGAGGTCGCCCGACGCCCAGCGGCCGCCGCGCTCGCGCAACAGCAGGCTGACGACACCGTTGTCCGAGCCGAGGTCGAGGCAGCGCAGGCCTTCGGTCGGCCCCAGCAGGGCCGCCACCTCGGCGAGCTTGCGCTGCTTGAGGGGCGAGCGGCGGAAGAGCGCCGTCGCCCAGCGCCGCGCCTCCCGCGGCTCAGCCACGGCGCTCCAGCCTCAGGATCACCGGCGAGCCGAAGCGGCGGGTGAGGCCGGCGGCCTTCGCGCCGCCCTCGAGGAGGCGCGCCAGGGGCGCAGCCCGCGTCGCCCGGTGCAGCGCCATGGGGAAGAAGAACTGCGGCCGGCGGCCGGTCGTCCGGAAGCCGTGCCCGGCGAAGGCCGCCTCCAGCTCGTCGTCGGAGAAGACCGTGAAGGGCCGGGTGTCCTTCTCCACGCGCCTCTTGAAGCCGAAGAGCAGGTCGGCCGCCGCGTTGACGCTGCGCCGGCTGGGGTAGTCGACGATCACCGCCGCGCGGGCGAGCCGGCAGAGCGTCGCCACCAGCGCCGGCCAGCGTCGGACGTGCGGCAGCAGGCGGTAGCAGAGCACGACGTCGAAGGAGCGGTCGGGGAGGCCGGGCGCCAGCAGGTCGGCGCGGAGGAAGCGCGCGCGAGAGGACGCGGTCCACGCGCGCACCCGCGCCTCGCAGGCGGAGTCGCTGCCGAGCACCGTCACCTCGAAGCCGGCCGCGACCAGCGCGCCGGTCGTCTGTCCGTGCCCGCCGCCCACGTCCAGCACGCGTGCGCCCGCGAACGGCCAGAGCAGCTCGAGGGTCGCCGCCGCCTGCACCTCCAGGAAGAAGCGGCCCAGCGCGCCCGAGAAGCGGCGAGCGTACGCCTCCGACGAGGTCTCGACGTCCGCGTCCTCGCGGGCGGGGGGCGGGTCGCTCAGGAGGCTCTCCGCGGCATGCCTCCGATCTTATTCCGCCGGCGGCGGCTCGTCCTCGAAGGCGGCTTCGTCCGGGGGCTCGGCGCCGAGAGCGGCGGCGTCGCGGCCGAGGTAGCCCGCGCGTCCCATCAGCCACAGCACGCGCCTGGTCGCTCGCGCGTGCCGCGCCGGGCTCGTCTGCGGGTTGAGCCGGCGCGGGTTCGGGATCATGGCCGCCAGCCCGGCCGCCTCCTCCAGCGACAGAGAAGCCGCTGGCTTTCCGTACCAGCGTCGGGCCGCCGCCTCCGCCCCGTAGATGCCGTCGCCCCACTCGATCACGTTGAGATAGAGGGCGAGGATGCGCGGCTTGTCGAGGTCCTCCTCCAGCCAGCGCGCCACCACCAGCTCCCGCAGCTTGCGGACCGGCGTCTTGCGGGTGCCGAGGTAGAGGTTCTTCGCCAGCTGCTGGGTGATGGTGCTGCCGCCGCGGGCGAGGCGGCGCTTCTGCAGGTCCTTCTCCAGCGACTGCTGGACGGCGTCCCAGTCCACCCCCTCGTGGCCGAAGAAGCGCTGGTCCTCGGAGGAGAGCACCGCGTGGATGAGGTGGCGCGAGATCGCCGACAGCGGGACCCAGGCCTGCACCGTGAGGGGACGGCGGCCCGCGCGCCGCGCCTCTTCCTCGCGCTGCAGCATCAGCCGGGTGCGACCGGGGTTGCGCGAGGCCAGCGCGCGCACCGCCGAGCGCCCCGGCAGGCCCGCCCACACCCATCCCGCCAGCAGGAGAGCGAGCACCGCGGGCAGGAACAGCAGCAGGAGGAGCAGCCGTCGGCGCATCGAGCGGCGGGGGTATACCATGAAACGAGTGGACTTCGAGCTGAGCGAAGAGCAGTCGCTGCTGCGCCGGACCGTCCGGGACTTCGCCGAGGCCGAGCTGCGGCCTCACTCGCGGGAGTGGGACGAGCGGCAGGCCTTCCCCCGCCGGGTCTTCTCGAAGCTCGGCGAGCTGGGGCTGACCGGCGTCTGCCAGCCGGTCGAGTACGGCGGGGCCGGGCTGTCCCTGTTGGACTGGACGATCGTGATGGAGGAGCTGGCCTGCGTGGACGCCGGCGTCGCGCTGTCGCTGGCGGCGCACCACAGCCTGGCCTCGGCTCACGTCAACCTGGCCGGGAGCGAAGAGCAGAAGCGGCGGTTCCTGGCGCCGCTGGCGAGCGGAATGAAGGTCGGCTGCTGGGGGCTCACCGAAGCGGGCTCCGGCTCCGACGCCGGGGGCCTGCGCACGCTGGCGGTCCGCGACGGCGACGCCTGGGTGCTCAACGGCTCCAAGAACTTCATCACCAACGGCGGCCTCGCCGACGTCGCGGTGGTGATGGCGGTGACCGACCGCTCCAAGGGCAAGAAGGGCATCTCCGCCTTCGTGGTCGAGCGCGGCACCCCCGGCTTCCGGTCCGGGAAGAAGGAGGACAAGCTCGGCGTGCGCTCCTCCGACACCTCCGAGCTGGTGTTCGAGGACTGCCGGGTCCCCGCGGACAACCTGCTCGGGCGCGAGGGCATGGCCTTCGTGGACACGCTCAGGATCCTCGACCGCGGCCGCATCGGCATAGCCGCCTTCTCCGTCGGCATCGCCCGGGCCGCGCTGGAAGCCTCGATCCGCTACGCCCTGGACCGCAGGCAGTTCGGCCACCCCATCGCCGACTTCCAGGCGATCCAGATCAAGATCGCGGAGATGGCCACCCGCGTGGAGGCCGGCCGGCTGCTGGCCTGGCGCGCCGCGCACCTGGCGGACTGCGGCAGGAACCACACCGCCGAGTCGTCGATGGCCAAGCTGTTCGCCGGCGAGGCGGCGGTGGAGGTCGCCCTGGAGGCGATCCAGATCCACGGCGGCTACGGGTACATCAAGGAGTACCCGGTCGAGCGCTACCTGCGCGACGCCAAGCTGGGCACGATCGGCGAGGGCACCAGCGAGGTGCAGCGGATGGTGATCGCGCGCCAGCTCCTGCACCTGCGGCCGGTGGTGCGCTAGCCGGTGCCGGCCGCGGCGGCAGTCCCTGCACTGGCCGAGGCCGTCCGCGCCGGCGAGGCGCGGGCGGTGGCCCGGGCCATCAGCGTGGTGGAGAACCGGCAGCCGGAGGCGCGCGAGCTGCTGGCCGCACTCTTCCCGCACGCCGGCGGCGCGCTGGTGGTGGGGGTGACCGGGCCGCCGGGGGCGGGCAAGTCGTCGCTGGTCGACCGGATGACGGCGCGCCTGCGCGGCTCCGGCCGCACCGTGGGCATCGTGGCGGTGGACCCCACCTCGCCGTTCAGCGGCGGGGCGATCCTCGGCGACCGCATCCGCATGCAGTCCCACGCCACCGACCCCGGCGTCTTCATCCGCTCGATGGCCACCCGCGGTCACCTGGGCGGACTGGCTGCGACCACCGGTCAGGTGCTGACGGTCCTCGCCGCCTCGGGCAAGGACGTGATCCTGGTGGAGACGGTGGGCGTGGGGCAGGACGAGGTGGAGATCGTCGGCACCGCCGACGTGAGCCTGGTGGTACTGGTGCCCGGCCTGGGCGACGAGGTGCAGGCGCTCAAGGCCGGGATCATGGAGATCGCCGACGTGTTCGTGGTCAACAAGGCCGATCGCGAGGGGGCCGAGCGGGTGGTGGCGGAGATCGGGTCGATGCTGATGATGGCGGGGGAGGACGCGCAGGTGCCGGCGATCGTGCAGACGGTCGCCACTGTCGACGAGGGCACGGAGGCGCTGCTCTCGGCGATCGAGGAGTTCCGTCGGCAGGCGGAAACCTCGGGGGCCCTGGCGCGCAAGCGTCGGGCGCAGCTGCGCCGCCAGCTGGAGGACGCGGTGCGCCAGCGGGTGATGTCGCACCTGCGCCAACGGGTGCTCAGCCCGGCCGAGGCGGAGTCGATGGTCGACCGCCTGGCCGCGCGGGAGCTCGACCCCTTCACGGCGGCCGACGAGCTGGTGCGCCGTCTGGGCCTGGCATGAGGCCGCTGAAGGTCGACCACCTGGGCATCGCGGTGCCCAACCTGGAGGCGGCGATGGCCGCCTACCGGGCGCTCGGCTTCGAGGTCGCAGCCCGCCACGAGGTGCCGAGCGAGAAGGTGCGCACAGCCTTCCTGCCAGTGGGCGAGACGCACCTGGAGCTTCTGGAGCCGAGCGATCCCTCGTCGGTGGTCGCCCGGTTCCTGCAGAAGCGCTCGGGGCTGCACCACGTCTGCGTTCTGGTCGAGGATCTCGACCAGGCTCTCGCCGAGATGCGGGCGCGGGGCGTACCACTGCTCGACGAGACGCCGCGCAGCGGGGCCGGCGGCTGCCGGGTGGCCTTCGTCCACCCGAAGGGCGCGGCCGGGGTGCTGCTGGAGCTCAAGGAGGAGCCGAAGCGGTAGCCGCGCCGTTGCTGTAGGATCGCCGCTTCGGTCCGCGACGGCTTCAGGCGGCGAAAGGCGGGGCATGGACGAGCGCGCGCAGGTCGGGATCATCGGCGGCACCGGGCTGTACCAGATGGAGGGCTTCGGCGAGGTCCGCGAGGTGGCGGTCGACACGCCCTTCGGCCGGCCCTCGGACGCCCTGATGGTGGGGGTGCTCGAGGGCAGGAGGGTTGCCTTCCTGCCGCGCCACGGCCGCGGCCACCGGATCCTGCCTCACGAGCTGAACTTCCGCGCCAACGTGTTCGCCATGAAGGCGCTCGGCGTCGAGTGGATCCTGTCGGTCTCCGCCGTCGGGTCGCTGAAGGAGAACTACGCCCCGCTGCACGTGGTGATCCCGGACCAGTTCATCGACCGCACCCGCCAGCGGCAGTCGACCTTCTTCGGCCGCGGGCTGGTGGCGCACGTGGCCTTCGCCCACCCCTTCTGCCGGAACCTGTCGCGGGTGATGGCCGACTCCTGCGCCGAGGCCGGCGCCACCTTCCACGTCGGCGGCACCTACGTGTGCATGGAGGGGCCGCAGTTCTCGACCCGCGCCGAGTCGGAGCTGTACCGCTCCTGGGGCGCCGACCTCATCGGGATGACCAACCTGCAGGAGGCCAAGCTGGCCCGCGAGGCCGAGATCTGCTACTCGACGCTGGCCATGGTCACCGACTACGACTGCTGGCACCCGGAGCACGACGCCGTCACCGCCGAGCAGATCATCGGCAACCTCGGCCGCAACGCGGCCACCGCCCGCGCCGTGCTGCGCGCCGCCGTGCGCCGGCTGCCGATCGCCCGCGACTGCGAGTGCGCCTGCGCGCTCAAGTTCGCCCTGGTCACCGCGCCCGAGCTGGTCCCGCCCGAGGTGAAGCGGGAGCTCGCGCCGATCGTCGGCCGGTACCTGGAGTAGACCAGGCCAGGAGGGCCCACTGCCATGTCTACCCTCGTCGTCGGCAGCGTCGCGTACGACACCGTGGAGACGCCGTTCGGCCGCGCCGAGCGCGTCCTCGGCGGCAGCGCCTCCTTCTTCTCGGTGGCAGCCTCCTTCTTCACGCCGGTGAACCTGGTCGGCGTCGTCGGCCAGGACTTCGGGGAGCAGCAGCTCAAAGCGTTCGCGGGGCGGCCGATCGACCTTCTGGGGCTGGAGCGGATGGAAGGCAGGACCTTCCACTGGCAGGGCAAGTACTCCTGGGACCTCAACTCGCGCGACACCATCTGCACTGACCTCAACGTCTTCGAGTTCTTCAAGCCGAAGATCCCGGCCCGCTACCGCGACTCCGCGGTGGTCTTTCTCGGCAACATCGACCCGGTGCTGCAGCGCGACGTGCTGGAGCAGGTGAAGGCGCCGCGCCTGGTCGCCTGCGACACCATGAACTTCTGGATCAAGGGCAAGCCGCGGGAGCTGCAGGAGACCCTGCGCCGGGTGCAGATCCTGCTGGTCAACGACGCGGAGGCCCGCGAGCTGTCGGGCGAGTGGAACCTGGTGAAGGCCGCGCGGGCCATCCAGGCCATGGGACCGCAGACCATCGTGGTGAAGAAGGGCGAGCACGGGGTGCTGATGTGGAGCGGCGCCGAGGCCTTCGCCGCTCCGGCCTACCCGCTGGAGACGGTCTTCGACCCCACCGGCGCCGGGGACACCTTCGCCGGCGGCTTCCTCGGCTACCTGGCCGGCTGCCCGCGGGTGGACGACGCCGCGCTGCGGCGGGCGATCATCATGGGCAGCACGCTCGCCTCCTTCTGCGTGGAGGCGTTCAGCCTCGACCGCCTGCTCTCGCTGACACGCGCGGAGATCGAGGAGCGCTACCGGCTGTTCAGGAGGCTGACCAGCTTCGAGGAGCTGTGAGCCGCCGTGGCGGTGCCGGCTAGGCCGGCGGCGGCTCCAGCATCGCGTTGACCACGGCCAGCAGCTTGGTGGCGGTGAACGGCTTGTTGATGTACATCACCGCCCCCGCCTCGAAGCCGGTGGCGAGGGCCTCGCCCCCGGTCTTCGCCGTCAGGAACACCACCGGGATCAGCCGCGTGCGCGGGTCCTCCTTCAGGCGGCGACAGACCTCGAAGCCGTCGGTGTCGGGCATCATCACGTCGAGCAGCACCAGGTCGAAGGACTGCTCGGCGACGATCTCCAGCGCGCGCCGGCCACCGCTGGCGGTGGTCACCTGGAAGCCCTTCTGCTCGAGGATCGTGCGCTCGAGGCCCAGGATGCTGTCGTCGTCGTCCACGACCAGGATTCGCTTCCCCATCGCCTCCCCGACGAGCAGCGCCTGCGGCGCGGATTCTAGCAGCCTCGGCGCGTCTAGGGCAGCTTCAGCTGCCCGCAGGCCAGAGAGGCGGTGCAGGCGCGGAACGTGCCCGTTCCGTACGCGTAGACCTGGAACTGGTTGGCGGCGTTGACGCAGCCGTTCCCCGGGCTCCCGTTGCACGGCCGCCCGTCGATGGTCCAGGTCGGGCCGATGCGGCCGGTGTCGGCGGCGCGCCCCACCCGCATGGCCTCGCAGGCGAGACGCTCGGGGCTGCCCCCGGGTCGCACCGGGCAGAACGACCGACCGTCGGTGTAGCCGATGAGCCGGCAGTAGGCGACGTCAGGGCCGACGAGCGGGGTCGAGTCGAGGAGCACCCCGTCGCCGCTGTGGCCTAGGACGCCCACGTTCATGCGCGTCACCGCCGGCGGCACCGGCTCGCCGCAGCTGGCGCTGCCGCTGCCGTCGGGGACGGCCGGCAGCGGATCCTCGTCCGGCTCGCTGCCGGGCACCGGCGTCGCCGTCGGCTGGGGCGCCGGCGCCACCGGGATCAGTGAGCCGGCCTCGGGCAGCGGCGCGGGTTTCGAGGTCGACTGCTCGCCGCCCCCGCAGGCGGCGAGGGCGAGAAGGACCAGCAGCAGCGCCGCGTTCCGGTGTCTCATGCCACGGCCCCGGTCGCACGACGCTCCCACGCGCCGTGCGCCCTGTCAACCTAGCGGGTGACGACGAGCTCCCCGCAGACGTCGTTGACGTTGCCGCAGGCTTGAAAGACGCCGCCGCGATAGCTGCTCAGCATGTACTGGTTGCTGCCGCTGTTCTCGCAGCCGCTGGCCTTGCCCGTGCAGAGGTGCCCGTCGAGGTACCAGGTGGGCCCCGGCTGGCCGGTGTCCTTGGCGCGCCCGACGACGTAGAGCTCGCAGGCGGAGCGCTGCGGGTTGCCCTCCGGCCGCACCGGGCACATCGACCGGCCGTCGGTGAACCCGATCTTCTTGCAGTAGGCAGGGTCGGGTCCGACGATCGGGGTCGAGTCCAGGATCCAGTTGTCGCTACCAGGCATGTAGACGTTCATGTTGACCTTGGCGAGCGGTCCCGGCAGCGGGTCGCCGCACGCCGCCTCGCCCTCCTGCCCCGTCGGGCTTGGGCTCGGGCTGGGGCTGGGGGAAGGCGTCGTGTTCGGATCCGGCGTCGGCGTCGGCTTGGGTGCAGGGGCGCCGAGCACCGGCTGGCTCTTCGGGTCGCCGCCGGAGCCCGCCGACGAGGACGAGGTCGGCGCCGGCTGCGGATCGGTGGGCTTGTCCAGCGTCCCGCAGGCCAGCAGGCCCGCGCAGCCGACGGCCAACGCCACGACGGCGAGGATCCGCCGGGCCCGGCCACTCTCGGGTCGCATCATGGGCGCTGAACCTCTCACTTCACCGGTCTGAGGTCTATGACGACGCGCACTCGGCTAGCGGCTGACGTCCACGCTCCCGCAGACGTCGTCCTCGCTGCAGGCCTCGTAGTGGCCGCTGGTGACGGCGTACAGCTGGTATTGGTTGTTGTCGGCGTTGGCGCAGTTCTTGCCGTCACACAGCGCGCCGTTGCGATACCAGGTCGGGCCCTGGCGCCCGGTGTCCATGGCGTGGCCGACCACGTACTCCTCGCAGGCGGAGCGCTCCGGGTTGCCCTCCGGCCGTACCGGGCAGAACAGCCGCCCGTCCGTATAGCCGATCGCTCGGCAGAAGTCCTTGTTGGGTCCGACGAGCGGCGTGCTGTCCAGCGTGTCCCAGCGCGGCCCTGGGATGTGGATGCTGACGTTGAACTTCGCAATCGGCTTGGAGGGCAACGGGTCGCCGCACTTGCCGGCACTGGGTGTGGGCGTCGGGTCGGGGGTGGGGCTGGTGCTCGGCTTGGGCGCGGGTGTCGGCACGGGTTTCGGAGTCGAAGCGAGGCCGGCCGGGATGGGGATCGTGAGGACGGCCCGCGACGGGCTCGGGCTGGTCGCCGATGTCGGCAGCTCCTCCGTGAGCTTGTGGCAACCGAGAACGAGGAGCGCGATGAACGCGAAACCGTAGGCCGTCTTCCTCATGGGGTGCCTTCCCTAGAATTACCATGAGAAAATGGCACATAAATACCCCTTAAGTCAACGTTTTTCTACTCTCCAGCACCTCCTCCACCGCGGCCGCCGCCCGGGCCGAGGCGCCGGGCCCTCCGAGGCGGGCTCGCACCTCGGCCAAGCCCCGCCGCACCTGCGCCTGCCAAGAAGCATCCTCGATCAGGCGCAGCGCCTCCCGGGCCACCGGCTCTGGACGAAAGTCCTTCTGTATCAGCTCCTTGACGACCTCGCGACCGGCGATGAGGTTGGCCATCGCGTAGTGCGGGACCCGGACGAACGGCCGGCCGAGCGCATACGTCAGCGCCGACAGGCGGTAAACGACGACCATGGGCAGATCGAGGAGCGCAGCCTCGACGGTGGCCGTCCCCGAGGCCACGATGCCCGCGGTGGCGGAGCCCATCAGCTGGTGGGTGTGGTCCGCCAGGCGCAGGACGCGGAGCCCGGCCAGCGCCTCGTCGAAGAGCGACGGAGGCAGCGACGGCGCCACGGCGAGAGCCAGCTGGAGGTCGGCGCGACGCGCCGCGGCGAGGCGCAGGGCGCCCGCGAGCGGCGGCAGGTTATGGGAGACCTCCTGCGGGCGGCTCCCGGGAAGGGCGAGGAGCAGGGGACGCGTGGGGTCGAGGCCCTGCGCGGCGAGAAAGCCCTCGCGGTCCGCCGGCGGCCGGATGAGATCCACCAGCGGGTGGCCGACGAACCGGACGTCCACGCCGGCCTCGCGGTAGAGCGCCTCCTCGAAGGGAAAGATCACGATCATGCGGGCGACGGTGTCGCGGATCGTCCGCACCCGCCCCGGCCGCCAGGCCCAGACCTGTGGCGAGACGTAGTACACGACCGGCACGCCGCGGCGCCGAAGCTGTCGCGCCAGCCGGAGGTGGAAATCAGGGTAGTCGACAAGCACGGCTGCGTCGGGAGGTCGGCGGTCGACCTCGTCGAGGACGGAACGGAAGGTCCGGCGCAGTCGCTGCAGGTGCCGCAGGACCTCGATCAGCCCCACCACCGCGAGGTCGCGCACGTGCGCGACCAGCGACGCGCCCTCGGAGGCCAGCCGGTCGCCTCCGAGGCCGAAGACGTCCAGCGGCACGACCCTCTGGCGGAGGTGCCGGACGAGCTCGGCCGCATAGAGATCGCCGGAGGGCTCCCCGCACGAGACGAGCAGCCGGGTCGGGGAAGGAGTCGGCACGCCGTCGCAGTATAAGCGGCCCACCCGGAGGGCCCGGCATCGGGCGGCGACGGCGCTGTCCACGCGGGGGGACGCTGCGCGCGGGCAACGGCGGGCACTCGAGGCGGATCTGATTGATGAGGTTGCGCTTGCGGCGTGGCCTCCGGTTGCGACGGCGGCATGTCCTTTGCAAGAGATGGCGGCGAAGACGGAGGCGAACCATGAAGGTCCGGTCGATGACGCTGGCTCTGGCGGGCGCCATGGCGTTCGCTCCTCTGGCCCTGGCCGCGCAGGACCATGCGGTTCCGCGCGGTGGCGGAGGTGGCGGGGGCGGGACGTCCGGCGGCGGCCAGCCGTCGGTTCACTCCAGCGGTGGCGGGTCGAGCTCCTCGGGGAACGGGGCATACTCCGGCGGGTCGAGTTCGTCCGGCTCCTCGGGGGCGTACTCCCCGTCGCTCGCCGAGCGTCGCCATCCCCGTGCCGGCACCGGCAGTGGCGCTCACGGCGGCTACTACCCCGGCTACGGTGGCGGCTACTGGGGCGGGTACTACCCCTACTACCCGTACTGGGGCTGGTATTACCCGGGCTTCTACGGCAGCTACTGGTGGCCGTACGGCGGCTGGGGCTGGTCCGGCGGCTACTGGGGCAACCCCTGGGGCTGGGGTGGAGGACCGGTGTACCGCTCCGCCGAGGAGGAGTCCGGCTCGGTCCGCGTGCTCGTCGATCCCTCGGACGCCCGGGTCTACGTCGACGGCTACTACGCGGGCACGGTGGACGACTTCGACGGGCTCTTCCAGCGCCTCCATGTCGCACCGGGTCAGCACGAGATCGCGCTGAAGCTGGAGGGCTACCAGACCCACCGGATGCGCGTCTACGTCTCGCCCGGCACCACCCTCAAGCTGCAATACAAGATGTCGAAGGGGACCGGCGAGACCTTCGCGGACCTGGCGGCCAACGTGCCCCAGAGCGTGCTGGACCGCGACCGCGAGCGCATGCGGCAACGCGAGCAGGAGCAGGCCTTCATGGAAGGCGCCCCCGGCGGCGACCAGGCGACGGCCAACACCGGGACGCTTCGGCTGGAGGTCCGGCCCGACGACGCGTCCGTCTACGTCGACGGCGCCTTCCGCGGCACGGGCCGCGAGGCGGCGGCCCTGCGGCTGGCGCCGGGGCGGCACCGCCTGGAGGTGGTGCGGCCCGGCTACCGCACGACGGAGCGCGAGGTGGACGTGGCGCCCGGCCAGCCCAGCGAGGTGACGATCGACCTGGAGAAGAGCTCCATCTAGCGACGGCGCCGGCTCCCGCCGGCGCCGTTTCGCGTCAGGGCTGTCCCGCGGTGGTCGTGGGCGAGGAGCCGGGCGCGTACAGCTCGCGGAAGATGCGGCCGCCCACGGCCGATGCGCGGTGGCCGCTGCCGTGGCGGAGCAGCACCACCACCACCAGCTCCGGGTGGTCCGCCGGCGCGTACGAGGCGAACCAGCCCAGGCCCGCGCAGGTCCCCGTCTTGCCGGCGGCCGCGACCTCGGGGTCGAACGCCGGGCTGGCGCTGCCCTCGTTGACCGCCGCCAGGAAGCCCTGGGCGAGGCCGTCGAACTTCGTGCCCTCGGGCAGCCGCCAGCGCTCGCGCGGCACGAAGCCGTCGGGACCGGCCAGCGAGGGCTGCAGCACGACGCCGCCGTTGACCGCCGCCGAGATCAGCACCGCCAGCTGCACGGCCGAGGTGGCGACTCCCGCGGCGTGGCTGGACAGGTGGCCGACCGCCTCCGGGCGGACGGAGGCCGGGACGCAGCCCGCCGTCTCGCCCCGCAGGTTGATGCCCGAGAGCTCTCCCAGCCCGAGCAGGTGCGCGTAGCGCTGGATGGTCTCGTAGCCGAGCTGCTCGCCGACCCAGGCGAAGTAGGGATTGCAGGAGACGGCGAGGGCGCGGCGCAGGTCGATCGGGCCGTGCCCCGCCCACATCCAGCAGCCCTTCTGGCAGCGGTAGGTGGTCTCGGGCGTGATGACGCCCTCGGAGAGCCCGGCGATCGCCACCACGATCTTGAACACCGAGCAGGGCTGGTAGGCGCGCTGCATGGCGTCGCGCGGGTTGACGATCGCGCTCACCCGCCCGCTGCGCGGGTCCATGGCCACCACCGCGCCGCCGGCGCGCCCCAGCGCGCGCTGGCAGGCCAGCCCCACCGCCACGTCCCAGGGGGACGGGCTCGAGGGCAGGACCAGCGAGGGCAGCCGGGTGGAGTGGCTGGAGATCACCGCGTGCTGTGGCGGCGAGTGGTGTTGCCGGCCGGTGGTGGCGGCGAGGAGCGTGGCGGGGAGGAGGAGAAGGGCCGCGAGCGTCAGGCGGAGCGCGCGGCCGCCGGGTCGCGGCGGATCGGAGCTCGAAAGCACGTCCGGAAGCGTATCATCGCCGCGCGGGCCGCCGGGCGAGGCGGGTCATTGTGGTGCCGCCGCCGAGCGAATTAGAATCGCCCGTCCGCCAGTGCAAGGAGACACCGCGATGCGCAGCGTGCGATCGGCCGTGCTCGTCATCCCCGGGTTCCTGCTGCTGCTGCCCGCGGCGGCGCGGGCGCAGAAGCTGGACAACGACGACAAGAAGTTCCTGAGCGACGTGCGCCCGCTGATCCTCCCCGAGGAGGAGGCGACCTTCAAGAAGCTCAAGGACAAGGCGGACCGGCTGGAGTTCCAGAAGATCTTCTGGACCCGCCGCGACCCCGACCTGGCGACCCCCGAGAACGAGTTCCAGCAGCAGTACGTGAAGGACCGGGCGACCGCGGACCAGAAGTACCGCGTCTCGGGCACCCCCGGCTCGCTAACCGACTGCGGTCGCACCTTCATCCTGCTGGGCAAGCCGGACGAGGTGCAGCAGCAGGATTCGCCGGCGATCGAGGTCGGCGTCCGCCCGCCGGAGACCTGGACCTACAAGGACCGCGGCGAGCGCAAGTTCACCGGCGGCAAGGCGGCCATCGCCTTCGATTCCGAGTGCCGGGCCGCCAGCGGCAGCTTCTCGCAGCAGCTCGACCGCCTGGCCGCCGCCAAGATCGTCCACCCCAACATCGACTACAAGATCGGCAAGGACGGCCACCTGGTGAAGGTGGCCGACCAGCTTCCCAAGGACACGCTGGCGCGGGCGCTGTTCAAGCAGCCGCGGCAGGACTTCCCGGCCGCGGCGCAGGTCTCGTATCTCAAGGTGGCGGACGGCGGCACGGCTCTGCTGGGCCTGCTGCGCGGCGAGGCCGCAGGGCTGAACGTCTCCGAGTCGGGCGGCAGCAAGGTCGTGAACGTCTCCGTGGCGGCGAGCGCCCTCAACGAGAGCGGGATGGAGGCGGGCTGGACGGAGCAGACGATGACCATTCCCGTCGGCGCCGACGGCGCGTTCATCGGCTCCTTCAAGCTGCTGCTCAAGCCGGGCAAGTACACGCTCAAGGCCGGCGCCATCGACCCGAAGAGCGGGAAGGGCTCGCTGGTCTCGATGCCCATCGAGGCGCCCGACTTCTCGAAGGTGGAGACCGCCGCGGACGGCAGCACGCACCCGGTGCCGACCGCCGCGCCGCTCCTGATCGTGCGCGACATCGAGGACCTGCCCGCCGGCACCAACCCCGATCCCGCCCACCCCTATGCGGCCTTCATGCTGGGGACTGCGCGCATGATCCCGTACTTCGGCACCACCTTCCACAAGAGCCAGAGCATCTCGATCTTCTACCAGTCCTACGACCTCGGCACCGACCTCAACGGCAAGGCGGACGCGGTGGCGACCGTCAGCATCCTGAAGGGTGGCGCGGTGCCCATCGCGACGAACCGCAACCCGATCACCACGTCCGTCGGCGCCTCGGCGATCGGCCCGGTCTCCCTCGCCAACCTCGAGCCGGGGAAGTACGTGATCCGGCTCCGGGTGGAGGACCGGGTGAACAAGAGGGAAGTGGTCCAGGAGACGCCGATCGACGTGGTCCCGTAGCCGCCGGCCGGGGCCGGCCTTGAACAAGGCGCAGCTCGTGGCGCGGGTCGCCAGGGACACCGCCCTGACGAAGGCGGAGGTCGGTCGGGTGCTCGACGCGGTGCTCGAGCAGGTCGCGCGCGCGCTGCACCGGGCCGAGAAGGTGACCCTGGTCGACTTCGGCACCTTCCTGGTCACCCGCCGCCGCGCGCGCCAGGGGCACAACCCGTACACCGGCCAGCCGCTCCGCATCCCCGGCCGACGATGGCCACGCTTCGCCCCGGGAAAGGCCCTGCGTCAGGCAGTCAAGGAAGGGACCGGCGCGCGGTCGCGCCGCCCTGCGGACTAGGCCGCGGCCCTCGCTCCGCTCCCGCCTCGCAGCAGCTCGAGCGCCTTGTCGAGGATGCGGTCGGTCCGCTTCGCGCCCGGCGGCAGGTCGTCGTCCTCGTCAGGGGTGGCGTCGACGGCCACCGTGGGCTTGAGCCCCTCGCCGTGGATCGCGGTGCCCTTCGGGGAGACGTACTTCTCGGTGGTCAACACCAGCCCCCCCTCGGGCAGGGCCACCGTGCGGGTCACGCCCGCGCGGCCGAACGTGTGCTCGCCGACCAGCCGGGCCCGGCCGGCGTCGACCAGCGCCGCGGCCACCACCTCCGCCGCGCCGGCGGTACCGTTGTTGACCAGCACCAGCAGCGGGCCCGACCAGGCCGAGCGGGCGGGGTCTGCCTGCAGCAGCTGCTCGTCCGCGTGGCGCCCGACGAGCTTTGCCACGGGGCCGCCCTTGAGGAACACTTCCGCCACGTTGACGCCTTCCGCCGGCGCGCCCCAGGCGGCGTCGCGCAGGTCGAGCACGAAGCTGCGGGCTCCGGCCTTCTCCAGCGCCAGCACCTTCGTGTGCACCTCGTCGCCGGCAGTCGCGGTGAAATCGCTGACCTTGACGTAGCCCGTCCCGCCCTCGAGCAGGCGGCCCTCGGGCGCCGCCGGGAGGATCCTCTCGCGGACGACGCTGACGTCGAAGGGGTCGGCGCCGGCGCGCAGGATGCCCAGCTTCACCGCGGAGCCGGGGGCGCCGTGCAGCGCGCGGTCGGCGACCAGCGCCGGCATCTGCCGGGTGTGCCGGTCGTCGATGGTCTTGATGATGTCGCCGGCGCGCAGCCCCGCCTTCGCCGCGGGCGAGCCCGGCCGCGCCGCCACGATCATCACGAACGAGAAGCGACGCGTCACCACCAGCCCCGGCTCGGCGTCGCCCGCGCGGACCTGCTGCTGCACCTGCCGGAACTCCTCCGCATCCAGGTACGCGCTGTCGCCGTCCAGGGCGTCGGCCATCCCCTGGCGGGCGCCGGCCATCGCGCGGTCCACGTTCACCGGCTCGACGTAGGCGTCGAGCACCAACCGGACCACCTCGTTGAAGATGGCCAGCTGGCCGTAGCTGGTGTCGCCCAGGACCCTGCCCAGCAGGGAGCCCACGGCGATGTAGCCGATGACGGCGGTGGACACCACGGCGACGGCGAGACGGGCACGGGCGCTCATGTCCAGGCAGGATAGCACGTGCGGGATGGCGCGTGCGGCGGCTCAGGGCCGCCTGAGCCACTCCATCGGGTCCTCGGCGCGGCTCTGGTAGCGCATCTCGAAGTAGAGGCCGGGGCCCTGGTCGGTGCCCTGCCCGGTCGTCCCCAGCACCGTCCCCGCCTGCACCTCCTGCCCGGGCACCACCGCCACCTCGGCCAGCTGGGCGTAGAGCGAGTGGCGCTTGCCGCCGTGGTCCACCACCACCATGAGCCCGTAGCCGAGGAAGCGGTCGGCGTAGACCACCCGGCCCTCGTGGACGGCGCGCACCGGCGTGTCGGGCGCCGCCTCGATGTCGATCCCGTTGTGGACGGTGTAGGTTTCGAAGCGGGGGTGCTTGCGCCGGCCGAAGCCCACCCGCACCCGCCCCTCCACCGGCCAGGGCAGCGTGCCACGGAAGGCCAGCAGCGGCACCGCCGCCGGGTCGCCGCCGAGCCCGCCCAGCAGCGACTGCAGGCGGGACTCGGCCTGGGTCAGCTCCTCGACCCAGGCGGCGTTCGTCTCCTTCTTCTCGACCAGCGAGGTGAGCACCGCCGTCTGCCGCGCCCGCTGCGCCTCCAGCTGGTGGCGCGCCGCCGCCAGCCGGTTGCGCAGCTCGATCGACTCGCGCGTGCGCTCCTCGAGCGCCGCCTTCTCTCGCGCCAGCGCCAGCAGGTCCGCCCTGAACGCGGCCACCGCGGCGCCGTCGCGGCGGGCGAGGGTGGAGACGAAACGGTAGGCGCGGAAGAAGTCGGAGGGACGGTCGACCGAGAGCAGCAGGCGCAGGTAGCTCATCTCGCCGAGCTTGTAGAGGGCGCGGGCGTGCGCGGCCAGCGCCGGGCGCGAGGCGGCCAGGCTGGCCTCCAGCTTCTGCACCCGGACGAGGTTGGCGTCGAGCTCGGCGCGCGCCTTCTTCAGCGTGAGCTGGATCTCCGCCAGCTCGTCGCTGCGCAGCTGCAGCTCGAGCTCGATCCCCTCCAGCTCCGCCAGCAGCCCCTTTTCCTGCCCTCGCAGCCGCAGCAGCTCCTTCTCCAACGCCGCCCGTCGCTCGCGCACGCGGGCGAGCTGCTGCTGCTGGATGTCGCCGGCGGCGGGCGGGCCCTCCGGCGCCTGCTGAGGCAGGAGCAGCGTCAGCGCGAGCAGCAGCGGCAGGCTCACCAGAGCGGCTGGCCGTCGTAGTCCGCGGGGATGGGCGCCCCCAGCACCTTCAGCACCGAGGGGGCCAGGTCCATGATCGAGGGCTCGGCGGTCGCGATCCTGCGGTTGCAGAAGAAGACGCCGTGGCTGATCTCGGTGGCGGTGGCGCAGTGGTCGCCCGACCACTTCTTGTTGTTGTTCTCGACCACGCTGCGCCGGATGCCGCCCATGGTGTCCTGCCAGCCGACCCGGTAGCCGTCGAGGAAGCCGACCTGCAGGTCGGGTGCCATGCGGACGTACTCGCCCTTGTAGATGTCGTCGCGCCTGTAGATGTCGGAGAAGACGCGCTCGCCGGTCTCCGGGTCGGTGAGGGTGACCAGCTTCTGCCGGATCTCGTCCTGCAGCTTCCGATACTCCTCGCCGGGCGAGACGATCCCTCGGCCCTCGCGGCCCCTGAGGTTGAAGTAGATCTGCCCCAGCCCGACGGCGTAGGCCCTGGTCCTCGACCAGTCCACGTCCTGGAAGAACTTGCCGCGCCCGAACAGCTCCGCGAGCGGCTGGTCCTGGCCCTGCCCCTGCAGGACCAGGTAGCCGTTCTGCGCCAGCCAGGTGTTGAGGTTCACCTCGCGCCGGAAGGAGTGGAAGCCGTGGTCGGACATGACCATGAACAGCGCGTCCTTCGGCAGCCTCGCCCGCAGCTGCCCCACGAAGTCGTCCGCGCGCCGGTAGATCTTCTCGATCGAGTCGCCGTACTTCTCCGCGAGGGCCCGGTCGTACATCGGGTGGCGCGGGTCGGTGAGGCGCCACATCATGTGCGAGATGCGGTCGGTGGTCTCGATGGCCGCCACCATCAGGTCCCAGTCGTCCCGCTTGAGGTTCTCCAGGATCACCTTCTCGCGGTCGTCCATGGCGCGGTCCGAGTCGTAGAGGAACTCCGCCTCGTCGAGACGCCCCTCGTTGAGGGGCTTGTCGGCCGACTCGGCCCAGCCCAGCGTCCGGTAGAGCCCCACCTTGTCCGCCAGGTCCTTCGAGAACGAGTCCGGCGTGGAGATGCGGATGGGCGGGTCACGCGGGTCCAGGTTGACCGGCGAGCCGAACAGGCGCAGCTCGCGGTCGGCCTGCCGCACGAAGAACTGGGTCATCCCGTGGACGCGCGCGAACGGCGTGATCCTGAAGCTGAGCGGGACCCAGGGGCTCCACTCGCCCGCCTTGAGCACGAGCTTCTGTCCCTGGATCTCGATCTCCACGCGGCCGCTGCCCTCGGTCCAGCGCACCGCCATGGGCAGGTTCACGTCCTTGCCGGTCGCCAGCTCGTCGAGCCGGGCCTGCTCCTTGTCGGAGAGGGCGCCCTGCTTCTTCTTCTCCTTGAGCGCTGCCTCCTCCTGCCACAGCACCGGGCTCTGCGGCCCCCGCAGCACCGTCTGCGCGGTCCCGCCGTCGAACAGCAGCCGCTTGAGGTAGCCGTTGAGCTCGCTGTTGCCCTCCTCGTAGGAGGAGAGGTCCGTCGCCCAGTAGTAGAACGTGCCCATGCTGTCGCGGACGTCCGGTGTGGGCAGACCGCCCAGCACCTCGCCGTGGGCCAGCTCTTCCGGCGGGAACGTCACGGGTACCGTCAGCACCACCGTCTCGATCCCGTCGGCCGAGGCCGTCTTCCAGAACGAGGTCCCGCCGCGGGTGAAGGTGAACGCGGGCCTCGCGGTCTCGAAAAGGCCGAAGAGGAACCGCGCCCGCTGCGAGGGGTTGGTGGGCAGGCTGAGGTCGGGGAAGTAGGTGTCGAGGTTGCGGATCAGGAAGTCGTAGATGTTGTGCTTGCCGGGGTTGACGCCGGTGGCGAAGCTGGACCAGGCGGTGGGCGACTCCGACGGCTGCGTCGACTTCAGCCGCGCGAACGTGCCCCCCTCGGCCAGGGCCTTGAGGTTGGGGAGCTTGCCTTCGTCCATCCATCTTCGCGCGAGCGTCGGGTCCATGCCGTCGAAGCCCATCACGAACACCCGCTGGCGCGTGCGACGCAGCGGCTTGCCGCCGGGCGGCGCCGTCCGGCACTCGAGCTGCGGCAGGGCCGCCAGCACCGCCACGGCGGCGGCCAGCAGCGCGAGACGACCTGGGAAGGACCACGACTTCATCGCGAGCACCATCCTGTGGACGCCGCAGTCTAACCGAGGGGAATCACGGCGGGTAGGAGCGAGAAACCGCGAGGGGAGGAGTCGTCCGCGGAGCGAGAAGTCATCCGAAGGGGAGAGGGCCGGCGCTCCATCCCTCGAGCACTCCCGGGTTGCTCTTGCGGGATCGGCCGCTAAGATGCAGGCTTCAGGCTGATGACCCGACCTTCCTCCGTTCTCTGTCCGTCGTGCGGAACGCTCGTCGGCGTCAGGGATGCGCAGTGCCTCACCTGCGGCCGCCGCTATCCCGGGATGTTCGGCTTCGCCCACCTGCTGCGGAGCCTCGGCGACGACATGGGTTTCACCACCATCGTGATGTTCGCCTGCGGCGCCCTCTTCCTGGCGACGCTGGCCGCGAGCGGGCAGGGCGTGGGTACCTCCGGGATCCTCTCCTTCCTGTCGCCGAGCATTCCCAGCCTGCTGCGCTTCGGCGCCAGCGGCGCGGCGCCGGTGTTCGCGTACGGACGCTGGTGGACGGTGCTCAGCGCCGCCTGGCTGCACGGCGGCATCCTGCACATCCTCTTCAACATGATGGCTGTCCGGAACATCGCGCCGGCGGTGGCGCACCTCTACGGTCCCGGGCGCACGGTCATCATCTACACCGTGGCCTCGGTGACCGGCTTCCTCCTGAGCAGCGCGGTGAGCGCCGCGGCGATCCTCGGCTACCTGCCCGGGTTTCTCGGAGGCGCCGGCATCACCCTGGGCGCCTCGGCCTCGATCATGGGCCTGGTCGGCGCGCTGTGGTACTACGGACGCCGCGGCGGCAGCAGCTTCATCAGCCAGCAGGCGAAGGGGATCGTAATCTCGATCGCGGTGATGGGCTTCATCCTGCCGGGCATCGACAACTGGGCGCATCTCGGCGGCCTGGCCGGCGGCTACGGCATCTCCGTTCTCCTCGATCCGCTGCGGCCCGAGCGCGGCGACCACGTGCTGCTGGCGATGGGCTGCCTGGCCGCCTCGCTGGCTGCGGTGGTCGCCTCCGTGTTGTTGCCGCTGGGAGGCTAGCGCCGGCGGCCGGAAGAGGGCGGCGTCCGTCCCGGCAGCGCGCCCGGCTGCGGCGTCGGTGCGCGCACCACCACCTTGCGGGGGGCGAGCACCCGCGGCGGCTCCCCCCAGGCGAGCGTCTCCATCTCGTCGGAGATCGGCACCAGCGTCGGCTCGTGCGCCTCGGCATCGTCCGCCGCGCTGCCCACCGGTCGAAACAGCGACAGCAGGTAGTGCTTGAGAGTGAGGTTGGTCGGCCCGTAGCCTTTGTCGTACAGGAAGTGCTCGCAGGCTTCGCCCATCTCGGCCGCCGAGGCGTAGCGCCGGGCCGGCTGGCGCTCGAGAGCGCGCGCCAGGATCGCCTCCACGGCTTCCGGCACCGCCGGGTTGTGGCCGGAGGGGCGCGGGATCTCCGCGGTGACCACCCGCTCCAGCACCTCGGGGGTGTTCTCGCCGCCGAACAGGCGCTCGCCGGTCAGCATCTCGAACAGCACCGTGCCCAGAGAGAACAGGTCGCTCCTCTGGTCGGCCCGCATCTCCAGCACCATCTCCGGCGCCATGTAGGAGGGCTTGCCGGCCAGGTAGCTCTCGCGGGTGCCGCTGCGGGCGGCGATGCCGAAGTCGATCAGCTTGACGGTGCCCTCGCTGGTCATCATCACGTTGCTGGGGCTGACGTCGCGGTGGACGATGCGCGCCTTCTCGAAGACGTACTGCAGCGCGCGGCAGACGCGGCTCACCACGAAGACGCTCAGCTCCACGTCGGGCAGGCAGCCCAGCTCGCGGTGGCGGTCGAGGTACTGCACCAGGCTCCAGCCGTCGATGTACTCGAGGATGATGCACAGCTCGCCGTCCACGCGCTCGAAGTCGAGGATGCGGCCGATGTTCTCGTGGTCCAGCACCGCGTAGCGGCGCGCTTCCTCCACGAACAGCCGCAGGTGCTCCGGCTCCGGATTGCGCAGCTGCTTGACCACGATCGGCCGCTGGAAGCCGGCCTGCCCCAGCAGCAGCCCCTTGCGCACGGTGCCCATCCCGCCCGCGCCCAGCTCCTGCAGCATCCGGTACTTCGACTCGGACAACCCCACCCCCGATCCAGCGCCGCGCAGCATCGCGCAGCATCCGCGCGGGTGTCAAGGAACCCCGCGCGCGGACGGCTATACTGAGCTCCGGGGTGCGGATCATGGCCGTCGACGTGGGGGGGGCCCGGATCGGGGTCGCCCTCTGCGACGAGACCGAGACGCTGGCCAGCGGGCTCACCACGCTGCGGGCCGTCGGCCCCCGCCGCGATCCCCGGGCGATCGCGGCGCTCGTCCGCGAGCACGGGGCGGCCACGGTGGTGGTGGGCCTGCCGCTGCGCCTGGACGGCACCGCCGGCCCTCAGGCCGAGAAGGTGAGGGGCTTCGTCGAGAGGCTCCGCCGCCTGCTGCCGGTTCCGGTGGTCACCTGGGACGAGCGGCTGACCTCGGTCGCGGCCGGAGAGCTCCTGGCGGCGGCCGGCGTGCCGCGCCTCGAGCGCAGGCGCCGGCTGGACCAGGCCGCCGCCGCGGTGATCCTGCAGGACTTCCTGGACGCCCGCAGGGCGCAGTCGCGCCCGGTGGGAGGGGCCGGTTGAGCGGGGCCCAGCCCTCGAAGTCGAGGTCCCGTCGCCGCGCGGCCCCTGGCGCGGGACTGCGCCTGCTGCTGGTCCTGCTGACCACCGCCGGCGCCGTCCTGGCCGGCTGGTACGCCTGGATCCAGGAGACCCAGTCGGTGAAGCTGCGCGTGGGGGCGCCGGCCAGGAGGCTGCACGTCCCGGTGGGCGCCAACGCCGACTCGATCGGCCGTGACCTGCAGGCGATGGGCCTCACCCGGCACGCGCTGCTGTTCCGCGTCCTCGCACGCTCCCGCGGCGTCTCCGGCAAGCTGAAGGCGGGCGAGTACTCCCTGCAGGGGCCGCTCACCCTCGGGCAGGTGCTCGACATGCTGGTGCGCGGCGAGGTGGTGCGCCGGCTGATCACGGTGCCGGAGGGCCGCACCGAGGCCGAGATCGCCGACATCGTGAAGGGACAGGGGCTCGACCGCGCGGCCTTCCTCGAGGCCGCCGCCGACACCAGCCTGATCCGCGACCTCGACCCCGAGGCCCGCGACCTCGAGGGCTACCTGTTCCCGGACACCTACGACCTGCCGCAGACGCCCGACGCCCCGCGTGCGCTCGTGCACCGGATGGTCCAGCGCTTTCGCGCCGTGGTGGGCCCGCAGCTCGGAGCCATCCGCGAAACCGGCCTCACCATCCGGCAGGTGGTCACCCTGGCCTCGATCGTGGAGCTGGAGACGGGCCGGCCGGAGGAGCGGAGCCGGGTGGCAGCGGTGTTCCTGAACCGGCTGCACAAGGGCATGCTGCTGCAGACGGACCCGAGCATCATCTACGCCTTGAAGAAGGCGGGACGCTGGGACGGCGACATCCGGTGGGCGGATCTCAAGCTGGACTCGCCCTACAACACCTACCTCCACGCCGGCCTGCCGCCGGGCCCCATCGGCTGCCCCGGCCGCGAGTCGATCCTGGCGGTGATCGAGCCGGCGCCGACGAAGGAGCTCTACTTCGTCAGCCGCAACGACGGCACCCACGAGTTCAACGAGACCCTCGCCGCGCACAACCGCGCCGTCGACCGCTACCAGCGGCGCCGGGCGGCTTCCTAGCTTGGGCGTCCGCAGCGCCGAGGCGGTCGCCCGGCTCTCCCGGCCGGCGTCGGTCGGGCCCGGGGCCTGGCGATCGCTGGTGGTGTTCGTGGCCTCGGTGCTGCTGCTCCTCGCGAACGGCCGCCCGATCGGAGACGCCGACCCCGGCGGTGCCGCCGGCTGGCTGTGGAGCGGGGCGCGCGCGCTCGCCGGCTCGCTGCTCGCGCTGGACGCGACGGGCGCCGCGATCGTGGGCAAGCTGCTGGCCGCGGCCGCTGCGGCGACCGCCGCGGCGGCCGTGTTCGCGGCGGTGGCGAGGCGGCACCCGCTGGCCGAGGCGCGCTGGGCCGGTCTGGTGCTGGTGACGGCGACCACGCTCGTCGCCGCAGCCCAGGCCTGGTCCGGCGAGGCGGCGGCCACCGCGGCGGTGGCGGTCGCGCTGTGGCTGATGGTCCTGGGCGAGGCGGAGGACGACGGCAGGGTCGCGTCCCGCGCCGGGCTGACGCTGGCGCTGGCGGCGTTCCTGGAGCCCGCCGCGGCGCCGCTGGCGCTGGTGCTGGCGATGTCCGTCCTCCTCCGCTGGCGCCGTCCTGCGCTCCTGGCGTGGGCAGCGGCCGGTGGTCTCCCGGGTCTGGCGGGGGCGCTCGCGGCGGCGGGACGGACCGGTGCGGCAAGGGCCTCCGGCCCGGACCCCGCCTCGGCCGCCGCCCTGCTGATCTCGCCGGCGAAGGGCCTGCTGGTGTTCGCCCCGGTGGCGGTCGTCGGGCTGGTCGGCCTGGCCGCCGCCTGGCGATCGGCGGGAAGGCCGCAGCGGTGGGATGAGCCCGGGCGGTCCCGCGTGCTGCCGCTTGCCTGTGCTCTCGGCGTCGCCGCGCAGGTCCTGACCGTCGCCCTCCTCGGCGGCTGGGACACGGGCGTCTTCTGGGGCCCCCGGCTCCTGGCGCCGGCCTGGCCGCTGCTGATGCTGTTCCTGCCCGAGGGGCTCGCCGTCACGGGGATGGCCGGCACCGCGCTGGTGGTGGTCTCGGTGGCGGTCCAGGTGCTGGGCGCTTTCAGCTACGACGGCCGCTGGGATCGCCTGCATCGCGACGCCCACGGCGGGCTGGGCTCCGCCGCCTGGGACGCCGCCGGGAGCCCGATCGCGTTCCAGTGGCGAGAGGGAGTGGCGCGGCCGTCGCTGCTCGGCGTGGAGGGGCGCCGGCTGGTGGTGCGCGAGCACGCGCTCGTCCGCGGCTCTCTGTCGGGCTCGTTCGTCTCCTTCGCAGACGGCGGCCTCCGGGCCACGGGCTCCGACGCCACGCTGGTGGCGCTGCGGCTGGAGCAGGGGGCGCGCGTGGTCGGCCACCGGCTGGAGCTCGCGGCCCCGGGGGACGGGATCGCCTTCCGCGTGCGCGAGGGCGCTCGCTCGCGGCGGCTGGAGCTGCGGCTCGCCGGACGCGGCCAGGGCACCGTGGCGGTGGGCGAGGCGGGCTTCTGGACCGGCGCCCGCTGGCGCGAGCGGACGGTTGCCGGCCCGTTCCGCCTGCGCCTGCCCTACGCGTTCGCCGAGACCGGGGCCGCCGACCTCTCGGTGGTGCTGCGCGCGGGCGGTCCGCTCGCCCTCGACTCGGTGGCGCTCGTCCCGCCCGGCGACCCCGAGAACGTGATCCGGCTACCCTAGCCGGTCAGCGCTGGCGCTCGGTGGCGAAGGCGTCGCCCCACTTCAGCTTGCTGCGCAGCACCTGGTAGTAGTCGCGCCCGGGCGCCTTCACCAGCAGCAGCCGTCGCGGGCTGCCGCTCACCTCCAGCGAGTCGCCGTCGGCGAAGGCGAAGGTCTCCTGGCCGTCGAGGGCGGCATACACCTCGACATCGCGGGCGGCGCGCAGCCGGACCTCGACCCGGGACTCGTCGGAGAGGACCAGCGGGCGGTTGGTCAGCATGTGCGGGCAGATGGGCGTGACCACCAGGGCCGGCAGCGTCGGGTGGAGGATGGGCCCGCCCGCGGCCAGGTTGTAGGCCGTCGAGCCGGTCGGGGAGGAGACGATGAGGCCGTCGGCGCGGAAGGAGGACACGAACAGGCCGTCCACCGCCAGGTCCACCTCGATGATGCGGGAAGGCCCGGCCTTCGTGATCACGACGTCGTTCAGCACGTCCGCCGTCGCCTCGGGACGGCCGCGACGGCTGATGCGCGCGCGCAGCAGCCGTCTCTCCTCGTGCTGCGAGCGTCCCTCGAGGACTCCCTGCAGCGTGGGGTAGAGCTCGCCCAGCGCGATCTCGGTGAGGAAGCCGAGGCTGCCGAAGTTCACCCCCAGCACCGGGATGGTCTTCTCCAGCAGCCGGCTGGCGGCCAGCAGCGTCCCGTCGCCTCCCAGAACCACGAGCGCGTCGACGAGCCGGGCCATCTCGCGCCCCGCCGCCACCACGCAGCGCGCGCTCGGCTCCCGGGGAACCAACTCCGCGGTCCGCTGGTCCAGGCACACCCGGATGCCGCGCGCGTACAGCCACCCGACCAGCTCCTCCACCACCGGCCCGGCCTCCCTGAGGCCGGGCCGCGCCAGCACGCCCACCGTGTTCATGGCTGAACCGCCTTTCGCAGCAGCGCCCGCAGCCCGTCGGCGGCGAGCGGTTCGCCGCCGTGGGAGAGCTGGAGGAAGAACTCGCGGTTGCCCTCGCTGCCCGGCAGCGGCGAAGGGCAGGCGGCGCGCACGGCGTAGCCGAGCGCCTGGGCCGCCTCCGCCACCCCGGTGACCGCCAGCAGGTGCAGTTGCTCGTCCCTGACCACGCCGCCGCTGCCGACCTGGGCGCGGCCGACCTCGAACTGCGGCTTCACCAGCGCCAGCACCGAGGCGCCCGGCGCCAGCACCGAGCGCAGCGCCGGCAGCACCAGGCGCAGCGAGATGAAGGAGACGTCGACCACCGCCAGCGTGCACGGCTCCTCCACCACCCGGGGCGAGAGGAAGCGGGCGTTGCTGCGGTCGCGCACCAGCACCCGCGGGTCCCGCCGCAGCCGCTCGTGCAGCTGGCCCCGCCCGACGTCGACCGCGTAGACGCGGTCGACGCCGCGGTCGAGCAGGACCTCGGTGAAGCCGCCGGTGGAGGCGCCCACGTCCACGGCCACCGCGCCGCGGGGATCGACCCCGAGCGCGTCGAGGGCCCCCGCGAGCTTCAGCGCTCCGCGGCCCACGTGCGCCGGGCCGGGCTCCACCTCGACCTGGGAGCCCTCCCTCACCGGCGTGCCCGCCTTGGTGGCCGGCCGTCCGTCGACGCGCACGCGGCCCTCCATCACCAGCGCCTGCGCCTTCTCCCGCGACTCGCTCAGGCCGTTCTCGGCGAGCCACACGTCGAGCCTCATCCGCCGCTCACGACCGGCGGTCGACGATGCGCCGCGCGATCGCCGACAGCAGCGCGCCGCGGCCGCCCAGCGGCGCCAGCGCGGAGAGCGCCTCCTGCCGCAGCCGCAGTGCCAGCGCCCGCGCCGGCTCCAGGCCGTGGACGCTGACGTAGGTCGCCTTGTGCGCCGCCTGGTCCTTGCCGGCGGTCTTGCCCAGCTGCTCCGCGCTGCCGGTGGCGTCGAGGACGTCGTCCACCACCTGGAAGGCGAGGCCGATCGCGCGGGCGTAGGCCGACAGGAGCTCCAGCTCCGGCTCGGAGGCGCCCCCCAGGATCGCCCCGCCGCGGACGCAGGCCGAGAGCAGGGCCCCCGTCTTGGCGCGGTGCAGGCGCTCGAGGTCCGAGGCACCGATGGCGCGTCCCTCCGACTCGAGGTCCATCACCTGCCCGCCGATGAGGCCGGTGGTGCCGCAGGCCTCGCCCAGCGCGGCGGCGGCCCGGAGGCGGCGGCGCAGCCGAGGCTCGTCCCAGCCCTCGGGCACCTCGGCCAGCAGGTGGAAGGCCCGCGTCAGCAGCGCGTCGCCGGCCAGGATGGCGACCGCCTCGCCGAAGACCTTGTGGGAGGTCGGCTTGCCCCGGCGCAGGTCGTCGTCGTCCATGGCCGGCAGGTCGTCGTGGATCAGGCTGTAGGTGTGGATCATCTCCACGGCGCAGGCGAGCGGCATCAGCTCCTGGCGAGCGCCTCCCACCGCCTCGCCCGCGGCCAGCACCAGAGCCGGCCGGATGCGCTTGCCCCCGGCGAAGAGGCTGTAACGGACCGCGCGGTGGATGGTGGCCGGCCACTCGCGCTCCGCCGGCAGCGCGGTCTCCAGCTCCCGGTCAACCTCCACGCGCAGGCGCCGCAAGGCCTCGGAGGCCGCCGCCTCATCCACCGGCGCGGGCGTCGTCACCGGCCCTCGTCCTCGTCGGTCGGCTCGGGGAGCGGCTGCGTCAGCGGCCGGCCCTGCGCGTCGCGGACCGGCTCCCCGCGGCCGTCCTTCAGCAGCATCTCGATCTTGCCCTCCGCCTCTTCGAGCTTGCGGTGGCACAGCCGCGACAGGCGCACGCCCTCTTCGTACAGCCGCAGCGACTCCTCCAGCGGCTGGTCGCCGCGCTCCAGCTTCTGCACGATCTGCTCGAGCTGCGCCAGCGCCTGCTCGAACGTGGGCGGCGTCGCCTCGCTCACTCGTCCTCCCTCGACTCGACGGTGGCCCGCAGGCCGCCGCGGGCCAGCCGGATGCGCAGCCGCGCGCCGGGCGCCGTCTCCGCGGCGTCGCGCAGGACCCGCGCGCCGTCGCCTTCGAAGACCACGGCGTAGCCGCGCGAGAGCACCGCCAACGGTGAGAGGCCGTCGAGCGAGGCCGTCAGCCGTCCCAGGGCGGCCCGCCGTCGCTCGGCCTGCTCCCGCGCCAGCGCGGAGAGCCGTGCGCTGCGGGTCTCCACCCGCTCACGCCTGACCGCCAGCTGACGGTCGAGCCCGAAACCGGCCAAGCGCTCGCGCAGCCGACGGGCGTGGTCCCGCCCGCGCTCCGTCCGGCGCAGCAGGCCCGCTCCCGCCCGGTGCACGAGGTCGTCGACGTGCTGGGCCGCCACCTGCAGCCGTCCCCGCTCGGCTGCGAACACCCGGTGCGCCCTCGTGGCCTCGACCCGCGCCCGCACCCTCGCCAGCTGCAGACGCAGGGCGGCCGAGGACCGCCGCTCCAGCCCCGTCACCCGGGCGAGCAGCGCGTCCTTCGCCTGCACCACCCGCTCGGCCGCCGCCGAGGGCGTGGCGGCGCGCAGGTCGGCCACGAAGTCGGCGATGGTGAAGTCGGTCTCGTGGCCGACCGCGGAGATGACGGGCAGCCGACAGGCGGCGATGGCGCGGGCGAGTTTCTCCTCGTTGAAGGCCCAGAGGTCCTCCAGGCTGCCGCCGCCGCGGGCCAGCACGATGACGTCGAGGCCGCCCAGGTGATCGAGGACGCGCAGCCCGCGGGAGATCTCGGCCGCCGCCCCCTCGCCCTGCACGCGCGCGGGGTAGAGCAGCAGCTCCACGCTGGCGTTGCGCGTGCGCAGCACGCGGACCATGTCCCGGATCACGGCGCCGGTCGGCGAGGTGACGACGCCGATGCGCTGCGGCAGCACCGGCAGGGGCCGCTTGCGCTCGAGCGCGAACAGGCCCTCCTTCTCCAGCTTCGCCTTGAGATCCTCGAAGGCCTGCTGCAGCGAGCCCTTGCCTACCGGCTCCAGCACCTGGGCGGAGAGCTGGTACTCGCCCCGCGGCGGGTAGACCCGGAGCGAGCCCCGCGCCAGCAGCTTCATGCCGTCCTGCGGCCGGAAGCGCAGGAGGCGCGCCTCGCGGCTCCAGCACACCACCCGCAGCTGTGCCTGCTCGTCCTTGAGCGAGAAGTACCAGTGACCGGAGGACGCGATCTTGAGGTTCGAGACCTCGCCCTCCACCCAGACGTCGAACAGCTCCGTCTCCAGCACCCCCTGGATGCGGTCGGTCAGCTCGGAGACGGTGAGCGCACGACGGCGCGTCGTCACCGAGTACCCCTGCGCCGGCTCGTCGGAGCCGCGCGTCGGCTTCGCCTCGCGGGCCCTGCGCGCGGGCTGCTCGCCGAAGTCGAGTCCCTTCTGCCGCATGCGTGACGGCCATTCTGATATGCCCCGGCCGGCGAAGTCCAACCCGGGGGCCGCCTCGGGGCCGCTATCATTTGCACTGAGCTGTTCGCCCTTCGGGAGGGAGCCTCCATGACAACGCGGTCGCGCCTGCTGTTCCTGGGGATGATGGTGGTCGGGGTGGTGATCGGGCTGTTCCTTTCGGCCGGGCTGCAGCGGGCCCTCTCCCCGTCCTCCGACCCGCTCCCGGCCTCGCCCGTCGCGCAGCAGACGATGGACCGGGCGCCCGCCGGCCGCGACGAGCTGGGCCCGGAGGAGCGTCACACCATCGCGCTCTTCAAGCAGGCCTCGCCGTCGGTCGCCTACATCACGACCCAGATCGAGCGCGTGGACTTCTGGACCCGCAGCGTCGAGCAGATCCCGGCGGGCACGGGGTCCGGCTTCGTGTGGGACGAGCAGGGCCACGTGGTCACCAACTACCACGTGGTGCAGGACGCCGACTCGGCCAAGGTGACGCTCGGCCACGACGAGTACCCGGCGCGGGTGGTCGGCGCCGCCCGCGACCAGGACCTGGCCGTCCTGCGCATCGACGCGCCGCGCACCAAGCTGGTGCCGATCCGGGTGGGGACGAGCGCGCGGCTCCAGGTGGGGCAGATGGCCTACGCCATCGGCAACCCCTTCGGCCTCGACTACTCGCTCACCACCGGCATCGTCAGCGCGCTGGGCCGCACCATCCAGAGCGTGGGCGGGGCCACCATCTTCGACGTGATCCAGACCGACGCCGCCATCAATCCCGGCAACTCCGGGGGGCCGCTGCTGGACAGCGCGGGGCGGCTGATCGGCATCAACACCGCCATCTACAGCCCCTCGGGGGCCAGCGCGGGCATCGGCTTCGCGGTGCCGGTCGACACCGTGAACCGCGTCATCCCCGAGCTGATCGCGCACGGCCGGGTGGTGCGGCCGATGCTGGGCGTGAGCCTGGTGGATGACCAGGTGAACGGCAACATCACCCAGAGCCTCGGGGTGGAGGGGGCGCTCGTCCGCGCCGTCGGCCGCGGCACCGGTGCCGCCCAGGCCGGCCTGGAGGGCATCGCCCGCGACCGCACCGGCCGCGTGGTCACCGGCGACGTCATCCAGGACATCGACGGCAAGCCGGTCAAGAGCGCGAGCGACCTGCTGGGGCGCCTGGGCAGCTACAAGCCCGGCGACGTGGTGACCCTCACGGTCTGGCGCGACGGTCGCACCCGCAAGGTCCAGGTCCGGCTGCAGGCGCCGGCCCAGTAGGAGCCCGACGGATGCGGGTTCCGGCTCAGCTCGTGGGGGCGTAGTAGCCGAGCTTGTGGCGGACGCTCAGGCCTTCGCGGTTGGGCACCCGCACCTGGATGCGGCGCCACTTGCCGTCGTGGCGGCTGCTGCTGGGCGTGTAGCCGACCGTGTACAGCGTCCGCAGCTCCTCCGCGATGCGGGCGTAGACCGGGCGGATCTCGCCGAGAGCCGACGGGAAGTAGGCGCGCCCGCCGGTGTCGCGGGCCAGGGAGGTGAGCAGGTACTCGGCCTGGGCCCAGGAGGGCTGCGCACGGGCCTCGGGCGCGTTGGGCCGCAGGCTGACCGCGTAGATGTTGATGTCCGACTTGCGCGCCAGCTCCAGCACCTGATCGTCGCTCACCGCGGACGCGGTGTCCTCGCCGTCGGTGAGCAGCACGATGGCGCGGCGCCGCAGTTGCTGGCGGCGGTCGGCCCGCAGGTCCTTGAGGGTGACGTAGAGCGCGGTGTGCAGCGCCGTCGTCCCCGAGGCCTCGGTCTTGCGGATCGCCGCCTCGAGCGCCGCGTGGTCGCCGGTGAACGGCTGCAGGATGGTCGTGCGCTGGTTGAACTGGATCACCTGCGCCTCGTCCCCCGGCTGCAGGGTGCGGGTGAAGGCGACCGCGGCGTCCTGCGCCGACTTCAGCTTCTCCTCCATCGACGAGGATCCGTCGATCATCAGCGCGAGCGAGATGGGCACGTCGTCCTGGCCGAACACGGTGAGCTGCTGCGGCACGCCGTCCTCGTACACCACGAAGTCGTCACGGCTCAGGCCTTTGACGTAACCCTGGTGGTCGTCGGCGACCGAGATGTTGAGGTTGATCATCTCGATGGCTGTGGCGAAGGTGGGCACCTGCGGCTGGGACTGCGCCCGGGCTGGAGGCGAGGTCGCCGCCACGGACAACAGCACGACCAGAACCGTCGACGGCGCTTTCTTCATGTCTCGGGTCGTCCGGCGGAAGCCACGGGATTCCGACGGGCCGGTCAGTCCCGCGCCCCCCGTGAAAACGCCCGATGCACGGCGGGTGCCGTCGCCAGGTGCCGACGAGCCGAGACGGGATCCGAAGCCCACGGTGAAGGCTGGTTCGATCTTCTCACGACCGGTGTCGACGCTCCACCCCGCGAGGTGGAAGCAGCCCTTCGCCGGCCCGGCAGCTTGCAGAAAGCCGCCGCGGCGGTCAGAGCCCCAGCTTCTTGATCCAGCGGTAGAGAGTGCGCGGGGAGACGCCCAGGATCTCGGCCGCTTTCTCCCGGCGCCAGCGAGCCTGCTCCAGCGCCGCGCGAACCCGCGCCGGATCGGGTCCTTCCTCGGCGCCCTCGCCCCGCGGCAGGGCCTCT
>Ga0335069_10001615_pt1 | contig 36061 bp, 35 predicted proteins | sample Lox_Sample_11_FD_206714 | JGI IMG/M metagenome (GOLD analysis project Ga0335069, IMG submission 206714) | Soil microbial communities from Loxahatchee National Wildlife Refuge, Florida, United States - Lox_Sample_1.1 | ecosystem: Environmental > Terrestrial > Soil > Wetlands | place: USA... | reverse complement strand
TTCGACTGCGAATCTTATACCTAATGCCGACAGGGATTCGTGGGAACATAACCAGGGATGGCCCGGGGCGAGAACAAACCATTATATGTTTGACCTGAACCGCGACTGGACCTGGCAGACCCAGGCCGAATCGAGGCAAAGGCTCGCATTCTATGAGCAGTACATGCCACAGGTGCATGCCGATTTTCATGAGATGGGACCAGAATCGACATTCTTCTTTGCACCAGGTGCAGAGCCATGGCACGAGGTGATAACACCATGGCAGCATGAATTTCACAAGCTCATGTCGGCAGGCAATTCAAAGCTGTTTGATGAGAAATTCAGGTTGTATTTCACCAGGGAGAGCTTCGACCTTTTCTGCCCCAGCTTCGGCGACACATGGCCAATGTTCAACGGGGCCATCGGCTTTACATATGAACAGGGTGGCGGAGGTGTATCCGGTGTGCAGATGAAGCTGGAGAGTGACGATACACTTACACTGGGTAAAAGGATTGAAGGTCATTTCCTGGCATCAATGGCAACGATTAAGGTATCGTACGACAACAGGGAAAAGCTTATTTCGGAATTCAACAGGTTTTTCGATGAAGGGGCAAAAAATCCGGCATTTGAATTTAAATCGATAATCATCAAGGGAAGCAATGAGAAATCCAACATCCAGGCTCTGCAGGAGTTGCTCGACCGTAACCAGATCAGGTACGTTTATGCCGGTACCGGGCAGAAGCTTAAGGGCTTTGACTACCTTAATAACAGGGATGGCGAGGTAACGACAGAGAAGGGCGACATCCTTATATCGGCATACCAGCCGCAATCAAGAATGGTAAAGGTCCTGTTCGAACCGCGCAGCAGGGCCAGTGATTCGCTGAGCTATGATCTGACAGCCTGGGCATTGCCTTATGCTTTCAACCTTAAAGCTTATGGCCTGGCCGACCAGGTTAAGACTGAGAATGACCCGGTAAAGACTGAAGTTATAAGCAACCTTCCGGCCGGCAACAAACCATATGCTTACCTGGCCGATTTCACGGGCTTCAGCGAAATAAAACTGATGGCCGCACTCTTCAACAGGAACATCAGGATAAGATACATGTTCAAGCCGGCTGAAATCGGCGGAAAAAAATTCAGTCGCGGAAGCATCATTATTGCAAGGGGAGACAACCTGAGCACCGGAGACAGTTTCGACAAAATTGTTGCCGCGGCCGGCGATGAGGCCCAGGTAAGACTTCTTCCAGAGCCGACCGGCATCATGGACGAAGGAAAAGATATGGGTTCTAACTATTCGCCGGTAAAGAAAAGACCCGTCGTAGCACTGTTCTGTGGCGATGAAATACAGCAATCTCTTGCTGGAGAGATCTGGTACTTCTTTGAAAGAGAACTAAAATATCCTGTAACGCTGATCAATACCGACTATTCCGACAGGGTTGACCTGGGGAAATTTGATGTGGTGATTCTTCCGGGTGGAAATTATGCAAAGCAGGCTGACACACTTCTGTTCTATGCAAAAAAAGGGGTAAGGATAATTGCAATCGACAACGCCTGTTCAGCTTTTGCAAAAAACAAAACCACGGCCCTCTTCAAAGCGGTCGAATCAAGAAACGCTGAAATCAAAGCCACTGAGAAAAAGGATAAGAGCGATGATACGAAGTTTCTTAAAAAGTATGAGCTGGATGTTGAAAGAAGGTACGGTCTCTCAGAAAGATCGGAGGAAAGCATCTACCATGTTAAGCTGGATGACACTAATCCCTATGTTTTTGGTCTTGGGACAGACTGGTTCATTATGAAAAGATCGACAGGATTTCCATACCTGCAGGCGGGTCAGAACGCGGGATACATAAACGAGAGTGCACCGGTGTCGGGTTTTGCAGGCAGCAAGTTCAGGGAGAAAGTGAAAAACACCATGGAAATAGGTTCAGAAAGAATAGGAAGCGGTGAAATTGTTTATATAGCCGACGATCCTTACTTCAGGGCTTACTGGAAAAGCGGAAGGGTCCTGCTCGGGAATATTATTTTCAGATAGGACATATTCAGTGAATGATTTTCCAGGCACAGATTGCCCCGCTTGTAATATGAGTGCCATAGTTTCCGATCTGGTATTTTGGTAACCTTTTTATGCAACCAGCCGTTAAGTAGGTGAATATCCAAAGTTAACCATCTAATAATAAGCCTGTTGTCTGCTGTTGTCTTTCCAATAACAAAAATCACATATTAGAACGGGATCTAATTCTAATTTAGAAGTAATTTAAATTATTGTTATTTTATTCACAATGTTATTTTATTCACATTAAAAAATTATCTTTGCAGGGAATTAATGATGAAAAAGCCTGGCAAAAATACGCCGGATATTCAAAATTAAGTTACAACAATATGACTGTAAGTGATATAGCGAAACAAATAGATGGACATATAGTCTGTTGTGAAGACAGGTCCTCTACCGACCTGGAATATGCTTTTGCATCGGATCTGATGAGCGACGTGCTTACCCTTGAAAAGGAGAAAATAGTTCTGATCACCGGTCTTGCAAATATGCAGGCAATCCGGACATCGGAAATGTCGGAGATCGGATGTGTTATTTTTGCCAGGGATAAGAAGGCCAGCAACGATATCATCTCTGTTGCACGTGAGAATGATATGGTGCTTATTGAAAGCCCCTACTCGGTATTCAGGATTTCAGGTGAACTTTATAAAGCCGGGGTTAAGCCGGTATTCTGAAATGCATATCAGGCATAAAATAGCCGGAGGCGATTTTGTAAATGCAGGCAATGTGGCGAGTTCTGTCAAGAAAATTCTCAGGCAGCTCAATGTCGACCACCAGGCTGCAAAAAGAATAGTAATCTCACTCTATGAAGCTGAGGTTAATGTTGTCGCTCACGCTTATTCAGGAATTGCCGATGTTGATATTGAAAAAGAAAAGGTTGTGATTAAGGTTGAGGACCAGGGCCCAGGGATAGCCGACATTGAAAAGGCAATGGTGGATGGGTATTCAACTGCCACACCACAGGTCAGGGAGATGGGCTTCGGCGCCGGAATGGGACTCTCGAATATGAAAAAAAACAGCGACAAAATGACATTGACAAGCGAACCCGGGAAAGGAACCGCAGTGGAACTTATCACTTATCTTGACTGATATGAAGGTGAATAAAGACAATAACGCGCTTTATCATGCACTCTCAGTTGATGATGCACTCTGTACGGGCTGCACTCACTGCATGACCTCCTGCCCTACTTCAGCGATCAGGATAGCCGGAGGAAAAGCTGTAATCTCAGATAAAAAATGTGTCGATTGCGGCGAATGCTACAAGGTTTGCCCGGCATCGGCAATAACTGTCAGGCAGGACGATATTGAAATGATATTCAAATTTCCTGTAAGGGTCATCCTTATTCCCAGTGTTCTCATCGGCCAGTTCTCGCATAAAATCCCGCTCAGCTTCATTTACAAAGCCCTGAGGGAGACCGGCTTCACTCATGTTTACCATGTCGAGAACAGTGTTGATCTTGTCCTGGGTTCATATTCTGAATATGCATCCACGACTGCGACAAGACCGCTGATCTCATCATTTTGCCCTGCAATCGTAAGGCTGATCCAGGTGAAGTATCCCGTACTGATCGACAACATAATCAAAGTAAATCCTCCTATTGACATGACCGCGCTCTATTACCGGAACAAACTTGTTTCATCCGGTATTAAGAGTTCCGATATAGGTATTTTCTATGCAACTCCCTGTGCCTCAAAAATTGCAGCAATCAAGAGTCCGGTCGGAGGAAACAGTTCAACCGTCGACGGAGTGATAAACATGAATTTCCTCTTCAATAAAATATGGAAGAACCTACAGTCGGTGACAGATAAGGATAAAATGCCAATTACCGACAATCTCCTCACATCAAGGGGCATCCTCTGGAGCCTGACCCGAGGGGAAGCTTCACATTCTAAAAAAAGAGCACTGGCTGTCGATGGAATGAAAAACGTTACAGAGATACTCGAGACCATAGAATATGAAAACCTGAGCGGTGTGGATTTTCTGGAGCTCAGGGCGTGTGATGAAGGATGCACAGGCGGTGTGCTGATGTCGGGCAACAGGTTTCTTAATGTGGAGAGACTACTCAAGCTTGCATCCGATTACGCGATGCGCCCCTGCGACAGGCCCCAGCAGCCCGACGATAATTTCAGCTCTCTCAAATCGCAGAGCTACCTCGGCGACATCGAACCACGAAGTATCGACAAGCTCGATGAAGAGATATCCGTCGCAATGAAAAAAATGGAACGCAAGCAGGAGATTACTACCATGCTCCCCGGCTTTGACTGCGGAGCATGCGGTGCACCTGACTGCCAGACCCTGTCGGAAGATATTGTGCAGGAAAAGGAAAAAATCTCGGCCTGCGTGTTTATCAGGCAGCAAATGGTCGCTGACGGTTCTCTCGAACCGGCAGATGCCCTTGAAATTTCAGAAAGGGTATGGGGCCTTTACACTGACAGGAACAAAACATCAACAGACAAAAGCAGGCAATGAAGATACGTGAGATAATAAAATCACTTGACCTCAGGGTAATATCAGGCAATGATTCCCTGGAAAGAGAGGTGACAGGTGGCTATACTTCAGACCTCCTGAGCGATGTGATAGGCAATGCCAAGGAAGGAAATATCTGGATCACTCTCCAGACTCACCAGAATATTGTAGCCGTTGCATCCCTGAAGGAGCTGTCAGCAATTATCATTGTGAAAGGCCTTAAAGTTGATGAAGCAACAGCCGCAAAAAGCATTGTTGAGAATATTGTGCTCCTTTCTTCCGATGATGACACATTTACGACATCGGGACGTTTGTTTGAATTATTGAAAAAAAAATGAAGACTTTCAGGGCTGATCTTCATATCCACACCGTCCTTTCGCCATGTGGAGACCTGGAGATGAGTCCGCGAAATATAGTTGCCAAAGCATCGGCCAGTGGCCTCGATATCATAGGCCTTACCGATCACAATACCACCAGGCACTGCAGGCTCGTCAGCAGCCTTGCCGAGAAAGCCGGGATATTTGTGATGACAGGTGCAGAGGTGACAACGGCAGAAGAGGTTCATTGCCTCGTGTTCTTTGAAAATCTTGAAAAGCTTAAAATGCTGCAGGATCTTATCGATTCTAGCCTGCCTGACATTAAGAATAATCCGGCATTATTCGGGTACCAGGTGGAAGTGGATGAGGATGAGAAAATTATCTATACCGAGGAGAAGATGCTTCTTAATGCAACCGGAATAACGATTGACCGGCTCGAAAAATTCGTTCATCAACATAACGGTATTTTCATCCCGGCCCATGCCGACAGGATGAAAAACAGCATCTTCAGCCAGCTTGGCTTCATCCCCGGTACACTTAATGCTGATGCTATTGAAATCTCTTCCCTTACTTCCACGGAGGAGTTCATCAGGCATCACCCGGAAGCCTCAGGTATTACCATCATCAGGAGCTCAGATGCTCATTACGTGGAACAGATAGGAATTTCGACAACTGATTTCCTGCTCGGGAAGCCTTCCTTCGGGGAGATACTCATGGCCCTGCATGAAGAAAAAGGAAGGAGGGTCGAAATATGAAAAGCCTGGCGCTCAATATTCTCGATATTGTCCAGAACTCTGTCAGGGCCCAGGCCACTGAGATAAGTATCGGAATAGCTGAAATCAGCCGCGACAACCTTCTCGTGATTGAGATTAAGGATAATGGCAACGGAATTCCGGATGAACTGATCGATAAGGTTACCGACCCTTTTGTAACCACCAGGTCCACAAGGAAAATCGGCCTGGGTCTGCCTCTGCTCAAATTTCATTCTGAGCTGGCCGGGGGAAGAACTGAAATCACTTCAGAACCGGGAAAAGGCACCGTCGTGAAAGCCACGTTTCGTCTGTCGCATCCCGACAGGCAGCCACTTGGTGATATTGCAGGGGTTATAACGATGCTGATGGCAGCAAATCCGGCAACCGGCTTTGAATATTGCCATGTGACCCCTGAAGGCATTTTCAGCCTGTCGTCGAAAGAGATCATTTCAAACTTCGAGAACGAATCGTTGAACGACAGCAGCTTTTTACAGGATTTAAAACAATACGTCATTTCTAACCTTGAAAGTATAGGTGCGGATGGCGCTGTAAAATGAAGATTTAATATATTTATAGGTTTAATAAACAGAAGACTTAACAAATTCTGAAATAACTAAAACAAAAAGACATGTCGAAAATTATGTCACTGGCGGATCTTAAGAAGAAACGCGATGAGTTGAAATCCGGCCTGAATCTCAGGGTCAATGCCATTGATCCTGAAACTCATGTTCAGGTTAAGGTGGCAATGGCCACCTGCGGGATCGCATCCGGGGCAAAGGAGGTGATGGAGTTCTTTATTGAACAGCTGGATCGCCGTAATATCCAGGGGGTTGTTACACAAACTGGATGCATGGGTTACTGCTACGCAGAACCGACCATAGAGGTCACTCTGCCGGGAAAAGAGCCCGTGGTTTTCGGGTACGTGAATCTGAAGAGGGCCGACCAGATTATCGAGAGGTATATTAAGACAGGTGAACTCGTTGATGGTATCATACCTGTCAATTATGAAACAATCCATTCAAAAGAATAGGAGGATATATTATGTCGAATTACACAATGCATCTCCTGGTCTGCGGTGGCACAGGCTGCCGCGCATCCGAAAGCGATGCAATTGTCGCTAACCTGCGCGACGAACTTGAGATCAGGGGACTCACTGACAAGATACAGGTGATAATGACCGGCTGCTTCGGTTTCTGTGAAAAAGGGCCCATTGTAAATGTTATGCCCGATAATACATTTTATGTCCAGGTTAAGCCGGAGGATGCCCAGTCGATAGTCGAGGAACATATAGTCAAAGGGAGAAAAGTAGGGAGACTGCTTTACCGTGATCCGAGGACCAAGGAACCCGTTTCCGATTCCAAGCACATGGGATTCTTCAGGAAACAGCTCAGGATCGCACTGAGAAACTGCGGGTTCATCAATCCTGAAAACATTGACGAGTACCTGGCAAAAGACGGGTACATGGCCCTTGGAAAGGCTCTCTCGGAGATGACTCCCGAACAGGTTGTGAAAGAGATCAAGGATTCGGGACTGAGGGGAAGAGGCGGTGCCGGTTTTCCGACGGGGCTCAAATGGGAGATTGCCGCGAAGAACAAGTCGGATGTTAAATATGTTGTTTGCAATGCCGACGAGGGTGACCCTGGAGCATTCATGGACAGGTCGGTACTTGAAGGTGATCCGCACTCGGTGCTGGAAGCAATGGCAATATGCGGCTATAGCATCGGGTCAGCTGAAGGCCTCATTTATGTAAGGGCTGAATATCCGCTTGCAATCCGCAGATTGCAGATTGCCATTAAACAGGCTAAGGAATACGGCCTGCTTGGCAGGAACATTCTTGGAACAGGTTTCAGTTTTGATATTACCCTCAGATACGGGGCCGGGGCATTCGTTTGCGGTGAAGAAACGGCCCTCATCCATTCGATGGAAGGACTGCGCGGTGAGCCAACCATCAAACCACCATTTCCTGCAGAATCAGGATTCAGGGGCAAGCCGACCAACGTGAACAACGTTGAAACCTTTGCTTCAGTTCCGGTAATTATCCTGAAGGGAGCAAGCTGGTTCAACAAGATTGGCACGGAGAAATCGAAAGGCACCAAGGTTTTTGCCCTTGCCGGAAAAATAAACAACGTCGGCCTTATCGAGGTACCTATGGGAACAACCCTGAGGGAAGTGATTTTCGAAATCGGCGGGGGAATCAGGAACGGTAAAAAATTCAAGGCTGTCCAGACGGGAGGACCTTCAGGCGGTTGTCTCACGGAGAAGCATCTCGATGTACCGATCGATTTCGACAACCTCATTGCATCGGGTTCCATGATGGGATCTGGCGGTATGATCGTAATGGACGAAGACGACTGCATGGTATCCATCGCAAAATACTATCTCGATTTCACCGTCGAGGAATCATGCGGTAAATGTGCCCCCTGCAGGATTGGTAACAAGAGACTGCACGAACTGCTTGAGCATATTTGTGCGGGAAAGGGAACCATGGCCGATCTCGACAGGCTAAGGAACATGAGCCATGTCATAAAGGATACTGCGCTTTGCGGTCTCGGCCAGACTTCGCCAAACCCTGTCCTCTCGACCCTCGACAATTTCATGAACGAATATGTCGCTCACGTCACCGATAAAAAATGCCCGGCACACCAGTGCAAGAGCCTTATGGACTACATAGTCAACAAGGAGAACTGTGTCGGCTGCACGGCCTGTGCAAGGGTTTGCCCGGTTAATGCTATCTCGGGAGAAAGAAAGGAAATTCATTATATCAACCCGGATATCTGCATCAAGTGCGGTGCATGCAAGGAGAAATGTAAGTTTGATGCAATATATATAAGCTAAAGTAAAGATGATGGAAACAATAAAACTTACCATTGATAACAAGACTGTTGAGGTCCCGAAGGGAACAACAATATACAAGGCTGCAAAGATGGCAGGGATAGAGATACCTACTCTCTGTTACATGGAACTGCACGACCTGAACATTGAGAACAAGCCTGGAGGATGCAGGATATGTGTAACGGAAGTACAGGGAAGAAAAAACCTGGCTCCCTCCTGCTCCACCAAGTGCGAAGCTGGCATGGTTGTCAAAACCCATACCACCAGGGTGCTGAATGCAAGGAGAACCGTAATGGAATTTATCCTGTCGGACCATCCGAAGGATTGCCTGATCTGCCCGAAATCGGGTAACTGCGAGCTGCAGAGCATGGCAATTAAGCTAGGCATCAGGGAGATTCCCGGATCGGAAATCGCTGCAATGTCGACTTACAGGAAAGACACGTCGCCCTCAATCATCCGGGACCTCGATAAGTGCATAATGTGCCGCAGGTGTGAAACCATGTGCAATGATGTTCAGACGGTCGGGGCACTTTCGGCAGTCAACAGGGGATTCATGGCAGCCGTGGCTCCTGCATTCGAACAGAACCTCGAACATTCGTCCTGTACATATTGCGGACAGTGCGTCGCCGTTTGTCCGACAGGAGCGCTCACGGAGGTGAATCACACACCTGAAGTTCTCAGGGCACTCGCTGATCCTTCAAAGACAGTGGTTGTTCAGACTGCCCCTGCCGTTCGTGCTGCCCTTGGTGAAGAATTCGGCATGGAGCCCGGAACTCTTGTCACGGGTAAAATGGTAGCAGCGCTCAGGGCCCTGGGATTCGACTATGTATTCGATACCGATTTTGCCGCTGATCTGACAATAATGGAAGAAGGAACAGAGCTTCTCGACAGGCTCAGCCGCCATTTAAAAGGTGATACGACTGCAAGGCTCCCTATCCTTACATCGTGCTGCCCCGGCTGGGTGAACTTCTTTGAATATTATTTTCCTGATATGAAGGATGTTCCCTCAACAGCCAAATCACCGCAGCAGATGTTCGGTGCAATAGCCAAGTCGTACTTTGCCGACAAGATCGGGAAAGACAGGAAAGAGATGGTGGTCGTTTCAGTGATGCCATGTCTTGCCAAGAAATACGAGTGCCAGAGAGAGGAATTCTCTGTTGACGGGAACAGGGATGTCGACTTCTCTATCTCCACCCGTGAGCTGGCAGCCTTTATCAAGCAGGCAAACATCGACCTCAACTCACTGCCAGATGAGGATTTTGATGCCCCTCTTGGTGCATCGACCGGTGCTGGTGTCATTTTCGGAAATACCGGTGGTGTAATTGAAGCAGCTGTCAGAACGGCCTATGAACTTCACACCGGTAAAAAACTACCAAAGCTCGACTTTGCTGAGCTTAGAGGGCTCGAGGGCGTCAGGGAGGCAGAAATAGATTTTGACGGGCTGCCCGTAAGGATCGGCATAGCTCACGGACTTGGGAATGCAAGGAAGCTTCTCGAAGATGTGAGGGCAGGAAAATCGAAATTTCACGCAATCGAGATAATGGCATGCCCGGGTGGCTGCATCGGAGGTGGCGGACAACCGCTCCATCATGGCAATTCCGAGATCATAAAAGCACGGGCAGCTGCGATCTATCGCGAAGACAAGCAGAAGCCGCTCAGAAAGTCGCATGAGAATCCATTTATTATCGGATTATATAAGGAGTTTCTTGAAAAGCCTAACAGTGAGAAGGCTCATCATCTTCTCCACACTCATTATTTCGACAGGAAGAAGAAAATTTATGTGAAACAGTAATATAATCCGGACAACGATAAAATTTTACAAATATGTCAAGTATTAAGATTGAGTTACGGAATGAGGATGTTGCAAAAATCAAGGAGATATGCGCATCGTTCAATAATGACTCACAGGAACTGATTAACGTTCTTCACAGCTGCCAGGAGCATTTCGGATATCTGCCTGCAGAAGTACAGGAAGTTATATCGGATGAGCTTGGAGTACCGGTGGCCAAGATTTATGGCGTGGTTACCTTTTATTCATTCTTCACAATGACCCCGAAAGGCAAGCATCCTATCAGCATTTGCATGGGTACGGCCTGCTATGTTAGGGGAGGTGAAAAAGTACTGGATGAGTTCAGGAAAGAGCTCGGCATCCAGGTCGGGCAGATAACGAAAGATGGCAAGTTTTCGCTAAGCAGCCTAAGGTGCGTTGGCGCCTGCGGCCTGGCACCCGTGGTGCTTGTAGGTGACAAAACATACGGAAGGGTTGCACCCGATGATGTAAGGAACATCCTGAAGGAATACGAAGGATAGTTGATTCATTTATAGTGAAAAGGTTTTAAGTGCGCCGGGGCTTTCCAGCTCCGGCTCTTTTTTCCCGCCTCCCGCCATAAGATTCAGAGCCACCCCTTTTGTACCAGAAGAAAAAGTCCTTCTGCCTGCGCTTGTCGTCCGATGATCGTGCAACAAATACATTCTTCCCCGAGAAGGGATCCTTCCCCGTATAGTAAATCAGTGTTGAAAGTGTCATCGGTGTAGGTGTGAAATCCTGCACCTGCTCGGGCTTCAGCCCGTCATTTTTAAGCTCACCCGCAAGATCCTGCATGTCTTTTACTGTACAGCCGGGATGGGAGGAAATGAAATATGGCACGATTGTGTACTTCAGGTCATTCTTTCTTGCAATCGCATCAAACCTCGCCTTAAGCTTCCTGAAAAGCTTGTACGGAGGTTTACGCATAAGGGCCGTCACGTGGTCCGCAGTATGCTCTGGGGCAACCTTCAGCCTTCCTGAAATATGCGAGACGATCAGCTCCTGCAGATAATCCTCCTCCGTCCTGCCTGCATTCCTGTTCCATTCAGGGAATAAAAGATCATATCTCACCCCGCTGCCGATGAATGCTTTCTTAACGTCTCTCCTCCTGCTGACTTCCCGGTACAGATCAAGAAGCTGCCTGTGGGATGTATCGAGATTTTCGCAGATGCCCGGCCATATACACGACGGCCTCGGGCATTTCCTGCACCTGGAGATGTCTTTCGCAACCATCCCGTACATGTTGGCCGATGGTCCGCCCAGGTCGGAAAGATATCCCTTGAATGATTCCATGCCGGCAAGCCTGTCAATCTCCTCCATTATAGATTGCCCGGAGCGTTTAACAATATGCTTTCCCTGGTGGGCGGCAATTGCACAGAAGCTGCACCCTCCGAAACATCCACGATGGATGTTCACGGAAAACTTTATCATTTCATAAGCCGGGATAACTCCTTTCCTGTCGTACCTGGGATGCGGCAGGTATGTATAAGGCAGTTTGTATGTAAGGTCCGCCTCCGTTTCGCTCATTGGCGGGAAAGGAGGATTGACAACTATCTTTTCCTTACCATACTGTTCTACGAGCCGTGATGCTTCAATCTTGTTCGATTCCTTCTCAAATGTCACAAAGTTCTGGGCAAACATTTCCTTGTCTTTCAGGCAATCCTCAAATGAATTTAGCGTCTTTGTCGTCCAGTTTTCACGGACCGGAAGCGGTTCATCAATTGCCAGCCTCACGGATGTCTGGGGTATTGTCCTGAGCGAACCAAAAGGCACTCCTTTGCAAAGCAGGCGGACAATCTCCCTTACAGGCTGCTCTCCCATGCCGTAAACAAGCATATCAGCACCACTGGATGAAAGAATGGATGGTTCAAGCCTGTCTTTCCAGTAATCAAAATGAGTCAGCCTTCTCATCGAAGCTTCTATGCCGCCAATTATTACAGGTGCCCCGGGGTAAAGCTTTTTAAGGATAGAAGTATATACAATAGTCGGATAATCGGGCCTGAAGCCTGATTTACCGCCGGGAGTATATGCATCATCAGACCTCAGGCGCTTTGCCGCGGTATAATGGTTGACCATTGAATCCATGTTGCCGGCAGTCACACCGAAAAAATACTTTGGCTCACCCATCTTTCTGAAATCCCTTAGATCGTCCCTCCAGTTTGGCTGCGGCACAATTGCAACTTTCAGCCCTTCATTTTCAATTATTCTTCCTATAACCGCGGGCCCGAAAGAGGGATGATCAACATAGGCATCTCCGCTGAATATAATCACATCGGCCTGCTCCCAGCCCAAAGCTTCCATCTCTTTAACGGAAGCTGGCAGATATGAATTATTCCTTTCCATGCCGGTCATTGATCTTTTGGGCTTTGATGACAAAGTAAATGAACTCTCAAATTTAGCTAATGTTTCAGTATGTGTCAGGATTATGATTTTAAACATTATGGCCCGATTGTTGCAAAGCCTTTTCTGGTAAAGTATCATGTATCTTTGTCATGGACTTACCTTATGAAGATTTATTACCATGGACACAGGCAGGGTTATTCAGCAGCACAAGCGTATATGCAATCTTATCTCCGGGAAGAAGGTAAAGGAAAGCCTTGATATTCTTGAAGATATGATGACAAATACCGGCGATGGCAATTTCAGGGATGAGCTTGAGAATCTCGTGATGACCTACAGGAATATCCTGAGATACACCATTGAGGGAGTACGCGACCCGGAGAGGAACAAGATATACCTGAGGCTGCTCCAGTCCATACTTATACTTGCCGACAAGGTTAAACAGGACATATTGTCACATTATTCCGGATGGCATACATACTGGGTTAAGCAGCAAATAGACAGGGAACTTGCGCTTAGCGGTAAAACAATAGTGGAAACGGTCGACGACCTCATGTTCAAGCAGGAGCTCGATGAATGGCTCAGGCTCAGCTCGGAGTTTAATCCGGATCCCGATTCTGAGATTTCGAGGAAGCACAAGCACCTGATTAAGAATATATTTGATCATCTTTGGATAACCGATTATTACGGCGAAGCCGAGGATAGCCTTATTGCAATTATCAGAGACTCCGGAAAATTCAGGTGGTTCGAGTCAAGCATTTTTGTAAGTGCAATCACGCTGAGCCTGTTCAGGACATGGCAGCCTGAAAAGGTTATTCATCTGATAAATCTTTACATTTCGGGAGGTGAACAGGTTTCAGAAAGAGCACTCACCGGTCTTATTCTTAATCTCCATTATTACAATGACAGGATGTCGCTCTACCCTGAAATTATCAAAAAGACGAGGCAGCTGAGTGCCGAACCGAAATTCAGGGAGCACACCAGGATAATTGTCCTGCAGACGGTGCGTTCGCGGGAGACCGAGAAGCTGAGCCGGAAACTGAATGACGAGATACTGCCAAAGGTTGCTAACCTGAGACCAAGGCTTGATGAGAAACTTGACCTCGAGAACATTCTCCCGAAAGACATGGACGAGGGACAAAATCCCGACTGGTCAAAGATCTTCCCAGATTCAGACGAGATCGTCAAGAGCATGGAGGAGCTTACAAACCTCCAGATGGAAGGTGCCGATGTATATATGTCAGCCTTTGCCAACCTCAAGCATTTTGACTTCTTCAGGGATTTCCAGAACTGGTTTGTTCCGTTTTATCCCGATCATGAGGCGGTCGATACAATATATTCTGATGAGGTTCTCGGACCCGGAACCAACGAGCTTGCTGAGGCGCTGTACAAGACACCATTCATCTGCAACTCCGACAAATACTCGCTGCTCCTGAACCTGAAATATCTTCCTACCGCTCAAAAAAGCATGATGCTGAAGGTTTTCAGGATGGAACTCGATGGCCTGGGTGAATTGAATTCTGAAGATACAGCTACCGACCCCTACAGGAACTTCCGGTCGCGTGTAACACAATACCTGCAGGATCTTTACAGGTTCTTCAAGCTTTCGCCCTACAAGAAAGAGTTTGAGGATATCTTCGGAGGAAAGCTCGACCTGTACAATTCAGAATTCTTCAGGATGTCGTGCAACACAGAAGATACCGAAGCAGGGCTTGCCGATTATTTCTTCAGTAAAAGCTACTACGATGATGCCGTTGATATTTTCCTGAGGCAGGCCGATAAGAAACCTGATAATGCTCAGTTGTACGAAAAGATCGGCTATTGTTACCAGGTTGCCGGGCTGACTGAGGAGGCCCTCAGGTATTACAGGATGGCCGAGATGATCGACAGGAAAGTCTGGACCATCAAGAAGATTGCCCTGTGCCTCAGGCGTCTTGGTAAATTCGAGGAAGCGCTTGAGTACTATCTCCAGGCAGGTGACACTGAACCTGAAAACATTCATACCACCATAATGATCGCCCATTGTTACCTCGATCTGAAGGAATATGATTCAGCGCTTAAGTACTATTTCGGTGCAGAGTATAAGGATCCGGGAAATATTAAGATCCTCAGACCCATTGCATGGTGTTACCTCGCACAGGGCAGGCTCGGCGATTCTGAGAAATACTATGAAAGATTGTCCACCGAAAAACTTACTCCATACGATATAATTAACAAGGGCCACCTCGCTTTTTGCAAGGGCGAGAAAAAAGCAGCTGCCGGGTATTACAGGCAGAGCATCCAGACAGGCAAGATATCGCGTGATGAATTTTTAAGGATATTCAGTGAAGACAAGCCGCTGCTTATTTCTAATGGCGTTACTGAAGAAGATATTCCTATAGTGCTGGATTATCTTTTCTATATCCTATTTTGACCTGGCTGTATCCCTCTGGAATAGAGGATGCATATCATCCGGTGGAGGAGGAGCCATCCTGTGCCTGCGGTCGCCGAAGCCCATCGTATCGCCAGGCATCCTTCTTTCGCGGTGGATCATTTCCATCCTTCTCTTTTCCATGTCTTTCAGCCTGGAAAGCTGATCTTTCGTCAGAACCGGTTCAATCTCTTTCCAGAATTCCTTCATACTGGAATCCATCTTTTTCCTGAAGTCATTCTGGATCGAGCTGTTTTCGGCACCGTACTTTGCCAGTATCTTTTCGATGGTCTCTTTTTGTTTTTCGTCGGGTTGAATTACATTAAAAAAACCTTCATGAAAACGTTGCTCCGAGAAGAAGACCCTGACAGGTTTCAGCCTGTTGTACCTTATGTGGGCCGACACAAGCATACCTAGAATAAACCCGATTATAAGGGTGACTACAACTATTATTACTGGTTTGGCTTTCATTTTCTTATCCTAATTTCCTGTAAGAAGACATACAATACTTTCATCATAGCTGTCATTCAGCCCGAGAATGCTGTTAACGGAGAATGAGCCGTTTATAAGGTAAAGTGAAATAACCAGAATGACGATAGCCGCCACACCTGTCAGAGCAATTCTCATAAATGCATTGTTCCACGATCTGATAAACTCGACTTCCCTGTTTATCACAACGCCCGCTGAAAAGATACGGTCAGCAATCTTTTCGCGGAAGCTCCCGCTGAAATCGTAGCTGATGACTTCCTCAAGCTTCCTCCTGGCTTCCGTTGCCGGATCATCATCATTCAGCGCCTTTGTTATCAGATCTTTAATCTCGTCGTGTTTCATAGCTTCTCAAGTATTTTCCTTATCTGTTCCTGCGCCCTCGATAATCTTGAAAGGACCGTTCCCAGGGGCAAATTAAGTATTTCAGCAGTCTCTTTTGTCGAATATCCCTGGAGCATTCTCATTGTCAGAATAACCCTGAACTTTGGTTCCATTCCCTGGAGGGCCCTGTTTACAAGTTCCCTTGCATCCTTCCTGTCCTCATCATCCGAATCAGGAATTTCATATTCATGCATCTCATTATTCCCGGCCTGGGAGAAGGTGGAATAAAATCTTTTCCTTCTCTTGATCTCGTTCAGTGTAAGGTTTACCGCTATCCTCTGAATATAGGTTGAAAGCTTAGCCTCTCCCCTGAATTCTGATAATGAATAATACAGTTTTATGAACACCTCCTGCCCGATATCCTCAGCAAACACCGTGTCACCGAGCATTCCCTTGACTGTCCTTGCAACCATCTTCCTGTAGCGGTTTACTATCTCCCCAAATGCCGTCTTGTCGCCTTTTAAAGAGGCTTCTACCAACTCCTGGTCGTTAGCGTTATCGTACCGGTCCTCGACAATCTGCATATTAGACACCGGAAAGTTGCTGTTTATTCCGTTTAACTAAGCGGGTTCAATTTTCTTTCCCCTCAGCAGGCTTCTCTTCCACCTTTTTTACATCCATCTCATCGGTGAATTTTACAAGGTAGAGCTTATTGTTAGAGAATCCTGAATCGGGGGACTGCCTTTCAAAATCATATTCCGAGCCAAGCAGCAAAGGATTATGCATTCCGGGTTCGCCCAGGAATTTCTTCCCGTGAATTGCAAGGCCGGAAAGGAAATAGTAAGTCATATCGTAACCCTGCCACGCAAAGCTGGTCTGCGAAGGCTCCGAAAGGAATTTATTCCTGTACGCAAGGATGAATTTTTTTACATCCTCCCTGCCATAATCGATCCAGTAAGGTGAATATAACTCGATCCCAAGTTCAAAATAGTACTTTGGCTCAAGGTTATCAATATCCCTCATTGCCGGATATCCAACAACACGTATCGGGTATTTTTTAGAAAGAGTGTGCAGGTCCATGATAGTCTCACTCAGTACCGGAACATCCTCCGAGGCAATAAGAATCGTATTCTCGGTATTTTCGCTCAGGGTATGTTCAAGCCTGTTGATCGAATCCTTAGCAAGAGTCGATTTACTGTAAAAAATGAACTCCTTGAACCTGATATCCTCGTATGGAATTTTTTTTGTAAGCTCCTTGAATATCAGGCTCTTGAATTTTCCCACGGAGGGATCCACACCAGCAGTATCGCAGTGAATGAACACGAAATTATCTCCTGGATACTGGCCCACATTCATGGCGATTGCTTTTTGAGCAACATCCAGGGAAGGAAAAATCATAAAAAGGTTAGGCCTTTTTTCAAGCAGATCAACACTTTTTGGAGGCACCGGGGATATGACAGGAATGTTCTTTTTTGCAGCATACTCCGAGATTACTGACAGGTTCTCTTTATAAACGGGCCCTACGATAAGGTCCATATTATCGAGCTTGCCGGAATTGATCAGCTCCACCGACTCCAGGGTATCGACTTTAATATCGAACACGCTGATGTTTATGTCAAGGCCCATCGACCTGAGCGTATCAGCAGCTATCAGTGCGCCCTGGAAAAGCTCAAGGAATGTCATGCTCTCGGGGAATATCCACTCATCAGGTCTCTCGGTTATACGCCTGACATGCTTTCCTTTCAGAATCTGTGCCGAGTCTATTTCAAAACGCTGTGCATTCTCATCAAACCAGAGCGGAAGCAGAAAAGCTATGTTGAACTTCCCTTTCAATGAGGTAAAGTGAGTTATGCCTTCAGGTTTGCGGTTTTTGACCTCCGGCTCCTCAACGGCAGCCAAAATGGTATCCTTAACAGGTTGTACAGCAACAGGTTCAGGCGATTTTTTCTGAACAGGGATCCTCAGGTAATCGTCCACCTTAGGAAAAATGACTCCCTTGTTTTCCTTCCTCAGCTCCTTCACGGTAATACCGAACTTTTCTGCAATCGAAGTTATGGACTCACCTTTGGAAACCTTATAACTGATATAATCCCTGTCCTGAGTTTCAAGATTCTTCGAGGTAGTCGTGAACTGCCTCCTGGGAATCGCAACTTCCGAACCAACCGGAAGTTTATCTATATCAACCCCTGGGTTGCCCTGAAGAATATCATCCTCCGAAACGCCGTATTTCTTTGCCAGTGAAAAAAATGTATCGCCGGCTGAAAGCTTGTGATAAATGAACTTCGACTCATCCTTCCCTGTCTCGGCGGCAGGTTTGCCGGTATAGGGCTTCCTGTCCTCCGGAACGGGCTTTGTTACAGGTGGAACCGAAATAACAGGGATATGAAGGGATTGTCCTTCCTTCAGTCCTGATGATGCTCCTGGGTTCTCAGAATAAAGATCATCAACCTTAATCCCGTAAGCCTTTGAAATTGAATAGGCTGTTTCGCCTTTCCTGACAGTATGTATAAAATAAGACTTACCCAAGATTACCACTTTTTCAGTCGATTTTTCAACGACCACCTGCGACATGGCACTTCCCTGCAATAAAAAAAGAAGGGTTACTGCGAGTATGAGAATCCTTTGTAAAATGTAACGCATTACCTGCCTATATCATTAATAAACCTGGTGCAATTATTCTCAATCCTTTTCTTTATATCCGAAATATCAGCTTTCACAAATTTTTCGCCCGTGATATTTTCATAGAGCTCAATATATCTTTCAGATACTTCACCGACAAAACTAACGGGCATTTCCGGAACGGTCTCTCCTGCCCTGCCCTGGAAATTATTGGCCATGAGCCACTCCCTGACAAATTCCTTGGATAGCTGTTTCTGCGGAAGGCCCTTATCAAATCTCTCCTGGTAACCGTCGGCATAAAAATACCTTGAAGAATCAGGTGTGTTTATCTCATCAATAAGATAGATCTTTCCATCCCTGTTTCCGAATTCATACTTTGTATCAACAAGAATCAGGCCGTGTTCAGCAGCAATCTGAGAACCTCTCATGAAAACCTCCATGGTGTATTTTTCAATCTGGCGGTAATCCGTTTCAGGGATCAGTCCGCCTGAGATTATTTCATCGGACGAAATATCCTCATCATGCCTGCCCTGCTCGGCTTTTGTGGTGGGTGTTATGATGGGCTTCTCAAATTTCTGATGTTCCCTCATTCCCTCAGGCAGAGGGATTCCGCATATTGATCTTGCCCCCGACTTGTACAGTCTCCACGAGCTGCCGGTTAAATATGCCCTGACAATCATCTCCACGGGATAAGGCTTGCACCTGTGCCCGATTGTCACATTTGGATCGGGTGTAGCAATCTTCCAGTTGGGTACTATATCGTTTGTCGCATCAAGAAATTTGGCTGCAATCTGGTTCAATACCTGTCCTTTATACGGAATGCCCTTCGGCAGGACCACATCAAAGGCAGATATCCTGTCCGACACAATCATCAGAAGATATTCTTCATTAATGTTGTAAACATCCCTGACTTTCCCCTTGTAAACACTCTTTTGTCCGGGGAAATTAAAATCTGTCCTGGTAATCGAGTTTGTCATGGTGTTGCTCATATTCTGTTAAATCAGTTTACTGTCGTTGTACCTGCACCGTTTCCTTTATGGACGGAGCTTTTTTCCCTTGGAGTCTCGTTTTCCTCAGTCTCATATGCTTTCACGATTTGCCTGACAAGCTTGTGTCTTACAATATCCCTTTCGTCGAAACGTATAACTGAAATTCCTTCAATATTCCCGAGAATCCTGATTGCCTGAAGCAGACCGGAGTCGTTTTTCTTTGGAAGGTCAATCTGGGTGGTATCTCCGGTCATTATGAACTTGGAGCTCATGCCCATCCTGGTCAGGAACATTTTGAGCTGGCTCATGGTAGCGTTCTGCGCCTCATCGAGTATAACGAAGGCATTCTCGAGAGTCCTTCCCCTCATAAAAGCAAGCGGGGCAATCTGAACAGTGCCATCCTCAATCCAGGTTTCAAGTCTTTTGAAAGGTATCATATCGTGAAGGGCGTCGTACAATGGCTGCAGGTAAGGATCCAGCTTCTCTTTCATATCGCCCGGAAGAAATCCTAACCGTTCACCAGCTTCAACCGCGGGCCTTGTAAGTACTATCTTCTTGACTTCCCTGTTCTTCAGCGCTCTGACGGCCAGTGCTATAGAAGTATATGTCTTGCCGGTCCCGGCTGGTCCGTCGGCTATTATAAGGTCATTTGATGTATAATCCTTTATAAGCTGCGACTGGTGAACGGTCCTGGCCCTTATTGGCTTTCCGCTCGTCCCGAATACTATCACCTCCTCGAAATCACCCTTGGCAGCACTTTTAATATGTTCGGGATCAAAGAAGAACTTTTCCAGGTCCTCCTCCTCGATCCTGTTATATTTCCTGTAGTACTCAATTATGTCATTGAATCTTTCGGCGAACAGGGCGATCTCTTCTTCCTCGCCCATGCATTTCAGCTCATTGCCCCTGGCGACAAGCTTGATCTTTGGAAAAAAGCCCCTTATTTTGTCGAGCAAAAGATTATTCGAGCCAAAAATAACAACCGGGTCAATATCCTCAAGAAAAATTATTATCTCTGTCATCAAGCCTGCGTGTGATTAACTTCAACCGTGTTAAAAATCAGTAGCTTATCCCTCACATCCGTCGCAGAAAAAATATTTCTGCTGCTGACTGCAAAGTAAGCTTATTTTTCTTTAGAAGATTATCTTTGTCATAACATTTTCCTTATGGCGGTAATCACTTTGACCACAGAATGGAGACCCGATGATTTCTACTACGGGATCATGAAGGGAAAATTGTGTTCAGGGTGCCCGGGGGCCGTCATCATCGACAATGCAAACAGTATCCCGGTATTCAATATTTCACATGCCTCATTTATTATCAGGAACACATACTCATCATACCCGAAAGGCACGATCCATATAGTATGCGTTCATTCCGAAGGGAGCAATGACAGGAATCACCTGATTGTTAGGGCCAGGGATCACTATTTCATCGGAACTGACAATGGAATGTTCAACCTCATCCTGAATTCACCTCCCGATGAGGTTGTAAGGCTGAAGGAAAATGACCGGCATGACGAATTGGATCTTTTTGCCAAAGCCGCTTCAGAGCTTGCACAGGGGAGAAGCATGTCTGAAATCGGAGAGCCTCTCCCCGATTTTACGGAAAAGATACCGTTGCGTGCCACAATAGACAAGGATGTGATCATAGGAAGTATCATCTTCATTGATTCATACGGGAACGCCATCTCAAATATCACCAGGGAGGTGTTTTACAGGGTCTTTGAAAAAAAGCCCTTCCAGATTCTCATTCAGAGCAATAAAAATCATACCGATCATATAAGCACAAGGTACAACGACGAACCCGTTGGCGAACTGCTAGCAAGGTTCAACTCCCTCGACCTTCTGGAGATTGCGATTAACGGTGCCAACATATCGGAACTGCTCAGCCTCTCAATCGGATCTGCCGTGAGGGTTGATATTCCTGAGAAGAAGTCGGTAACCAGTAAGCTATTTTAAATTAATTGTTTAATGACAGAAAAGGATCCACGACTTGATGAATTCAGGAGACTGCTTGATATCCTGGATGAACTGAGGGCAAAATGCCCGTGGGACATGAAACAGACAAATGAGAGCCTCAGAAAACTGACAATTGAAGAGACATTCGAACTTGCCGATGCCATTATTGAGAACAACGACCTGGAGATATGCGGAGAACTTGGCGACATCATGCTCCATATAGCTTTCTACTCGAAGATTGGCAGCGAAAAAGGCACATTTGACATTGCTGACGTACTGAGGGGGATTAATAACAAGCTCATTTACAGACATCCTCATGTGTTTGGAGATGTCACCGTCTCGGGCTCATCGGAGGTAGAAAAGAACTGGGAGAAGCTGAAAATGAATGAAAAGGAGGAATACAAACCCGTCCTCTCAGGAGTTCCCGGCTCTCTTCCAGCAATGATTAAGGCTAACAGGATACAGGAAAAAGTGAGAGGTGTCGGTTTTGACTGGGAGGTCCGCGAACAGGTCTGGGATAAAGTGGCTGAAGAAATTTCCGAGCTTAAACATGAAGTTCTGAATGGGAAAAAAGAGGCGATTGAATCTGAATTCGGAGATGTCCTCTTTTCCCTGGTCAATGCTGCCAGGCTTTATGAAATAGACCCCGAAGCAGCTCTCGAAAGGACAAACAGGAAATTTATGAAACGATTCAATTACCTCGAAAGAGAGACCCTCGGAAAAGGAAAATCACTGCACGATATGACCCTCGACGAGATGAATGAGATATGGGAGAAGGCAAAGGAGGAGGACTGAGGGACGAAGATAGGGGTGGTCGGTAGCCGGATGCCGGTAACCGGATAGGGAAATGGATGAATTATCGTTTTGAGAAGATATAGCTCAGAAGCTGGTAAACGACCTTTGCTGCAACAAAATCCGGCATCTTGTTATCAGGATTGGGACATAGTTCAACAACATCAAAACCCACTACGTTCCTTTCTTCCGCCACCCTGCGCAGGAAGTGCATCAGCTCTGTATAATCCGGTCCGCCCGGTTCGGGTGTGCCGGTCGATGGCATTATGGAAGGATCAAAAACATCCAGGTCGATTGTTATGTAAACATCGGTATTCAGCAGCTCAAGGGCTTTTGAATACAGTTTCTTGTCGTAAAAAATTTCATGGGCCGGAAAGATCCTGTTAAAGTCTGCATTTATAAGCTCTTCCCCTGCCATGCTGCGGATACCCACCTGTACAATTTCAGCAACCTCCCTTGCCCTTGCCATTGCACATGCGTGGTTAAGGGGAGAATTTTCATATACAACCCGAAGATCGGAATGTGCGTCAAGCTGGAGGATCGTAAGGTTTTTAAACTTCCTGGCAACTGCCCTGAATGAGCCTATGCTTACCGAGTGATTGCCGCCTATTATTACAGGAAATTTATTATCAGCAAGAATTGAAGCCGTAGCCTTCTCCACGGCATCTGCCATGGCCTCAGGTGAACTTTTTTCCTCTACCGGATCCGTTGTGCAGATCCCGTGATGCCTGATATCGGAACGCGTCTCGATATCGAAATACTCAAGATTTGGAGATGCTTCAATAATAGCATCTGGCCCCTTGTCCGCACCCTTCATGTACGTGCTGGTCTCGTCGTAGGGAACAGGAAGAATTACAATGGATGAATTCTCATAACTGCTCTCTATTTCGTAACCTCCGAAGTGCATCCTGTTATATTAAAAAATGGAGTATGTTACTATTCAAGATAGGTATAGCCGTACAGGCCGGATCTGTAGTTGGAGAGAAACTCTTTCCCCTCTTCAAGTGAAATAATTCCTGACTTGACTGCCGAAGTAACCCAGGTCTCAACCGTCCTAACCATCTTCTTGGAGCTGTACTGAACATAATCGAGTACCTCTGCAACACTTTCACCGTCGATTATCTGGTCCACCTTGTAACCATCGCTGTCGACGGAAACATGAACCGCATTAGTATCGCCGAAAAGGTTATGAAGGTCACCAAGGATCTCCTGGTAAGCACCAACGAGGAAAACTCCCAGGTAATAGGGATCCTTCCCTTTAAGGGGATGCAGCAATATCTGGTGGGGAGAATTTGTTGTCGAGATGAAATTGTCAATCTTCCCATCCGAATCACATGTCATGTCCTGGATCGTTGCGGTCCTGGTCGGTTCCTCGGTCAGCCTGTGGATCGGCATTATCGGAAATATCTGGTCTATCGCCCAGGCATCGGGAAGTGACTGAAAGAGAGAAAAATTGCAGAAGTATTTATCTGACAGCATCCTTGAAATCTGCCTGAGCTCATCGGGGATATGCTTAGTTTTGGACGACATGGTATGTACCTCCCTCGCGATTGACCAGAAAAGCTTTTCGATCTGCGCTCGTGTCCTCAGGTCAATCAGTCCGAAGCTGAATTTATCGAGTGCCTCTTCCCTGATCTGCTGAGAGTCGTGCCACGATTCAAGCATCCTTAGCTGGTTAACCTTGTCGTAGATCTGGTACATGTCCTTGACAAGTTCGTGGTCATTATCGGAAATCACATCATCCTCTGTCCAGGATGGCAGCGTGGTGGTCTCAAGTACTTCGAAAATCAGTATCGAATGATGGGCCGTCAGGGATCGTCCCGATTCGGTGATTATATTGGGATGAGGTACTTTTGCCTTATTGCTGGCATCAACAAATGTGCTTATAGAGTCGTTTACATACTCCTGGATGGTATAGTTCATGCTGCTTTCGCTGTTCGACGAACCGGTTCCGTCGTAATCAACTCCGAGTCCGCCCCCGATATCAACAAATTCAACCCTGAAGCCCATCTGGTGAAGCTGAATATAAAACTGAGAGGCTTCCCTGAGGGCTATCTTTATCCGACGGATCTTTGTGACCTGGCTGCCAATGTGAAAATGGATCAGTTTAAGGCAATCCCTCATCTTGTTCCTCTCGAGGAAATCAATGGCTTCGAGAAGCTCGCTCGAAGTAAGACCGAATTTTGAGATATCGCCTCCCGACTCCTCCCACTTTCCGCTGCCGACACTTGCCAGTTTAATCCTTATGCCCAGGTTTGGCTTAACCTTGAGCCTTTTTGAAATTGTTGTTATAAGCTTCAGCTCATTCAGCTTTTCCGCAACAAGAAAGATTCTCTTGCCCATTTTCTGTGCAAGCAGGGCAAGCTCGATGTAATCTTCATCCTTGTATCCGTTACAGATTATAAGCGACTCCGGGTCAGTATTGATGGCAATGACAGCATGAAGTTCAGGCTTCGAACCCGCTTCGAGCCCGATATTGAACTTCTTACCATGGCCAACGATTTCTTCTACCACAGGTCTCATCTGGTTGACCTTGATCGGGTAGATGATAAAATTCTGGGCCTGGTAGCCATATTCCTCGGAGGCCGACTTGAAACATTTGGAGATGCTGTATATCCTGTCGTCGAGGATATCTGGGAACCTGACAAGGATCGGTGCTGAAACATCCGAAAGGACAAGCTCGTCGAGCAATTCTTTCAAGTCGACTGAGACCCCGTTTTTCTGAGGCGTAACAGTAACGTTTCCTTTTTCATTTATTGAAAAGTATTCAACTCCCCAGCCATTAATATTATAAAGCTCGGCAGAATCTTCAACCCTCCACTTTCTCATAGGTTTTCGTTTTGGGGTATGTTGACTATTTTGCTTTCGGGGCACCCTTGCTTTTTACAGCAGCAGATTTTGATTCGGTTTTACCAGCAGGTCTGACCACTTTCCTGGCCTTTTTCTCCTTCGGTTTTTCTTCTTTCTGAAGCTTGGTTTTTGAGACAGATGAAGTCTCTTCCGCCTTCTCCTCTCCCTCCTTCTTTTCAGCCTCCGGTTCCTCTTTTACAAGCAGGTTAAGTTTCTGAAGGGTATTATACCACGTCAGCATCTTGCGTATGTCGGAAACATATACTCTATCCCTGTCAAACTCAGGAAGCACGCTTGCAAAATAGGCTTTGAGCTTCTCATTATCCTCCTTTGGATCCAAAGCCGGTCCACCATTTTCCTTCTCGAAAATACTGTCAAAAACTTTTGAAAGAGGAATATCCTCAGCCTGGGTAAAAACCGAAATATCTTCCAGTGAACTAACTTTGGCAGAGCCATGGGCGCTGCTCCTCTTTCCTGTTTCAAGGTGTTCAACAATGATTGCATTCCGGCCCTGGGCAATAAATTTAAAAAGCCCGTGCTCGCCTGAAATTGCCAGATAGTCTTTAAGATTCATACTTTATAAATATTTGTGCAAATTTAATTCTTGAAATTTAATAGACCTTATACTGAGAGTTTTTTATTAAACCATATTCCGCTCTTTCTTAATTCTTTCATAAGCCTCATTTACCTTTTTGAATTTTTCATCAGCAGTTCTCCGGAAGTCTTCTCCAAGGTGGCTTACCTTGTCGGGATGATATTTCATAGCCATCTGCCTGTAAGCTTTTTTAACCTCTTCGTTCGAAGCCGAGGGATCAACCTCAAGTATCTTGTAGGCAGAATCTGTTTCAGGGATGAACATGTTCCTTATTGAAATATAATCAGTGCCGGATATTCCGAGGTAGTTCGAAATTGTCTCAATAACCCTGACCTCTTCAGGGACGATACGGTTATCGGAAGCAGACACTCCAAACAGCAGGTTTAGTAGCTGGAGTTTAGACGCATAGTCCATATTACGCCCTATCTGCAGGCAGACATCCCTGAGCGGAATATCCTGCTTAAGAAGATCCCTGAGCATTATGAGGGCTTCCCTGGAAGTCTCGCGGCCAAACTGCCGCACGAAGAATTCCTTCACGTAATCGAGTTCCGCTTTTACAACTTTGCCGTCGGCTTTCATTACAGCCGCTATAAGGACGAGAAGGCTCATCCCGAAGGCACCGGGTGTGGTACCCTGTGATGTTGATGCTGATGAATATGTGTGGCCCTGTGCCTCATCGATAAAGGATCCTACAAGGAACCCCAGGAGCCCGCCGATCGGCCCTCCGGTAACAAACCCGAGACCACCTCCCAGCCATTTAGCAAACTTACCCATTCTTTTTCCTAAGATTTATTTGTTCCAGAATGTCCTGGTGAATCCTCAGAACTTCCGGTATTATCAGACGATTATCTGAGTTATCAATAACGTAATGTGACCTGGCAACCTTATAATCATCGTCGTACTGGTTCTTAATCCTGTCGCCAACCTGTTCGCGTGAAAGGTTATTTCTCTTTACAACGCGGTCAATTCTCTCCTCTACCGGGGCAATGACCGTAATAATACGGTCAACATTTCTGAATGAAGCGCTCTCGAAAAGAATAGCTGCCTCAAGGATAACGTAGTCTGTATCCTGCGTGCGCTGCCAGCTCTCGAAGTTCCTTCTTACGACGGGATGAACGGTTGCATTAATCTCTTCCAGCAGCTCCCTGTCATTGAAAATTATTGCAGCCAGCTCCGACCTGTTCAGGTCACCGCCCCTGTAAACATCCCTTCCTGCTATCTGATTTACCTTCTCAATAACTTCCGGTTCGGTCTCCATAACATTTCTTGCATCAATATCGGCTGCGAAAACCGGTATTCCGAGAGCACTGAATATCCTGCAAACGGTTGTTTTTCCGCTCCCGATTCCCCCTGTCACACCTATTTTCATCCCGTATTTATTCATATCAGAGTCTGAAGCATCACGGCAACATCAGTTTTTGTGTTTTTCTTCCTGTGATGATGCATTCCTGACCGGAAATCCGATCCTTCTCAAAGGAGTCACAAAAATGGTATCCGGTTTCACAGAAAGTATCTGGAATTCAGAACGGAGCTGTTTTGAAAAATGAGGTATAAGTCCGGATGTAACAAAGAAATACTCCGGGGGCTGGCTTTCCTGGAGACGCCTGAAAGATATTTTCGAAAAATCGATGGTCAGCGGTGACCTGTTTCCCGAAAGCTTAAGCTTGATGATTGTGTAGCCAGGTCCTTTAATGCTGAATATCAGCTTATCAGGCAGGTTATCTTCCGAAACTCTTCCCGGCGAACCCAGGTACTTTACCGGGTATCTGAGATCAATCTCAAATTCTTTTCTGAGAGAATTAAGGTACCAGAAAAAAAATGAGAGTAAGAGAAAGAAGGCAAAGATGGCCACATCCTTTCTCAGGAAACGAAAACTTTTCCCGAGGAAGCTTTTGCCGGCACTTTCTTTCCCTTCCACTTCAGCGCATTTATTTCTGATCGATATCGGATGAGTCTTTCAGAACGGCACTTTTGTCGACCTTGAGTTTGACATCGCCGCCAACATCCATAATGACAATATTATCCTTTACTTCTGCAACCCTTCCGTAAATTCCACCCGTGGTAACAATTTTGTCACCCTTGGAGAGTGCATTCCTGTAGGTGTTAAGCTCTTTCTGTTTCTTCATTTGCGGCCTGATCATAAAGAAATAGAAAACCACAAATACAAGTATGATCGGCAGAAGAGAAATAAGCGGATTCGCTGAACCGGTGGAACCGGTTTGTGGTGCCATTAAAAGAACATAGTTTAAATTACCCATTTTTTGTCTGTATTTAGTTATTATTGTTTTCAGTCACCTCGCAAGTAATTTTAAGTAATATGACCGGATGGGTCGCATTCGACCTGATTGTGATAGTCTTTGACTGCCTCCCGTTTCTTCCGGATGTATCGAATTCCACCTCCATTGTACCCTTTTTACCCGGTGCCAGTGGCTTTGTGCTGTACTTCGTTACGGTACAGCCGCAGCTTGTCGAGGCTGAATAAACTACAAGCGGCGCCGTGCCCTTACTCTCGTAGGCAAATACACAGGCAACTTTTTCACCCTGCAAAACTTTTCCGAAATCATGTTCATATTCGGTGAATGCAATGCTCGCGGTATCACCGGGCGAGAGATTCCTGCTGCTGTTCCCGGTACCCTTACCTGTGCATGAAAATAATGCAAAAAGCAGGAACATGGTAAGCATTCCGGGCAAAGGCAACAGCCTTTTCATCCTATAGGTAAAATCATTCATCATCTTTTTCCAGGTCCCCGACGAGGCCGCGCCCTGTCTTCTTGAATTTCCCGTTATCGCGCATCTCCCTTACCACCTTGTCGAGGATCCCGTTGACAAAAGTACTGCTTTTTGAAGTGCAGTAGTATTTTGCAATTTCAATATATTCATTCAGTGTAACTTTCACCGGGATCTCCTGGAATTCGACAATTTCAGTGATCGCGAGCTGCATTACCAGGATATCCATCAGGGCTATCCTTTCAATTTCCCAGTTTGTGGTATTCCTGTCTATCATATCGGAACAGTCCTTTGAGCCGAGAACCGCCTTTCTGAAGAGTGTCTTGACAAATCTCTCATCGTCATCGCTCTTATAAAGGGGCATGAGCCTTGATTCAGAGATTTCCTCGCTTTTGAATTTCCGGAGTGTTTTTTCAATCATCGCGCCGACATAGTCGAGGTCATCATTCCAGAAAATGCTCTGCTCCTCGAGCCCGGTAATAAGGTCATCGGAAGAAACCAGGAAATCCGTGACCAGGCTAACAATAAATTTCTTATCGGCCGGGTATGAGCTCTTCGGCGATTTCATATACTCGATGTATGTATCCCATGCAATCATCTTGTTGTAGATTGCCTTTGCCACCTCCTGGCTGTTTGCCCAGGAAAGTTTCTTCGATGAGACAAAACTGTTCAGGTCGCTGTTCTCGCGAAGCTGGTTTATCACCGTATTATCGGCAAATCTCCTGTTGGGGTTAAGATCCTCGCGTGTAGGCATCTTCTTCCTGAGAGCGAGGTCGATTTTCTCCCTGGCAATATCGGCAAGGTCAATGACCAGAAGCAGGACCAGGTGGTATAAGTCGTACGTTCTTGAAATGCTGAACATTAATTCCTTTTCAGCCTGAACCAGATCATTGTCATCTCTCCTGTTAAATGCATAAAGGGCAAGCAATGCCTTTACGCGTAATAATCTCCTGCTTATCATTTAAAAAGAACTTCCATTTTTAACGGTGCAAAAATACTCTTTTTCCTTTATCGTCAAAACAACATTGCAAAATATCAGGACGATTGGCTTTCAGTATTTTGATTTGATAAAAATATTGTTACATTTGATGTGATAAAGGGATCTAATGAGATAAGTTATGGAAGAAGAAACCGGAGCAATAGTCGAAAAAGATGAGAAAACCGGGAAGGATGAAATTTTCACCAAGGTTGTCAGAGCTGGAAAAAGAACCTATTTTTTCGATGTAAAAGCCACAAGAAGAGAGGATTACTACCTTACCATCACTGAAAGTAAAAAACGGATGGGCAAGGAGGGTAAAGTATTTTATGAAAAGCACAAGATCTTCCTTTACAAGGAGGATTTTGATAAGTTTGCCGATGGATTACGGGAAGCTGTGAATTACATTGGCAATGGAAGGGATCTCCCTGAAAGTGAAAGCATTAAGAAAGAGTCCCTGGTTGAGGAGGAGGAAATTCCCGTAGCAGCTACTAAAGAATTCACCAACGTCGATTTTGACGACCTGGGGAAAGAATAGCATAACTTTACGGTAAGGCTAAAAATTTTCGGTTTCAGAACATATCTGATTTCCTTTTGCATTTGACATGACCGACTACGTACTTCTTACACTTGGAATCATTCTTACGATCCTCGGGATTATTGGCTGCCTCGTGCCGGTACTGCCGGGCCCGCCGTTAAACTTCCTCGGGCTCCTAGCTCTGCATTTCACAAGGTTCGGTCATTTTACAGGGGCTACACTGATAACATTTGCATCAATTGCTTTAGCTGTTTCCATCCTCGATTACCTGGTTCCCGTCTGGGGTACAAAGAAATTCGGAGGTTCTAAATATGGAACCAGAGGAGCCACGGTAGGGCTTATTGTAGGGCTTTTCTTCGGTCCGGCAGGTATTATTGCCGGCCCTCTTATCGGAGCGTTTGTCGGCGAAATGATCTTCCGAGATGATACAAACTACGCTCTTAAAGCCGGGCTCGGAAGCCTTATTGGATTCCTGGCAGGGATAGGCTTAAAGCTTGCAGCTTCCTTTATAATGACCTTCTATTTCGTCAGGGCCTTAATTGTTTAGACTTTTGTCTTAACTACCCCAGCGTGGCTACCATCACAGCCTTAATGGTATGCATCCTGTTTTCAGCTTCGTCGAAGACGATGGATCTCTCCGATTCAAATACCTCCTCAGTCACTTCCATTCCATCGAGCCCGAATTTCCTGAAGATATCCTCACCTACCTTTGTTTCGCGGTTATGAAAGGCAGGAAGGCAATGCAGGAATTTCACATCCGGGTTGCCGGTTTTCCGGATCACCTCTCCGTTAACCTGGTAAGGTTTAAGCAGCCTGATCCTCTCTTCCCATACTGAATCGGGTTCACCCATGGAAACCCAGACGTCGGTATAAAGGAAATCCACACCTTTAACTGCCTCATCGACATTGTCTGTAATTGTAATCCTTGCCCCGGTTTCCCCTGCTATCTTCCTGCAAATTTCAACAAGCTCAGGGGATGGCTGGTATTCCTTCGGTGCAGCCGACCTGAAATCCATTCCCATTTTTGCAGCTCCTACCATCAGCGAATTGCCCATGTTGTACCGGGCATCGCCCATGTAGCAAAAACTGACCTTATCGAGAGGCTTGGTAGTGTGTTCAGTCATAGTCAGGAAATCGGCAAGAATCTGGGTGGGATGGAACTCGTTGGTAAGACCATTCCAGACCGGGACACCGGCATATTTCCCAAGCTCTTCAACAATTTCCTGTCCATAACCCCGGTACTCTATACCGTCGTACATCCTGCCCAGTACCCTGGCCGTATCCTTCATCGATTCTTTCTGGCCTATCTGAGAACCTGAAGGACCAAGGTAGGTAACGTGAGCACCCTGATCAAAGGCAGCCACCTCAAAAGCACATCTTGTCCTGGTTGATGATTTCTCGAATATAAGGGCTATGTTACGGCCTTTCAGGTACATTTTTTCCCTGCCGTTATATTTATCTTTCTTCAGACTGGCTGCAAGATCGAGAAGGTACCGGATCTCGTCGGGTGTAAAATCGAGCAGTTTAAGGAAATTCCTGTTCTTAAGATTTGCTTTCATATCACTAAATGTTTGTTCACTGTTAATCTTCGTATTCCATCGTAATTTTTGATCCGTATTTCTTATCGGCAAGCTTAAAAGCCTCTGTGATGACGCTCTTTCTCCCACCAGCTTTAATGAAATTCAGGCAAGCCTGTATTTTGGGAGCCATGCTTCCTTTGGCAAACTGGCCTTCGTTAAGGTAGCCCAGTGCATCATTGTAATTGAGAAACTCTTTTATTTCCTGGTCAGGCTTCTTGAAATTGATATAAATGTATGGCACATCCGTAAGAATATAGAATTCATCAGCGCCGATCCTGGTGGCGAGCAACGACGAAGCAAGGTCCTTATCAACCACAGCTTCAGTGGTTCTGACATCGTTATTTTCGTCAATAAATACCGGGACACCCCCTCCGCCTGCCGCTATCACAATATTACCATTCCTGGCCAGGTCCTTTATAATATTCTCATTCAGTATACCGACAGGTTGAGGAGATGGTACTACACGCCGGAAGCCTCCGTCGACCTTTACCTCCTCCCTGAAAATCCAGCCTTTCTTCTCAGCCAGCTCCTTTGCCTGTGTAGCATTGTATATTTTTCCGATTCGCTTCTGCGGGTCCGTGAAGGCAGGGTCATCTTTGTTTACAACAACCTGGGTAATGATACATACTACATTCTTATCGATATCGTGTTTATTCAGGATATTCCTGAACATCCTTTCTATCATATACCCGATTCCCCCCTGCGAATCGGCGACGCAAATATCAATCGGCATCTGTGCTATGTTGTACAGTTGTTCACCTGCATCGTTTCGCATCAGGATATTTCCAACCTGGGGACCGTTCCCATGGGTAATAACAAGATCATAGCCTTCTCTCAGAAGAAATATCAGGTTTTCGAGGGTGTCTGCAGTATTTTGTTCCTGCTCCTCGATTGTGCCTGCCTGTTCACCCCTGAGGAGTGCATTACCTCCCAGGGCGACCACTGCCAGTTTCTTTTCCATTTGAAAATTTGCAAACAGCAAATCTATTAAATAAATGGAAATCCATACCCGGCAGGCAAAATTAAGATTAGCTGTAACCGGCTCTTTTCTGGGCATCTGGTGGTAAAAGTCATGTTATTTGCAGGTAGTAAAAAAAAATTACTATTTTTGAGGAACTCAAACACACAGGTAAGTGAGATTATTCAGATTGTCCTTTACTGCAGCCCTTGTTCTGGTTACTGTAATATCATGCCGCGAAAGGGGAGGTAAATATATTAATCAGGGAGAAATCCATTTTTCTATTGATTATATCAAAAGTGCAGGGACAATGTCAGCAGAACTGAAGCCACGTAACCTCGTGGTATCATTCAAGGATGACAAGATACTTTTTGAAATTCTTTCACCTATCGGCGGTCAGGGAATAATGAACATATCAAATCCGGATTCCAAGATATTTGACACTTATGTAAGCATGCTGGGGGCAAGATACTACTACCCAGGCGGAGAGGGTGAGATTGACCCCGGGTTCAGTTCAATGGACGGGATGGAGATAACCAAGACTGATAAAACAACTATCATTTGCGGTTATAACTGCAAGAATGCGGAAGTAACTTTTCCGTCCGACAGGAACAAGAAATACAGCATCTGGTATACCGAGGAGATAAAAGTATCAAATTCCAATGCCAATAATCCTTACAGCGCGATTGATGGTGTATTGCTAAGCTTCTATTATATCCTTGGCAGCTCTGAGATGAAGTTTGAAGCGGAAACCGTTTATAAGAAAGATATTCCCGACAAGGCATTTGAAAGAAGGCCGAGATTCAGGCCAGTTTCCAAGAAGGATATGGACAAGATTATTACCGATATGGTAAACCTTTAGTCTTTATCCGCTTCTTATTCTTCATCATAAATTTATTACCTTTAGGTCGTTTTTTAAAGACCCGGGTTAATGACCGGGCATCTACCTTTTTAAAATGAAGAAGAGCAAGGAAGAACCTAAGAAAGAAGAACAGAAGGAATCCAGAAAGGATGAACCTGGGAAAGCGGAGCCCGGAAAAAAACCAAAGAAGGCAAAACCTGAAAAAAAGTCCTTCCTTACCGATGAGAGAATAAAATTCATCTTCGGGGTGCTTCTTACCGGCTTTGCAATTTACCTGGTTATTGCATTGATTGCCTACCTTTTCTGGTGGAAAACCGATCTCAGTCTCGACAGCTCACAGGTAATTTCAGGAGCCGATGTCCAGGTAAAAAACTGGTCAGGCAAAAGCGGAGCCTGGTTTGCGATGATCCTGGTCGACAAAGGCTTCGGCTTTGGTGCTTTTTTTATTCCCGTCATTGTTGCCTCTATTGGCCTTTTCATGCTGAATTTTCCTAAAATAAAGGTATGGAGAAGCATATTCAGATTCACGTTCGCTACCATTATATTGTCGCTCATTCTCGGCTTTGTCTTTGGAAAGTCGAACGGCTATCTTGGCAGCGGACCCGGCGGAGCCCATGGCTACCTTGTAACACAGTGGGCGAATGCCTTCATGGGAAAGATAGGCACCGCGGTGATCCTTGTGCTTATCACCGTAGCCTACCTGATTTTCGCGCTTGGTGTGAGCCCGGCTTTCTTCAGGCTGCGGATACCTTCATTCCTGAAAAAGAAGGAAAAACCAGCGGATCCCGGCGAATCGGTACTGGAGGAAACCGGGGAAATTGCGGAAGAGCAGGAAGGGGAAGAAGAAAATGAAAATGAAGGTGAGCTTCCCGGACAGGATGAGGAGATTCATTTCCAGGTTATCGATACCAGGAACAGGGCTGAACTTGAGGAAGGTATTCTTCCGGGTGAAGAGACACCTGAGGCAAAAGGAATAATTCACGATTTTGAAAACGAAGGTGTTCAGGTTGTGACGGAAGGCTCCGGAATACCAATTAATATTACAAAAGCCGAGGCAAACGATATTCTTCCCGATGAGGAGGTCCGGAAGATAATGGAGAACTACGACCCCAGGCTTGATCTTCCCCGGTATAAGTTTCCACCGGTATCTATTCTTGCCGACCACAGGAGTGAAAGCTCCTTCGATAATGCCGAAGTAATTGAGAACAAGGAAAACATCATAAAAACGCTGGGCGACCATAAGATTCCTATCAGGCAGATTTCAGCGACTGTCGGACCCACCGTAACTCTTTATGAGATAGTGCCGGAAAGAGGTGTCAAGATTGCAAAAATCAAGGCTCTGGAGAATGACATTGCCCTGAACCTTTCTGCGCTTGGCATAAGAATCATTGCACCAATACCGGGGCGGGGGACAGTTGGAATTGAAGTTCCGAATAAAAAGCCTGAAACGGTTTCAATGAGATCGCTGGTGACCTCAAAGGCTTTCCAGGAGACGAAATTCGACCTTGCGCTTGCGCTGGGACGAACCATTACCAATGATCCTTTTATTGTCGATCTCACCAAGATGCCTCACCTCCTGGTTGCAGGGGCAACAGGACAGGGGAAATCGGTCGGTATAAACACCATCATTACATCTATCCTGTACAAGAAGCACCCGGCCGAAGTTAAATTCGTTCTGATAGACCCCAAGAGAGTCGAGCTGCCGCTTTATATGAAGATTGAGCGTCATTTCCTTGCAAAACTGCCGGGTGATGAGGATGCAATCATTACCGATACCCAGAAGGTCATTAATACACTGAATTCCCTTTGCATCGAGATGGATAACAGGCTGGAACTCCTCAAGATGGCCCAGGCAAGGCATATAAAGGAGTACAATGAAAAATTCATAGCCCGTAGGCTCAATCCTGAAAAGGGTCATAAGTTTATGCCATACATCGTTCTTATCATTGATGAGTTCGCTGATCTGATTATGACTGCAGGAAGGGAGATTGAAGGGCCGATAGGGAGGTTAGCCCAACTTGCAAGGGCTATCGGAATACATCTCATTATTTCAACACAGAGGCCCTCTACAAACATCATTACAGGATTCATAAAGGCTAATTTCCCCACGAGGATAGCATTCAGGGTATTCTCTTCAGTCGACTCCAGAACAATACTCGATGCGACAGGGGCCGACAGGCTTGTAGGACGTGGCGATATGCTCGTCTCATCAGGAAATGAACCTGTCAGGGTCCAGTGTGCCTTCATCGATACCCCTGAGATTGAGGAACTGACAGAGTTCATTGGGTCACAGCAGGGTTATCCCGATGCGATGCATCTTCCTGAATACATCGACGACAGCGAAACGGGGCTGCAGGATATTGACCTGAAGAAACGTGACTCCATGTTCGATGAAGCGGCCAGGTTGGTTGTTCAGCACCAGCAGGGTTCCACTTCCCTGATACAGAGAAAGCTGTCTATAGGTTATAACAGGGCCGGAAGGATAATCGATCAGCTGGAAGCAGCCGGAGTGGTAGGACCCTTCGAGGGCAGCAAAGCCCGGGATGTTCTTGTTTCGGATCTGACAGTTCTGGAACAGATTTTGAAGAGACTTGAGTAAAACAATCTTATGAAGATATTCTTATCAGCACTCCTGTGCCTTTTACCCCTGGCATCAGGTTTCTCTGAATGCAACGCACAGACTGATCCTCAGGCTGTAAAGATCCTTGATAATTTCTCAAGAACAGCTACCTCGGCACCTTCCGTTGCGATTAATTTCAGACTCATAAACATTGACCAGCAAAGTCAGAAAAGCGACACCTCAAAGGGAAACCTTCTCATGGCCAGAGATCAGTACAGGCTGGAATTACC
>Ga0335069_10001614_pt1 | contig 36062 bp, 29 predicted proteins | sample Lox_Sample_11_FD_206714 | JGI IMG/M metagenome (GOLD analysis project Ga0335069, IMG submission 206714) | Soil microbial communities from Loxahatchee National Wildlife Refuge, Florida, United States - Lox_Sample_1.1 | ecosystem: Environmental > Terrestrial > Soil > Wetlands | place: USA... | reverse complement strand
CTCCCCCTCCGGCTTCGTCGTGAAGAACGGCTCAAAAATCTTGCTCCGTATCTCCGCCGCCACCCCTGGTCCCGTGTCCTCCACCTCCATCCGCACAAAACCATCCTCCCGCGCTGTCCGCAGCGTGATCCGCTTCTCCCGCCCCGGCGGATTTCCCCGCATCCCCTGCACCGCGTTCCGCAGCAAATTCAGCACCACCTGCTGGATCTGCGCCGGCACGCACGCCACTCCCGGCACGCCCGCATCAAACTCCCGCACAATCTCCACCCCGCTCCACGCGTCCCCCTTCTTCAATTCATAATCATTCGCCGCAAGGTCCAGCGTCCGCTCCACCAGCTCCGAAATACTCGTCACCACCCGCGGCCCCTCCCGCCGGCTGTACGCCAGCAGGTTCTGCACGATCCGCGACGCCTGCCGCCCCGACGCCCGTATCGTCTCGATCATCCCCGGGATGTCGCGCTCCTGGATGTACTCCCGGATCGCCGCGAACGTCGTCCCGTGCCGCTCCGCCGCCGCCATGTTCGCCGGCGTCTCCTGCGTCAATCGGCTCAGCACCACCTGCGCGTTCTGCACCATCCCCGCCAGCGGATTGTTGATCTCATGCGCCACGCCCGACGCCAGCCCCGCCACCGTCCGCAGCTTCTCCGACTCGATCGCCAGCGCATCCGCCCTCCGCCGCTCCGTCAAATCGTGCAGGAACGCCACCGTCGCTTCCCCATCCGGCAGGACCACCGTCTTCACATCCACATGAAACGGAAACCGCTCGCCGCTCGTCCGCATCCCCATCGTCTCGTAGCTGTCGCTGATCGGCGTTCCGGCAAGGCGCCGCCGAATCCGCATCTCCATGTCCCCGCGCTTCTCCGGCGCCGCCAGTTCCAGCAGCGACTTCCCCGCAATCGCCGCATTGTCCGCGAACTGAAACAGCCGCAAAAACGCCTCGTTCCCGTACAAAATGACCCCATCGCGCGACAGCACGATCGCGATCGGCGCAAATTCAATCAGCGATCGGAACCGCCCCTCGCTCATCCTCAACGCATTCTCCGCCTGCCGCCGCTCCAGCGTGTTCGCAATCGCGCTCGCCAGTATCTCGATTCTTCCCACATCTTCCGACGACCACGATGGCGGGCTCGTCAGACAAAACTGCCCCATGCATCCGCGCAGCGCACCCCCCGCTCCGCGCAGCGGAACGTGCAGCGCCGAGTGAAACCCGCGAGATTTCCAATCTTCCGCAAGGCTGCTCGCTTCCTCCGGTAGCTCATCAATGTCGTTCAACACGATCGTCTCCCCCTCCTGCAACAGCCGCTCTGCCCATCGTCGCCTCTCTCCGAACGTCACCCGCTGATAATCCGAGAAGACGCTGACGATCCCATTCTCCCGCCATTCATGCGTGAAACTCCACGTCGTTCCCTCCTCATCCATCTGGATGATCATCGCATATTGCGTCCCCATGAACTCCGCAATCTCCCCCAGCGAACGCTTCAAATGCTCATCCAGTTCCGCACCCGTGTTCCCCACCAGCCCCGCGAGAATCCGGTTAGCCATCGCATTGAACGCCGCCTGCCGCCGCAGCGATTCCTCCTTCGCCCGCCGCTCCGTGATGTCTTCAGAGATCCCCAGTATCCCGAAAATCTCCCCGCTCTGATCCCGCAGCGGCGTCTTCACCGCCTCCACCCAGATCCGCTTCCCCCCCGCAGTCGTCATCTCCTCTATCAAGTGATCGCGCGACTTCCCCTGCGCCATCACATGCTGGTCCGTCGTTCGAAACAACGCCGCCTCTTCGAACCACGGCATGTCAAAATCCGTCTTCCCGACCAGCGCACTTGCATCCGAAAATCCCGCCGCCTTCGCAAACGCCTCGTTCCCCCCCAGGTACACGCTCTCCCGATCCTTCCAGAAAATCGCCTGCGGCACCGCGTTCAGAACGCTCGACAGCATCGTCTCGTGCCGGTGCAACTCCCCATACCGTGATTCCAGCAACGCCACCATCTTCCCAAGCGCCTCCCGCAGATTCTCAAACTCCGCGCCCAGCCGCATCTTCGCCGGAGACATCAACCCCCTCTCCCCAGTGCTCACCGCCAGCGCATCTGACTCCAGCTCCGCCAGCGGTTGCAGCACATTCCGCCACAGCAGGTAGTACAACGCCGCCATCAGCGCCGCGCCCACCAGCACCGCCGCCGCCGTCACCCGCACGATCTTGTGCGCCAGCTCCGCTCGCACAAATGTATCCGTCCCCACCAGCCGCAACGTGCCCACCACATCCTCCCCCTCCACAATGTTCCGATCCTCGAACAGTTGATCCGCTTCCACGGCCGGTTCCGTATCTGCCGCCACCGGCAGCCACCGCTCCGTCCTCATCCGCGCCACCAGCATCATCCCGCCCGGCGACGACACGTCCTTCACCCGGATCGCCACGCTCGCGATATCCCGCCCTTGCATCGCCGCGTCCGCTATCTTCTCCAGTTGCGGACGATCGAAATTCCACGCCGGCAGCGCCAGGCTCGCCTCCAGTTCATCCGCCGTGTTGTCCAGCCGCGACGCCAGCTCGCTCTCCCGATGCGTCTTCTCCGATACCCATTCCACCAGAATTCCTCCGCCCACCAGCACCATCGCCGCCGCCGCCAGAATCACCACCACGTACACCGTCACCGACGTTCTTCTCTGCGACATCCTGCGGTTCTCCTGCGGCATCTACCGCGCCTCAGTCGGATCAAACCACAATCGTTTGTCCCCAAGCGGCGTCTCCGGCCCCAGCAGCGGATTCTCCACCCGCAACACCCTCCGCTCCTTCAGCCGCAGCTCTTCGATCTTCCACTTCTGGTACTTCATGAATATCCGGTCGTAAGTCCCATCCTCTATCATCCCCATCATCCCCTCCCGCGCACGCTCCGCCAGCCGCTCCCCCTCCGCCGTCTTCGAAAACCAGAAATACATCGGCAGCGGATAATACAAAAGGAGCGTCTGCTCAATCGCCATGTCCGGAATCTTCTCCTTCCGCTCCGCGTACTCGCCCAGTATCTCCACCGCCGCCCGCGAAAACGCGTCGAACCGCTTGTTGACCAGCATGTCGAACAGCCCGTCATAGCTCGACCCCGTCACCACCTGGAATCCGTCCGCCCGCAGAATATCCACATCCAGCCACCCCAGCCCCAGTCCGATCTTGAACTTCTTCAAATCCTCCACCGTCCTCACCGCCGCAAACTTCGCCTGGTCCTCCTTCCGAATCAGAAACACCATGTACCCCCCAAGATTCTTGTCCACCGGTATCCGCACCGGCGCCAGCTCCCGCTCAAACTCCGGCTTCGTCCCCAGGTACATCACCGTCAGCTTCCCCGTCGCTTTCTCCAGCTCAAACGTCTGCCGCTTTTCCGACATGAAAACCGCCGGCTCCATCACGTACGGCCCATACCGCCCCTTCGTTCGCTCCAAGGCCGTCCGCAGAATCTCCCAGTGATACTCATACCGCTTGTCCAGCAGCGATTCCGGCGCATTATAAATGTACCGCATCGCCCCGTGTTCGCTCGCTGGCTCCGTCGCCGGATACGTCGTGACCGCCTCCTCCGCCATGACCTCCGCCGGCCGCCACGCCGCCCCGAACTTGCTAAAAAAACTCAGCCCCGCCACCACCCCGCAGACCCCAGCGGCAACCAATCCGATCAAGAACGTTCGCCGCAACATCCGCGCCCTCCGATCCTCATCAAATGCCCGGCCTCTGCGACGCCGCGGGGCAATGTGCTTTCGCTTGCTCGCGCAGTCACCCTCCCAGCTCCGTCAACGACTGCAAATACACCGTCAAATTCACCTGCTCGTTCGCAATCTTCAGCTTCCTCCGGATGTTCCGCCGATGCGTCTCCACCGTCTCCGGAGATATCCCCTCCGCCTGCGCTATCTCCTTCGAGGTCATCTCCCGCCGGATCAATCGGCACATCCGCAGCTCCGTCGGCGTCAGACTCCCCGCCAGTTGCGTCAACGGCTCCACCTCCGACTTCACGATCCGCCGCAGCGATTCCTCCACATTCTCCACAATCGGCTTCCCCGCCGCCGTCGACGCCTCCCGCAGCCGCTGCAGCAGCGGAATCACCGTCTGGTCAATCTGCGTCGCGATCGTCTGAATCGCTTCCTTCTTCTCCGCCTGCACCGTGTTGACCACTTCCTTCAGCGCGATCGTCTTATGCTGCAGCGCCTCGTTCGCCGCCTCCAGATCCGCCGTCCGCTCCTTCACCTGCTGCTCCAGGTGCGACTGATACTCCTTCACCTGCCGCCGCAGCGCCAGCTTCTCCACCGCACGCTCCATCGCCAGCGACAGAATCGACAAATCCTCGATCGGTTTTACCAGGTAATCCCACGCCCCCGCACGTATCGCCTCAATCGCGTCCGCCACCTGCCCCGCACCCGATATCACGATCACCGGACATTCCGGATTCTTCTCCAGAATCGCCTGCATCGCTTCCACGCCCCCCATCACCGGCATCCGCAGATCCATCAGCACCATGTCCGGCGAATGCGTCCCAAACGCCGTCACCGCGCTCTGCCCGTCCTTCGCGTGAATCACCGAATGACCCAGATCCTCCAGGTGCCCGGCAAGGCTCCGCCGTACGCTCTCGTCGTCGTCGACCACCAGCATTCTCATCACAGCTCTCTCTGTAAGCCTGATGCTGGTAATGTCGCCGCTGATCCCCTTTAATTCAAGGAGCTATCTCGATATTCCAAGCCGGCCTTACGCCGCCGCCGCCGCCTTCGCCTTCTCCAGCGTCTGCTTCACTCGCTCCAGCAGCGAATCCGGCGTGAACGGCTTGATCACATAATTATTCACCCCCGCCTTGATCGCATCGATGATCCGCTGCTTCTCCGCTTCCGTCGTCACCATGATCACCGGCGTCGTCTTGTCCTTCTCTCGCATCCGCTTCACAAACGACAGCCCATCCAGGTTCGGCATGTTCCAATCCACCAGGATCAGATCAAGCTGCGGATTCGCCGCCAACGCCGACAACCCCTCGATCCCATCCCCGGCTTCCACGCACTCGCAATCCGCAAACGTCTTCAGCACATTCTTCTGAATGTTCCGCATCGTCCGCGAATCGTCAATCATCAAAACCTTCATGCATCTCTCCTGCGTATCTTCGCTTATCAATATCTCGGAAAATTACTGCTTCGACTTGATGCTCACTTCCACCGCAAATGCTCCCGCCGCACTCTCGCACGGAATCACAATGCAAGGCACATCATGCAGCCGCCCGATCACGTGCCCCTGTCCCAGGATCACGCTCGGCACCGATATCGACGTCCCGCCGCCGAACTGCGTCTTCGCCGCACCCGCTATCATGTTCGCCAGTTCCCCCACCGCATCCGTAAAGTCCGGCGAATCCGGCGTCATCTCCATCCCCGAAAACCCCTTCACCAACGCCACCGCCGTCTCCTTCTTGAAGCTCAGAACCATCGAGCCCCCGAAATTCCCCGAAAACCCGATAATCCCCGACACGTCATACGTCGATACCGGATCCTGCTTCAACCCCGGCTTCCCAGTCGTCACCTCCACCCCCGCCATCGTCGATAGCACCTCCTTGATCGCTTTCATAAAATGAATCACCAGCTCCACGCCGGGTGCCGCTCCGCCGGCGGCGGCATTCGACACGGTAGGGGGGGGAACAGCAACAGTCATACTTGGCTCCTTTTCAGTTCAATTCTCAATCGATGCACTCAACGTCAGCATCGTCCGCGCCACTTCTTGAATACCCACAATATGCTCCGCCCCCCCCAGCTTGATCGCCGCCTGCGGCATGCCAAACACCGCACACGTCGACTCGTTCTGCGCCACCGTCTTCGCCCCCGCATTCTTCATCTCCAACAGCCCCGACGACCCGTCCGCTCCCATCCCCGTCAATATCGCCCCAACCGCATTCCGACCCGCATACTTCGCCACCGAGTTGAACAGCACCTCCACGCTCGGCTTCTGATGAAATACCGCCGGTCCGTCCTTCAACTCCACGAAATATCGCGCACCAGACCGCCGAAGCATCATGTGAATCCCCCCGGGCGCTATCAGCACCTGACCCGTCATCACCGTGTCCCCGTCCTCCGCCTCCTTCACCCTCACCCTGCAGATCGTGTCCAACCGGTCCGCAAAACTCTTCGTAAACTTTGGCGGCATGTGCTGCACGATCACCGTCCCCGGCGCATCCGCCGGAAACTGCGTCAACACCTCCGTCAACGCCTGCACCCCGCCCGTCGATGCCCCGATCGCCAGTATCTTCTCCGTCGTCGCCGACAGACTCGTCGCCGGCGCCTTCGCCACTGCCTGCCCCGTCCGCGTCCCCTGCGGCATCGCCCGCGCCCGAATTCGCGCCGCCTGCTTGATCTTCCCAATCAATTCCCCGCTCAAATTCTGCACCGAATACGCCGACCCCGGCTTGCTCAGCACATCCACCGCCCCGGCCTCCATCGCCTCAATCGCCGTCTGCGTCCCCCGCGACGTCAATGAACTCAGCACAATCACCGGCAATGGATAATGCTCCATCAGCCGCCGCAAAAAGGTAATCCCATCCATCCGCGGCATTTCCACGTCCAGCGTCAGCACATGCGGATGCAACTGCAGTATCTTGTCCCGCGCCACGTACGGGTCCGGCGCCGCCCCCACCACCTCTATCCCCGGATCGCGCGCCAACTCCCGCGACAGCATCGCTCGCACCACCGCTGAATCGTCCACGATCAGCACGCGCACCTTCTCCCCCGCACTCGCCGGTCGATAGCCCTGGACCGCCGTCGCTGTCATCGGGTCTCCTCTATCGCCACCGCCAGCAGATGCTCCTCCGCCAGCAATACCGTCGCGCCCCTCTCCTTCACCCACGCCTTCCACGCCGCGCCGTCCGCCAGCAGTTCCACGTGCGGAAGACCCATCTCCGGCACTGGCTCCAGCGTCGAACAATAGCCCCCGGCCGTCACGTTCAATAGCTCCTTCAGCGCATCTGGTCCGCACCGCAACGCCTCCGGGTCGTCCGGCTCCAGCGCCATGATGTTCGCCGCGATCAACGCTCCCAGCCTCGACGATGCCGCTATGTGCAAGCGCCCCACCCCCTCCAGCGGAATCGTCGCAACGATCGCTCGCTCCGGCGGCGGCGTCCCCGGCTCTGCTGGAATCAGCGAGATAAACGCTGTTGATTCGAACGCGATCACCAGCGATTCCATCAGCGGATTAATTTCCAGTTGCGACATGTTGCGACTCCATAAACGGCTTCACCAGGTTCTTGATCGATTCCGGTGTGAATGGCTTCTTCAAATACCCCTTCACCCCCGCCTGCCGAAGCTCCGCGATCCGCTTCGCCGACGGCTCCGCGCTGATGATCGCCACCGGAATCCCCTTCGTCGATGGATCCTTCAGCACCGCGTGCGCCAGCTCGATCCCGTTCATCTCCGGCATGTGCAGATCCACAAGGATCAAATGCACCTCGTGCGCCTTCAATTGCTCCAGCGCCAACGCGCCGTTCGCGGCTTCGTATATCTCCGTCACCGGCAGGTCCGCTACCTGCATCGCGCGCTTGATCAACGCCCGCGTCGTGTTCGAATCATCTACCGTCAATATATTAAAGCTCATGGACTTTCCTCACAGATTGGTCGTCTGTCCCTTCGTTTTGATTTCCGCTTTCCCGTCCGCAATATGCAGGTACAGCGTCCGCGGTTCCTTGCCTCCCACATCCTCCGCCGAAATCATCAGGCCATGCTGCCACAGAATTTTCCGGATCGCCGTGTGATTCCGCTTCCCGATCGAAAACAACCCCGAATCGTTCAGAATCTCCGCGCCGCCCGCCAGCTTCACCTTCAGCCGCTTCTTCTGCGCACCCATCGCACTCAGCTCATTCAGCAGGTACGCCATCCCCGTGTCCGCAAACATGCACGGATTCTCCTTCGCGCGGCTCGCGTCCAGTGTCGACGTCGGCAACTGGTAGTGCAGCATCCCACCGCACTTCGCCACAGGATCGTACAACGTCACCCCTATGCACGAGCCCAGCGAGTACGTCACGATCTGCTCGCTTGGGTTCGCACTTGATCGCGCATCTGAAACATTCACTATGATCGGCACGCCCTGCTCCTCGGCTCTTATTTACGACTTCTCGTAAATCGTCGGTTGAATGAATCGGAATGGATGCGACACGCCCGTCAGCGATTCCGAATGCCCCGTAAACAACATCCCTCCAGGTGCCAATATCTCGTGAAACCGGTTCACCAGCCCCTGCTGCGTCGGCTTGTCGAAATAAATCATCACGTTCCGGCAGAAAATGAAGTCCAGCGGTCCCGTGAACGGCCACGGCTTCACCAGGTTCATGTGCCCGAATCGCACCACGTTCCGCAACGCCGGCGACACCTCGCTCTGCTTGTCCTTCCGCGAAATCAAATACTTCGCCTTCAACGCCGGCGGTACAGGGTGCGTCCGCTGACGGTCGTAGAGACCCCCCTTCGCTATCTCCAGTACCTTCGTCGATATGTCCGTCGCCAGTATCTTCGCGTCAAACGTCACCCCCGCCGACTCCATCGCCTCCAGCGTCACCATCGCCAGCGTGTACGGCTCCTCCCCCGATGAACACGCCGCGCTCCACCCCCGGATCGTCTGTTCCCCCCGCGCCTTCTTCCGCGCAAACAGCGCCGGCAGAAACGTTCCCGCCAGGTATGTAAAATGATTCGATTCCCGGAAAAAGCTCGTCAGGTTCGTGCTCAGCGAATCCACCAGCTCCGTGAACTCCGCACACCCCGGATTCTCCAGCACACGGTCCAGGTACTCCGACACCTTCTCCCCCGACTTCCGCAGCAGCTTCGCCAGCCGCGCCTGCACCAGCTCTTCCTTCCCATCGTGCAGGTTGATCCCGCAGTGCGCATACATCGCCTCACTGATCCGGCGGAAGTCCCGCGCCGTTACCGTAATGTCCTGCGTCAACAACATACCGCTCCGTCATAAAGCCGGCGATGGCATCGCCGGAATGTGCTCGCCCATAAAGCCGGCGATGGTATCGCCGGAATTTGCTCGCCAATCAGAAGGGCGCCATCCCTGGCACCCTGAATTCCCATCCTCTGCGCGTCCCTGCGCCCTCTGCCACCCTGCGGCTCAACCTCTTTCGTGGCCATTTATCTGTTGTCGAACGCCCAGTGCCACAACTCCGCGCAGTGAGTGTTACTTCACCACTTCCAGAATGTCCGTCGTCGCCAGAATCGAATCGATGTCCAGCAGAATCTTCACCGTCTTCCCAACCTTCGCGATCCCCAGGATGAACGTCGCATCCTCGTTGTTCGCAAACGCCGGCGAGTGCTCCACCTGCTCCGCGCTGATGTTCAGCACTTCCGACACCCGGTCCACAATCAGGCCCGTCGATCGCTTCACACCCTCGTGCTGCGTCTCCGCCACGATGATGCACGTCTCTTCCGTCTTCTCCGCCGATTCCATGTTGAACTTCGCTCGCAGATCGATCACCGCGATCACCTGCCCACGCAGGTTCAGCACGCCCTTCACATACGACGGAGTCTGCGGCACCGCCGTGATCTCCATGTACCCGATGATCTCCCGCACCTTCAGAATCGCCAGACCGTACTCTTCCCGGCCCAACGCAAACGTCAGGTACTTCCCACCAAGCCCCACCGACGTCCCGGCCGTTGCTTCCGTCATTACGCTCGTGCTCATGATCTCTCCTTAAATGCTTGTCTAAAAACCGTTCTCAAAATCCAAAAACGTTCGTGTCTTTTGTGTCCTTCCTGGCCATTTACACGTGTTGCAGCACCTGCCCGGCACCCGCGCCGTCCCTCTCCTTCGCCACCAGGTCCATCAACCCCGGCACATCCAGAATCAAACTGATCGTCCCATCCCCCAATATCGCCCCGCCAGACACCCCCGGCACCGAGCCCGTCGAGTTGTCCAGCGTCTTGATCACCACCTGCTGCTGACCCAGCAGCTCATCCACCAGCAGGCAGCACCGCCGCTCGTTGTCCTGCACGATCACGATCAGCGCCTCGCACGGATCTTCCTTGCACGACTCCACCTTGAACAAGCGATGCAACCGATACAGCGGCAACACTTCCCCGCGAATCGTGCAGATCTCCGCTCGATTGTGCACCGTCGACAATACCTCCGGCTTCGGCCGCAAGGACTGAATCACGCTCGTGATCGGTATGATGTACTTCTCGTTCCCCACCTTCGCGATCAACCCGTCAATCACCGCCAAAGTCAGCGGCAACCGGATCGAAAATGTCGAACCCTTCCCCTCCACCGACTGAATATCGATACGCCCGCGCAGACTCTCCACGTTCCGTCGCACCACATCCATCCCCACGCCACGCCCCGATACATCCGTCACCTTCTCCGCCGTCGAAAGACCGGCATGGAAAATCAGCTTGAATATCTCCTGCTCCGAAAGCTGCGAATCCTCCTTCACGATCCCCGCCTTCTTCGCCTTGTCCAGTATCCGCGCCTTGTTCAACCCGCGACCATCATCCGTGATGTCCACCACGATGTTCCCCGCCTGGTGATACGCCTTCAGCTCGATCCGCCCCACCGCCGGCTTCCCGGCCTTGATCCGGTCCTCCGTCGGTTCCAGCCCGTGATCCGCTGAATTCCGCACCATGTGCACCAGCGGATCCGCCAGCGCCTCCACAAGATTCCTATCCAGCTCCGTCTCCCCGCCCGTCAACACAAGATCAATCTGCTTCCCAAACTTCGCCGACAGATCCCGCACCAGACGCGACATCTTCTGGAACACACCCTGGATCGGCACCATGCGCATCGACATCGTCAGATCCTGCAGCTCTCGCGTGATCTTCCCGAGATGCCCCGCATTCCGCGCCAGCCGCTGGTTGCTCCGGAACGACGGCGCGATCGCCTGCGTCACCATTGACTCCGCGATCACCAGCTCGCCGACCATGTTGATCAGCGCGTCCAGCTTCTCCGTCGTCACCTTCACGGTCGCTTCCGTCCGCGCACCCGGCGCTGCCGGACCACCCGTGCTCGCCGTCGGATGACTTGCGTCACCCGTCTGACCCTTCGGATGCGCGGGTGCCTGAGACGCTGTTTTCGGGTGGGATGCGGCGGGAATCGGTGGGTTTTCGACGGGGATCGGTGGATTTTCGACGGGGATCGACGGGGCCGCGATGGGGGCAACTGGCTGCGAAGGTGCCAATTCACCCCCCGAAGCCGCCTGATGCAACCGCTTCAAAATCTCGCCCATGCCCGGATGACCCGCCGGGACTCCGCCGGTTTTCGCCGCCGCATCCAGGTTCGCGATCATCAGCTTTGTCGCGTCCAGCGCCTCGAGCGTGATATCCAGCCGCACCCCTTCAAGCGTCAGTTTTTCCTGCCGCGCCAGGTCGAGCAGGTTCTCCGCCGCATGCGTTAACTTCCCGATCTGCTGCAGGTTAAGGAACCCCGCCACGCCCTTGATCGTGTGGAAGCTCCGGAAGACCGCCGCAATCAACTCCTTGTTATGCGGATCCGATCCCAGCTCCAGCAGGTTCCCCTCCGCCGTCTCCAAATGGCTGTTCGCTTCGGCGATGAATTCCGCGATCAATGGCAAATCATCCGCCCGCAATGGTTTATCATCTGCCCCCTCCTCCACTTTCGCTTCCGCCTCCGCCTTTTCCTCCGTCCCCTTCACCGGCGCCCCCGCCACAACCGTCCCTGTCAGGATCGCCTGCAACTGCACAATCTGCTCAGAAACTGAGACCAGCGCAGCACTTGTGTCCTTGATATCGCGCAGCAGAATCTTCTCCACCAACTGCGCCGCCGCATTCACCGCCTTCGACGCCCCCCCGCGCGCCGCCTCGCTCAGCGTCTCATCCCCCGAAATCGCCGCCGGCAACTCCGTCAGATCATTATGGATCCGCGCCAATCCCGGCAGATCCTCGCCATCCACCACCAGAATCGCGGCTGCCAGCCGTTCGGTCATATCCTGCAGCTTTTCCATGATTTACGATCCTCGTAGATGTGGGCCATTCTTGTGTCATCACGGGATTTCTGCCCCGCTGGATCATCCGACAGGCCGGCGAGTTTCTCTCTTCCGAGGACCCACGCGTGACCCAATCCGACGCAAATAGGTATCGGCATGCATTTAGTCGGTATTGAGGAGCCTCCGCCACACACCCCCATAAAAGACAAGAAATCTCCCGAGCATGTGGCGCGAACCGAACAAACCCCGCGAAATCCCGTCAAAAATGCGATGAACCCCCTCCAAACCGCCTCGGGCCTCACGCACCTTTTTAGGTCAAGTCCGCTCCAAAGCACTCTCCCAGCTCTGCCCTACCCTTCTTCCGGTAGGGGGGCTACCCATTCTGCCCGCACTGGCATCCAAATATGGTGGTGCGTAAACACATGTGCATAACGCGATTATATATGTGACGCGTTCCTCCGGATGGGAACGGCGTCGGCGGCCCAGGCGGTGGCCACCCCAGTTTTTCACTGGCTTCTTCACAGATACCTACCGCGGAGTGAATCGGAGCGGAAACATGACTACTGTCAACCACGAATCGGCACACATCCACCTCGATCGGTTCCAATCGAACCTGCTCATCCTGCACGAAGTAAGCCGTAACATAGATATGCACAAGGACTTGCCTCATTACCTGGCACAGGCGACCGGCGCCTCGGTCGTGCAGACCGCATTCGTCGAATTCAACCAGCAGGGCCACGAAACCAAGCGCGAGATTCACGCCAGCCCGACGGTGGAACTCGTCTCCACATCTGAAGATAACGACTGGGTGAAGGCCATCATGCTGGAAGCCAGCACTAGTGGTACCCTGACCGACATGGTCCGCTTCGTTCCCGGTTCGATGATTCGCGCCCTCTTCGTCATCGACGTAAACGCGGTGATCGTGTTTCGAATTCAGTCCCCCAGCGCCCTCTACATGATTACCCAGAATGCTCGCTCTCTCATCATGCAGGCGCTCCAGTACATCGCAACCGTGCTCCGGCAGCAATCGCGTCGGGCGAATTCGAGAGTCCGCACCAAGCCGCTGCTTCGGACGCTCACCAGGACGGAATGGCGCGTTCTCATGGCACTCGACAGCGAAATGCCGGAAAAGCAGATTGCCACTGAACTTGCCACCACCGCGAACACCCTGCATTCGCACATCAAGAGCATTTACCGCCGGCTGGGTGTGCAGTCCCGTCTGTCGGCCATTGCCCTGCTCCGGCGCGCCGAGCGCGAGACGTTGATCGAAGAACTCCAGACGCCCCGTGGTGTGGAATCCAAAGTGTCTGGCTTCGATCCGTCGCACAACGGCAGCCGAGGTGCTTCGGCGAAAGCGAGCATCTCGGGGCCAAGCGAGCCGTCGAATCTGTCGGCGTCTTATACATCCTTTGCCGACTCGGACTTGTGCGCCGGCTAACCGTTGGGAGCTCGCATACAGACGCCCGTCCCGAGCGTTCAGCCGGGACGGGGTCTGTCATTGCGACGACGCAGCGATCGAAATTGATCATGAAACGGGGGGCGTTTGGAATCTGCTGCACGTGGACGTCGACGGCGAGCGCATTTTTCTCTTATTCAGTTAATGACAGTTCATTGCGCGTGCCACGCAGCGAGCTTGGGGTTGTGCCCGCGGTTGCCTTGGATGTGTTTTGCCAAGTATCCATTCGGTTGCGCGAACAGCGGGAATTCACGAGGCGGCATGATGGGTGTACTCGGAGGGGGGGCTGATATAGAATCTTGCGTGATTTTCTCCAGCGCTCTCAACGGTTTGCAAGAGTTGCATGGCGGTCTGCCAAAAGAATATAGACGGACTTGAGAGCTGCAATGTGCTTGCCCATGACCACCAGCAGCACCGTGAGCGGCGTTGAGAGGAGCAATCCAATGGGACCCCAGAGCCAGGTCCAGAAGACGGTGGAGATGAGGATGCCGGGGGGGGAGATGCCTGCGCGAGCGCCAAGCCATCGCGGCTCTATGAATTGCGAAGTCAGGATTTCCAGGACGACAAACATGCCGAGGGTGACAAAGAAGACGAGGTTGCCCGGATAGGATGCGAAGGTCAGAAGAAGGGGAAGGCCGGCGCCGATCAAGACACCCACGTAGGGTATGAATCGGAGGATTCCACAGAGGAAGCCGGCAGTGAGGGCGGTTGTGACGGAGCCGCGGCCACCCAAGGACATATCGATGATCCACATGCCAATTGCGGACAGGAGGCCGAAGCAGCCATTGATAGCGCACTGCGCGATAAGTACTTTGCTGACGCGCCTGGTGGCCTCTTCGAGAGTGCTGTTGATGGCGGGCGAGCGGGACGCAGCGAGGAGCAACAGCACGCGCTCGCGCACAATTTCCCAGCGCAGCAACATGAACGACAGCATGGCGACAACCAGCAGCGCCGATGCAAAGGGTCCTATCAGTTCCTCGCTGTAGGTGGACAACGCTCCCCAAATCGAATGGTCTTCCGGAACGATTCTGACAGGAACAGCGAAGGGGGCGGGTTCAGGCGCATCCCGGGGCTGAAGTTGGCTTCCTGACGCCGTCGATGGAATCCGCCCGCTGGTGGTCGCACCGGTAAACGTTTCGCGAATCTCTTTCTGGTACCGTTCGAATCGGTCTGACCATTCAATCAGGGCGGTGCTCTTCGCACGAATGCTGGAGCTGTATTCGGGCCACCTGGAAGCGATTTTAGCGGCGCTCTGCTCGACCATGCAGCCGACGGAGACGGTCGCGGCCAATCCCAGGGAAATGACGATCAATACGGAGGCTATCCGGCCTATTTTGAGGCGTTCCAGACGCGTGACGGCGGGAACAAGCACAAAGGTCAAGAGCAAGGCCAAAACAAACGGAACCAGCACGACGCGCCCGAAATGGAGGATCACGACGATGAGCACCAAGGAGGCCAGCCGGTAGAAGGTATTGCGTTCAACGGTGGGGGCCTTTTCGGGCAGTTGCTCGCCGCCGGCTTTCGTTTCGTCGCGATCCAGTGCCATGGTTCACCTCCCGGGCAGATTCGAACGGTGCGAAGCCCACTATTTTTTATTTGGCCTTGGGCGAGTAGCTGACACGCCTGCGAGGATCATGTTCAAGCCAGCTTCAAACTGCTGTTGAGGGTCCGGTTCAACGATAAGCCTTCGGGTGGCAGCGGCTCGTGGATATCGGTCAGCGATGTCCGCCAGTTCTCTGGACTGAAGTTCGCGGCTGTGCGGAAGTTCCTCAATTTCCCAGAGGCAGAAGCCACGGGTGTACAAGAAGCAGGCGTGGTAGGTGGTGGCCTGTTCATCAGCGGTCAGGCCGGCGTCGGCGAGCGCTGACAGAAATGCCTCGGTCAACGGAAGTGCGGACCTGGGGTGAGTTGGCCGAGTCATTGCCAGGCGAAACAGGTTCGGATGCTGCAAAGCCATTTTGCGGAGATTAAAGGCGACGTCCCTGACGCGTGATTGCCAGGAACCGTTTCCTTGCGGCACCTTGATTTTCGATAATAAGAGACCTGCCACGGCGTTCAGGATGGCGTCCTTGTCCTCAAAATGGTTGTAGAGTGCCATCGCCTGTACACGAAGCTCCTGGCCCAGGTGGCGCATGGAGAAATTCTCCTCGCCCACCTTATCGATGAGCCGAAGCGCCGCTTCGGCGACGGCATCGGGGGTGAGCGCATCATCTGGCGCCGGTCGGCCGGGCTTTTTTTTAGTGTTCTGTGCTGAGTACTTCACGTCAAATCCTCCTGAAGACCTCGTGGTGAAAAAATCTTTGCCGCGTGTAAGTATCGGTCATGACGAGTGAAACACGCGGTCCAGGACCTTACCTGAAAAGATCTTCAGGAAAAGCTCTGGACTCCTGTAAATATACGATGTATATTTACGTTGTAAAGGGGAATCTGGAAATTCCTCTCGTGCGATGGGTCGGACGTTTGTGAAAAACTCCTGATGCGAGGCTATCCGAGCGATGGGGTGGTGAATGTCAAAGGCGATCAGCCGTGTGCTGTGATTAGTGAGCGGGCTGAGTGGCTGGAATGATCAGCGTTTCAGCTTCGCGTCGGAGGATGTGAGCGATCCAGAAGTTCGGGTCCGCCACCTCATCTGGCTTGCTCCAATTGAAGGAGCGGATCGCGTCCGAGAGAACCTTGCGCGCCGGAACCATTTCACCTTTTTGATACAGGGCCATCGCTGTGATAAGTTTGGGGCAGGGCCCCATGACGTTGGCGGCCTTTCCGTTCATTAAAGCGATTGCAGCGTCGAAGCGTTGCAGCCGGTATGCGGCAAGACCCTGGGCGAAGAGATCGAAGGGATACGATCCTTCATGTCCGAGGCGCTCTGCTGCTTCGGCACGGTCCGCGAGAGCGGCTGCAAGTTGCAACTCATATCTGTCGCCGGTCATCAGGAGACAGGTTTTGGCGGTTCGTTCACAGATTGTTGCGCTGGCACTATTGGCAAACAATGCAAGCAATTCTATCCGGTTGCGTTGATATTCGTCGATGTTCCCGAGGTACAGGCATAACTCTGCATAGCCGAACCAGTCATCGTGATTCGAAGGGCGAGTATCGAGCACGTTTCGCCACGTAATCCGGGCGTCTTCCAATCGCCCCTGGTCGATCAGGGCGTCGCGCAGAAGTTGTTGTGCGTCGCTGTCTGTGGGCACAATTGAGACGGCCTGCTGAAGGGGGGCGATGGCTTCAGCGGAACGGCCCGCACTTACCAGATAATCCCCCAAGGTCTCTTGCGCCATTTCGTATTTGGGATCGGCGGATACGGCTTCACGCAATTGTTGGATGGCATCTGAATAGCGGTTCAGTTTTGCCTCAATTCGCGCCAAATTGTAATGGGCTATTGAGTAATGAGGGTCGATGCGGAGGGCTCTCTGGAACTGGTCGATCGCAGCATTCAGCCGTCCCTTTTGGTCGAGTGCAAGGCCAGAATTGTTGAAAATAGAGGGCTCTTTGTCATCAAGGCGGAGGGCACGGTCATAGGCATCGATGGCTTCATCGGTTCGACCCAGTTCGCGCAGTGCGTCACCGAGATTACTGAGATACGCGCTGCAGAGTGGATCAAGTTGGCTGGCGCGTCGGAAATATGGCAATGCCTCGTCATATTCATTGTTTTGAAGCAGGCTAACTCCAAGAATGTTGTAAGCACACGCGGCATCGGGCCGAAGAGCTATCGCTGCCTGAGCATATCGTACGGCTTCTGCGGGTTGACCGTCGCACAGGATGTGGCTGAGCCAGAAATTCACATAAAAGTCGTTGGGGTGTGCCTTCTGCACGCGACTCAGGAATGATGCGGCCACCGCGTCGTTGCCGTCGAAGTGCAATCGTTCACCAATACCTACGAGGATTTGCAACGAGGTGTCCTGCACCGGGGCGGTTTTCGCCAGATCCTCGATGTGGGACTTTTCCCAGAACTTGGATGGGTCGCGAACGCGGTCGCGCCATGGGTGAGGATCCGCCAACCGCGCGGTGGACATGAGCCAAACCCGCCGTGGTTCGTCCTGGGCGGCGCAAAGGGCCCAATCATCCAGGGCCGCAATTAACTCGCCGCGTCCGGCCGAGTGGTTGATTTGATAGGCAACAGATTGTGGCGCCAGTGTGAATGGGCTAAAGCCGGCCGCCTGGAATACCGCTTCGTAGTCCTTGTCGGACTGCTGTCGTCGAAAATGCCCTTCGACAACGGCACTGCGGTCGAGGCGAATCGCGTCAATTTGCTCAAGCAGTTTCAGGATGTGGTCGGCGTCGACCAAGAGTTGTGTGAGCGTTTCGGGTGCGTCGTTACTTACCCGGCCCTTGGCGCGTTCAAGTGCGGCCCGCGCTCCGGCCAGGTCGTCTTTCTGCAACAAGGCATTCGCTTCACGAAGGTCTTGTTCTGCGGCGCGCACGGCTTCCTGGCGGTGGCCGCTCACGTGTAATTCAACGCCGATGAGTGCGAGAAGTAACAGGAAGATTGCCATCAAGGTTGCAGAGAGTGCAGCGACGGTGGGTCGTCGCCGCGCCCACATGATGATGCGTTCCAGGCGGCCCGGGGCGCGTGCGACAACGGGCTCGCCGCGCTCGAAGCGGTGAAGGTCATCTGTGAGTTCCGCCGCAGTGGGGTAGCGTCGGTGCGGATCCTTGTCGAGGCACTTGAGGCAGATGTTCTCGAGGTCGCGCGGAATGCGCGGGTTCAGGCGGGTCGGGGGTATCGGTTCGTCGGTCATGACCTGCTGGAAGGTAGCGGTTGTGGTTTCCGCTCGGAACGGGGGGCGGCCCGTGAGAAGTTCGTAAAGGATCGCCCCCAGGGAATACACGTCGGTTGCCGGGCCGATGCCTCCCAGGTCTCCGCGAATCTGCTCGGGAGCCATGTAGCTGGGCGTTCCGATCGGCAGCCCCGTGAGGGTGATACCGTGGTCGCCTTCGATTTGTCGAGCGAGGCCGAAGTCCGTCACCTTTGGGGTGCCGTCGGATGCGAGCAGGATGTTGGCGGGTTTAAGGTCGCGGTGGACGATGCCGCGTTGGTGCGCAGTATGGACGGCGTCAGCGATCATCGCGACCAACTCAGCGGATCGAGGTGCGGGTTGCGGCACACCGTTGATCTCGCGGGCCAGGTTTCCCCCTTCGACGAATTCCATTGCGAAATAGGGCCGGCCTCCAAAATCACCGGCATCAAACACCTGAACGATGTTCGGGTGATGCAAGGCCGCAATGGCCTCGGATTCCCGGAGAAAGCGCTCGAGTTCATCGGGGCGGGCGTATTGACCGGCGAGGAGCATCTTGAGGGCGACAGGACGGTTGAGGCGCAAGTGTCGCGAGAGGTAAACGACCCCCATACCACCGCGTCCAAGGACGCGGAGCACTTCGTAGCCAGGGACGATTGGCATGTCGGTGGCCGAGAGGGAGGGGCGAGAATCGAAGTCGGCGGGATTGGACGGCGGGAAAAAGGTGCCCACCTGCTCCTCAAATGCCCTTAGTCGGCGGAGGCTCGCGCGAACTTTGGGCAGCAACTGTGGAAACGGGCGACAGACTTCCTCGGGGCTGTCGCCAGACTCCAGGATCTGTTCGAGCAGCCGCTCCACTTGCGAATCGTCAAGATCGTCATCGAACATGGGAGTAAGCAAACCTTCAGAAGGTCGGGCGGAGGTGATCCAGCTTCTTCCAGAGGAGTATGAGTGAGCGGTTAAGTCGCCGCTGCACGGTTTTTGCGGAGACGCCGAGAACCTCGGCCGCCTCGGCGTGCGTCAGCCCTTGGACGCGCACCAGACCGAAGGTTTCCCGCTCCTCGTCCGGGAGACTGTCAATTGCCTCGAGAACGTGCACGTAGACAGGCGACAGGGACGCCCCAGAGCTGGGGGGCGCGGGGACAAGTTCCTCCTTCAATTCAACGGCGGCCGGCTGCTTATCCAGGCGGCGAGCAAGGTCATTTAGCTCCCATCGCATATGCTGATTCACGAGCGCAAAAAAATGGCGGACGGTCTGGGGGTGTACGTTACGCATCGCCTTGAGCAGGCGCTCGACGACGGCAGCGACGAGTTCATCGCGTTCGAGATTCATAGGGGGAAATGTCAGGCGGCGGTATTCGCGAAAGAGCAAATGTCCGCATAGGAGTTGCAATCGCCGGACGGACCGGTCCAGCAGCGCGCGCACAATCGGCTCAGCGGGCTGATTACCCGCCAGAGCCTCGAGGTAGCGCTGGACGGCTAATGTCGTACGCTCCGCGCTCATGTCGCACCAAGACTTCAATTTTGCTTTTTCACATATCTTAACGTATGGCCAACAACTGTCCACCGCTGTCGCCAAGAAGATCTGGTGAACGATGCCCGCGTGAAGCATGGGAGAGTGCAAGGCCACAAGAGTTCGCAATGAGAGCGATGTCTTCGCTTGAAGAGTCCACGCTGGAAACTCCCCCAGTGCAACGTTCGCACGGATTGAGTTTCCTTCTGATATGAGGTCGTCGGGCGTGAGAATGATCGTATTGCCATATGAAGACCATGTGGTGAAAAAGTCTTTGCCGCGTGTAAGTCCAGGTCACCACTAGCGAAACACGCGGTCCAGGACCTTACCTGAAGAAATTCCCAGGGAAAGCTCTGGACTCCTGTAAATATACATCGTATATTTACGATGTAAATGGAATTCCTGGAAATTGACGGCTGGAAAGCGTGATTCTCCAAACTGACGCAGGGAATCGGACATGAGATCTGCAACATTCTTAGTGATCGGGGTTTTGGGGATCGGGACGCTCAGCGGGTGCAAGGTGGGTCCGAACTACGTGTCCCCGACCACGAAAATGCCCGCGGCGTACCGCGAGCAGCCGGCAACTCAACCAGCGGCGGGGGCACCTCTCGATGCCTTGGCGAATGACGAGGTTCGCTGGTGGCGAAAGCTCAATGACGCACAACTCACAAGCCTGGTGGAACGGGCGATTGTCGCGAACTACAGCATTGCAATAGCGGAAGCGCGGTTGCGCGAGGCGCGATCGGCGCGCGAAGCGGCGCAGACGCTCCTGTACCCCGAAGTCCACGCCAATGCCTCATTCATGCGGTTTCGTGCCGGGGACAGCGTGCTTGGCGGCATGTTCAGCAACGGAAGTAATTTTTACCAGGCAGGATTTGATGCCGTGTGGCAAGTGGATGTGTTTGGCGGGATTCGTCGGCAGATCGAATCGGCGAAAGCGGATGAACAGGCCGTAGCCGCCGGGCACCACGGCGTCGTTCTGATGGTGGCATCAGAAGCGGCCAGAGGCTATCTGGAACTTCGCGGCGTGCAGCGCCAACTTGAGGTGGCCAGAGCCACGCGCGACGAGCAACGGAAAACACTGGCGATCACCGAGGACAAACGGCGAAATGGACTTTCCTCCGATCTCGAAGTGGCTCGCGCCAGGACGGAGGTTGAATCCACTGAGGCGGAAATCCCCCCGCTGGAACAGGCGCTGAGGGAGTACATTCACGTTCTTTCCACGTTGATTGGGCAGGAACCAACTGCCCTGAGCGCCGAACTTGAGCCTGTCGCTCCGATTCCACAGTTTTCACAGCAACTGGCGGTTGGCGTTCCTTCCGACCTTTTGCGGCGACGGCCGGACATTCAAGCGGCGGAACGACGGATCGCTTCAGCGACGGCACAGGTAGGTGTGACCACGGCCGAACTCTTCCCCAAGCTTGTTCTCGGAGGCGCCGCGGGGTTTGGCACCCCGAAATCACAGGACTTTTTCCACCCTGATTCCAGCGGATATTACGCCACCGGTCCCTTCGTCGACTGGACGCTATTCGATGCGGGCCGCCGCAAGGCCTTTGTGAAGCTCTCGGAGGCCCAGGTCGATGCGGCGAAAGCGGATTACCAGGACACGGTGCTGCGGGCGTTCGGAGAGGTGGAGAACTCGCTGGTTGCGGTCGATCGAGAACAGGCCCGCCGCGCGGCTCTGGAGCGGTTATCGGTGAGCGCCCGGGAGTGCGCCAACATCGCGCGGGGGGATTACGAGCGCGGCATTCTGGATCAACTCACGGTTCTTGACACCGAGCGTCAGGCGAACCGGGCAGACATGCTCCTGGCCCAGAGCCAGGTGGCGTACGTGGTGGACGTGGTCACGCTCTACAAGGCGCTCGGCGGCGGCTGGGAAGCGGCCGAACCATCCACAACACAACCCGCAAAAGAAACTCACGATAAGGGGCAAGAGAAATGAATCGTATACGCAGGGAACGTCGCACGGAGCTGAGCACATTGGGGCGGAAGACTCGCACCGGTGTGGCGGCGACGCTGCTTGTCTTTGGCGCGTTCAGTTGCACCAAGCCGCCGGTAACGGAAAGTTACGTGCCGGTGAAGGTCCAGGTGCTGGAGCCGGAGGAAATCACAGTTTCCACGCGCTTTAGCGGGTCGGTCGAACCGCTGCAAAGCACCGCGCTCGCATTCAAGTTGCCGGGCACCGTTCAGAGTCTCTATCGTCCGCCGGGTCTCAACCGGGACGTGCAGGTGGGAGACACGCTTGAGAAGGGCACGATCATTGCGGAACTGGACGAAGGCGACCTTCGCCGTGCCAAGGCGAGTGCGGAGGCGAAAGTTGCGCAGCTTGAGGCGAGGGTCGTCACGGCAAAGGAGAACCTGGTGATTGCCACGCGCAATTTCGAGCGGTTTGCCCATTCAACGGGCTCAGTCTCGGAAGCGGCGCGGGATGATGCGGATGCGCGGCGTGTTTCGACTGCGGGCGAATTGGCCGCGGCGGAGCAAGCCCTGGCCGATGCGCGAGTGCAGCTTGACCAGGCGAATGACAATTACAGCAACCGGCAGTTGATCGTCCCGTTCGACCACGCCACGGTTGCCGAAAAGCACATCGAACCCGGAGAGCGCAAAGCCCCCCACGAACTAGCATTCGAGCTCATCGACATCTCCACGGTTCACATCAATGTCGGCGTGCCGGACACGATGGTGGGGGAGCCGGCGATTGACGCGTCTGCGGCCCAGCATGTGTTTCTTGGCCAGAAGCTCCCCGTGACGGCCGATGCGTTTGAAGGTCGGACGCTGCGGGCGACGGTCACGAAGATCGCTCCGCAGGCGGACCCGGTGACGCGCACGTTCCTGACGCAGCTTTCCATTGCCAACGAGGAGATTGCACCGGGTCAGCCATTGCTCCGGCCGGGGATGATCGTGGCGGTGCGTGTGGGCGCGCAACACGATCGAACGGCGATGCTGTTGCCGATGTCGGCGATTCACCAGGGCGCGTCGCCTGAGGACCTGATGGTCTACGAGGCGGTCAGCGAGAACGGCCGCGATGTCGTGCGCGCCAAAAAGGTATCGGTGGGGGGCGTGTACAACAACGAAATCGAAATCCTTCCCGCCGGGAGCCAGGTGCAGGCAGGCTCCCGGATCGTGACGAGCACGGCGGAGCGTCTGACCGATGGGGCGCTCATTCGGATCATGCAGGACAACGCCGATTCAGCGACAACGCTAGCGGAGGCGGCCAAATGAATATTTCCGAACTCTTTGTCAGCAAACGGCCGATCGCCTGGACCGCGATGATTGCAGTGCTCGTGTGGGGCATCTATGCGTACATGAACATGCCGCAGCGGCAGGACCCTATTATTCCGGTGGTCACGGGAGTGATCGTGACGCCATATCCGGGCGCCGAAGCGGAGAGGGTCGAGCAGGAGGTCACGCGGAAGATTGAACGCAAGGTTGCGGACAATCCAGCCGTGGAGCACGTGAAATCGATCAGCCGACCGGGCATTTCGATCGTCTATGTCGAGCTCTTTGAATCGACAAGAAATGCGGAGCTGGTGTGGCAGGACATTCGTGGAAAACTCAGCGAGATCCATGACCTGCCTTCGGCGGGGGGGCTGCCGACGGTCCCGACGCTTAACAAGGATTTCGGCGACTCGGTAGCGGTGATGCTGACGCTCAGTTCACCACCGCTTACCGATCTGGAGATTCATCTTCGCGCCAAGAACATCCGCGATTCGATTGTCTCGTACCGGAAAGAATCGGCTGCGACGGGGGACCGCTGGACGGGCGTGCTGGTGTATCCGAACACGGTGGCGCGCTCGTTTGTGTTGCGGGTCGGTCGCACGCTGGGGGAGCGGCTGACGGAAGCGGGGATCGCCAGGGATGTTGCAATCGTCGAAGCGCCGAGCGCGGGCATGCTGGATGTGACGCTCGCGCCCGGCAAGACCGGGGCCGACATTCAACACGCGACCGACCAATGGAAGCGCGAGGCGCTGGGCGCTGATGAACTCGATCCGGACATCTGGCCGGGGTTCTGGGTTCACGACCTGAACGACCTGGAATCGCAGCTCCGCAAGAATGCGCGGGACAAGTACACTTATCGGGAGCTCAAGGACTTCGCCGACCGCATCCGGGACCGGCTCAAGCAATCCCCGTTTGTCGCGCAGATCGATGAGGTCGGCACGCAGGACGAACGGATTTGGCTCTCGTATTCGGGGCAGCGGCTGGATCAGTTCGGAGTCGCGCCGCTGGCGCTGGTCAATCGGATCCAGCAGCGGAACATCAACATACCCGGGGGCCAGGTGGAGCTGCCCGATCAGAACGTGGTGGTGCGGCCGACGGGTGAATACAAATCCGCCGCGCAGATTGGTCAGACCGTGATATCGGTGTCGTCCGACGGGTACCCGCTCTACCTGCGGGACCTGGTGGAGATCACTCGCGGATACGAGGACCCATCGGGGGTGATGAACTTCCAGACGATCAAGGTGCCACGCGACAACCCCGCCGCCATCGCCGCCGAACAGGCGCATGAAGGCGGAGGCAAGATCCCCGAGAATGCCGTCCTGCAGACCAGGCGTGCGGTGACCATCTCGATCCGGCAGGTCAAGGGGACGAACATCGCCTATTTTGACCGGGACCTGACGAAGGCCGTTGCAGACGTCAAGCCGCTCCTTCCCCCGGACCTGGGCGTAGAGCGGACGAGCAACGAACCGGAGATGGTGCGGGAGAAGATCGACAGTTTCGACCGGAACCTGATTGAGGCGATTGTGATTGTGGTTCTCGTGGCGGTGGTGTTCATGGAATGGCGCAGCGCCCTCCTGGTCGCCGTGTGCATTCCCGTGACGATCGCCTTTACGCTCGGGCTCTCGCAGATCTTCGGGATCGACCTGCAGCAGGTGTCGATCGCGGCGCTGATCATCGCGTTGGGGCTGCTCGTCGACGCACCCGTGGTTGCCTCGGATGCCATCAACAGAGAGCTGGCGCATGGTGAACCGCGGCAACGGGCGGCATGGCTCGGACCGCACCGACTGGCTCGCGCGGTCTTTTATGCCACGCTGACAAACGTCGTCGCCTTCCTGCCGCTGCTGCTGGTCAAGGGCAAGACCGGTGATTTCATCTACGCTCTCCCGGTCGTCGTTTCGTTCTCGCTTCTTGCCTCGATGATCGTGGCGTGGACCTTCGCTCCGCTCCTGGGTTTCTACATCCTCAAGGGGCAGAAGGGATTCGAAGGATCTGACGGCAAGCCCGCATCCGGATTCCCCCGTTTGTACAAGGCGTTCGTGGAGACGTGTATTGCTCACCGCTTCATCGCCGCGACGATTGCCGTGGGGATTCTCCTCGCCGCCCTCCTGGTCGTCGGGACGATCGGCACGTCGTTCTTCCCGAAGGACCTGCACAATGTGTTCGTGGTGAACCTGGACCTGCCCGAAGGTTCGCCGATCCGCAAAACCCACGACGTGGCCATGGAGGCGGTCCGCAAGATCGACGCGATCGAAGGAAAGCGCATCGCCAGCTATACGACGTTCGTCGGCGCCGGCGGGCCGCGGTTCTGGCTTTCGATCGAACCCGAGCAGCGCTCCGACAACTACGCGCAGATCCTCGTTCACACCACGTCCAAGGAGGAGACTGCATCGGTGGTGGCCCATCTGAGAGAGGAGCTTCCTCTCCAGATTCCGGAAGCACGCGTCAGGACGCAGATGCTGGAAACAGGGCCGCCGATTGGAATCCCCGTGCAACTGCGGCTCTTTGGGCCGGACGTCCAGACGCTTCGTGAACTTGCAGCGCAAGTCAAGAACCGGATGCGTGCGATTCCCGGGACGATGGACGTCAACGACGACTGGGGCGATCCGATCTTTCAGATGACGCTCAACATCGACTCCGACCGTGCCGCGCTCAGCGGGCTGACGAACCAGGACATCGCCACAACCGTAGCCACCGGACTCTCCGGTCTCTCCGTCAGCCAGCTTCGGGAACGGGACAAGCTCATCGGGATTTCACTGCGTCTGCGTCCCTCCGAGCGCAGCGAGCTGGGCGACCTCTACAGCCTGAACGTGGTCAATTCGGCCACGGGCGTTCGCACGCCGCTTCGGCAGATCGCCTCGATTACGCCGCAGATCATCACCCCCAAGATTCGCCGGCGCGATCATGAGCGGTGCATCACCGTCCGCTGCGACACCGTCAATGGCGTGCTGCCCAGCCAGATTACCCAGCAGCTTCTGCAAAGCCTCCCCGCCCAGTCGCCGACGACTGCGAAAGCCGGAAACAACCAGATCGTCTTCCCCGCCGGCTACCACTGGGAGTTTGGGGGCGAGAAGTACGAGCAGGAGAAAGGGTTCAAGTCGCTGAGTATCGCACTGATCGTCTCGTTCTCAGCGATCTATCTCGCGCTGGTCGTTCAGTTCAACTCGGTCACGCAGCCGTTGCTTGTGTACGCGGCGGTCCCCTTCGGCATCGTCGGCGGCCTCGTCGGTCTGGCCATCATGCACTCCTCGTTCGGCTTCATGGCGTTCCTCGGTGTGGCGTCGCTGGCCGGCCTCATCATCTCGCACGTGATCGTCCTCTTCGACTTCATCGACGAGATGCACCACAAGGGCGAGCCGCTGCGGAAAGCCGTCGTCGATGCAGGCCTGGCGCGATTGCGCCCCGTGCTCGTGACGGTCCTTGCGACCGTCGGCGGGCTGATCCCGCTGGCCATGGAAGGCGGTCCGCTCTGGGAACCCATGTGCTACGTCCAGATCGCGGGCATGCTCGTGGCCACGCTCGTCACTCTCGTTATCGTCCCCGTGTTCTTTGTGATCTTCGTCGAGAACCTCCACCTGGTTCGTTGGGACCATGTGGCTACGAATGAACCCGCACCCGCGGATCGTGTTTCCGAGCATTTGGTCCAGGCGACGTGAGCGCCGAAGCTTTTCAAAGGAAGTGACATGAATTCGCTCACTCTTTTCTCTGGCACCGCCTACGTGGACGCTTTCACTAATGAATTCGGCCCTGCGTCGGACTGGCGCTCGTGGGTTGATCGTCGCAGGCATCGTGCCCGCCCGACGCCGAGCGCCACTCCTGTTTTGTCATTCTTGCTTTCCATGTCCTTTCCAGGGCCTCCCGCCGCGCGCACCCATCCTGCGCATGCCCGTCACTCCCACCCAGTACGGGTTCCACGGGGGGAAACGGCGGGGGCCCTTTGTTATTCGCATGTGAACGAGGCAGCTCTTCCATGAACACCGACGAAACAACGACCCGCGGCATCGAAAAAAGCCTGATGGATATCGATTTCGCCGCCCTGACACGCGGTCCTTTCACCCCCTCGCCGGCCGCCTGGGAGGACCAGGTGCTTTATTTCCTGATGCTGGACCGCTTCTCGGACGGAAAGGAGAAAGGGGGTTACGCGGACGCCTCGGGCCGGCCCGTGGAAGCCGGCAGCACTCCGCTCTACAGCCCTGAAGGCCAGGCACAGATCGACTACGACATCTGGTTCCGCGCCGGCGGCGGGTGGCAGGGCGGCACGATCAAGGGGCTCACAGGAAAGCTCGGCTATCTTCGCCGGCTCGGCGTTACGGCGCTGTGGATCAGTCCGCCGTTTCGCCAGGTCGCATTTGAACCGAGCTATCACGGGTACGGCGTACAGAACTTTCTCGATGTGGACCCGCACTTCGGCACCCGCGAGGAGTTCCGTGACTTCGTGAGAGCTGCCCACGAGCAGGGCATTTACGTCATCCTCGATGTGATTGCTCACCACACTGGCAATGTCTTCTCGTACAACGCGGACCGCTACCCAACGCACGATCCGGCGACTGGGAGCACGTTCAACGACCCGCGCTGGGACGGCATGCCCTACGCCGTGGCCGGCTTCAATGACCGCGAAGGGCGGCCGACACTTCCTTTCGGCATCCCCCATGATCTAAGCCCCGCGGACGCTGCAAAGCTGGAGGCATCCTGGCCCGATGGCGCCGTCTGGCCTCGCGAGTTTCAGCGGGGCGACCTCTTTCTCAGGAAGGGCCATATCACCAACTGGGGCCACTACCCGGAGTATGCCGAAGGAGACATGGCTGGCGGCCTCAAGACATTGGACGTTCGCGTGCGCTGGGCCGGCCAATACCGCCGCCCATCTCCGGCGATGGCGTGGCTGTGTCTCGCCTATTGTTTCTGGATCGCCTACGCGGACCTTGACGGCTTCCGGATCGACGCCGCCAGACACATGGACGTCGATGCGCTTCGCTCGTTCTGCGACTGGATTCGCGAGTTCGCCCAGAGCATCGGGAAGGAGCGGTTTCTGCTGGTCGGAGAAGTGCCGGGCGGGCGCGATCTTGCGTTGGAGGTGGTGGAGAAGACCGGTCTGGATGCGGCCCTGGGGATCGACGACATCCCGGGGAAGCTGGAGCGCATGGTGACCGGCGAGGCGGATCCGATCGATTACTTCTCCATTTTCCGCAACTGGCGCCTGGACGAGCCCGAGGGCGGCAAGCATCGGTGGTACCGCGACCAGGTGGTCACTTTGGTGGACGACCACGACCAGGTTCGCAAATGGACGGCGAAGCGGCGGTTCTGTGGTGACAGCCGCTATCGGGACCTGGCCTTCAACGTGATGGCGGCGCAACTGACGACCGCCGGCATCCCCTGCATCTATTACGGATCTGAACAAGGCTTCGACAGTGGTGGACGCGTGAGCAACTCCGACATGGTGTTGCGCGAAAACATGCTCGGGGGCCGATTCGGCGGCCTGTGCACGCAAGGCCGCCATTTTTTTAACGAACAGGGCGACCTGTACCGCGCCCTGGCGTCGCTCACCGCGCTGCGCAAACAGTTGATCACGCTCCGGCGCGGCTCGCAGGTGCTCCACCGCATCTCCGGCGACGGTGTGAATTTTGGCCATCCGCGCCGCCTGGGCGACCAGCGGATGCGGTCGCTGGTGTGCTGGTCGCGTCTTTTTCTGGACCAGGAGACGCTCGTCGTATTCAACACCGATCCGTCTCAGACCGTCGCGGCCTGGTCCACTGTCGGGCCGCTCTTGCGCGTGGAAGGGGACGAATTCCAGAGGCTCTTCTGGTACACACCCACACCGTCGGAGCCGCCCCCTGCGACCTTGACCGTGGAGCACCGCAACGGTTTGCCAACGGTGCGAATCCAACTCCCCCCGGCGGGATTCGTGATTTACCAGGCATCACCGGCCCTACACCGCCTCGGGCCAAATCGGCCACCCGGCCTCAAACCATGGGCGGAAAGCCCATGGTAAGTCGCAACTCGGCAAGATTAAAACCCGCTCGTGAAAGGACACAAATATGAGCAGGAAGATGATGAACACAGAGACGCCCGCGGAGGTGCACGCGCCACGCGGCTCCAAAGATATTACCGAACTCCTCCAACAGTACGGTTGCGGCCCTGTGCAATTCACGGGGACGCCCGAAGCGCTGTACGAGCGGCACTTGATCTTCGACAACATCCTGAGCCCGTCCGCTGTCTGCCCGCGGGAGCAGTTCGAGGCCGTCGCCCGCTCCCTGCGCGATGTCCTCTCACAACGGTGGGTGCGCACGCAGCAGACGTACGACCGCGAAGACCCCAAGCATGTCTATTATCTTTCGATGGAGTTCCTCATCGGCCGATCCCTCGCCAATAACATGACGAACCTCCTGCTCGACCCGGTCGTGCGGGATGCGGTGCGACAGAAGGGGCTCGACTGGCCTCAATTGCTCGACGAAGAACCTGATGCCGGCCTGGGTAACGGCGGGTTGGGCCGCCTCGCCGCCTGCTTCCTCGACTCCATGGCCACGATGCAACTCCCCGCGGTTGGCTACGGGCTGCGCTACGAGTACGGCATCTTCCGCCAAACCATTCAGAACGGCTGGCAGCGCGAGCAGCCCGACAACTGGCTTCGTCAGTCGGACCCCTGGGAAATTGCCCGTCCGCACGAACGAGTCGAAGTCCCACTCAATTGCTCGTTCGAAGTGCGCGGCGGAACCCTCCAGCCCATCATTGGCAAGCCATCCCGCCTGATCGGCATTCCCTTCGATCGCCCGATCGTCGGCTACGGCGGCAAGACCATTAACACGCTCAGGCTATGGGCCGCCGCAGCGCCGGACTACTTTGATTTCCATGCATTCAGCCACGGTGACTTCGTCGGATCGGTGGCACAGACCCTCGCATCCGAAGTCCTGACGCGCGTGCTCTATCCCGACGACTCGACCAGTATGGGACAGGGACTCCGCTTCGTGCAGGAGTACTTCCTCGTCGCCTGTTCGCTGGCCGACATCGTCGGGCGCTTCCAGCGCTGCAACTCCGACTGGGCCGCGCTTCCGGACAAGGCCGCCATACAGCTCAACGACACGCACCCGGCTCTCGCAGTGCCGGAACTCATGCGCCTTTTGCTGGATGATGCGCGCCTCGGCTGGGACGAAGCGTGGGAGATCACCCAACGGACCCTGGCCTACACCAACCACACGCTTCTGCCGGAGGCGCTGGAGAAATGGCCCGTTGCGTGGTTCGAGATGCTGTTGCCCCGGCACCTCGAGATCATCTATGAGATCAACCGCCGGCTGCTCGATGGAGTCCGTCAGCGGTTTCCGGGGGACGGCGGCCGCGCCCAACGCGTCAGCCTCATCGAGGATGGCCCGGCCAGGCAAGTCCGCATGGCCCACCTTGCGGTTGTCGGTGCCCACAGCACCAACGGCGTTTCCGCGATTCATACGCGACTCCTCCGCTCCACGACTCTCCGCGACTTCGCCGAGATGTTTCCCGATCGCTTCAACAACAAGACCAACGGCGTTACCCCGCGGCGCTGGCTGCTCCTGGCGAACCCGCCCATGGCCGCCGCGATTACCGAGGCCATTGGCGAGGGGTGGATAAAAGACCTCTGCCAACTCGCCCGTCTCCGGCCGCTGGCGGACAACGCCGGCTTCCGGAACACGTTCCGCAAAGCCAAGCGCCAAGCCAAATCACGCTTCGCCGACTGGTTGAAAGCCACGTGCGGCGAGGAAGTGAATCCGGATTCAATCTTCGATTGCCAGGTAAAGCGCATCCATGAATACAAGCGGCAATTGCTGAACGCCATCCGCATCGTGGTACTCTACAACCGCCTCCGGGCGAACCCGCACGTTCAGATGGTCCCACAGACCTTCTTCTTTGCAGGCAAAGCTGCCCCTGCATACCACCTCGCGAAAGTCATCATCAAGTTCATCAACAACCTGGCCGCAACGATCGATGCCGATCCGATCACGCGCGGCCGGATCAAGGTCGTCTTTCTCCCCGAGTACGACGTTACACTCGCGGAACGGATCATTCCCGCCACGGACGTCTCCAACCAGATTTCGACGGCGGGTTACGAGGCCAGCGGCACCAGCAACATGAAGTTCATGATGAATGGAGCGATCACCCTCGGAACGCGGGACGGCGCGAACATTGAGATGGCCGAGGAAGCCGGAGAGGAGAACCTTTTTCTCTTCGGTCTGACCGCGCAACAGGTCGCCGAAAGCCGAGGCTGGTACAACCCTCACTGGCATTACGATAACGAACCGGAGACCCGCGCCGCGCTCGACCTCATCTTCTCCGGCCACTTTAACCGTTCGGAACCAGGCATATTCGACATTCTGCGCGACACCCTTTTGACTCGCGGTGATCACTACATGCATCTGGCGGACTTGAGGTCCTACCTGGAGGCGAACCAGCGCCTCGGGGAACTCTACACCGATCCCGACGCGTGGACGCGGAAGGCCATCCTGAATGTGGCCGCTTCGGGCAAGTTCTCCAGTGATCGCACGATCGCTGAGTACGCCTCGGAGATTTGGCGCGCTGCGCCCTGCCCCGTCACCTGAAGCAGGCACACTTATGTGGAACATCCACTCGACAACTCAATTGCTCAAAGACATCAGCAAATCCACGGAACCTGATGAACTGGTTCGCCTGTTCTTCGAACATGTCCGCCAGAAGGTCTCCGTGCAGCGGGCTTTGGTGCTCAGTAACGCAGGCTTGTCGTCTCCAGAATACCGGCTGGTTCACTACGTCGACGGGAAGCCGGAATCGAGCACTTCGGTGGTTGCCGTTGACGAACTCCGAACCGGCGGGCTGCTGGCCGAGATCCTTTACGCAGGCGAATTCGGGATCACCGAGATTTCTCCCACGCCTTCCGATCCGGCCTTCGACCTGCTGCGAGGAAGCCGTTCGCTGATCGCATTTCCGCTCTTTGAAAGTGGAAAAATCGCTGGCATGGTGGTGATGCTTGGTGCCGCGCCGCTGGCCTGCAACACGACCGACCTCTGTGCCTTCGCGACAATCGCCTCCTTACTTGGCCGCGCAATTGAAACGCAGAAGCTCGCCAATCAGTTGGAAGGAACCTGCCGCGCTTTGGACGCCGAGTTGGAGGCTGCCGCCAAGGTTCAGCGCTGGTTGCTGCCATCGTTGCCCACACTTGAAAATGCCAGCGTCGCCGCCTCCTATCGAACCGCCCGGTACGCCGGCGGCGATTACTACGACGTCGGCCTCCTCCCGGACGGCAAGCTCGGGGTGCTGATCGCAGATGTGAGTGGGAAAGGGGCTGCCGCCGCCGTCTTGATGGCCGTGCTGCGCTCGATCGTGCACGACGAAGTGGACCGAGCGCGGATAAGAGGCCCGGCAGCGCTCCTTGATTATGCCGATCGTCGATTATGCGCGATGGGCCTGCCGGAGCGAGGCGCATTCATTACCGCATTCTGCGGCATTTTCGATCCGGCCACCGGCGCGATCGTCTATTCGTGCGCCGGGCACAACCCGCCACGGCTGCTTCGCGTCCGTGAGCGGACGATCACAGCGCTGGAGGGGGCTCGAAGCTTTCCATTGGGAATCCTCGCCGATCCCCCCTCGCATACGGAGGAAGCAGTCCGCCTCATGCCCGGTGACCTCGCCCTTTTCTACACGGACGGGATTACCGAGGCCCGCTCGCCCGCAGGTGAATTCTTCGACGTCCAACGACTCGACGAGATTTTGCGCCTTTTGCCAGATCCGGTTACGCCCGGCGCGGCGGTCCAGGCGATCCAGCAAGGCGTCTCCGCATTCACTGGCGACAAACCGCCCGCCGACGACCAGACGCTCTTGGCGCTCGGCGCGAGCGCTTCCGCCTTCATCCCCCCGTACTCCTTACGCCACCGGTAGCCTGTTCCACGCTCTGGCCCTTGCCCAGTTCCACGTCCGCCTGACGCAATTTGTGGATCACCCGCTCGGCGCTGTGACGATGCTTTGCCATGACCTGATCCCCTTCGTGTTTGCGCCCAGTGCGACCTGCAGTCGCAATCGAAAGGAGCGCCGCCGGAGAATTCATCTGTGAATTGAGTTTACGGAGCCAGGTGAGGGAACAGCAGAAAATCGGGTTGGGAAGTCTTCGGTTTCTCGGTGAGTCGCTTTATGGTAGATTTCGTCACGGCTTTTGCTCCCGGCGGGCGTCTGGCCGGTGTCAGTTGTTCTTACAGAATCCGAACACGGTCAATACTAACAATTGGCAGAAATGGGGTGAGGGTGATCCTTTGGATCAGTTCCTAGCGGGTTATTTCATCTGAATCCGCGGGTAGAGGCGGCGGAGTTTGATGCGGGCGTCGGCGATCTCGAACTGCCAGTCGATCTTCTTGCTGTGGTTGTTTCGATCCGCGTTCCAGAGGGACACCCGCTCACGCAAGGTCGCTTCGTCGCCGATGCGGTCCTCCAGACATTGCTTGCTCAGAACGCTCAGCTCGCACTCAGCCATGTTGAGCCAGCTGCCGTGCTTGGGGGTGTGGACCACCTCAATCCGATCGATGATCCGCCGTGCTTCCTCCGGGGCAAACGCTTCGTACAGGCAGCTCATCTTGTGCGTGTTGAGATTGTCCATCACCAGCGTGATCTTCCGGGCTTGGGGATAATGCACGTCCACCAGGTCCTTCATCTGCCGGGCGAAGTCCAGCTTGGTCCGGCGGCTGGTCACGCTCACATGCCGCCAGCCCCGCAGCGGCTCGACCAGCAGGAACAGGTTCGCCGTGCCGTTGCGGACATACTCATAATCATGTCGCTCCGGCCGGCCCGGCGCCGCGGGAATCGGCACCCGGGTTTCTGCCACCAGTTGCTTGCTCTTTTCATCAAAGCAGACCTGGGGATTCTCCGGGCAATAGGGGCGCCGGTAGACCGTCAGCACGTTCTCCATCGCGCAGACGAACTCCGCATCCTGTTCCGGCGCATGGGCTCCTGCCAGGGCTTGAGCTCGTTTTTTGAAGAACCCGCACCTCATTGATGGCTACCTTTGCAAACACCGAAACAAAACGGGGGTCCAGTATCGGATCAAGCTTTGGAAAGTCACCCGCGACCTCATTGCCGACGCCCGCGATAACGTCGGTGCTGACGAGCTTCTTTTCGTGACAAAGCAGGGATTCCCTCTTGTCCATGAGGGGCCGCAAAGTAAGACCAGTGCACTGTCCCAGGCCTTTGAAAGGCTCGTGAAAGAGGCCGGCGTCGAGGCGACCTGGGCCCAATTCCGGGACACCAGCGCCACCCGCATCGAGGAGATTGCCAAAACCGGCGAAGGCGAGATCGATAAGAATCTCGTGAGTATGTTCCTGGCCCATGCGGACGGTCGAACGGCCCGGTTCTATATTCAGGCGGACTCGAAAACGCTGCCAAGCGCGAAGCTGGATAAAGCTTTGGAAGAGTTGGAGAAGGTCTATGAGCTGGAGTACAAATCAGCAGCAAAGAGCCATGATGCGTCTTTGATTCACCCCGAAACCGCCGGAGCCCCGGTTGCGTAAATGGTAGGGGCCTGTCTCCTTCGAGGATCTGCATCATGCGTACCCGTATCGGTCTTCTGGCCATCTCCGTGACCGCTCTTGCCGTGGTGGCCTTCGGCGATCCCCATCCTGCCACCCAACCGACGACTCATCCGGCCCGCTACACCCAAGCCTGGTGGGACATGATGGATCGGACGATTCCCGGCTACAGCAAAATGACGCCCGATGAGCGGTACCAGGCATGGCAGAATTACCGTGAACGGCAGAGGGTGGAAGAGTTCCTGAAGGAAATGGAGACCGAGCGCAAGGCCGGCCTGAAGCTGGTGACCTACAGTGTCGGGGGCCACAAGCACGTCATGGTTTCCAGGGGGAAGACCGACCAGAAGGCCGCTGCATTCGTCATTCAAAAGTGCGCGGATCGTTGGAAAGGGGCGAAGATCACGGTCGAAATCCTCAAGGTCGAGCCTATTCCGGAGGATATTAACAGCGAGGAAATCTGGATTGGGAACATCTTTGACCGGAGCAACCACTGGGGTTTCCGGGACACTATCCGCGCCGGGTCGGCGGCAGAAGCCCAGACGTGGCTCAGTAATCGGTATTCAGAACTGGGGGCTGACGGCAAGCCGCGATACGAAATCGGGCAGATCAGAATAGCGGGTGGGTGGTGCTCTGTCTCAACCCCCCAAATAATTTGCGCCCACGAAATTTGCGCGCCGCATGTGGAGTAGTTACATCATGCAGGATGGAAACCTGCAAATCACCACGGACGGTGTTGAATGCCGCCTATGCGCTGGCGACGGCATGCGTGAAGGAACACCAGTCGAAGTTCAGCCGCAAGGATTTCACCGGGCCGCAATTGTTCGCCTGCCTGGTGCTGCGTGAGCATCAGAGGAAGAGTTATCGCGGTCTGGTGGCGCTGTTGCAGGACTGCCCGCACTGGTGCGCGGATATCGGCCTCAAGAAGGTGCCCGATCACAATACGTTGTGTCGGGCGCACAAGAATCTGGTGAAGCCCGGGGTGGTTGAGAAGATGCTGGACGTCTCCATCGCGACGGCCCGAAAGCTCCAACGCCGGAATAAAAAAAAAGAAGGGCCCAAAGAAAACGCGGCCGTAAGAAAAGGGGCCAGCAGCCAGGCAAGGCGCAACGCAAGGAACGTACGGCGGCACTGGATTCGACCATGCTCGAGTCCCACCATGTCAGCCGGCATTTTGAGAAGCGGCAGCGGCAAACCGCCCGCCAGGCACGGAAAAAGCCCAAGACCAGGAAGCAGAAGCAATATGACGCCAACCGCCGTCGTGCCGCGGTCAACAAGCGTCTGCCCAAGCTCTCCCTGGCGGTGCAGGCCTCCTCGCACCTGATCCTCGCGGCCAGGGCGAGCACCGGAGTGGGCGCCGATCACCGGCATTTTGTGCCGCTGATGCTCGATGCCGACAGACGCATGTCCCTGGAGTTTGCGCTGGCCGACGCGGGATACGACTCGGAGGACAACCATCGCCTGGCCCGCCAGGAACTGGGGATTCGCTCGCTGATCCCGGCGACCTGCGGCCGCCCCGGAGTCAACGGACCCACGGGGCATTACCGCCGCCTCATGCGGCGGCGATTCAAGCGCGGGCCCGACAAGCGCCACTATGGACAACGCTGGCAGGCCGAGATTTGCCAGCCATACTGCCTCCAAAGTAAGCGCTCTTATGAATTACCTTTTCGCCGTTTGGGCACGGTCAGTTCTGCGGCCTGAGGGCGATTGTACCACGTGCGCGGGGCTGCT
>Ga0335069_10001613_pt1 | contig 36078 bp, 31 predicted proteins | sample Lox_Sample_11_FD_206714 | JGI IMG/M metagenome (GOLD analysis project Ga0335069, IMG submission 206714) | Soil microbial communities from Loxahatchee National Wildlife Refuge, Florida, United States - Lox_Sample_1.1 | ecosystem: Environmental > Terrestrial > Soil > Wetlands | place: USA... | reverse complement strand
GGGATGGCGAGAATATCTTCGATGGCTCGCCTGAAGAGTAGAAAGTGGAAAATCGATTTGGATAGCTGGTCGGGCCGCCGGGATTTGAACCCGGGACCTCTTGCACCCCAAGCAAGCGCGCTAGCCAGGCTGCGCCACGGCCCGAACACCCTATTGTACTCTGTGACCTTACCGCTTTGCCGCAGCTTCCAACCGTGCCTGGGCTCGCTGCATTTCCGCCAGTGCGGCCGCGGGATCCACGTTCACGTGGGGATCTTCCAACGATTTCTGCGCCCTTTCCAGCGCTGCTTGGGCGCGCGCCACATCGATTTCTTCGGCGCGCTCGCCGATGTCGGCCAGCACCCGCACGTGATCCGGCAGCACTTCGACGAAACCGCGGTGTATCGCCAGGTAGCGAGTCGAGCCTTCGGTGACGTAACTCAAAACGCCGCTCTGGAGCTCCGAAACCAGCGGCGCGTGTCCGGCCAATACTCCGAGATAACCATTGAGCGCCGGCACCTGCGCCTCGGTCACGCGCTCCTCGACAATCAGCCGCTCGGGTGTCGCCACCTCGAGTTGAAATGCTTCCGCCATACTACGCCGCAGCCTTCATGGTCTTGGCGCGCTCCAGCACGTCTTCGATCGTGCCTTGCATGTAGAACGCCTGCTCGGGCAGATCGTCGTGTTTGCCATCCACAATTTCGCGGAATCCGCGAATCGTATCCGCCAGCTTCACATACTTGCCGGGCAGACCGGTGAATTGTTCGGCGACGTGGAACGGTTGCGACAGGAAACGCTGGACCTTGCGGGCGCGCGCCACTGCCAGCTTGTCTTCATCCGACAACTCGTCGATACCCAGGATCGCGATAATGTCCTGCAGGTCTTTGTAGCGCTGCAACACACCCTTCACCGCTTGCGCCGTATCGTAGTGGTCCTGGCCAATGATGCGCGCATCCAGAATACGCGAGGTGGATGCCAGCGGATCCACGGCGGGGTAGATTCCTAACTCAACAATGGCGCGCGAGAGATTCGTGGTCGCGTCCAGGTGCGCGAAGGCGGTGGCGGGCGCCGGGTCCGTGTAGTCATCCGCGGGCACATAGATCGCCTGCACCGATGTGATGGAACCCTTCTTGGTGGAGGTGATGCGCTCCTGCAACTCGCCCATTTCCGTCGCAAGGTTAGGCTGATATCCGACGGCGGAGGGCATGCGCCCCAGCAGCGCGGAAACTTCCGAACCCGCTTGCGTGAACCGGAAAATATTATCGATGAACAGCAGCACGTCCTGGCCTTCTTCGTCGCGGAAGTATTCGGCGACGGTCAGGCCGGTCAAGCCTACGCGGAGGCGGGCGCCGGGCGGTTCGGTCATCTGGCCGTACACCAGCGCGCACTTCGATTTTCTCCAATCGTGCGGATCGATGACGCCCGATTCCTGCATCTCGAGCCACAGGTCATTGCCTTCACGGGTGCGCTCGCCCACGCCGGCGAAAACCGACACACCGCCGTGCTTCATGGCGATGTTATTGATGAGCTCCTGAATGATGACCGTCTTGCCGACACCGGCGCCACCGAACAGACCGATCTTGCCGCCGCGCAGGTAGGGCTCGATGAGATCGATGACCTTGATACCCGTCTCGAACATTTCAAGCTTGGTGGATTGGTCTTCAAACGAGGGCGCAGGCCGGTGAATGGGATAGTGCTTGGCGGCGTTGACGGGCCCCATCTTGTCCACGGGCTCGCCAATGACATTGAGCACCCGCCCGAGCGTCTCTTTTCCGACGGGCACCGTCACCGGATGCCCCAGGCTCTCGGCGCGCATGCCGCGCACGAGGCCTTCTGTCGGCTTCAGAGCGATGGTGCGCACGCGACCTTCGCCGATGTGCTGCTGGGCTTCGCAAATAATATCGATGGGCTCCGGAACCGAAAAGCCTTCGCTGGTGATACGAATCGCTGTATTGATTTCCGGTATGTGGCCTTCGGGAAACTCGCAGTCAACGGCGGGCCCCGCCACCTGCACCACCTTACCGATTACCGATGTTGCTGTCGCCATGATGTTAATGACTCCGTCTGTATTTCCATCAGGCGCAGCCTTTGCTTGCTGACACCTGGCACCTAGAACCTGAAACCTGCCTTACTCCTCCGACGCCGCCGCACCGCTGACCACTTCGATGATCTCCTTGGTGATGCTCGCCTGCCGGACCCGGTTCATATACAGCGTGAGCGTATCGATCACTTTGCCGGCGTTGGTCGTGGCGGCATCCATGGCCATCATGCGGGCGGCGTGGTAGGCGGCCGCCGTTTCCAGCATGGAGCGGTAAACTTCCGTCTCCACGAATCGCGGCAGAACGCTTTCCAGCATCTCATTGGGCGGCTGCTCGAAAATATAGTCCACGATTTCGGCGTGCTCCGGCAGCTCCACCGGCAGCAGACGCGAAATCGCCAGCCGCTGCGCCACCATACTCTTAAATTCGTTGTTCAGCACGTAGACGGCGTCAATCTCACCCGATCGGAACCGCTCAATCGCGTTTCGCGCAATGCCAGCGCCGTACTCAAAGCGCGGCTTGCCCAACACCCCGATATGCTCGGCCGCCAACCGCGCGCCGCGTTTGCGAAAGAAATCGCGTCCTTTCCTTCCGATCGCTTCAATCTCCGTCTCGGCGTTCGAGTGCTCCTCCAGAAATTTCTGCGCGGCTTTGATCAGGTTTGTATTGAACGCGCCCGCGAGGCCGGTGTCGCTGGTGAATAGCAAGAGCAGGACCCGGTTCTCCGGCCGGCGAGCCAGCAGTGGATTGGACGATGCGCTATCGTCGCCCCCGACCGCGGCCGCAAGATTCGCCAACACCTTTCGCAGCAGGGCGGAGTATGGCCGGGCCGAAAGCACCTGGTCTTGCGCCCGCCGCAGCTTGGCGGCCGAGACCATCTTCATGGCCTTGGTGATCTGCTGCGTGTTGCGAACCGACCGGATGCGCCGGCGGATATCGATCAGGCTAGGCATTCTTCGTGGCCGGTTGCTTTTCCTGCGCCATGAAACGCCCCTTGAACTCCTTTACTGCATTTTGCAGCTCGGCGCGGAGCGCATCATCCAATGTCTTCTTTTCGCGGATCTGCGTCCAAATGGCGGGATGCGCATTATCCAGGAAGCTGTACAGGTCCTGCTCAAACTTGCGGCAACTCTCCACGGGCAGATCGTCCAGGAACCCCGCGGTGCCGGCGTAAATGGCAACCACCTGCCGTTCTACCGGCAGCGGCTGGAATTGTGGCTGCTTTAAGACCTCTACCAGACGCCGTCCGCGATTGAGCTGCGCTTGCGACGCTTTGTCCAGGTCAGACCCAAACTGCGCAAACGCCGCCAGGTTCCGGTATTGTGCCAAGTCGAGGCGCAGCGTACCGGCCACCTGGCGCATCGCTTTGATTTGCGCGTTGCCGCCCACGCGGCTTACCGAGAGACCGACGTCCACCGCCGGGCGAATGTTGGAGTTGAACAGATCGGTTTGGAGATAAATCTGTCCGTCGGTAATCGAAATGACGTTGGTCGGAATGTACGCCGAGATGTCGCCTGCCTGCGTTTCGATAAACGGCAGCGCGGTCAGCGAACCGCCGCCCAGTTCCTTATTGAGTTTCGCGGCCCGTTCGAGCAGCCGGCTATGCAGGAAGAACACGTCACCCGGAAACGCCTCGCGGCCGGGCGGCCGGCGCAACAGCAGAGAAATCTCGCGATACGCGGCGGCGTGTTTGGAAAGATCGTCGTAAATGCAAAGAGCATGCCGGCCGCTGTCACGGAAGTACTCGCCCATGGCGCACCCGGAATATGGCGCCAGGTATTGCATGGGAGCCGGTTCGGAGGCGCTGGCCGAGACCACAATGGTGTATTCCATGGCGCCGTAGTCTTCGAGTGTTTTGACCACTTGCGCTACCGTAGATCGCTTCTGGCCGATCGCGACATAAATACAGATCATGTCGCCGCCCTTCTGGTTGATGATGGTGTCGAGAGCGATGGCGGTCTTGCCGGTCTGGCGGTCGCCGATGATCAGCTCGCGCTGGCCGCGGCCGATGGGAATCATCGAGTCGATGGCTTTGATGCCGGTTTGCAACGGCTCCTTCACCGGCTGGCGATCTACCACGCCCGGCGCCAAACGCTCCACGGGGCTGAACTTCTTGGTGTGGATGGGGCCCTTGCCGTCAATGGGCTCGCCGAGCGCGTTTACCACACGGCCGACCATTTCTTCGCCCACCGGGATGGACATGATGCGCGAGGTACGGCGCACTTCATCGCCTTCCCGAATGTGGGTGTATTCACCAAGCAACACCGCGCCCACCTGGTCTTCTTCCAGGTTCATGGCGATGCCCGCCACATCGTGCGGAAACTCGATCAACTCGCCGGCCATGACTTTCTCGAGGCCATGGATACGCGCGATACCGTCACCCACCGAGATCACCGAGCCCGTCTCACTGACGTCGATGGCTCGCTCGTAGTTTTCAATTTCTTGCCGTAGCAGGCTGGTTATTTCGTCCGCCCGAATTTGCGCCATAGATTGCGAATCCCCTAGCTGAAACGGACAGGTTCGCCCGTCCCCGTCACTCCGATGCCAATCGGTGTGCCAAACTGCTCAATTGCCCCCGCACCGATCCGTCGTACAAGGTGGAGCCGATATGCGCCACCACGCCGCCGATTAAATCCGCTTGCACGGAGAAACGCGCGCGTACCTTCTTACCTGTGAAGCGCGAGAGTCCCTCCACCAACCCGGTCTTTTGGCGGTCATCCAATTCCCGGGCCGTCGCCAGACTGACACGAACAAAACCCAAGCGCTCGTCAAGTTGGATTTCGAACGAATCGATCATCTGCGCCAAAGCGGCCAGGCGCCGGTGATCAGTCAACACCAGCAAAAAATTTCGGATGATACGCGCCACGCCCAGGCGGTCCGCCAAATCTTTGACCACAGCCCGCTTCCGGCCGGGCGCCACAGCCGGCGAGGCCAGTACGTTCCGAAGGTCAGCCGATTCCACGAGGAGTGCGTCAAACGCGCGCAGTTGTTGCGATGCCTCGACCACGTCCATCCCCTTCGGACCGGTGATGACGTCGACCAGGGCGCTCGCGTAGCGGGTAACAATGGCTTGTGAAATCATGCGAGTTTACTTGCTCGACTTCGGTCCCGCGGATGGCTGACGCAGATCCCGCGCGAAGCCTTCAATCAGAGCTGCTTGAACCTCGGGCGTCATCTGGCGGCGTATTTTCTGTTCGGCCAGATCGATAGCGAGCTGCGAAGCGTACCGCTTCAATTCCAATCGCGCCGCTTTTCCGGCGGCCTCGATTTCACTGGCCTCGTGTTCCCGAAGGCGCGCCAAATCCGCTCCGGTCTGCTGGCGAATGCGCTCGCCTTCCGCCGCCTGCTCTTCATGCGCCGCCTTTCGCAGCGACTCTACTTCCGACTGCAGGCCGGCCAGTTTGCGGTCCACTTCCGCCGCTCTGGCTTCCGCCTGCTTCCGGATCTCTTCCGCTTCGGCAATGCCTCTCCGAATGGCTGCAGAGCGAGAAGCAAACCAGGGTCCGCCATTCTTTGCGATCAGGTAACCCAGGGCTCCGGCGAGAATGGCGAAATTGGCCCACGCCCAAACGGGCGAAACACCCTCCGCCTTCCCTTCCCCTCTAGTCGCCGGCTCATACTCCCCGGTTTCGGCAGCCCTTGTAGGCGAGTCTTGCGCCTGGGCCGGCTGCCGGAATCCATAGAATGACAAACACGCAACCAGCGCGGCACATCGTGCCAGCGCCCTCATGCCACTCTCCGGCTGAGGACCGAGTTCGCAATCTGCGTAGCCAGCGCATCGCTTTCACCGGCCAGGTTCTGCTTGAGTTTCGCGACCTCCTGGTCCAGCTCGGTCTTGGCCTGGCCGATCTGCGTCTCGGCTTCTTTGCGCGCCAGTTCCAGGGCAGCCGTCCTCTCGTCCTGTAGCTGGCGTCTCAGCTTACTTAACTCCTGGTAGACTTCCCCGCGCGCCGCACGCAACGCCGCCTCGTACTCTTCCGTTTTCGCGGCAGCCTTCGCCAGACTTTCGTCAGCCAGTTTGCGCGCTCCTTCGGTGGCGTCGTAGCGTTGTTTCAGGACTTTTTCCAGCGGCCGAAAAAACATGCGCGTCAAGTAAATATAGAGCAGCAGCACCAGGACAAACGTCGGCACAGCTTTTAGCAGTATTTCGCCGAGAGCGCGTAAAGTTTGGTCCATGTGGATTGAAGGAAAGCCTGTGAAACGCCTTGAACAAAGGACGTTACCACATCGGCCGGAGTGCGTCAACCGCCCGAGGCCGTCCGTCGGCGGGCTTTCAGGATTTCCGAAAATGCAGGTAGAAGCGAGAGCACGATGATCAACAAAACCACCTTGTCGAAGTATTGCCGGACGAAGGCCACGCGTCCGAGCGTGTACCCCAGAGTCGTCATCAGCACTACCCATCCGGCCGCGCCGCAAATGCTGAAGGGCAGGAACCGCAGATACGGCATTTCGGCCACGCCGGCGACGAATGCCGCGAAGGTCCGAATGATGGGTACGAACCGCGCATAGATAATGGTTTTGCCGCCGTGCTTCTCATAGAACTCGTGCGTCCGCATGAGATGCTCGCGTTTGAATAAGCGCGAATTGGGGCGGTTGAAGATGCGCGGGCCGGTCTTGCGGCCGATCAAGTATCCCGTGCTGTCGCCGATCATGGCACCCGCCATCAGCACCAGGTTCACGACAACAATATTCAGATTGCCCGCGCCCGCCACCACTCCCACGGTGAATAAGAGCGAGTCACCCGGTAGAAAAAATCCAACCAGCAAGCCCGTCTCGGAAAAAACAATTCCGAACAACAGTGCGTATCCCAGCCAGCCCGATACGATGTTGGTCAGGAACTGGATCAGGCGCTCCGGGTCCGTGAGCGTACGGAGAAAGTCAATGACGGCGTGAATCATTCAAGCGACGATCAGCCCCGGTAGCTAGCGGCGAGTTGATCGATGACTTTCTTGTGTATCTTGAGCTTGCCCTCTCTGATCAGTTGGTCGCGCACGCCCACCGCAAACAACTCATTACGCTCGCGAGCCTTCTTGGCCCTCAATTGAGCGACAAGGCCGGCGCGTTGCGCAGGCAGCTGGGACATGTCTGCCGGCACCTTCTCCAGTACTTTGGCGATCACGCGTCCTTGAGGAACGGCTAGCGGGCCGAGTATGGTTCCGTCCGGTTTAGCGAATGCCTCGGCGAAGTAAGCCGCCGAACCCAGCCCTTCGACCGACGCCGAACGATCAAACGGAGCAGGTTTCTGCACTTCGAATCCCATGGACTTGGCGGCCTTCTCGAGGTCGCCGCCCATGGCGTTCACCTTCGCCATGAGGTCGGTAGCGCGCTGCGCGGAGAGCTGAATCGCTTTCTGGGATTCCAACAGTGATCGAATCCGTGCCTGCGCCTCTTCGAACGTCGCCGAACGCGTGGGCGTTACGGCCGTCACCACAGCGAACGCGATTCGGTTGCCGGGCAGGGAAACCGGCGGTGACACCTGGCCTTTTTGCAGTCCGGTGATACCCTGCTGTAATTCCTTGTTCGCGCCGATGCCTGGAAATGGATCACCGGGGCCAATGTTTTCCGCGATGACCGGCGGTGCCAGGTTTAGCTCGGCCGCGACTTTTTCGGGCGTTTCTTTCTTCAGCGCGCCCTCTGCGCGATCCGACAGGTCTTCCATCATCTTACCGACGCGCTCTTTTCGAAGTCCGTCCGCAAGTTGGGCACGCGCTTCTTCAAACGTGTCCAGGTGAGGCTGTTGATGATCCAAAACCTCGATGATGTGATAGCCAAACTGCGTCTTAATCGGCTCGCTGAGCTGCTTGGGCTTGAGTGAAAACGCCGCATCTTCGAACGGCTTCACCGTCTGACCGCGAACCAGCCAGCCGAGGTCACCCCCCTTGAACGCCGAACCCGGATCCTGTGAATCTTTCTTCGCCAGCTCCGCGAAGTCCGCGCCCGCTTTTAGTTGCTTTAAGATCTCCTCGGCTTTTGCTTTTGCTTTGGCATCTTCTTCCGGCGCCGTCCCGCCTTTTATAAGAATGTGGCGCGCTTGCACGCGCTCGGGATGGCGGAACCTCTCCTTGTCCCTGTCATACGCGCTTCGTAAGTCCGCATCCGTGAGCGGAATCGATTGCTCAATCTTGTTTTGGTCGAGTATCAGGATGGCCAGATTGCGTCTTTCCGGGACCGGGAACTGCCCTTTGTTCTTGTCGTAGTATTCCTTTACCTCCGCCGGTGTCACCGTCACCCCAGACTGCAATTTCTGCGGCTCTATCTTTACAAACTCGATCTTCACTTTGTCATTGATCCGGCGGAATTCCTGCTCGACGTCGTTTGGCGTAACCACCGTTCCCTCAACCACGATCTGCGTCAGGCGATTGATCAGAACGTTGTCGGCAAATTCGTTTTCAAACTCCGGAACCGTAAGATTCTGCTGTGCCAATGCCGCCGCATACGCTTCCCGTCCGATGAACTTGCCCTCGGGAAACAGGTCCGGCCTCGACATCCGAATGGCGGCGGAGGTGTCCTCGTCGCTCACACGAAGTCCCAACCGCTTTGCCTCGTAGATCATGGCGCGGAAGTTAATGACCTCGTCCACAATCTGCGGCAGGTACAGCGGCACCATGTCCATCGGAACTTGGCGCCCGCGAATGGCGTTCTGCACATAGACCTGGATGTCGTGCGCGGTCACGGTGTCTTTTCCGATCTCGGCCACTACTGAGTCAGGCCCGCGATCCGTGTTCCCGTAGCTCGGAATCAGGTAGGTGACCATCGAAAGGGCCACTACCAGCAACACGCCACTTAGCATGATTCGTACCAGCCGATCGCGGCTGCGAAACAGATTAAACATGCACACCTCTCAAGGCAAACGACGAAACGCAAATATCAGAAGGCAAAAGGGACTCCTCGGACGGAATCATCATTATATCAAGCATCTGCTCAACTTTTGCCCTTGGCCTTCGGCTCATGGCCTTTTGCCTTAAAGGCGTTATCTCCCATTCCGCACTCGGCGTGCACCGCGCGGACGGCGGCTTCTAGGCCATCGCGCCGCACCACAATCGCGATCGTCAGCTCGTTGGAGCCCTGCGCAATGGCGATGATGTTGATCCGCTCTCGGGAGATCGCGGTGAAAATGCGGCCGGCCAATCCTGGCGTGCCCTGCATGCCTTCACCCACCACAGCCAACAGGCCAACCTGTTCGTCAACATCAATCGGACGCAGGTAACCATGCGCCAGCTCCAATGCCAACGCTGATTCCACTGCTTCCAATGCACGGTCGCGCTCCTCATTGCGCACCAGAAAGCAAAAACTCTGCCGGTAACTGGAGCTCGAAAGCGACAGCACCTCCACGTTGGCGCGGGCCAGGGCGTCGAGAGCGCGAGCCATCACCTGGGCGCCGTTGAGCGTAGCGTGCGCGGGCTCGAGCGAGACCAGCGCCACCTTCGCCATCGAGGTCACCGCACGCGCTCCTTTCGAGGAGCGGATGCGTGGCACGATCTTCGTTCCGGGCTTCTCGGGCGCGAAACTGTTCTTGCTCCACACCGGAATTTTGCTGGTCACGAGCGGCGCCAATGTGCGTGGATGCAAGACCTTAGCGCCGTTGTAAGCGAGTTCCGCCGCCTCGCGATAAGTAACCTCGTCCAACACGGTGGCGTCCGGGACCAGGCGCGGATCGGCCGACATGATGCCGTCCACGTCCGTCCAGATCCACAGTTCGCGTGCTCCCAGAGCGGCCGCCAGTATGGAGGCGGAGAAATCGGAGCCGCCGCGGCCGAGCGTGGTGGCTCGTCCATCGGCCGTGGCGCCGTTAAAACCCGTCACCACGGGCAACACGCCGTGACGAAGCAACGGGCCAAGAACTTTGCGCCCTTTCACGGTGGTCTGCTCCATGAGCGGCGATGCGCTGCCAAAAACCGCATCCGTGACGATCACTTCCGCCGCATTTATGGCCTCGGCTTTCGTTCCTGCGGAGTTCAGAAAAGCCGCGATCATCAGCGCCGAAAGCCTCTCGCCAATGGCGATGGCTTCGTCAACCGAGCGAGGCGGCCGATCATTCAGCATCAGCATGCCGTGCGTGATGCGATCAAACTCGCCGACCAGGCTGTGTATGCCGGCCATTACGGGTTTCTGCTTTGCCGCTGGAAGCAATTCTTTGCACGCCTGTATGTGGCGTTCCTCGAGCTTGCGCAGATTCTCGTCCCGCCCCGCGCGATCGCCAGCTTCGGCGTGCTTAGTGGTTTCGATCAACAGGTCGGTCACGCCCGACATCGCCGAAACTACGATCACCACTGGCCTCTCGCGCTTCTGCGCAGCCGAGAGTTTAGCGGCCGTCCGCATGCGCTCCGCGCTGCCGACGCTCGTGCCGCCAAATTTCATTACCAATAAATCCTTCAATGAAACTCCTTCCCGTTAGAAGTACGCTCGCGCACCAGTCTCAGGATGCCTTCTTCGACTTGTTCGATCGATAGTCCCGTCGAGTCGAAGTACACGGCGTCGGGCGCCTGGGTAAGCGGCGATTCGGAACGCGCCCGGTCGCGATCGTCGCGTTCCCGGATCTGGTGCGCAATCTGTTCCCGATCGCCATTGACCTCGACAGCCCGCCGCCGCGCGCGCTCGTCCGACTCCGCATCGAGAAAAATCTTCACGTCCGCGTGCGGAAACACCACCGAGCCGATATCACGTCCTTCCATGACGACATTGTTCTGTGCGCCAATCGCTCTCTGCTTTTCCACTAATGCTCGGCGCACGCCGGGTATCGTGGCTACGAGCGACGCGGCTCGCGACACTTCCGGCGCGCGCAGCGACTCCGTCACATCCTCGCCGTTCAACACCACTCGCGAGCCATCCCTTTCGAGCGAAATTTCGGCCGCCAGCGCAAGTTGTTCCATGCGATGGTGATCCGACGGGTCTAGCTTCTGGCCAATCGCCCACAGCGCCACGGCCCTGTACATGGCGCCGCTATCAATATAAGTGAAGCCCAGGCGTTGGGCCAGACGGCGCGCGATGGTGCTCTTGCCCGCGCCCGCCGGGCCGTCGATCGCAATCACAATAGCCATGAACGGTTCCTCCGTAGAATAACAAGAGGGGATGACTGCTCACGACTTCGATCGGCTGGTGAATCGAGCCTTTGCCAGGATTCCGCCGCGGTTCCGCCGCCGAATGGCGAACATCGCCATGCTCGTCGAGCAGGAGCCGTCTTCCGCGCAGTTACGGGCTGCCGGCGTGCGCCCGGGTGGGACGCTGCTGGGCCTGTACCGCGGGCGCCCCCTGACCGCGCGCAGCGTTTTCGATAGCTTCGCGATGCCTGATCAAATCGTGATCTTCCAGGGGCCGCACGAACGCCTGGCCCGAAGCCCCGAACATCTCGAAAAGCTGGTCGAGGAGACTGTCTGGCACGAGGTGGCTCATTACTTCGGCATGGACGAAGCGCGCGTTCGTCGCGCCGAGCGGCGCCGCTCGCAGGGTTGACGAAATCTAACGCGCATCTACGGTGTGGACAGGCTGGAGTGCCTGTCCTACCCTGACAGTGTGGCGGTTCCTCCCATTGGGCGTCGTGAGTTTCTCGCGGCGCTGGCCGGCTCCGGGCTCATCATTCCTAGCAAAGGCTTCAGTGGAGGCCGCTATCCAGTCCACTTCCGCAAGCCGAATCCATATGCCAACATCATGGCCCACGCCGACCCCGGTACCGATGAATTCGCCCTTGAAAGGGAAGCGCAAGAAGTCGAAGAGCGGCTGCGCGCGGTGCTTCGCGGCGCACCGCTGCCCCTAGCTGACGATTTTCACGGCGCGTCCCCCGCGCCACTGCGCTACAAGCCAGTGGCTGACGGCGTTTTGGAAGCCGAATTCGCCGTCGGCGATAAATTTCAGGAGGGCCTGGCGCGCTGGATTGCTTCGCTCGGCGAGGTTCAGCGCAGCGCCTTTTTCGTGCTGCCGGGCAACATCGTCCGTTATGAAATCGCGAGCCCGGGCGCCTATCGCGTCGGTCGATGGAAGCAGGTCTGGAAGGATGGCCGGCTTGCCGAGTTCCAACCGCTCGACGAAACACTGGTTACCGCCAAAGAGCCGCTATTCCACGACATCACCGCGCACGCATTCCGCGGTGTCACCTCCTTTCAGGAACAGTTGGTCAAGGGCAACGTGTGGTGGCGCTCGCGGCTCGATTCCGCCACCGGCATCGACATCTACGGCAACAACGGAGTTGCCGTGGGTGACATCGATAACGATGGATGGGACGAGATCTATATCGCTCAGCCCGGCGGATTGCCGAACCGCCTGTACAAGAACCGCGGCGACGGCACGCTGGTCGACATCACCGAAAAAGCCGGCGTCGGGGTGCTCGACGACACGACCTGTGCGCTTTTTGCCGACTTCCGCAATTCCGGCCGGCAGGACCTGGTGGTGCTGCGCAGCGCCGGACCGCTGCTGTTTCTCAACCAGGGCGACGGCACGTTCGCGTACGTGCCTGACGCCTTTCATTTCCGCGCCGACCCGCAAGGTTCCTTCACCGGCATGGCCGCTGCCGACTACGATCGCGATGGCCGCCTCGATCTCTACCTCTGCACGTACATCTATTTTCAGAGCGAAGATCAGTACCGCTACCCCGCGCCCTATTTTGATGCTGAAAATGGGCCGCCCAACTTCCTCTTCCGCAACCATCTGACTGCGTCCGGCGGACATTTCGAGGACGTCACCGCCGAGACCGGCCTCGATCAGAACAACCATCACTACAGCTTTGCTCCGGCCTGGTGCGATTTCGATGGCGACGGCTGGCCCGATCTTTACGTGGCCAACGATTTCGGCAAGAGCAACCTGTTCCGGAACCGTGGTGGCAAGTTTCACGATGACGCCGAGGACGCGGGCGTAGCAAACATGGCCCCCGGGATGAGCGCCGCGTGGTTTGATTACGATGGCGACGGCCGGCCGGATCTCTACGTCTCGAATATGTGGACCGAAGCCGGCCAGCGTGTGGTCGAAGATCCCGCTTTCGCTCCCGCCCGCGAGCACCGCGCCGCTTTTCACAGCCACACGAAAGGTAACTCGCTGTATCACAACAAGGGCGGCGGAAAATTCGCTGAGACAAGTGCCGTCGAAGGTGTTGCCATGGGACGCTGGGCGTGGTGTGCCGACGGCATCGACTTCGATAACGACGATGCACCCGAGATCTTCATCACCACCGGGATGCTGACGAATTCGTCGGAAAACGATTTGAACAGCTTCTTTTGGCGTCAGGTGGTGGCGAAATCGCCGCCTGCTGATCAGCCGGCTCCCGATTATGAGAAGGGCTGGAATGCCATCAACCAGCTCATCCGCGAGGAGTATAGCTGGTGCGGGCACGAGCCCAATGTCTTTTACAAGCGCGTGGCGTCCGAGAGCGGCCGCGCGAAATTCTACGATTTTTCCGGCGTCAGCGGCCTCGACTACGCCGACGACTCGCGCGCCTTCGCCGTTACCGATATCGATAATGACGGCAATCTCGATATCGTGCTCAAAAGCCGCTTGGGTCCGCAGGTTCGGATTCTGCGCAACAACTGCGGCATAGGAAATCGCGCCATTGCCCTGCGCCTGCACGGCACGAAATCGAATCGCGACGCCATCGGGGCGCGCGTGGAAGTGAACGGGCGCGTCCAGTTCCTCAATGCCGGCAGCGGGTATTTGTCGCAGCACTCGAAGCAGCTTCATTTCGGGCTCGGGAACGCCGACCAAGCCAGCGTCGCCATCACGTGGCCGTCCGGCACGGAGCAGAGGTTCTCCAATCTCCGTGCCGGTTTTCGCTACGAGATCGAAGAAGGATCGGACCAGTTGAAGTCCGCGGCGTTTCGTCCGCGTGCTCCAATCCCGGCCGCACCCGCCAAAGGCACGAATCAACCCGATTTCGGCTCAACCTGGCTGATCGATCCCGCGCCCCTGCCTGAAACGCGCAAGGGACCGGGATTCCTGCTGCTCGCGGCCGGCGCGCCGCCTTCTATTCCATCGTCATTACCATTCGAGGTGATCGACGTCACGCGCGCCTCGCCGGACCTTGCCGCTTACTACGCCGTATTCCGCCGCTACTCGTTCGAGCTGCGCACCGATCTAGAATTGCCGCTCGTTCTGCTGATCGATGACAAAAGTCGCGCGCAGAAAATCTACGCCGCGATGCCCGCGACCGATGTGCTCGAAGCCGACCTCAAGACCCTGCTAGCTGGCCGCGGGCCCAGTCTCGCGCTACCGTTTCCCGGGCGATATTACACGCCTCCGCTGCGCAACTACTTCAAATTCGGCGCCGCGTTTTATTGGGCCGGCTATCCTGACCAGGCGATTCCATATCTCGAAGAAGTCGTACGGCGCCACCCCGATCATTGGAAAGCGCACCTGGCGCTGGCGCGCATCCATTACGAAGCGGAACGCTGGAAGCCCGCGCTCGACGAATACCGGCAGGTGCTCGCCGTTCGCCCCGGCCATGCCGACGCGCTGGTGGGCGCGGGCGAAGTTAGCCTCAAGCTCAACGATCTGCCGGCGGCCGAGAGTTTTCTACGAAGGGCTGCGGACGCTGATCCGCAGAATGCCGATGCCGCCAATCAGCTCGGACTTGCGCTCGCTCGCCAGAATCGTGCCGCCGAAGCCAAGCCATGGTTCGAGCGCGCTATCTCTCTCAAACGCGATCACACCGGCGCCATCAATAATCTCGGTGTGCTTTACGCTGAATTGGGGCAGCGCGACGACGCCATCGCCGCATTTCGCTACGGCATTGGCATCGCGCCCGATGATGAGGAACTCTATCTGAACCTTGGCCGCGTTTACATCCAGATGGGCGATCGCGAGAAAGCGCGTGATGTCATGCGCCAGCTCTTGGCCAAGAAACCCGAGAGCGTGGTGGCACTCCGCGCTTTGCGCGAGTTAGACTCACGGCAATAACCGCGACGCTGGGCGTCGATGAGCATTTCTTCACCCCTCGTCAATGTTAGCGCTGGGAATAACACACGCTTTACCGGCTCAGTCCGGGCGTGCGAAGTTTGTGAGCCAGCTCTCGTTCATCTCCAAGTGTTTGATCGAGTACCGGCGAAACGTGTAGATGATGTGGATCTTGCGGTCGGAGGTCTCAAGTACCGAAGGATACGAGTACTCTCCCGGGTTCGACTCCAGCCGTATGGGTTCGCCCCAGGTGTGACCTTCGTCGGTAGAGAGAGCGATATGTAATGGGGTCCTTGAATTATCCTGGTTGTTGAACACCAGGATTACGTGGCCATTCTTGAGTCGGCGCACAGAGATGCCGGAATCGGGATTCTTGAACTGAGTCGGACGCGGCTCGCTCCACGTTTTGCCCATATCCCGCGACTCAGATTGAACGATGTTGGGACGGACCCGGAGAAGCGCGACCAGCGACCCGTCGCTTCGTTCGAAGAAGGTGGGCTGTTCCCCGCCCCGCATGATGCCGCTCTGCGTCCACGTGGCGCCGTTGTCCTTTGTCGAAAGGAAGAACGACAGATCCACTCCGTGGCCATGCAGTTCATCACTTAGTGGAACAACCAGGGTGCCATCCGAGAGAAACAGAGTCAGGTTGCGTGGCAGCCAGCCGAGGGTGTCGTGATAGAAAGGTTCGTCTTTGGTCCAAGTGACGCCATTGTCAGCGGAGGTACGGTAGAACAAGCGGCATTGGTCCCAGCCGGTTCCCCGCAGCATGGGTTGCGTGCCGTCCATGCGCCCCCACACAAGCCAGATGCGGTCCTTTTTATCGGTGAACAAAATCGCGTTTCCCGGCGGCTTGCCTGGGCTACGAACGATGATGTCCGGCTTCGACCAAAAGCGCGATCCTTTCTTTCGGCGAGAGAGAAATAATACCTGATCGTCAGAAGATTCGTAGCTACCGCCATACCAAGAAATCAGCAGATCGCCGTTTGGCGCTTCGGTAATGCTCGAACAATGGTGAACCGGATAGCCCGGAATCTTCTCGAAGACTAACTCGGAAGAAGACTCGATAGAGCCGTACGGATATTCAATCGCTGGCTTCGGAAATGTCTTGCCGATTGGTGTGCCCGCGGCCTCGGTTTCCGCGTTGGCAACGGGCGCGTCGGCCTCTACGGCTCCGAGCGCGGCAGATAAGCCATCCAAGGTTCCGCGGTAAACGAGCTTTCCTTGCTTTTCCAAAAGAAACGCCTCTGGCGTGACGCGGGCGCCGAATCGCTTGGTGGTCTTCAATCCTGGGTCGAGGTAGACCGGAAAATTGAACCCGTGGGCCTGGCAGTAAGCGCGCACTTCCGGTCCGGTCTGTTCCGGGTCTGGAAAAACGCCCACAAACAGAATCCGGCGGTGCCTGTGTTTTTCATTCAGCGTTACCACGGACTCCGCCGCGGCCGCCGTTGCCAGGTCGCGAGTGGAGAGGAACAACACCACGGTCGCCCGTCTCTCTCCATAGTTGTTCATTGCGATCCGCAAATGTTCGGGCGACACCAGGTCCACTGTGCCCGCGGCGTTGCCGATCTGCAAGGTGGTTTGACTCCACCCGGGATGGAGAAGTGACGACAAGGCAAGAAAGAACACGATCGATCGAGTCATGAGATTTTCCGTTCTCAGAGAGCCAGCGCCGTAGTCACGAGCGCGGCTTGCATGCGTTCCGTATCGCGACGGGCAAACACGAAGGCGGCAGTAAACAGAAGAAGACTGGCGACAATGTACGACAGCGCCGTCACGGCCATGGCATGACTCAAACCGATCCGATCGGCGAGAAAGCCGACGACAATCGGCGCCGTGCCGCCGCCGGCTAGCCAGCCCATCATGTTCATGAAGCCCGTGGCCGTGCCGCGCGCTTCGGGCCGGACAACGTCAAATACCGAAGCGAAGATGTTGGCCTCATAGAACCCTTTGCAGATACCCCACAGAATGAGGCTCACGATCAGCCATTCCATGGAGCCGGTCAGCGCGCACCATGCCGCGAAGGGAGCTTCGAAGAAGATGCCGATTGCTTGAACGAGAATCCGGCCACCCGGCATGCGCTTTCGCAGCGAATCGGCAAACCACCCACCTAAGGGCGAGCCCAACATGCTGGTGAGCTGCACATAGAGCGTGGCCGTTAAGCCTGCCATCGCCAGGCTCAGGTGGAATCTTTGATACAAATAGGTCGGCATCCAGGTGAACAGCACCATTGCCGTGAAGTTCTCGCACATGAATGCCACCATGAGAAACCACACGGTGGGTGTTCCCGCAATTACTTTCACGAAGTCGCGGAGGGACATGTGCGGCCGCTTCTCGGGCGGCGGAGCGTCGGCATGAAGGTCAGCCCGGTCGGCCGCGCCTCGCTCCGGCTCCACCAGGAACCGGTTCAGAAGGAGGCCCAATATCACGCCGCAGCCGCCAAAGATGATGAACGAAGAGCGCCAACCGTAATGCTGTCCAATCAGGCCGGCGAAGAATCCGCCAGCGATCGTACCGATGTAGACGCTGGTCTGGTGTGTTCCCATAGCCCGCGAGCGCGTACGCTTGCCATGGTAGTCGCTAATCAGAGACATCGACGCGGGGAAGTATACGGTCTCACCAAGGCCCTCTGCCGCTCTGAAAATCAGCAGGTGCACAAAGTTGCGAGACAGCGCGGTCGCCATACAAATGAAGCTCCAGATCTGGAGCCCGGAGAGAATCGCGCTTTTCCGCCGCACGCGATCGACGATATTGCCCACCAGCGGAGCCGAGAGGCCATACACCCATGCGAACGACGACCCCAGCAGCCCCAGTTGCAGGTTACTCAGGTGGAACTCTCGCGAGAGTAGAGGAAAGACAGAAAAGACTGCCTGGCGGTCAGCGTAGTTGAAAAACGCGATCCACCATAGCATGGCAACGACATACCACTTGTAGTTCTTGCTATGCGGATTCATCCAATGCTCGCCTTCGAGGCCTGCGTCACGCGGCTCAGGTGGTCACCGAAACTTTCGGCGCCTCTACCCGCGTCGCCCACCTGCGTTCAATCTCCGCATACATGGTCGCGCGGTTAACGTAAACGACTTCCTGCGTGATCCATTCCCGCATCCGCCGCCCCTCCTCAGTTTCCTGCGGAGCGGAGACGAAATCGAGCTTCAGGCTTAGCGCTTTCTCCAGGGCAGAAGCGAGTACCGGCCACACCACGCCGATGTCAGCCGTAACCGGTATGCTGCCCTCCAGGCGCGCGAAGCCGGACATCTCCATGCGGAACGGGATGCCGGTCCGCTTGGTCTTCGGTAAGCCCTGGTTGACGGCATTCTGCACTTCAGCATCCTGACGCTCCATTTCCCAGGCGCGTTCGAGATTCGGGTCGAGGTCGATGCGCACGAGCGTTTTGCCTTCCAGGCTGTAAGTCGGCGAGTGGTCCCACGCGGCCCAGATTCCGTGGCCGGTGTAGGTTTCAAACGGGCCGTCGTGGATCTCTTGGGAAAGGGCGATGGCTGACTCGATGATTACGTCGGCGCCGGCTAACATGTCCGCAACCAATCGCGCGCGTCTGGCCGTCGAGATGGTGTCCGCCACCGCGATGCCAACGGCTCCGCCTCCGACAAGCTGCGGGATGGAGACGACGACGGGCACGTTCTTGTCGGCTCCCGCGCCGATCATGGTCCAAGGGCTGGCGCCCAATCCAGCCACCTGCTCGAGCGACGCGCCAAACTGGCTCGCCGAACCGGCAATCTCGCGCGCGAGGCGTTCCGTTCGCAATCCTACCGGCCAGGCCATGTTGCCGGCGGCCTTGATCACGAGGTTGCCCGGAATCCCGGACATCCGGTCGTACAGATCCCAGCCCTCCGGCACTTCCTTTTCCAACTCCATGCGCTGGGCGGCCGATAGTACCGTGATCTCGAAGATGCGGCCACGCGGCAGCATGGCTGTGGAGATGGGCAGATCCTCCGCGCCGGCCTCGACTCTTTTCACGCGGTCGAGAGTACCGGCCATTTCGTGCGCGATTACGGCGGAGCTCGTAATCACTCCATCGACCACGCCTTTTCGGATCAGCTCGGCGATCTGTGTGGTGACGCCTTCATGAATATTCGGGCCGCTGCCCGTGACCACGACCACCCGGCCACCACGTTCTTTCGCAGCGACAATCTTACGGATCGCCTGCGCCAAGTGGTTTTGCGTAGACGCAGGGAGCGACTCGTGGAGGCGCCGGATGAGATCCGGCGGCGCCTTCATATCACCGCCCCCGCGAGGATCTGGCGGACGCGTTCGAGATCCTCTGGGGTATCTACGGAAACCAGTTCGCCCGTGCAACTCGTTTCCACCGCCTGAATCGCGATACCGTTTTCGAGCGCACGCAACTGTTCCAATCCCTCGATCTGCTCGAGCGGCGTGGGAGGCATCTGGGACAGTTTCATCAGGCAGTCTTTTCGATAGGCGTAGAGCCCCACGTGCTCGAACACTTCGAATCCAGGGGTATGATGACGCGGGTATGGAATGAGGGAACGCGAGAAATAGAGGGCGCGGCCGCGTGTATCACGTACGGTCTTCACAACGGCGGGATCGTGATAGGCCGCCTCTCCAACCTTCTTGACCACGGTTGCCAGGCTGGCTCCCTCGTTCTCTTGCAAGGCCCTCACGCATTCATCGATCATCCTGGGATCGAGCAACGGCTCATCGCCCTGCACGTTCACCACAATGGCAGCGTCGGAAGCCGCCGCGACTTCCGCCACGCGCTCGGTTCCGCAGGTGTGCTCCGGCTTTGTCATGACGACGTCGCCCCCGAAACGGCGCACCGCCTCGCAGATTCGCGCGTCATCGGTAGCCACCACGACACTATCCAGCGTCGAGGCCCGGCGTGCGTTTTCGTAGACGTGCTGCACCATCGGCTTTCCGTGAATATCCGCGAGCGGTTTTCCTTCGAGCCGGGTGGACTTGTACCTGGCCGGGATCACGCCGATGACTTTCATTCCGGCCTCCGCAGAGCTTGGGCCGGTAGCGGAATCTGTGCCCAGACCTGAGCTAACTCCAAGTCGCGTTCTTCCGCCCAACGGCCCAACCAGCCGCGAAGTTCGTCCATTTGCCGGCGCCTCTCTTCAGAAGGCGGAACGTGCATCGGTCCGTTGGGAATCCCTCGGGCGCCCAATCCGACGCGAACTCCCCAGGGAATCGGCAAACGCACCACCTCCTCGATCAGATCGTCAAGCGCCGCCTGATAGGCCGTTGCTTGCCCGGCGTTTCCCGCCCGGTAGCTGCGATAAACCGCCGTAATCAATTCGGGAACAAAACAAGCAATTCCGGAAACTACGCCGTCCCAACCGGCCTGGAGCGCATCGAGAAGCAGGCTGTCGTCGCCTACAAAAAGCGAAAAAACGCGCCGCTTCCGCGCCTGCGCGAGCGGCGCAAGGCTGCCTTTCTCCCCGCTGCTATCCTTCATTCCAACAAGATTCGGAACGCTTTCGAGTAGATGGATCGCGGTTTCCACGCCAATTCCATTCGTGAATGAGGGCAGGTTATATAGGAGACACGGCGCCGACACAGAGCCGCAAACCTGCTCACAAAAGGCGGCTAGATCCTGCTGCTCATACCGGAAGAAGTGCGGCATGGGGATCAGTAGGGCGTCACTGCCCGAGTCTGCCGCGCTACGCGCCAGGCGAAGCGTGGAATGAATCGACGAAGTCCCCACACAAGTGACTACCGTCCCCCGGCCCTTCATCCGCTCGACGGCATGCGCTGTGATGCGCGCCCGATCTTCCACATCGAAGTGCGGATATTCTGCCGTTCCACCTCCCAGCACCACCCCGTTTACGCCGCGCTCGACTACGAACTCGATGACGCGGTCTAAAGTAGCCAGGTCAACACGGCCGGCGTCGTCAATGGGAGTCACAAGTGCGGCCAGAACGCCGGAAGTGGGGGAGCTCATAGAATCGTTGGCGGATCGAGCCTCACTGTAGCACAGGATTCGTCCAAGGGTCAATAGAATTGAAACATGGTTTCATATACAAAACTGATTGATGCCCCAGCCACACGCAATGAGCCGGAGCAAGGCATTTTCCCTGCCTCACCGTTTCACGGGGAAAATCCCTCTCAACAAGTGCTGTATACTCGAAAGTTGAGGCTACGGGCTCGGCGGCGAGGTTTCCACCTTTAAGTATTCGACCTCCGCGCGAAACCCGGCTCCTTTGGGGCTGCAGGCGTAGACACCAGCCCCTACGGTCGATCCGGTTTCTACCAACAGGTGAGCGACACGCAACAGACGCCAAGGGCCCGACTCCTCGTCGGCGTATTCGACCAGATAATCGTCGCGCTCGCGGCGCACGCGAAGACAGTAGCCGCGCATTCCATCGCCGTCGAAGTCCTGGAGCGACCAGTCGGAGTATCCGCAGTTCGTAAGCACCGCTCCGAGACGGCTGGGAGCGCCCGGTTCGAACTCCACCGAAGCTTTCAGCCAGAATTCGTCGGAGAGACGAACCATCAGGCCGGCTTGATCATACTGGTGAACGGGAAAAATATGGATTCGTGCCTCGATGACGAAATCGCCCGCTACTTCCGTAAACAGAAAATGCCCGTTGTCCGCCCGGAAGCCGTAGTGGGTTCTCTGCCAGAAGTCGGTTCCGGCGGCAGGGCAGATTACGAGTCGCGAGGCGCCAGATTCCAAGCGCCATGCCGGCGCAGGGTTGAGCCACTTCAGATCAGGATGGATACTAGTGCCCCGAAAAGTTTCGTACAGTACGGTGCGTGACATGCTTGCGTGCCGACATCATCGCATAAGGATGAGCGAGTTTCCCAGCAACTGCCGTGGATGGGCCGAATGACTACGTCGAAAAAGGGCCCCGTCGAGTCACCGCCTCATGGCCGCAACACCACCGCGCGCTATTTCTCGAGAGCCATCGGGAATGCGCTGCGGGTTCTCGAGATACTTCAGCAAAGTAGCCGGCCGCTGGCACTAACCGATGTGACTCAGCAAGCCAAGCTCCCGAAGAGTTCAGTATTCCGAATCTTGCGGACGCTGGAACTCGCCGGCTATCTGCAACGCGCGGAGGGAGACCGTTTCACGCCCTCCCAGGCAGCGGCTACCATGCCGAACCAACTGGCCAGCCAACTGCTTGCGGCGGCGCGACCACTCATGAAACAGCTCAGCCACGAATTCGGCGAGACCATCAGCCTCGCGCTTCTGTTTGAGAATCACATCGAAGTGATTGCCGTAATAGAGAGTCCCCATCGCGTCAACATGATCAATTTCGTGGGCAGCATCATTCCCCCACATGCCAGTTCGCTGGGCAAATGCATCACTGCCTTTCAGCCGGACGGAAGGGGAGAAAAACTTCTGCGCGCCTTCAGCCTGGTGCGTTTCACGCCGAACAGCATCGTGGACGAAGCGGCGCTGAGCAAGGAACTGGAACTGGTCCGGGCGCGCGGCTATGCCACCGACTTTGAAGAAAGCACCCTTGGCGGTTGCTGCATCAGTGCGCCGATTTTTGGAAAAGAAGGCCACGCGGTTGCTGCCGTCAGCGTCTCCATGCCGAAAATGCGATTCACGAATCAGGAGCGGCTCATCGCCGCCGTGCGCGATGCGGCCGCCGCCGTCACTCTCGAGCTTCGTGGAAACTGACGCGCGCTAAACCGGTCTCACTTCGGATCCCAGATGGTCGCCGCAATCTGCCGCTCGTGCTCCGGCGCATCGTTGAAATAATAAACCGTCACCATTTTTCCGTCCGGCCGTTGCACACTCCGTGTGTACCCTAGATCCCAGCATCCGCCGTCGTTGCGCAAAATAGTCTCGTCACTCCAGGTCTTCCCTTCATCCGCGCTCAGGCGCGCTCGAATTCCGAACGGAGCGATGCGACGGCCATAGGTCACGGCCAGCCTGCCGTCTTGTAAATGCACAAGGCTTGGCGGATTGTCCGTCTCCACAGCCGGCCGGCTCACATATTTCCACGTTTGGCCGTCGTCGTCGGAGCGATAGAGATCAATCCAGTTCCGGTAGCGAACCGCGGTGACGATCGTCTGCGCGGACAGCCTCACTGACGAAGGCATAATGGCATGATCGCGGCCTTGCGGCTCCGGCGTTACATAGGAAACAAAGTTCCAAGTCTTGGCGCCGTCGCGAGTCCGGACCGAGATCACTCTCCCTTCGTGGCCGTTCGACTTCGCCGCCGTCAGAAAGACGGTCATATCGTGCGCGCCATTGATCAGGTAGTCGGTTCGAGCCGCAATGCCCTTCTGACCGAATTCAGGCACTCGGTACGGGCCCTGCCATGTCTTTCCGCGATCCATCGAATAATAGAATCGCGAAGGCCCGATATCCACATCCGCCATGCGGAATGTCATGATGAAATCCGGATTGGAGAAGTCGATGCCGCCCGGACAGTCGCTCACCGGTTTGCCGCCCGGCTCGGTCGGGACGCCGGCGACTTTGGTGCCCGGCGGAGCCAGCAGACCTGATGGTTTTTCGATCGTCCAGGTTTCTCCACCGTCCAGGCTGCGCGCCAGCACATGCTCCGACGGCTGCTTGTAATCGATCGAATGATTGTGTTCGCCGGGCTTCCGCACGTGGAAAATGCCGGCTTCGAAGCCGACCAGAATTTCGTTTCCCCAAGACCAGATGCCGTAATTCGCCGGCCAGCCGGCGAACCGGCCGGCCTGCTTGTAGACATCTACCGTGCGCTCTGCGCCAAGTACCACCGGCACAAGACAGAAAAAGATACACACCACTGAACGCCACACGGCGCTTTCCTTTTTCATGGCTCCACCACCACCTTTAAGCAGTTGCCACCGCCGGTGGCCCGAAACGCCTCGATTCCTTTGTCGAGCGGATAGCGATCCGTTACTACCGCACCTGCATCCAGCCGCCCGCTCACCAGCAAATCCAGCGCCCGCGCCATCGTGTTCGGATTGTTATACGACCCGCGAATCGTGATCTCGTTGTCGTTCACCCAGAAGGGATTGATCTCGACGTTGCGATCCTTCTGGCACACGCCGTACAGCATCACCGTTCCGCCCCGCATCACCACTTCCAGCGTTTGTCGCACCGCATCCACGTTGCCGGAACAATCGAACACCACCTCCGCGCCATCCGGGTATTGGCTGCGAATCGCGGCGATCACCGGCTCCTTTGCCGGATCGATCACCCACGAGGCACCGAGCGCTTCCGCCCGCTTCCTCCGGCCCTCCTGCGGGTCGATCATGACGACCGCGCTCGCGCCTTGCATCCGCGCCAGTTGCAGGATGATCGCGCCCATCGGCCCCGCGCCGAAGATGACCACGCGGTCTCCCGACGTGATGCCCGCGAGATCGACGCCGCGCAAGCAACACGCCACCGGTTCCGCCAGCGCCGCGTGCGCCAGCGGCAAGGTCTTCGGAATTTTGAAGGCTTGCGACACCGGCACGACGCAAAACTCCGCAAATCCCCCGGGAATGTTGACGCCGAGCGCCACCAGGTTCTTGCAGAGATGCACTTTCCCCCGCCGGCAGAAATCGCATACGCCGCAAAGAATATTGGGGTCGACTGCTACGTGATCGCCGGGCGCGAATCCCTCGACGCCATCTCCCACTGATTCCACCACTCCGGCGTACTCGTGGCCGGGAATCAGCGGCAGATTCGCCGGATACATGCCGTGAAGAATATGGGGATCGGTGCCGCAAATCCCCGAGGCCGCCACGCGCAACAGCAGCGTGCGCGGGCGAACTTCGGGTTTCCCGGCGTTGATGAGGTTGAGCTTCCCAACCTCAGGAATTTGTAGGGCCAGCATGCTGTTCCTTCGCGCGCGTCAAAAATACGTGTCGTCGGCGGCGAACGGCACCACGTGCATGTACTTGTAGTTTTCCAAGTCGACGCCGCGGCGGCACGCCATGTAGTAAAGCAGCCAGAGCTGCGATTGGTAGAGCACCAGCGCGTCGAACAGAGGATGTGCGGTTGGGGCCAGTTCCTTACCGTCGAATACCACCGTCTTCGCGCCATTGCCGCGGCCGAATTGAATGGCCGCATCGGCGAACCGCCGGGATTCGTCGTTGCCGGTTAAGAACAGCATGGTAGGTTCTCCCGGACGCACGATCTCCAGAGGCCCGTGGCGAAACTCGCCCGTGTGAATGTAGGCGCAGTATTCCTTCAGAAACTCGCCGAACATGTCGTATGCCATCATGTGGCCGAGCGTGTAGGAGCCCCCTGCCGAGAGCACCAGCAGCTTGCCCGAATCCAGTTCCGGCGCGAGTTTCTCCGCCATCTTGCGGCTCGGCTCCGCGATATCGCGCAGCAGTGCCGGAAGGGCCTCCAGCGCTTTTTCAAACTCTGCAATCTCGGCCGACCATTCACCGCGCTCGCGTGCCAGTTCCACCACCAGCATCATGGTCAAATATGCGGGAGAACTGTAGAGAGCAATGGATTCATAGGTGAGAGTCCAGGTCGCGCCTTTAGCCAGTTCGGCATCCGGGCGTCGCGTAATCGCGAATATCGGGACGCCTTGCTTTACCAGCAGTTGCTTGGTTCTCACCGTATCCATCGTCTTGCCCGAGTAGCTGGCCGTGATGGCCACCGAGTCTTTATCGAGCACGGCGGGGCGCAGACTCAGAATGTCCGGTCCCAACAAATAGTCCACCGGCAGTTTCAAGAAATGCAGGCCGGCCCAGTAACCGCTATACAACGCCGCCGCGGACCCGCCGCTGGCGGTGAAAACAATGTTCCTCGGCCGGCGCGCGTGAATCTCTTTCGCCACTTGACGGATGGTTGCCCGTTTCTCGTTCCACATCCGCGCCAGTTCGTCGGCGACCACGGGAGCGGAGAAGATCTCGGCCTTCAGGTTTTTCTCTTCTAGCGTCTTTGTCTGCAACATGTCCTTCTCTACTTTTTAGTTTTTGCTGCGAGTGCTTCTTCTAAGGAATCCATCACCTGGTAGCGCGGTTGATACCCGAGCAGCCGCCTTGCTTTATCAATGCTCAACGTATACGAGTGAATGCCGCGGCACCGCGCTTCCACCACGCGCATCCCGGTTTTCGATGCCAGCCTGGGTCCGATTTCTGTGTAACGAAACGATTCGGGGCCCGCGACATTGAAGGCCTGCCCCGGTGCGGCATCGCTTTCGATAGCCAGCAGAACCGCGGCCGCCGCATCGCGAACGTCGCAGACGTGCTCCGTAAACGGGCTGCCATCCTCCTCGAGCGGCGCGGCGATGACCGCATCGTCCCACTTGCCCAGCCCTTCATCGAACAGGCGGTCCTTGTAGGGCGCCTGCAGGAACAGATCCAGAATCTCGGGTGCTTCGAGTGTCCAGACAAACCGCAGGCGCACAATTGGGATCTTGTGCATTTCTTCGTAGTAGAGGCAGAGGCGCTCGCCGATCACCTTGGAAAGGCCGTAGAAGACGGTCGGATGCTGCCCGGTGCCGTCTTCCACGATCGGCGCGGAGTACGGTCCAATACTCCAGCCGGTGGAGTATGTCGCGTCGGAGCTGGCAAACAGCAGCCGCGGTTTTTTCTCCAGCGCAGCGATGGCTTGCAGAAGCTGGTATGTACCCTGGATATTGGTGCCGAAAACCTCGTCATCCGATGCGGGCGGCATGATCCCCGCCAGATGAACCACTGCGTCAAAACCTGCCAGCTTCTGCCCTAGCGCTTCAGATGCGGGAAAACTGAGAGGCATGGGCTGCACGCCCTTCGCCCAGCTCCCCGCGAGTTGGGTGCGTCGCAGCGTCGCGGTCACATCGTAACCATGTTCCAGCAGCAACGGCACCACGCGCCGGCCGATGCGCCCGCTGGCTCCCGTGACCAGTACCCTCTTCATGTGTCTGACCTCATGCCTGACCGATGATCTGGATAAAAACAGTTCTCGCAAGCGGGCCGTCCCACTCCACGAAGTAGACCCGCTGGCGCCCGCCTCGCACCACCTTCCCATCTTCGATCGGGAAGAAGGTTTGAATCCCGCCCAGCACGCTTTTCAGATGGTCGGCGGCGTTGTACCCCAGACGCCCGTCGAAATCGAGGAGCCGGTTGTGATAGTAACCGTAGCTTCCGTCCGGCGGATTCTTCGGCGCGAGCCGCTCCAGGTGAGCCGGAATGTCACGCTCCAGGCACTCCACGCCTTCCGTCACCACGATGCTCGACGTGGTGTGCGCGGTCGTGACAAAAACGATGCCTTGTTTTGCGCCGCTGGCGCCTACCAGCCGGTCCATCTCCGGCGTGATATCGATCATTTCCATGTCCTTCTTGGACACGACTTCGATGCGGTGGAGTTGGATGATCACGGCCTTCGCTCCAGAAGCTTTTCTGCATTGATCCGGAAAATCAGTTCGAGGCATTCCTCGGAGAATCCGAGTGAGCGGACAGCCTTCGCCATGCTTTTGATTTCAATTCGCGGGTTGTCGGACCCGAAGACCAGTTGGTGCCTCAGGCTGCGCTCGAATACAGTCAGGGGAACCTGCTGCGTCATGGCGTATCGCAGAAAATCACGCGGATTGTCAAAGTAGAGCGCCGAGGTGTCGAGAAACACGTTCGGGTATTTCAGCGCCAGCGCCACCGCGTCCACCACCCAGGGCCAAGCGAGATGAGCCAGCACGATTCGCAGCTTCGGAAAGTCCGCGGCAACGTCCTCAAAGCGCAATGGATGGCCGTACTTCAGGCGGCTCCGGGGTTCCCAGCTCATGCCGGCGTGAAACAAAATCGGAATGCCCAACTCTTGCGCGCGCGTGTATACCGGGTACGCCAGCCTGTCGTCGGCATAGAACTCCTGCATCGCGGGCGCGAGCTTCAAACCGCGCAGCCCCAACCTTTCAATCGCATGAGTCAGCGTTTGCGGCGCGGAATCCTGATGAGGATCGACACTGGCGAAACCAATGAGCCGGTCCGACATCGCGCAAACCTCCACAATCTGCTCGTTGGTGTAGATTGTGGCGTTCCGGCTCGTCGTGGCGTCGATCGGCAGCACGACCGCGTGGTCGATGCCCGCGATATCCATCTCGAGCAACATCACCTCAAGCGGCTGAAAATTGTTCCCGCAGTAAAACGTCTCCTTCGCTGCGGCCGCCAGTTCCGGGTGCCTCGCGATCATCTCGCGCACCAGTACCGGGTGCGTATGGAAATCGATTCCGCCCTTCATCTTTTAGCGCTCCCTGTTTGCACTCCGGCGGTCCGGAGGAGTTCCCAAGCCTGTTCTTCTGTGGCCTGAGCACCGGTGCCTCCGAGACCCCGGATGGAGAACGACCCGCAAGCCACGGCGAATTGCAGAGCATCCTCCAGAGGCCACTTATGGAGCCATGCGTGGAGAAAACCGGCGTTGAAACAGTCGCCCGCGCCAGTCACATCGATGGCCTCAACCACGGGCGCGGCGGCCTCGACCGGTTGGCCAGCGTGAAGTGCCATCGCTCCGCGCGACCCGAGTTTTACCACGGGCAGCGTTCTGCCGTTGTCGAGCGCGCGCAACCCCGCCGCCGGGTCCCGCTCCCCGGTGATTCCTTCCAGCTCCACTTCATTCGGAAGGAATACGTCGACATGGCGCAAAACGCGCTTCAGATCCGACTGCCAATCGCCCGCCGGATCGCAAGCGGGATCGAGCGACGTGGTGAGACCGTGGCGGGAGGCGCGTTGATAGAGATCTTCAAACCCGGGATGCATCCCGCGCTGGATAAAATACGACGAGCAATGGAGATGATCGAATCCCTGGAACAGGCTGTCGGGAATATCCGCCGATTTGAGCACCGTAGTTGCGCCCAGATACGAAACCAGGCTGCGATCCTGGCCGGAGGTAATGGAAACGGTGACGCCGGTCTTGAGATGCGGGCTCAGTTTTACCTGTGAAACATCCAGCCCCAGCGCCTCCATCCGTTGCACGCAAAACTGGCCGCCCAGGTCCTCTCCCGCCCTGCCAAAATAGGCCGCCGGATTACCCAGCCGCACGAGACCCGCCCCGGTAATGGCACAGGAACTACCAAGGCTCATGGCGAAGTCGTCCACCAGCACTTCGCGGCCCGGAGTAGGAGCGGACTGGCCCCCTTGCAGAATGATGTCGAGGTTGATTTCGCCGACCAGAAGAATCTTCAAAACTGACCTTGCATTGGCGGTAGAGTAAACGTTAAAGTTAACGATATAGTAAGGGAATAGAGGCTGTCAAGCGCTTTATGCCGGTCACCATGAGAGACATTGCACGCGACCTGGGCCTGTCGGTCGTGACGGTCTCGAAAGTGCTTCGCAATCACACCGATATCAGCGAGGCGACTCGCGAGCGTGTGCTCAAGCGCGTGCGCGAGATGCGGTATCAGCCCAATCGGGCGGCACGCAGCCTGGTAACCGGCCGTAGTTTCACCATCGGACTGATCGTTCCCGACCTGGAACACCCCTTCTTCGGCGAGATCGCTAAGGCCATCGCACGCCGGATTCGAGCCCAGGACTACAGCCTGATCATCGCGTCATCCGAAGAAGATCCGGCCATTGAACAGCGGGAAGTGGAAGGATTGATGGCGCGACAGGTGGATGCGATCGTGCTCGCCTCGGTGCAAACATCCGCCGATAGTGCAGTCTTCCAGCGTCTCGCCGAACGCCGTGTACCTTACGTTCTGGTTGATCGTAACTACCCCGAGCTGGGCGCGAATTACGTGGGCGTTGATGACGCGGCGGTTGGGCGCGTGGCGACGGAGCATCTGGTTGCCCGCGGGTGCAGACGCATCGCTCATCTGCGAGGTCCCGAAGTCAGCACAGGTATTGGAAGGCTCCGCGGGTACCGGGAAGCGCTGAGCCGCAACGGCCTGCGGGCGCCGGCCGATTACGTCGCGGAGCTCAAGAGCGGCGATGACCGCTCCGAAGAGCACGGGCACGAGGCGATGATGCGCCTGCTCGCGCTGCCGGTGCCTCCCGACGGGGTCTTCTGTTATAACGACGAAGTTGCCATCGGAGCCTTGCGGGCGATCCTGGGCGCGGGATTGGAAGTTCCCGACGATATCGCCCTGATCGGTGTGGACAATATTCGTTTCGCTGACCTGCTCCGCGTCGCCCTTTCCAGCGTCGACCAAAACAGCTACCAGATCGGGGAGCGCGCGGCCCAACTGGCGCTGAAGCTGATTGAATCCCGTAAACCACTGCGCTCAGAGCATCTCATCCTGCCGATCGAGCTGGTGGCGAGAGACTCCACACGTGCGCGCCGCTAGCCGCTGTTTCAAATACAAAACTATATTTCAAAAACTATTGATCACGGTTTACGAATGTGTTAGAGTTGCCTAAATTACAAATCCATTCCCGAAGGAGTCTCGCGTATGTATTCAAAGTGGATTGCCGGTTCTATGCTGCTGGTTTTGTTGGGGCTGGCGGCGGTGCTCCGCGCTGACGTAACAGGTTCCATCGATGGAGTCGTGAAAGATGCCAGTGGCGCCGTGGCCGTGAACGTGGAAGTGACGGCCGTCAACACCGGGACGAACGCTGTGTTTCGCGGGGTCACCGATTCGACCGGCGCATATTTCCTACGCGGGCTGCCGGTTGGCGTCTACCAGCTCTCCGCAGATCCAAAAGGTTTCAAGAAATTTGTCGCGAATGATCTCCGGGTTCAGGTGAATGAGTCGGTCCGCGTGGATATCACCTTGCAGGTGGGCGATGTGGCGCAGACTGTGGACGTTTCGGCCGCTGCCGAAACGGTGGACACCCAGACTATCACGCTGAAAAGCGTCGTTGACCAGCAAAGGATTGAAAACTTGCCTCTCAACGGCCGTAATGCGACCCAGTTGATGCAGTTGGTGGCTGGTGTCCAGGCGGATGTGCTCAACTCCAATGTCACCTCCGGCACGACTTATCCCGGCGTGACTCCGGTGTCGGTAAACGGCGGACGCGCCAATACAACCAACTACATTCTGGACGGCGCCCAGAACAACGATCATTACAGCAACGCACCCAACCCGATGCCCGATCCGGATGCCCTGCAGGAATTCAGCGTCCAGACCAATACTTTCAGCGCGGAGTTCGGCCGCAACCTGGGCGGCATTGTGAATGCCGTAACGCGTTCCGGCACTAACGATATTCATGGCTCGGCATTCGAATACTTGCGCAATACGGATCTAAACGCCGCCAACTTTTTCGCGCCCATCAATCCGGACGGCAGCAAGCAGGGTGATGGACTCAAGCGTAATCAGTTCGGCGCGACCCTGGGAGGCCCGGTCCTGATCCCTAAGGTTTATAACGGCAAGGACAAGACATTCTTCTTCTTCTCGTATCAAGGAACCCGCACCCGCCAGGCTCCAAGCAAGGTGGAGCAGCAGGTGCCGACCAACGAGCAGCGGGCAGGCGACTTCTCAGCCCTGGGCCAGGTCATCCACGACCCGTTCAATAATGGTGTCCCCTACCCCAATAACAAGATCCCGGCCTCTGAGTTCAATCCGATCAGCTCCGCGGTTTTGAACAGCTACATTCCGGCTCCGGCGGCCGGGCAAAGCACGATCGACTACGCGCTCCCGAACAATCTGGATGACGACCAATACATGGTCCGCATCGATCATGACATCACCAGCAAGAATCGTTTCATGGCGCGCTTCTATACTTCAGAAGCCAACCAGGCGGGGTTCCTGGCGCCGGGCAACTACTTCTCGTCTCTCCCGGGCGCCATTTGGCGCAACACCACGGTCGTGGGAACAGACACGCAAACGCTCAGCCCGACGATCGTCAATACAACGCTGTTTTCTTTCAACCGCACGAACAACACCAATACGCCGATCTACCCTCCCAAGGGGCTGGCGGCACTCGGGGCCGACATGTACAACGACAAGACGCCCGAGATCTATTTGCAAGTGAACGGTTATTTCCTGCTCGACACCAACGACACGAACACCTTTTTCCGGCAGGAGTATCAGTTCAACGACACACTGCGGTGGACAAAGGGAAGACATCAGATCAGCATGGGCGCCGAATACGGCCATGGCCTGGGCGACATTAACAACGACTATCGGGCGAATGGATATTTCACCTTCGACGGTTCGGCTCCCTTTACCGGCGACGCGCTGGCCGACTTCATGATCGGGAAGTTTTACAACTTGGAACAAGGCGCTGGCGAGTACAAGAACACCCGTTTCAACATCCTATCGGCTTTCGCGCAGGACTCATTTCGTGTTACGCCGCGCCTGACGTTGGATCTGGGCCTGCGCTGGGACCCGTTTTTCCCTTATACCGACGCGTTAGGAAAGCTGGCTGTCTACTACCCGGGCGAGCATTCGACGCGATATCCGAACGCTCCGGCCGGAATTCTGTATGCGGGTGACCCCGGAGTTCCGCCCGGCGTCACGGCCCGGAAGTGGGCCAATCTCGGTCCGCGGGTTGGTTTTGCGTGGGACGTATTTGGCAACGGCACGACGGCGGTGCGTGGCGGCTACGGTATCTACTATGACCGGCCCAACACGATCTCCACGAACGCCCAGGCGGACCAGCAGCCTTTTGGAACCGTGGTGAACGTCAACGGAAGCCCAAGCAACAGCCTCTCCAATCCATACGCGGGCACCACGAATCCGTTTCCGGCCAGCACTACGCCGCCCAAGGACGTCGCGTTCGTCCTCCCGGACGTGGCGTATATGGCAACCACCGGGATGCGCAACGCGCAATTGCAGAGCTGGAACCTGACGCTGGAACGGCAGTTTCCCGGACAGTTCGTTGTGCGCGCGGCCTATGCCGGATCCAAGGGCACGCACCTGGCAAGCTTGCGCGAGGGCAATGCGGGGGTTTACATTCCCGGATCGACGCTAGGCACCGATGCCCGGCGGCCGCTGTATCCCAACTTTGGCCAGATGACGCTCGTTGAGCCGGGTGACAACTCCATCTACAACGCCCTGCAGTTGAATGTGGAGCGCCGCTTCGCCAAGGGATACACCATCCTCGCGAACTACACTTTCGCGAAGTCGATTGATACCAGTTCTTATAACAAGCAAACCGGGCAGACGGTCACCGATCCTTATGATCGCGGTTTCGACCGGGGATTGTCCGACTTCAACCACGCGCAGGTATTCAACCTCTCGGGGCTTTGGAATCTACCGATCAATCCGGCGAACCGGATGGCAAACTCTCTCATCGGCGGGTGGCAGTTCTCCGGCATTGTGTCGCTGCGAAGTGGCGAGCCGTTCCCGCTGTACAGCGACGTGGATAATTCCGGTTCCGGCATCGGCAGTGATCGACCCTTGTTGATTGGGGATCCTTATCTTGCCGGAGGCCGCAGCCGTGGAGAGCAAATCGCCGAGTGGTTAAATCCGGCAGCTTTCGCCGAGAACATTCCGGGAACATTCGGCAACGTCGGGCGCAACCGGTTCATCGGACCCGGTTACGCAGCAACGGATCTGGCGTTGCAAAAAGACTTTCGCGTTGTTGAGCGCTTCGCGGTCCAGTTTCGTGCGGAGGCCTTCAACGCCTTCAATCGTCCGAATCTGATGAACCCCACCGGCGATCTGCTGTCCGGGAACTTCATGGTCATTAACTCGGCGTTCGATCCACGTATCCTTCAGTTTGCGCTTCGATTGAAGTGGTAAGACAACACGGTCAGCGGACCGCGCATAACGCCGGCCCGCCGGCCGTATCATCGTGTATCTAGGATTCCGCTGCCAGAATTGTCTGGTTGAAGTGCCGCATACCAGCGATCGCACGAGGACTGTCCCAACCCGAGGGCTATGGCAGGGACCATTCACCGGCCTCTAGATTCTAGCGCCACTCTTCCCATTTCATCCCGCGCATGTCTCCCGTCCGGTAAAACTGGCGGTGCATCGCAAACGCCAGTGACAACGACTGCGGCGTGTGTCCCTGCTTGACCAGGTCGAGGTACTCCATCAACTGATCACGGAACTCCGGGTGTGCGCAGTTGTTGATAATCAGCCGCGCGCGCGTGTGTGGGTCCTGCCCACGAAGGTCCGCCACTCCTTGTTCGGTGATCACTATCTGCACCGAATGTTCGCTGTGATCCATATGCGTGACCAGCGGAACGATGGTCGAGATCTTGCCGCCTTTAGCCATCGAAGGGCAACAAAAAATTGAGAGGTAGGCGTTGCGGGTGAAGTCTCCCGATCCCCCGATGCCGTTCATAATCTGGCGGCCCAAGATATGAGTCGAATTCACGTTGCCGAACAGGTCCACCTCGATCGCCGTGTTCATGGATATGATTCCCAGCCGGCGCACCACTTCGGGGCTGTTGGAGATCTCTTGCGGGCGCATCAGAACGCGGGAACGGAAGTAGTTTAGATTTCCTGTAAGCCTCGCCATCGCCTGCGCGGTGAGTGTCAACGAACAGGTGGAAGCGAAGCTGCAACGCCCCTGCTCCAGCAGGTCGATCACGGAATCCTGCAGCACCTCGGTGTACATTTCGAATGGCGGGATCTCCGGATTGCGGCCCAACGCCGCCAGTACGCAGTTGGCGATGTCGCCCACGCCGGACTGCAACGGCAGAAACTCTTTCGGAATCTTTCCAGCGCGCAGTTCACCCACCAGGAAGTCCGCAACATTTTGGCCGATGCGCTCGGTGACGGGTGTCTGCTCGGCGAAGGCGCCGCACTCATCCGCGGCATTTGTTTCCACAATTCCTACGATGCGCGACGGATCGACGCTAGCTAAAGGCCCTCCAATCCGGTCGGAGACCTGGTAAATCGGGATTTCACGCCGCACGGGCGGATCATGCGGCTCGTAAATGTCATGCATCCCGAGAAGCGTCGGCGGATGATGACGGTTAATCTCAATCAGCACCTTGCTTGCCTTGTTCAGATACGTAGGGGCGGCTCCAACGGAAGACGTGAGTACGATTCCTCCACCGGCTGTGACGTCGCACGCTTCCACGACCGCCCAATGCACCGGCCCCAGGAAGCCGTATCGAACCACTTGCGGCAGCAGCGAAAGATGCATGTCCACAAAGTGCGTTTCGCCCGCATTGATTTGCGCGCGCAGACTGGGATCGGACTGATAAGGCGTACGGAAGCTGATGGCGTTTGCTTTCGCTAGAGCTCCATCGAGCGATGGGCCGGTCGACGCGCCGGTCAGAACGCCGATCTGAAACTCGCGGCCGGCGTCATGTTCTTCTTCTGCCCGTTTGGCCAGCGCTAAGGGAATGGATTTTGGGACGCCAGCCGGCGTGAAACCACTGAATCCCACCGTCTGGCCATGGTCAATGAGGGCTGCGGCTTCCTCCGGTGTCATTACTGGAAAGGGAAGAGGCATGGAAATATTAGTTCTCCTTGGAATGAAAAATCGCCAGTAATTCGCGGCTTGCCGCGAAAGGCGTCACCTGCCCCGCTTTCACCGCTTCCTGCAACTGGGGCAGGCGTCTTGCTATTGCCGCGTTGCTGCGAAACGACGCTTCCAGATCCAGAGCGATCAACTCCTTCATCCATTCCAGAGCCTGGCGGCTGCGGCGCGCCGCCAGATGGCCGCTTTGCTCTAAGTGCTGCCGATGATCGAGGATCATCCGCCAAATCTCGCCGATGCCATCGCCACTGATCGCGGAACAAGTCAGCACGCACGGCGACCATCCGTCGGGGGAGGCTGGAAACAAGTGCAACGCGCTTGCATACTCCACGCGAGCCCGCTCGGCCTTGGCTTTGTTGTCGCCATCGGCCTTATTAATGGCCATGCCGTCGATCATCTCGATGATGCCGCGCTTCATACCTTGCAACTCGTCGCCCGCGCCTGCCAGCATCAGCAGCAGAAAGAAATCCGTCATCGAGCGTACGGCCGTCTCCGACTGCCCTACCCCAACCGTCTCCACCAGAATGTCTTCGAACCCTGCAGCCTCACAAAGCAGCATCGTTTCGCGCGTGCGCCGGGCGACGCCTCCCATGTGCCCGCGCGCGGGTGACGGCCGGATGAACGCACGCGGTTCCACAGCCAGGCGTTCCATTCGCGTTTTGTCGCCGAGAATGCTCCCACCGGAGATTGGACTCGACGGATCTACGCTAAGCACGGCTACGCTTTCCCCGCGTTCCCGCACCAAATAGATGCCCAGCGTATCGATAAAAGTGCTTTTGCCTACGCCCGGCACACCCGTGATGCCGATACGCTTTGCCTTTCCCGTGTGCGGCAGAATGGCGTCCAACAGATGCGCCGCCAGGTCGCTGTCCGCCGGGAGTTCGCTCTCGACGACGGTGATGGCACGGGCGAGAATGACGGAATCCCCGCTCAGAATTCCGTCAACGTATGTTGCAACAGGGAGCCGGCGGGGGCGGACGGAAGCCACGTCTACCGGCCTATGCTGCACGAACGGTCCCCATCA
>Ga0335069_10001612_pt1 | contig 36101 bp, 22 predicted proteins | sample Lox_Sample_11_FD_206714 | JGI IMG/M metagenome (GOLD analysis project Ga0335069, IMG submission 206714) | Soil microbial communities from Loxahatchee National Wildlife Refuge, Florida, United States - Lox_Sample_1.1 | ecosystem: Environmental > Terrestrial > Soil > Wetlands | place: USA... | reverse complement strand
GGTGGAGCTGATCACGCCGATCGCGATGGAGAAGGGGCTGCGCTTCGCCATCCGCGAGGGCGGGCGCACCGTCGGCTCCGGCACCGTCAGCGAAGTCATCGAGTAGGCGGGGAAGGCGACGATGCGCGACAACATCATCCTCCAGTGCCCGGAGTGCAAGCGGCGCAACTACCACACCACCAAGAACAAGAAGAAGACGACCGAGCGGCTCGAGCTCAGCAAGTACTGCCGGTTCTGCCGGAAGCACACGCCGCACAAGGAAACGAAGTAGGGAGATTTGGAGTAAGCTAAGGGTTTCGGGGATCGGACCGCTGGCCAAGAACCCACAGACACGCGCCGCAGGCGCACGGGGCGATGGTGCGCTTCCGGCGCGTGTGCGTCCGGAGACGCGCCGCAGGCGGTCCCCGGCGCGGGGGTCTGGGGCGGCGTCCCGGTCAGGGCCTGCGACCCCCCCAGGAGAGAGAAGGCGTAGGCCAGTAGCTCAATTGGTGGAGCACCGGTCTCCAAAACCGGGGGTTGGGGGTTCGAGTCCCTCCTGGCCTGCCAACACCGCCGCAGCACCAGCCGCTCCAGTCACGGGCATGGTGCCCGGGAGAGTCGAATCCGATGTCCGTGGTTGACGAAGAGAAGATCGAGAACGCCGGCAGGAGCGAGAAGCCGGAGAAGCCGCGGCCCGAAGAGGACCGCCCCGCGGCGGGCCTGGGCGGCGCCATCGGCTGGCTGCCGCGCAAGATCGGCGAAGGCCGGTCCTTCCTGTCCGAGGTACGGACCGAGCTGAAGAAGGTCACTTGGCCGTCGCGCAAGGAGGTCTACTCCACGACGCTGGTGGTGATCGCCACCTCGATCTTCTTCGGCTTCTACCTGTGGGGCCTCGACCTCGCGCTCTCGCGCGTGCTGTCGTTCGCCCTCAAGAGGTAGCGCGTGACCACGACGACGACCTCCAAGCAGTGGTACATCGTCCACACCTACTCGGGCTTCGAGAAGAAGGTGGCCGAGGCGCTGAAGCAGCGGGCCAAGGCCTACAGCCTCGAGGACCAGATCGGGCGCATCGAGATCCCGACCGAGGAAGTGGTGGAGATGAAGGCGGGCCGCAAGGTGCAGACGGCCACCCGCTTCTTCCCCGGCTACATCCTGGTGGAGATCGAGACCGAAGAGGGGACGGACGGCAAGAAGATCCCCGACGGCACCTGGCACCTGGTCAAGAACACGCCCAAGGTCACGGGGTTCGTGGGCTCGGGCAACCGGCCGGTGCCGCTGTCGCAGGACGAGGCCGACCAGATCTTCAACCAGGTGAAGGAGTCGATCGAGAAGCCGAAGCCGAAGTACACCTTCGAGCGCGGCGAGAGCGTGCGCATCATCGACGGCCCGTTCGCCAACTTCCAGGGGGTGGTGGAGGAGGTCAACGTGGACCGCAACACCCTCAAGGTCATGGTCACCATCTTCGGCCGGTCGACGCCGGTCGAGCTCGACTTCCTCCAGGTCGAGAAGCTGTAGCGGGGAAGGTCGCGGCAGGAGAGAGCGTTCAATGAAGAAGGTCGTCGGACAGATCAAGCTGCAGATCCCGGCCGGCAAGGCGACGCCGGCGCCCCCCGTGGGCCCGGCGCTGGGCCAGGCCGGCGTCAACATCATGGACTTCTGCAAGGCCTTCAACGCGAAGACCGCGAAGGACGAAGGCCTGATCATCCCGGTGGTGATCACGGTCTTCGCGGACCGCTCGTACACCTTCATCACCAAGACGCCGCCGGTGGCGGTGCTGATCAAGCGCGAGGCCGGCATCGCCAAGGGCAGCGGCGAGCCGAACCGCAACAAGGTCGGCAGGATCACCATGAAGCAGGTGGAGGCGATCGCCAGGCTGAAGCTGCCGGACCTCAACGCCAACGACCTGCCGGCAGCGGTGCAGACGGTGCTGGGCACCGCCCGCAGCATGGGCGTGGAGGTCCAGGGCTGAGTCGGAGGCCGGGACCTGCCCGCCGCGACCACCACCAGCGGCGGAGCGGGCAGCAGGAGAGACGGTGGGAGCGCCCGCGGGCGCGAAGGGAGTGAGATGGGCCGAGTCGGGAAGAAGTACCGGAAGGCGCGGGAGGCGGTGGCCGTCAAGCCGCACTACCCGCTGCCCGAGGCGGTGGCCGCGGTGGCGAAGAACGCCTTCGCCAAGTTCGACGAGACCGTCGAGGTGGCCATGCGGCTGGGCGTCGACCCCAAGCACGCGGACCAGATGGTGCGCGGCACGGTGGTCCTGCCACACGGGCTGGGCGGCAAGAGCAAGAAGGTGCTGGTGATCGCCTCGGGGGAGAAGCTGAAGGAGGCGCAGGACGCCGGCGCCGACCACGTCGGCGGCGACGACATGGTGGCGAAGATCCAGGGCGAGAACTGGCTGGACTTCGACGCGGTGGTGGCGACCCCGGAGATGATGAAGTCGGTCGGCCGCCTGGGCAAGATCCTGGGTCCGCGCGGGCTGATGCCCAACCCCAAGACGGGGACGGTCACTTTCGAGGTGGGCAAGGCCATCCGCGAGATCAAGGCCGGCAAGGTGGAGTTCCGCGTCGACAAGACGGCGATCGTGCACGCCCCGGTGGGCAAGGTCTCCTTCGGTCCCGACAAGCTGCTGGAGAACGCCCGGACGCTGATCGACAGCGTGATCAAGGCCCGCCCGGCGGCCGCCAAGGGCAAGTACGTGAAGTCGATCGCGCTGTCGTCGACCATGGGTCCCGGGGTGCGGGTCGACCTCGCCTCGGTCGAAGGGCACGCCTAACCGGCGCCGGGTGAGAACATGAACCGCACCGAGAAGCAGCAACTGATCGACGAGCTCCACAAGGAGTTCCAGGCCTCGCCCCACGCCGTGCTGGTGGACTTCAAGGGGCTCGACGTCCCCTCGGTCACCGAGTTCCGCCGCAAGGTGAAGGCGGCCGGCTCCCGTTACCGGGTGGTGAAGAACTCGCTGGCCCTGCGCGCGGCCAAGGGCACCGCCCTGGAGAAGCTGAGCGACAGGTTCCTGGGGACCACCGGCATCGCCTACACCGGCGACGACCCGGTGGCGCTGGCTAAGGCGCTGGTGGACTTCGCCAAGGACCACCCGGCGCTCGAGATGAAGGTGGGGGTGGTGTCGGGGAGCCAGGTCCTCGACGTCGCCGCCGTGAAGAGCCTCAGCACCATGCCCGGCCTGCCCGAGCTGCGCGCCCGGCTGCTGGGGCTGCTGCAGGCCCCCGCCTCGCGGCTGGTCCGGCTGCTGGCGACGCCGGCCACCCAGCTGGCGCAGGTGATGAAGGCGCACCAGGAAAAGGAAGAGGGCAGGTGAAACGAGATCCCCTCCGGAATGGGGAGGGGCGCGGCTTCGTTTCGTATCGTCACTGACGAGAGAGGAAGAAAGAAGAGATGGCTGACATTCAGGCGATCGCGAACGACCTTAGCGGCCTCACCGTGCTGCAGGTGGCCGAGCTGGTGAAGACGCTCGAGGAGAAGTGGGGTGTCTCGGCGGCGGCCGCGGCCCCGGTGATGCTGGCGGCGGCGGGCGCGCCGGCGGCGGGCGCGCCGGCGGCGGCGGCCGAGGAGCAGACCGAGTTCGCGGTTCACCTCGTGAGCGCGGGCGACAAGAAGATCAACGTGATCAAGGTCGTGCGCGAGGTCACCAGCCTCGGCCTGAAGGAGGCCAAGGACCTGGTGGACGGCGCCCCCAAGGTGGTGAAGGAGGGCGTGTCCAAGGAAGAGGCGGCCAACATCAAGAAGAAGTTCGAGGAGGTCGGCGCCCAGGTCGAGGTCAAGTAGCCGTTCAGCGAGGTCGCTAGAACGGGTGGTCCGATCCCAGCCAGCTCCGGCGTTCCCGTTCCGGGGGGAGGTGTCTCTCTCCGGGGTGGAGCACGTTCGGGCGGCAGGCGGGGAGGGACCGGTACGGGGGGGGACGCCGGCCGCTCTGGCGCGGCGGCGATTGGGCGCGGCCACTGGCCGCGTGCCTGAGGGTTGCTGACGAACATGTATACGGCGACCAGGAACATTTACCGGGACCGCATCGACTACGCCAAGATCAAGACGTCGATCCCGATCCCCAACCTGATCGAGATCCAGAAGAACTCCTACGAGCGCTTCCTGCAGATGCGGGTGCTGCCGCAGGACCGCGAGGACGCGGGCCTGCAGTCGGTGTTCAAGAGCATCTTCCCGATCACCGACCTGCGGGAGAACTGCTCGCTCGAGTTCGTGGACTACTCGATCGGGAACTGGGAGTGCAAGTGCGGCCGGCTGGTGGGGCTGGACAAGCTGGGCCGGCCCTGCACCTTCTGCGGGGCCACCATCATCACCGACCCCCGCGGCGACCGCGAGGTCCACTGCGCCAAGTGCGGGCACCTGAACGAGAACCGGCCCGTCACCTGCGAGACCTGCGACGAGCCGGTCGGCCTCAAGCTCAAGTACGACGTGGACGAGTGCCAGGAGCGCGGCATGACCTTCGCCGTGCCCCTCAAGGTCACCATTCGCCTGGTGGTCTGGGACAAGGACGTGGAGACCGGGGCCAAGACCATCCGCGACATCAAGGAGCAGGAGGTCTACTTCGGCGACATCCCGCTGATGACGGAGAACGGGACCTTCATCATCAACGGCACCGAGCGCGTCATCGTCTCCCAGCTCCACCGCTCGCCGGGCGTCTTCTTCTCGCAGCCGGAGAAGGGCCTGTTCGCGGCGCAGATCATCCCCTACCGCGGCAGCTGGGTGGAGTTCGAGTACGACTCCAAGAACCTGCTGCACGTGCGCATCGACCGCAAGCGCAAGTTCCTGGCCTCGGTCTTCCTGCGGGCTCTGGGGATGAAGTCGGACGCCGAGATCCTCAAGCGCTTCTATCGCTGCGACCGCATCCTGGTGCGCGAGGGCCGGCTCCTGTGGAAGACCTCGCCGCACCTGGTGGGCCTCAAGCTCTCCAAGAGCATCCTGGGACCCAAGGACGCCAGCGGGCACCGGCCGGAGATCGTGCACGCCGGCAAGAAGATCACCCAGGCGCACCTGGCGGAGGTGCAGCGCGCGGACGTGCAGGAGATCGAGATCACCGAGGCCGACCTGGAGGGCGCCTACACCGTCTCCGACATCGTGGACCCCCGCACCGGCGAGGTGGTGCTGGAGGGCAACGAGCCGCTCTCTCCGCGCGTGCTGTCGGTGGTGCTGGCCGAGGGCAGCCAGATCGACGCCTTCGAGGCGTTCTTCCCCGAGCGCGACGAGATCGGGCAGATGCTGTCCATGACCGTCAAGAAGGACACCATCAAGACGCCCGAGGAGTCGCTGATCGAGATCTACCGGCGCATGCGTCCGGGCGACCCGCCGACGCTCGACTCCTCGCGGAACCTGTTCGAGGGGATGTTCCTCAACCCGCAGAAGTACGACTTCTCGCGGGTGGGCCGGCTCAAGCTCAACACCAAGCTGGGCCTCTCCACCGCGCTCACCGAGAAGATCATCCACCTCGAGGACATCATCGCGGTGGTCGCCTTCCTGCTGAAGCTGCGCCGCAACCCCGCCGACGTGGACGACATCGACCACCTGGGCAACCGGCGCGTGCGCAGCGTGGGCGAGCTGCTGGAGAACCAGTTCCGCATCGGCCTGGTGCGCATGGAGCGCGCCATCAAGGAGAAGATGAGCGTCTACCAGGAGATGGCCACGGCCATGCCCCACGACCTCATCAACGCCAAGCCGGTGATGGCCAGCATCCGCGAGTTCTTCGGGTCCAGCCAGCTCAGCCAGTTCATGGACCAGACCAACCCGCTCTCCGAGATCACCCACAAGCGGCGCCTCTCGGCCCTGGGGCCGGGCGGCCTCAGCCGCGAGCGGGCGGGGTTCGAGGTGCGCGACGTCCACCCCACCCACTACGGCCGCATCTGCCCCATCGAGACCCCGGAAGGCCCCAACATCGGGCTCATCTCCAGCCTCTCCTGCTTCGCCCGCATCAACGAGTTCGGCTTCATCGAGAGCCCCTACCGCAAGGTGAAGGACGGCCGCGTCCTCGACTACGTGCAGGTGATGGAGGCGGGTGACAGCCAGTACAAGGTGGGCGACATCGTGGAGCGCGCGGAGATGGAGCGCGAGAACGAGGCCATCGCCGAGAGCAGGAAGCGCCCGGCGGAGGTGGAGCCCTACTGCTTCTACCTCTCCGCCTGGGAGGAGGACCGCTACGTCATCGCCCAGGCCAACGCGCGGGTGGACGAGCAGGGACACCTGCTGGACGAGCGCGTGGAGGCACGCAAGATCGGCGACTCGGTGCTGGCCAAGCGCGAGGAGATCGACTACGTCGACGTCTCACCCAAGCAGCTGGTCTCGGTGGCCGCATCGCTGATCCCCTTCCTGGAGCACGACGATGCCAACCGCGCGCTGATGGGCTCCAACATGCAGCGCCAGGCGGTGCCCCTGCTGCGCTCGGAAGCGCCCCTCGTCGGCACCGGCATGGAGCACATCACGGTCAAGGACTCGGGCGCGGCCGTGGTCTGCCGCCGGGCCGGTGTCGTCGACTCGGTCGACTCGCGCCGCATCATCGTCCGGGTGGAGGCGCAGGACGGACCCGACAAGGGCAAGGAGATCGGCGCCGACATCTACAACCTGACCAAGTTCAAGTGCTCGAACCAGAACACCAGCATCAACCAGAAGCCGATCGTCAAGGTCGGCCAGCACGTGGGCAAGGGCGTGATCCTCGCCGACGGCCCCTGCACGGACATGGGCGAGCTGGCGCTGGGCCGCAACGTGCTGGTCGCCTTCATGCCCTGGCGCGGGTACAACTTCGAGGACGCCATCCTGGTCAGCGAGAAGCTGGTCAAGGAGGACATGTACACCTCGATCCACATCGAGGAGTTCGAGATCGAGGCCCGCGACACCAAGCTGGGCCCCGAGGACGTCACCCGCGACATCCCCAACGTCTCCGAGGGCCTGCTGGCCAACCTCGACGAGAGCGGCATCATCCGCATCGGCGCCTCGGTCAAGCCCGGCGACATCCTGGTGGGCAAGGTGACGCCCAAGGGCGAGACCCAGCTCACCCCGGAGGAGAAGCTGCTGCGCGCGATCTTCGGCGAGAAGGCCGGCGACGTGCGCGACGCCTCGCTCTACTGCCCGCCCGGCATCGAAGGCATCGTGGTCGACGTCAAGATCTTCTCCAGGAAGGGCGTGGAGAAGGACGACCGGGCCCGGCAGATCGAGGAAGCCGAGCTGTTCATGATGGAGAAGAACCTGAAGGACGAGATCCGCATCCTCCAGGACGAGCGCGACAAGCGGATCGAGAACCTGCTCGACGGCCAGACCGCCGCCTCGGACCTGGTCAACTTGCGCGGCGAGAAGATGATCCGGAAGGGCCAGGAGCTGACGCGGGACGCGCTGTCCAAGCTGCGCCACTCCGACATCCTCAAGCTGCGGATCCAGCCGGGCGACGGCGAGGACGTGGAGGAGGCTCTCAACGACATCGTCGACAAGACCGAGCGCCAGATCGAGGTGCTGAAGACGCTGTTCGCCGAGAAGGAGAGCCGGCTGAAGCGCGGCGACGAGCTGCCGCCGGGCGTCATCAAGCTGGTCAAGGTCTTCGTCGCCATGAAGCGCAAGCTGTCCGTGGGCGACAAGATGGCCGGCCGCCATGGCAACAAGGGTGTGATCGCCCGCATCCTGCCCGAGGAGGACATGCCGTACCTCCCCGATGGCACGCCGGTCGAGATCGTCCTCAACCCGCTGGGCGTGCCCTCCCGCATGAACGTCGGCCAGATCCTGGAGACGCACCTGGGCTGGGCTGCCCAGGCCTGCGGGCTGCACGTGGCCACACCGGTGTTCGACGGCGCCACGGAGGACGAGATCAAGGAGCTGCTGGAGAAGGCCAACGAGGCCGAGCAGCAGCGCAACCCGCTGCGGCCGAACCTGCTGGAGGCCGGCAAGAGCACGCTGATCGACGGCATGACCGGCGAGGCGTTCGAGCAGAAGGTCACCGTCGGCTACATCTACATGCTGAAGCTCTCCCACCTGGTCGACGACAAGATCCACGCCCGCTCCATCGGCCCCTACTCCCTGATCACCCAGCAGCCGCTGGGCGGCAAGGCGCAGTTCGGCGGCCAGCGCTTCGGCGAGATGGAGGTCTGGGCGCTGGAGGCCTACGGCGCCGCCCACATCCTGCAGGAGCTGCTGACCGCGAAGTCGGATGACGTCTACGGCCGCGCCAAGATCTACGAGGCGATCGTGAAGGGCGACACCGCGTACACCCCGGGCATCCCCGAGTCCTTCAACGTCCTGATCCGGGAGCTGCAGAGCCTGTGCCTTGACGTCGAGCTGATCAAGGCCAAGCACTGAGGTCGCAGGGGCAATCGTTCAAGAAAGGTCGGACAAGACGATGAGCGTGATGATTCCGATGAGGCCCAACCTGGAGCCGGGTCGGTCCATGCTGGACTTCGACGCGATACGGATCCGTCTCGCCAGCCCCGAGAAGATCCGGTCCTGGTCCCACGGCGAGGTCACCAAGCCGGAGACCATCAACTACCGGACCTTCAAGCCGGAGCGGGACGGTCTGTTCTGCGCCAAGATCTTCGGCCCCATCACCGACTGGGAGTGCCTCTGCGGCAAGTACAAGCGCATGAAGCACCGGGGAGTGATCTGCGACAAGTGCGGCGTCGAGGTCACCCAGTCCAAGGTGCGCCGCGAGCGCATGGGCCACATCGAGCTGGCCTGCCCGGTGAGCCACGTCTGGTTCTTCAAGGGGCTGCCCAGCCGCATCGGGCACATCCTCGACATCTCGCTGCGGGACCTGGAGCGCATCCTGTACTTCGAGAGCTTCGTGGTGATCGACGTGGGCGACTGCCCCGAGGTCAAGCGCCACGAGCTGGTCTCGGACGAGCGCTACCGCCAGCTCCGTGAGAAGTACCCCCGCATGCGGGCCGCGATGGGCGCCGAGGCCATCAAGGAGCTGCTGCGCCGGGTGGACGTGGACGAGGACTCGCTGGAGCTCCGCGAGCGGATGAAGAGCGAGAACTCGGTCCAGAAGAAGATCAAGTTCGCCAAGCGGCTGAAGGTGGTGGAGGCCTTCCGCAAGAGCGGCAACAAGCCGGAGTGGATGATCCTGGACGCGATCCCGGTGATCCCGCCGGAGCTGCGGCCCCTGGTCCCTCTGGACGGCGGCCGCTTCGCCACCTCGGACCTCAACGACCTCTACCGGCGCGTCATCAACCGCAACAACCGGCTGAAGAAGCTCATCGAGCTGCGGGCCCCCGACGTCATCGTGCGCAACGAGAAGCGCATGCTGCAGGAGGCGGTCGACGCCCTCTTCGACAACGGGCGTCGCGGCCGCGTGCTGCGGGGCGCCAACAACCGCCCGCTGAAGTCGCTCTCCGACACCCTCAAGGGCAAGCAGGGCCGCTTCCGCCAGAACCTGCTGGGCAAGCGCGTCGACTACTCCGGCCGCTCGGTGATCGTGGTCGGGCCCGAGCTGAAGCTGCACCAGTGTGGCCTGCCCAAGAAGATGGCCCTGGAGCTGTTCAAGCCCTTCATCTACAACAAGCTCGAGAAGGAAGGACTGGTCACCACCATCAAGGCGGCCAAGGAGATGGTGGAGCAGCAACGGCCCGAGGTGTGGGACTTCCTGGAGGAGGTCATCCGCGAGCACCCGGTGCTGCTCAACCGCGCGCCGACCCTGCACCGCCTCGGCATCCAGGCCTTCGAGCCGATGCTGGTCGAGGGCAAGGCGATCAGGATCCACCCGCTCGTCTGCACCGCCTTCAACGCCGACTTCGACGGCGACCAGATGGCCGTGCACGTGCCGCTGTCGCCCGAGGCGCAGATCGAGGCCAGCGTGCTGATGCTGTCCTCGAACAACATCCTCTCCCCGGCCAACGGCCAACCGATCGCCATCCCCAGCCAGGACATCGTGCTCGGCTGCTACTACCTGACCAAGGAGAAGAAGGGGACCAAGGGCGAGGGCCGCGCCTTCTGCTGCACCGAGGACGTGCTGATCGCCCTCGAGCACAGGGAAGTAGAGACCCTGACGCCCATCCGCCTGCTCTACAGCGGCGAGCTGATCGACCTCACCACCGTCTACGACGACCAGGACGTGATGCACACCGAGCCGCAGACGGTGAAGTCGCAGGTGGTCAACACCACCGTGGGCCGGGTGATCTTCAACGACGCGCTGCCCGAGGGGACACCCTACGTCAACGGCCTCCTGCGCAAGAAGGGGCTGCAGCAGCTGGTCAACTACTGCTACCTGCGCTACGGCCTGGAGAAGACGGTCGAGATGCTCGACGCCATCAAGGACCTGGGCTTCTCTTACGCCACCCGTGCCGGCATCTCCATCGGCATCGACGACCTGATCATCCCCGAGGGCAAGGAGAAGATGGTCGGCTCCGCCCAGAAGGAGGTGATCGAGGTCGAGAAGCAGTACCTCGACGGCGCCATCACCAACGGCGAGCGCTACAACAAGGTCATCTCCATCTGGTCGGCGGTCACCGAGCGGGTGGCCGACGCCATGTTCAAGGAGATGGAGAAGCAGGACAACGAGGGCATCGAGTTCAACCCCATCTACATCATGGCCGACTCGGGAGCCCGCGGCTCCAAGCAGCAGATCCGCCAGCTGGCCGGGATGCGCGGCCTGATGGCCAAGCCCTCGGGCGAGATCATCGAGAACCCGATCACCTCCAACTTCCGCGAGGGCCTCACCGTGCTGCAGTACTTCGTCTCCACGCACGGGGCCCGCAAGGGCCTGGCCGACACCGCTCTCAAGACCGCCGACTCCGGCTACCTCACCCGGCGCCTGGTCGACGTCAGCCAGGACGTGATCATCTCCGAGCACGACTGCGGGACCGTGGACGGCATCGAGATCCGGCCCATCATCGAGTCGGGCGAGGTGATCGAGCCGCTGCGCGACCGCATCATCGGCCGGGTCAGCCTGGAGAACATCAAGGACCCGATCGACGGCACCGTCATCGTCAAGGCCAACGAGGAGATCGCCGAGGAGACGGCGAACGCCATCCAGGCGGCCGGCATCGAGCGGGTGCGCATCCGCTCCGTGCTCTCCTGCGAGTCGGCGCGCGGCGTGTGCGCGCTCTGCTACGGGCGCGACCTCGCCACCGGCAAGCTGGTCGAGATGGGCCTGGCGGTGGGTGTCATCGCCGCCCAGTCGATCGGCGAGCCGGGGACGCAGCTGACCATGCGGACCTTCCACATCGGCGGCACCGCCTCGCACACCACCCAGCAGACCACCCTGGAGGCGAAGAACGCCGGCAGCGTCAAGTTCCACAACCTGAGCACGGTCAAGGACAAGAAGGGCGACCTGGTGGTGATGAACCGCTCGGGCGCGCTCATCATTCACGACGCGAAGGGCCGGGAGAAGGAGCGCCACGCGGTCGTCTACGGCGCCCGGCTAAAGGTCAAGGACGGCGCCGAGGCGAAGCAGGGCCAGCTGATCGTGGAGTGGGACCCCTACTCCTTCACCATCCTCACCGAGGACGACGGCATCGCCCACTTCCGCGACGTCATCGAGGGCCAGACCTTCCACGAGCAGGTGGACGAGAACACCGGCATGTCCGCCCTGGTCATCATCGAGTCGCCCGACGAGAAGAAGCAGCCGCGGATCGAGGTCCGCGACGACAAGGGCAAGATCCTGCGCAAGTACCTGCTGCCCTCGGGCGCGCACCTGATGGTGGAGGACGGCCAGGAGATCTCGGCCGGCGACGTGCTGGCCAAGATCCCGCGGGAGACCGCCAAGACCAAGGACATCACCGGCGGCCTGCCGCGCGTGGTCGAGCTGTTCGAGGCGCGGCGTCCCAAGGAGCCCGCGGTCATCACCGAGATCGACGGCGGCGTGAAGTACGGCGACGTGCAGAAGCAGTACCGCAAGATCTTCGTCACCGGCGACGACAACGAGACCCGCGAGTACCAGCTGCCGCGCGGGGCCCACATCAACGTGCAGGAAGGCGAGCGCGTGCGTGCCGGCGAGCCGCTGATGGACGGCCCCATCGACCCCCACGACATCCTGCGGGTGCGAGGGGAGAAGGAGCTGCAGCGCTACCTGGTCGACGAGATCCAGGAGGTCTACCGCCTGCAGGGCGTGAACATCAACGACAAGCACATCGAGGTGATCGCCCGGCAGATGATGCGCTGGGTGAAGGTGGAAGAGGTCGGCGACAGCGAGTTCCTGATCGACGAGGTGGTCGACCGCTTCAAGTTCATGGCCGAGAACGCGCGGCTGGTGTTGGGCGGCAAGAAGCCGGCCAGCGGCCACCCGCTGCTGCTCGGCATCACCAAGGCCTCGCTCTCCACCGACTCGTTCATCTCGGCGGCCAGCTTCCAGGAGACGACCCGCGTCCTCACCGAGGCGGCCATCAGCGGCAAGGTGGACCACCTGCGCGGGCTGAAGGAGAACGTCATCATGGGCCGGCTGATCCCCGCCGGCACCGGGATGGAGTTCTACCGGAAGATCAGGATCCCGGAGGAGGTCATCGAGCGCACGGGCGAGCCGGGCCTGGATGGCGAGTTCGCCCCCGAGTACCTGATCGAGCCCGAGCACATCCGGGAGGGGATGGCGGAGGCGTAGCTCCCCTCGTTTTCGAAGGGCCGCCCGCGTCGTCGGACGCCGGCGGCCCTTCGTGTCTTCCGGGTGCCTGTCCACCGCCTCCCGGCGGAGGGGCATAATCCGGCATGTCGCCGCGGCGGGCCCTGTGGAGCGACCCGATCATCCTCTCCGGCGCGGCGGTCCTGTCGGCGATCGCGCTCTGCTACCTGCTGCCGGGGATCGCGCCGGGCGTGCGCCAGTTCGTCGCCATCTACCTGTCCAACCTGCTCCCCCTGGCGCTGACGATTGCCGCTCTGCTCGTGGGCCTGGACCGGCTCGAGCCTTCGGAGCGCACCGTCTGGCGGTTCTGGGCCGGAGCCTTCTCCCTCTGGCTCGTCCAGGACAGCCTCGGTTCTCTCTCCGTCTACCGCCCGAGCCCCCTCTCCTCCTTCCTCCAGGACGCCCTCCACGTCGGGTTCTACCTTCTCCTCGTCTTCGGCCTGCAGCGCGAGCCCCACCGCGGTGGCATGCCCGGGGCCCCGGTCCTGCTCCGACGCCTGCAGGCGGCCGGCACCGCGCTCTTCGCCTTCGGCCTGCTCTCCTACCTTCCCGGGATCCCCCTCCTCTTCGAGCGGCCCCTCTTCGCGACCCAGGTGCCCTCGCTCATCCTGTACCTGATCCTCGACGCCGACCTTCTCATCCGCCTGCTCGATGCCCACCGGGCGGCCGCCCGCTGCCCTCGCTGGCGGGCGATCTACGCGTGGCTCGTCGTGACCGCCGCACTCTGGATCGCGACCGATGCCGCGGAAGCGATGGGCTACGTGAGTCTGCTGGACCTTCCGCCCGCCGGCCCGGCGGACGTCGTGTGGCTGCTGCCCTTCGCCACCTTCCTCGTGGCCGTCCGTATCCGCGAGCCCGTCGGTGGCCAGGCGGCGCCGGCGTCCCCGAGGGAACCGCGAGAGGCGACACACCCGGCGGAGGTGTTGGGCGCGCTCTGGGGCGACGCGCTCGTCGCCTACACGGCGGCCTTTCCCCTGCTGCACTTCGTCCTGCACGGCTCCGGAGCCCTCGCTGCGGCCTCCCCGCCCGCCCGCGAGGCCCTCACCCTCGTCCTGCTCACGCTGCTCGCCGGCCTCGCCCTCACCTACCAGCGGCTGCTCCTGGCCGAGAACCGACGGCTGGAGGCGGAGCGCCTGCAGGCGGTGCGCCTCGAGCACCGCGCCTACCACGACGCCCTGACCGGCCTGCCCAACCGCTACCTGCTCCTGGACCGCCTCCACATCGCCCTGGCGCGCGCCCGCCGCGCTCAGACCCGGATCGCCCTCTTCTTCCTGGACCTGGACCGCTTCAAGGTGATCAACGACACGCTGGGTCATACCGCAGGCGACGCGGTGCTCCAGCAGGTGGGGATCCGCCTCGCCCGCCACGTGCGCCAGGGGGACACCCTCGCCCGCCTGGGCGGTGACGAGTTCATCGTCCTGGTGGAGGCGTTGCGCCGGGCCGAGGATACCGCCAGCATCGCGCACAAGCTGCTCGAAGAGCTGCACGCCCCGTTCACCTTCGAGGGCAAGGGCCTCTTCCTCACCGCCAGCGTCGGCGTCAGCCTCTTCCCCGACGATGCCGAGGAGGAGGCGGCGCTCTTGCAGCACGCCGACCTCGCCATGTACCGCGCGAAGGCGGGCGGTGGGGACGGCTTGCGGTTGTACCGCTCGGACATGAACCTCCGCTCAGAGGAACGTCTGAGCCTCGAGAGCAGCCTGCGCAAGGCCGTCGGCCTCGGCCAGTTCGCGCTCCAGTTCCAGCCGATCGTGGACCTCGCCGGCGGCGGTCTCGCCGGCTGCGAGGCCCTCCTGCGCTGGCGGCACCCCGAGCGCGGGCTCCTCCTCCCCGCCTCCTTCATCGAGGTCGCGGAGATGACGGGGGTGATCTCCAGCCTCGGGCCCTGGCTGCTCCGAGCTGCCTGCCGCGAGGCGCGCGCCTGGCAGCACCCGGCCCGTCCGCCGCTGCCGGTGGCGGTGAACGTCTCGCCACGACAGTTCCAGGAACCGGGCCTCCTGAGCGGGATCCGGACGATCCTGGAAGAGGAGGGGTTGCCCGCTCCCTGCCTGGAGCTCGAGATCAGCGAAACGCTGGCCATGCAGAACCCCGGGCGAACCACGGAGATCCTTCAAGCCCTGAAGGAGCTCGGGGTGGCCGTCTCGATCGACGCCTTCGGGACTGGCTACTCCTCCCTCGCCTGCCTCAAGCGCTTCCCCATCGGCACCCTGAAGATCGACCGCTCGTTCGTGAGCGGGATCGACCAGGACCCCGCCGACGCCACGATCGCGGCCACGGTGATCGCGATGGCCCGGCGCCTCGACCTTCGGGTGGTGGCGGAGGGAGTGGAGCGAGAGGAGCAGCGGGAGTGGCTGCTGCGGGAGGGCTGCGACCGGGCCCAAGGCCACCTCTTCTGTCCGCCCCTCTGGCCGGCGCAGCTCGCGGCGCGGCTCGCGGAAGCGGAGGGCGGGCGCCCTTTCCGGGCCGCCGCGCGTGAGGGTGTCGTCCCGCCGAAGGACGCGCCCGGAGGTTGAGACCTCGGTCGACCGTGTACGCAGCTCGAGCGAGAACGAGCACGTCGTGGGTGCGGCGCGAGCGCCGCCTCGCCCTTCAACGGCGAACGGGGGGGCAGGTGACCGTCATCACCGCCGTCCGCCACTGTACGTTCGAGGGCGTCGGTATCCACGCCGCCAGGATCGAGGACCGGTTCGACTGCGAGCGGACCGTCGCTTCCGCCCCGCAACGACGGAGGAGGGGCGTCAGTTCCGGGTCCCCTGTCACGAACAAGCGACGGACTCGAGCCAGCGGGGACGGGGGAGGGTGCCGGTGCCTGGCGTAGACGACCACGAGACGGGGCGGCTGCCAGGGATGGGCCTTGAACTCAGATCCGAAGAAGGTGAGCGCCTGGTGGTGAAAGACTGGAGTCTGGGGTCCCACCGTGCCGAGCGGAAAATCTCGCGGCAGCCCTGCGGCGAGGCAGCGGGCGAAGCGCAGTTCGTCTTCGTGCAGCCGCGCGATCGGCTGGCCTCTGCCGCTCATCAGCGACCGGAGATTGGCGCGCTCCAGCACGTGGTAGTTGATGCGCCATGCCAGAAGGGCGCTCCAGCCGGCCCAGCCGGCAGCAATCGCCGCCATGGTCACGGCCAGCAGCCGGCGCCGCGTCGCGCCACCCCAGGAACACGGGCGGAACAGCGCGGCGGTGATCGTCAGGCAGGCCGCCACCAGCGTCAGCACCGTGGCCATCCTCGGCGCCCACCAGACCTCGACGAACCCGTACAGGGCCGAGGAGACGACGAGGGCGGGGAGGAGCGCCACGGAGCCCGCGGCGAAAAGCAGCAGATGGACCGGCAGGCGGCGCAGCAGAGGCAGACCGCATGCGAATGCGAGCAGCGCCCAGCCGACGAGGCCGCGCCCCAGCCGAACAGACCACTCTCTCGGGCCGCGGCCGCTGAGGGCCGTGGCGGTGTTGTGCAGGGCCTCGGCGAGGCGTGCAGTGCTCGTGTCCTGAGGCAGCGCCTGGCTCCTGCCGACGAGGTGCAGCAACGCGAGACCCGCGAGGAAGACGAGCAGGCAGACCGCCAGGCTGGCGCAGGCGCCTCGCAGCAGTCTCGTCGCGGAGGCATCCCCGACCATCAAGCGCGCCAGGAAGTAGGCGACCAGGACAGCGGCGACGAGGACCGCCCCGTCCTCCTTGACCAGGATGAGCGCGAGGCCGAGCAGCACAGCCGCCGGCCGGCGCCTCTCCAGCAGTGCGAGCGTGAACAGCACACCGAGAGGCGGGTTGCAGAGCTCCACGTGGAAGCCCCATCTCGGGTCGTCGAGGATCCAGAACGCCATCGGCGAGAGCACCGCGCCCAGCACGGCCAGCCGCCCCCAGAACGAGAGCACGGGCGTCCGCAGCAGCCTCACGATGGCCAGCGCGTACAGGACTAGCAGCCCCACGATCAGGCCGTAGGCTCCGAGAGGATACGTGAGCGGAAAGAACAGGAGGAGCAGATAGTTGTTGTGGATCGCCGCGCCGTACCCGTAGATGTTGTCGTACAGCAGCACGCCGGTGTAGCGGAAGCTCTTGGACATCTGCAAGGCGGAGTAGAAGTCGCTGCCGCCGTATGCCAGGTCGGCAAAGAGCGCCAGCTTGCATGCGGCCCAATAGAGGAGGCCGGCGGCCGCGGCTGCAGCGAGCGCTGCGGCCCAGGCGCTCGGGACCGTCGGCTCGAGGCCTGCGGCTCCGACGGCCGACGCGGCTGTGCGCCCTGGGCTGAGGTTCTTCATGGGCCGGGCCGCGATGCTATCAGGGATTCCGGCAGGGCCCGACGAGTACTGCGCTCACGACCCGCTGGCCCTCCCCTCGGTCAAGACCGACGGCTCCTTCTCCTGTCCCTGCCTGTTCGGCATGACCGGCCGGACCGAGTGGCGCCCGGTCGACCGGCCTCGCGGCTGAGACTGTCGCGGCGGCGCGGATCGTCCGATAATCGCGCCCGGAGAGGAGACCACCATGGCAATCGTCCGTCGGTCGGCGGTGGCGGCTGCGCTGGTGCTGGCGGTCGGGGCCGGCTTCGCCGCGCTGGGCCTGGGCGCGAGCGCGGACCCGTCGCCCGGCACGCAGCCGTACGCCTGGAGGAGCGTCGCCTTCGTGGGCGGCGGGTTCGTCACCGGGATCGTCTTCCACCCCACGGCGAGGGACGTGCGCTACTGCCGGACGGACATCGGCGGCGCCTACCGCTGGAACGCCGAGACGAAGCTCTGGGAACCGCTCCTCGACTGGCTTCCCTACGAGGACCTCAACCTGATGGGCGTCGAGAGCCTGGCCATCGATCCCTCCGACCCCGACCGCGTCTACCTCTCCTGCGGCACCTACACGAACGCCACCACGCCGAACGGGGCGATCCTCCGCTCGACGGACCGCGGGCGGACGTTCCAGATCGCGCGCGTGCCGTTCAAGATGGGCGGGAACGAGAACGGCCGCGGCAACGGCGAGCGCCTGGTCGTCGATCCCAACGACGGCCGGGTCCTCTTCCTCGGCACGCGCCACGCCGGCCTCTGGAAGAGCGTCGACGCGGGGGTCACCTGGACCCGGGTCGCCAGCTTCCCCGACGTGACCGAGGTGCTGCCGCCGAAGCCCAGGGACGAGCCACCCTGGGTGCAGCGTGGCGGCAGCGGCGTGGTCTTCGCCGTCTTCGACCCGCGCAGCGGGCGGCGAGGGACACCCAGCTCCACCCTCTACGTCGGCGTGTCGCTGATGAACCGCGACCACCTCTTCTGCAGCACGGACGCCGGCCGCACCTGGCGGGCCGTCCCGGGTCAGCCCACGGCCTACCGGCCGAACCACGCGGTGCTCGCCGCGGACGGCACGCTGTACGTTTCGTACGGGACGAACCCCGGTCCGTGGCGGATGGAGGACGGCGGCGTCTGGAAGCTCGACACGGGCAGCGGCCGCTGGACGGACATCACCCCGGAGAAACCCGTCGCCGGCAAGCCCTTCGGCTACGCGGCCGTGGCTGTCGCGGCACGGGACCCGCGGGCGCTCATCGTGAGCACCTTCGGCCGCCCGGCCGGCCACGGCGAGGACGAGATCTTCCGCAGCACCGATGCCGGGAGGACGTGGAAGCCGGTCTTCGCCGCCGGCGCGGGCTTCGACTTCTCGCTGGCGCCGTACGTCTCGGTGACGCCGATCCACTGGCTGTTCGACGTCGAGATCGACCCCTTCGACCCCGACCACGCGCTGTTCACCACCGGCTACGGCGGGTACGAGACCTTCGACCTGGGGGACGTCGATGCCGGTCGCGCGACGAGTTGGAGCGTGATGAGCGCCGGCATCGAGGAGACGGTCGCCCTCGACCTGCTCAGCCCGCCGCGGGGCGCGCACCTGCTGACGGCGATCGGCGACTACGGCGGCGCCGTCCACTGGGACCTCGACCGACCGGCGCCCGAGGGCAGCTACGACCACCCGCACTTCGGCAACACGACGGGCCTCGCCTGTGCCGAGAACGCCCCGGACGTCCTGGTGCGGGTGGGGCGCGCGTCGCACCACCGCGGAGGCGGGCACATCGGCTACTCGCTCGACGGTGGCCGGACCTGGCAGCCCACCGCGACGACACCCCGACCCGACAGCCAGCTCGGGCAGGTGGCCGTCTCCGCGGACGCGGCCACCTGGGTCTGGACGCCCGAGCGCAGCGCCGTCAGCTTCACCCGCGACCGCGGCGCGACCTGGTCCGCGTCAAGGGGTGTGCCCGAGAGCACGCGGGTGATCGCGGACCGCGTCGACCCGCAGGCCTTCTACGCCCTGGCCCTCTTCGACGGCCAGCTCTTCGTCAGCAAGGACGGCGCCGCGACGTTCACCGCGCAGCCGCTCGTGCTGCCCGACGGCCTGCCAAGGCGTGGCGGGTTCCGCGGGGACGATCGTGGCGGACAGGATCGGCTCTACGCGACCCCGGGGCGAAAAGGCGACCTGTGGCTCGCGGCCTGGCACGGGCTCTACCACACCACGGACTCCGGCGCCCGCTTCGAGCGGCTGCCCGGCGTCAGCGAGATCCACGGCTTCGGCTTCGGCAAGGCGGCACCCGGCCAGGACACACCGGCGCTCTTCCTGGTCGGCGTCGTCGCCGGCCTCCGGGGCGTCTTCCGGTCCGACGACGCCGCCGCGAGCTGGGTCCGCATCAACGACGACCGGCACCAGTGGGGCCTGGTGCTGCAGGTCACCGGCGATCCGAAGGTCTACGGCCGCGTCTACGTGGGTACCCACGGCCGGGGCACGCTGTACGGCGACCCGGTCGGGCGCTGAGAGGGGACGCTAGAACGAGACCACCTGGCGGCTGCCGTCGTAGGTGAGGACGCGGTCGGGAGCGGCGGTGGCTTCGCCGCCGCTGCCGTGGCCCGCGCGCACGAGGACGACCCGGAACGTGCGGCTCTTCGACATGCCCGGGAACTGCCCCTCCCGCGCCTCGAGCGTGAGGCGCCGCCGCGCGTCGTCCCAGCTCAGGCCGATGGTGGCGTGGACGCCCTTCTCATAGGCGTAGCCGTCGTTCTCGTCCTCGTACAGCGTGAAGCGGCCGTCGGCGCCGGGGTAGACGCGGAGCTCGATGGGGTCGGCGGGCTTCTCGGTCGCGTACTGGAGGTCGGGCCCGAGCGGGACGATCGAACCGGCGCGGACGAAGAGAGGCAGCGTCTCGATCGGCGCGGCGGCCGTGATCGTCCGCCCGCCGCCCTGCGAGGTCCCCGTCCAGAAGTCCGTCCAGGACGACCCCGCCGGCAGATAGACGCTGCGGGTCCGCGGCCGCGCCTCCTTCACCGCCTCGCGGGCGAAGATCCCGGGCGTCTTCCAGTGGAGCTGCATGCGCAGCGCGCCGGAGGTGGCGTTCTCCAGCTCCACCCGGATCGGGTAGGCGTGGCCTGCCTCGAGCGTCACCATCTCCGTGTACGGCTCGTTGCCGGGCCAGTCGATCTTCAGCTCCCGGCCGTCCAGGAAGACCCGCTTGGTGCCGAAGGCCTTGACGTGGAACTGGTGCGGGCCCGACTCCGTCGGGACGAGCTGGCCTTCCCAGCGGATGGAGAGCGTGGAGTCGGTCACGTAGTCGGGGCGGCCCGTGTACCAGAAGACGTCGACGTTCGGGTCGACGGTCGCCTTGCCCAGCACCTGGAACGCCGTGTCCTTGTAGTACCGGGCCACCAGCCCGGACCTGCCGTCCGGTGTGCGGAAGCAGGAGGGCGGGACGAGCACGCTCGGCTCGGGCGGCCGGTGGAGCTGGTACTCGGTCACCGGCGACACCATCAGCGCCGGGCCGAAGAGGAACTGGTCCGCGACCCCGTGGGTCGCGTTGTCGGCGGGGAAGTCCATCGGCAGGCCGCGCAGGATCGTGTAGCCCTGGCTGGTGACCTGCCAGGCCAGCGAGTACGTGTACGGCAGCAGGCGGTAGCGCAGGCGGTCGAACTTCACCAGGACCGGGGCGAAGTCGCCCATCTCCCAGACCTCGCGCGGCGTGTCCGAGCCGTGGGAGCGGAAGATCGGGCAGAACGCGCCGAACTGGAACATCCGGGTGTAGAGCTCCTGGTACGCCGGGTCCTTTCCCCCGCGCGAGAACGTCCCGCCGTAGCTCGCGATCACGAAGCCGCCGATGTCGAAGGTCCAGTACGGCATCCCCGCCATCGAGAAGTTGACGCCGGCGGCGATCTGCCGGCGATAGATGTCCCAGCTCGACCCGATGTCGCCGGACCAGGTGGTGGCGCCGGTCCGCTGCTGCCCAGCGAAGGCGGAGCGGGTGAGGATGTACACGCGGTGCGCGTCGTCCGTGCGGCGGAGCTTGTCGTGGAGCGCGTCCATCATCGCCAGCGAGTAGGAGTTGAGGTGGCGGTACCAGGACCCCAGGTGGTGCCGGCCCATCTTCTTGAGCTCGTACTCGCTCGACTCCTTGGTGAGCGCGTTGATCACGTCGGGCTCGGTGGAGTCGACCCACCAGGCGTCGATCCCCTTGGAGCGCAGGCCCCGGTCGAGGTAGCGGAACCACAGGGCGTCGGCGTCGGGGTCGAACGCATCGTAGTACCTGAACCCCGCCCAGCCCACCGGGTCGTACAGGAACCCGCTCGCCGCCATCTCCTTGTAGATGGCGGTGTCGGGCCCGAGCCCCGGCCAGACGGAGATCATCAGGTGGTAGCCGAGGTCGTGGAGGCGCTTCACCATCTCCTCCGGCCGCGGGTAGCGTTCCGGGTCGAACGTCATCGCGCCCCACTGCCGTAGCGTGCCCCAGTAGTTCCAGTCCTGGACGATGGCGTCGATGGGGATGCCGCGGCGGCGGTACTCCTCGGCCACCGCCAGCAGCTCCGACTGCGTGTGGTAGTGCTCCTTGCTCTGCCAGTAGCCGTACGCCCACCTGCCGTAGAGGGGCGCCTGCCCGGTCAGCCGCCGGTAGCCGCCGACGACCGCGTCGAGGCCGGGGCCCATCAGGAAGTAGTAGTCGACGTCGTCGCCGACCTCGGACCACAGCCCGGCGCCGTCCGCACCGTCCTCGAACTGCGTCTTGGAGTCGTTGTCCCAGAGCAGTCCCCAGCCGCGGGTGGAGACGAGGACGGGGGTGACCGCGTCGGTGTTGGACTGCACCAGCTTCACCGCGTGAGCGCGGTAGTTCATGAGCCCGTCCTGGTGCTGGCCGAGGCCGTAGAGACCTTCCTCGGGCGTCAGCCTGAACGACTGGGCGACGCTCCACGTCTTCTCGTACGGCGTGACGAGCGGCGTGAAGACGGCCGGGCGCGCCTCGGACAGGACGCCCCCGCCCTGCGGCGTCTCGAAGCGCACGACACCGTCCGCCCTCGAGACGCGCACCCGCACCCTGGCGGAGACGAGCGTCACCGCCTCCGCGGTGTCCTGGCGCGTCACGGCGGCGCCGGGCTCGGGCGTCGTCCTGACCACGAGGCTCCGTGTCTCCGATCTGCCGCCGGCCGTCCACTTCAGCACCCGCACGATGTCGGGCGCGTAGAACTGCACCCGCACCGTCTGGTCGCGGGTGGCGACGTCCACGCTCGCAGGTGCGGCGAGCGCGGCGAGCAGCAACAGAGGGCTGACCATCGGCGGCTCCTCGGTGACGGCTGACTAGACGATCTCCTCCTTCGCCGGGTCCCAGCGGACCTTGGTCTCCCGCCGGTAGGACTCGACCGACATCAGCAGCGTCACCGCCTCCTGGAAGGCCCGGTCCACGTGGCAGCGGGGCAGCTCCCGCGAGCGCACGCAGTCGAGGAAGTTCTCCATGTGCGAGGAGACCCGCATCTCCCCTTCGTGGTAGCTGTAGTCGGGCACCACCGTCGGCGGGGGCGCCGGCACGCCCATCTGCTTCGCCGCCTTGCGGGTCTCGTCCGCCAGGCTGCGGGCGGCCATCAGCCGCTCGTATCCGCCCGGCTTCCAGTCGGGCGTGTAGGTGCGGCAGAACTCGCTCCCGCACTCCAGGGTCAGGTCGCGGCCCAGGAACTGGATCAGCTCGCCGACGTGGCGGTTGTGGAAGCTGCAGGCGAAGGTGACCGCCAGGTCCTTCTGCGGGTAGTCGAAGAGGACGTGCCACATGTCCGGCACTTCGCGATCCTCCTTCCAGAAGTACTTCCCGCCCTGGGTCATCGCGGTCTCGGGGATGCCCATCTCCATCACCCCGTTCACCGCGTCCCAGATGTGGCTGAGCAGGTCGCCGGCGATGCCGGTGCCATAGTCCCAGTAGCGTCGCCAGGTGAAGAAGCGCTCCGGGTCGAACGGCCGCTCAGGGTGCGGCGAGTTGGCCACGAACCGCCTCCAGTCGATCGTCTGCTCGTTGGCGTCGGCCGGGAGCTGCTGGATGTCGTAGTCGGTGTAGAACTGCCACTCCGGGAAGGTGTTGGTCCGGTCGATGTACGTCCGCACCAGCGGCGTCCTGCCGAGCGCCCCCGAGCGGAAGATCTCCCGCGCCTTCACCAGCGTGGGCAGGCTGTTGAAGTGGTGGCCCAGCTGCATCACCACCCTGTTGTCCTTGACCGCCGCCCGCATCCGCTTCGCGTCCTCGAGCTTCGTGCACCAGCCCTTCTCGACGTAGATGTCCTTCCGGTTGTGGGCGGCGCCGACGGTGATCGGCGCGTGCCAGAAGTCGGGAGCCGCGATGATCACGGCGTCGACGTCCTTGTCCTCGACCACCCGCTCCCATTCCTTCACGATGCGGACCTTCGGGTTGCTGCACAGCCCCTGCGCCCGCTTGATGTTTCCGCTGTAGAGGTCGCAGACGACCCGGATCTCGGTGTCGGGCACGCCCTGCGCGCTCTGCAGGAGGCGGTGGCCCTGGGTGCCCACACCGATCGAGGCCAGGCCGATGACGCTGTTCGGCCTCGCCTGGGCGAGGACCGCCGGCGCGCGGTTGGCGGCGACCGCCAGGGCGGCCCCGGCGGAAGCGGAGTTCTTCAGGAACGTCCTTCGGCTCGTCGGCCTGGCCTCTCGGCTCATGCGATCTCTCCTGCGAGCAGCAGTCCGCGCGGCTGGCGCCCGGTTGTGCGCGGCGGCAGGCTATCTCCCGGTCCGAGGTGCGGTCAACTCACCCCCGGCCGGGTGCTACACTCCGCGGGCGCGCGAAGGAGACGAGCCATGGCCATTGTGCTCGACGGCTCGGGACTCACCATCGACAGGCTGGAGCGCATCGCCCGCGGCCGCGAGCAGGTCACACTCGACCCCGGCGCGCTCGAGCGCATCAGGGCCTGCCGGGCCATGCTGGAGGACAAGATCCGGGCCCACGAGATCATGTACGGCGTCAACACGGGCATCGGCGAGTTCTCCGAGGTCGTGCTGAACGACGAGCAGATCGAGCAGTTCCAGCGCTACCTGATCTACAACCACGCCGCTGGCATCGGCGACCCCGCGCCCGTCGAGCACGTCCGCGGCGCGATGGCCAGCCGGGTCAACGTGCACGCCCGCGGGTACTCCGGCTGCCGCCCCGAGATCACGCTCACCCTGGTGGAGATGCTCAACCGGGGCGTCACCCCGGTGGTCTGCCAGAAGGGCTCGGTGGGCGCCTGCGGCGACCTCGCGCCCATGTCGCAGATGGCCCTGCTCCTGCTCGGCGAGGGAGAGGCCTACTACGAGGGCCAGCGCCTCCCGGGGGCGGAGGCCATGCGCCGGGCCGCGATCCCGGTCCCCGGCCTGCAGGCCCGCGACGGGCTGGCGACGATCAATGGCTCCAACCTGATGACGGCGATGGGTGCGCTGCACCTGTGCGAGATCGACCGCTGGCTGACCCAGGCCGAGATCGCCTGCGCCATGAGCCTGGAGGCGCTCTTCGCCAACCTGAAGCCCTACGACGTGCGGCTGCACGAGCTGCGGGGCTTCCCCGGCGCGGTGCGCGCGGCAGGTGCCATCGGCAGGTGCATCGAGGGCAGCGACCTCGTCACCGGCAAGCTGAAGACCAAGGTCCAGGACGCCTACTCGATGCGCTCCTCGCCCCAGGTGATCGGGGCCGCCCACGACGCGGTGGACTACGCCCGCAGGCAGGTGGAGATCGAGCTCAACGGCGTCGGCGACAACCCGATCTTCCTTCCCGAGTTCAGGCTGACCCTGACCGGTGCCAACTTCCAGGGCTCGCCGGTGTCCCTGCCGATGGACATGGTGGGGGCGGCGGTGACGATGGTGAGCGTCCTCTCGGAGCGGCGGCTCAACCGCCTGACCAACCCCGCGCTGAGCGTCGGCCTGCCGGACTTCCTGACCCGGGGGGCGGGGATGTTCTCGGGCATGATGCTCAGCCAGTACACGGCCGACATGCTCATCGTCGAGCAGCGGATCCTGTCGATGCCGGCGAGCATCCAGTCGATCCCCGCCGCGGCCGACCAGGAGGACTTCGTCTCCATGGGCATGAACACAGCCCTCAAGAACGCCCAGATCCTGGACAACGCCTGCGGCGTGCTGGGGATAGAGTTCATGGCCGCTGCCCAGGCCCTGGACTTCCGCGACTTCACCCCCGGCCGCGGGGTCCGGGCGGCGCGTGAGGTCATCCGGCGGCACGTCCGGCACCTCGACGAGGACCGGCCGCTCTACCCGGACCACAACCGCATGAAGGAGCTGGTGCGGTCCGGCGAGATCCTGCGCGAGGTGGAACGGGCGGTGGGGAGCCTCCGCCAGCTCACCGGGTGACACGTCCGACGACGGCATGAGCCGGCCGGTCCACGCGTGCCGGGCAGCGGGGCTGCGGCGGCGACGAGGTCAGCGGCGGAACGCCCAGGCGAACCAGGGCTCGTCCCGGGCCGCCCGCGCCACGGCGGCGACGTCGTCCTTCGGCACCAGCAGCTCGTCCTCGAACGGGTACCACCTCCAGGTGCGCTGACGCGGCGCTCCCAGGAACAGCCCACGTCCGTGTGCCTGGCCGAGGCTTCCGACGCCGAGCGCGGCCGCCAGGGACTCGCTGTGCTCCGTCACCACCACCTCGGCCTCGCCGCGGTCGAAGCCGGACGGCCATTCCCTCTGGAACTGCAGCCGTCGCAGCTTGCCCTGGCGGTCGAAGCCGAGAATGCGGTAGCACTGGCGGCACCTTCCGAAGCCGTTCATGCGCAGATCGAAGCGCTCGCGCCCCACCCACAGCTCGCTGCGGCTTCCGACCACGCGGATGTCGTCAGGGAACAGGGGAGTGCTGCGGACCCGGGTCAGCAGCACGCTCGCCACGTTCTCCTCGGTGAGACCGGCCTGCCGGACGTAGCCCTGATCGTGCGAGAGCAGCGAGTGGCCGAGGGGGAACTCGAGCGGCGCCGCGAACCCGGCGAGCTCCAGAAGGGTGGGCGCGACGTCGAAGTGGGTGCCCTCGGCGTGATTCACACCCGGCACGATCGACCCGCCGAAGACGTCGAACAGCAGCCGGCGCTCGCCGTGGCGGAGCCGGCCGATCAGCGTCGCGTCGTCCATGGCCAGGTGGTCGGACAGCAGCACCAACACCGTCTCCCGCCAGCGTGCCGACGAGCGCATCTGCGAGAGGAAACGGTCGAGCACCAGGTCGGCGCAGCGCACGACGTCCATGTAGCGGTCGTCCTGCCTCGCCACGGCGCCGCAGGACGGCCCGGGCATGCCCGCGGGCGGGTGGGTGTCGATGGTGGCCGCGCCGACCAGGAAGGGGCGCTCGTCCGCCGCCGCCTCCTTCACCTCCTGCCAGGTCAGGTCGAGGATCGTCTCGTCGTGGTAACCCCAGCCCCAGCGCGTCTGCCGCAGCTGCGGCGGCACCCGGGAAGCGAGCTGGGCCGCGCCCTCGACGCGCTCGAAGCCGTGCCCGAGCAGGAACTGGCCCGTGCCCGAGAACTCGGCCGAGCCGGCCTGCAGGAAGCTGGTGCGATACCCGCTCGCCTGCAGCACGTCGCCCAGGCACACGAAACCCCTGGCCAGCCCGTTGGCGCTGGCGAACACCTGGTTGCCGCCGAAGCTGCCGGTGGAGAGCGGGAGGCCGCACTGGGAGGCGAAGGTGCCGGCGAGCGTCCAGCCGGTACCCGGCATCTGGCGCATCTCGTCGAACACGAGGCCCTGCTTCTCGCTTTCGCGCAGGCGGGGCATCAGGTCGCGCCCCATGCGCTGGGTGTCCTGCCAGGAACGCTCGAGAGATTCGAGGTACAGCACCACGACGCTCCGGGGTCGCGCCGGTGGAGCGACCTGCGCCAGCTCGACGAGGCGGGAGCGCGCGAGTCGCTCGATGGCATTGTCCTCGCCGTCCCCGAGATGGAGATGGCGGTACGCCTGACGAAACGCCGGATTCGGCAGGGTCCCCAGCAGGACGAGCAGCCAGGGGAGCAGGCGTCGGCCCGCGGGCGTGGGGCGCAGCACCAGCGGCAGGCTGCTGACCGCCACCGCGACCAGCCCTACCGCGGCCGAGATGTACGGGTACGCCCTCGCCCCCTCCAGAATCGACACCGGTTCGAGGTGCCAGAAGAAGGCGTCATCGAAGCCATGGGCACCAAGCAGGAACGCGAGCGAGTGCGCGAGGCCGAGGCCCCCGAGGACGAAGAAGGACAGCGCCCGCAGGGTGTCGCCGCCCGTTCCCTTCGGCAGCCGAACCGTCGTGAGGCCGAGCGCGGCGACCGTCGCCAGCGACACGGTCGGCAGCTGGTGGCGGTCGAAGAAGAGCGCCGGCAGCCAACAGGCGGCGAGGCCCGCGGCGCAGACCAGGCTGGGTTTCGTGTGCATCGCTGGCATGTCGGAGCGCACAGGCGCCGAGATGATCCGCGACTTCGCACTCCCGCGGCTCGCCTCCTCGACAGAAATCTGATATATCAGCAGGGCGATGGTCGACGGCCGGCCGGCGGCGAGCCCGCTGGTCCTGAAGTCGCTCCGGCAGCAGGTGTACGACCACCTGCGGCGTCTGCTGAACTGCGGCGAGCTGCGGCCGGGCGGCTTCCTCGACCTCGGCGCCCTGGAGTCGCGGCTGGGGGTGAGCCGGACGCCGCTGCGCGACGCGCTGCTGCAGCTCGAGGCCGAGGGCTTCGTCAACATCCTGCCCCGGCGCGGCGTGCAGGTCCGCCCTCTCACCCGGGACGACGTCCGGCACCTGTACCAGATCGTCGGCGCCCTGGAGGGGGCCGCCCTCCTCGCCGCCTTCCCGCGCCTGGGGCCGCCCGAGCTGGCCGCCCTGCGCCGCCTGAACGCGGCGATGAAGCAGGCCCTGGCCGCGGACGACTTCGACGGCTACTACGACCGCAACCTGGCCTTCCACGACGTCATCCTCGCGCGCTGCGACAACGCCCGCCTGGTGGAGCTGGTGAGGGCGCTCAAGCAGCGGCTGTACGACTGGCCGCGCCGACGAGGTTTCGTCAAGGCCTGGGAGCTCGCCTCCGTCCGCGAGCACGCGCGGCTCGTGCGCCTGGTGGCGGCCGGAGACGCCCGCCGGGCAGCCGACCACCTGCGCGACGTGCACTGGTCCTTCGCGGTCCAGGAGCGCTACATCGAGCAGTACTACTTCGCGGGCGAGCCGTGAGCGGCGCCCCCCCGGCGAAGCGCGGCCGGGTGTTCGACGTCCAGCGCTACTCGGTCCACGACGGGCCTGGCATCCGTACCACCGTGTTCCTGAAGGGCTGCCCCGCCCGCTGCCCCTGGTGCCACAACCCCGAGAGCCAGTCGTTCGCCCCGGAGGTGCTGGTGGTGGAGACGCGCTGCATCTCCTGCGGCACCTGCGCGCGGGTGTGCCCGCGTGGCGCGCCGCCGCCCGGCTCGTCTCTCTGCACCGCCTGCGGCGCCTGCGTCGAGGCGTGTCCGGCGGGCGCCCGCCAGCTCGCGGGCCGCGAGATCGCGGTCCCCGAGCTGATGGAGGAGATCCTCTGCGACCGGATCTTCTACGACGAGTCGGGCGGCGGCGTCACCTTTTCCGGGGGCGAGCCGCTGGCGCAGCCGGAGTTCCTGGCGGCTCTGCTCGCCGCCTGCCGTGCGGCCTCGCTCCACACCGCCGTCGACACCTGCGGCTTCGCGCCCCGCCCCCGCCTGCTCGCGCTCGTCCCGCTGGTGGACCTGTTCCTGTTCGACGTGAAGCTGGTCGACGACGCCCGCCACCGCGCGCTCACCGGCCTGCCGGCCGCCCCCATCCTCGACAACCTGCGGGCGCTGGCGGCCGCCGGCGCCAGGCTCTGGATCCGGGTGCCCGTGATCCCCGGCCACACCGACGCCGAGGCGGATCTGGCGGCGACGGCGGCCCTGGTCGCCGGGCTGCCGGGGGTGGGGAAGGTGTGTCTGCTCCCGTACCACGCCACCGGCGTTCCCAAGACCTCTCGCCTGGGCCGTGCGAACCCGCTGGGGGAGCTGACCCCGCCCCCGGCGGGCCGCCTCCAGAGCCTCGCCGCCGTCTTCCGCGAGCGCGGTCTCGCCGTGCAGATCGGAGGCTGAACGTGAATGCCCGAACCGACGCCCTCCGCCGGTGCAGCCTGCAGACGCGGGCCTCCCTCTCGGCCGAGCGGGCCGTGCTGGTGACCCGCTTCTACCGGGAGAACGAGGGCCGCTTCTCGGTGCCGGTGATGCGGGCCCGCGCCTTCCTCGACCTCTGCCAGAGGAAGGAGCTCTACCTCGGCGCGGGAGAGCTGATCGTCGGCGAGCGCGGGCCCGCGCCCAAGGCGGTGCCCACCTTCCCGGAGCTCACCTGCCACAGCCTGGAAGACCTGCTCATCCTCGACTCGCGGCCGAAGACGAGCTACGCCGTCGCCCCCGAGGTCCGCCAGGCGTACGAGCGGGAGGTGATCCCGTACTGGCGGGGACGCTCGCTCCGCGACCGGCTGTTCGCGGCGCTGCCGCCGGAGTGGCACGCGTTCTACGAGGCGGGAGTGTTCACGGAGTTCATGGAGCAGCGGGCGCCCGGACACACGGTGCTCGACGACAAGATCTACCGGCGGGGCCTCCTCGACTTCAAGGCGGAGATCGCGGAGGCACGCGAGGCGCTCGACTTCCGGAAGGACCCTCTGGCCTGGGCGCGGGGCGAGCAGCTCGCGGCCATGGACCTGGCCTGCGACGCCGTCATCGCGTTCGCCGCCCGCCACGCCGAGGCGGCCCGCCGGGCCGCCGACCGGGAGCCGGACCCTGCCCGCCGGGCCGAGCTGCGGAGGCTCGCTCAGGCCTGCGCCTGGGTGCCCGCCCATGCGCCACGCGACTTCCACGAGGCCCTCCAGTCCTACTGGTTCTGCCACCTCGCGGTGATCACGGAGCTCAACGGCTGGGACTCCTTCAACCCCGGTCATCTCGACCAGCACCTGCGTCCGTTCTACGAGCGGGGCCTCCGCGATGGGTCGCTGACCCGCGAGGGCGCCCGCGAGCTGCTGGAGTGCTTCTTCGTGAAGTTCAACAACCACCCGGCCCCGCCCAAGGTCGGCGTCACCGCGGAGGAGAGCGGCACCTACACGGACTTCGCGAACATCAACCTCGGCGGCCTGCTGGCAGACGGCAGCGACGGCTCCTCGGAGGTGACCGAGCTGCTGCTCGACGTCGTGGAGGAGATGCACCTGCTGCAGCCGTCCTCCAACCTGCAGCTGTCTCGCAAGACTCCCGAGGCCGTGCTGAAGCACGCGCTGCGGGTCGTCCGCAGGGGCTACGGCTTTCCCTCGCTGTTCAACGCGGACGCGGTGGTGGCGGAGCAGCTCCGGCAGGGCAAGACGCTGGAAGACGCCCGGGCCGGGGGCTGCTCCGGGTGCGTCGAGACCGGAGCCTTCGGCAAGGAGGCCTACGTCCTCACCGGCTACTTCAACCTGCCGAAGGTGCTGGAGCTGGCGCTCCACGACGGCGTCGACCCGCGCACCGGCCGGCGGCTGGGGCCACCGACCGGTGCGCCCGGGACGCTCGCGACCTTCGACGCCGTCTTCGCCGCATTCGAGGCGCAGTTGCGCCACGCCCTCGACGTCAAGATCGCCGGCAACGAGCGGATCGGCCAGATGTACGCGCGGCTGATGCCGGCGCCCTTCCTCTCGGTGCTGACCGACGACTGCATCCGCAACGGCAGGGACTACAACGCCGGCGGGGCGCGCTACAACAACACCTACCTCCAGGGTGTCGGCATCGGCAGCCTCACGGACGCCCTCGCCGCCATCCGCACCGCGGTCTTCGAGGGGGGGCGGCTCGGCCTCGCCGACCTGGTCGAGGCGACCGACGCCGACTTCGCGGGGAACGAGGAGCTGCGCGCGCGGCTGGTGCACCGCATGCCCAAGTACGGCAACGACGACGAGCGGGCCGACACGCTGATGCGTCGCGCCTTCGAGGTTTTCTTCTCCGCGGTGGACGGCCGGCCCTGCGCCCGCGGGGGGTGCTACCGCATCCAGATGCTGCCCACCACCTGCCACGTCTACTTCGGCTCGGTCACGGGGGCGACGGCGGACGGCCGGCGTGCCGGGCGGCCGCTCTCGGAGGGCATCTCGCCGGTCCAGGGCGCCGATCGGCGCGGGCCGACCGCGGTCGTCCGCTCGGCGGCCAAGATGGACCACCTGCGGACCGGCGGCACGCTCCTGAACATGAAGTTCGCCCCCTCGCTGCTGGAGGGCGAGGCGGGGATCGAACGGCTGGCGCACCTCGTGCACGGCTACTTCCGGATGGACGGCCACCACGTCCAGTTCAACGTGGTGCGGGCGGCCACGCTGCGCGAGGCCCAGGCGCGGCCCGACGAGCACCGGGACCTGATCGTGCGGGTGGCGGGCTACAGCGACTACTTCTGCGACCTCTCCCCCGCGCTGCAGGAGGAGATCATCGCCCGCACCGAGCACGAGGGGTTCTGAGCCGCCGCGCGGGTTCAGTCGCGGCAGTACGCCTTGATGAAGAAGCGGCCGGAGCCGATCTCGCGGTCCGGCATGGCGGCCCGGCCGAAGGCGCCGCAGACGTGGAAATGGCTCTCGATCCACTCCGCCGTGCGGCGGTCGTAGTCCTGCCCGAACGCGCGGAGGCCGTACTCGTGGGTCGGCCGGTTGGTCAGCAGGATCACCCGCGTGCCCGAGGCCTCGAGCCGAGCGATGGCCCGCGGCTCGTTGAACAGCCCGGTGACGGCCTCCTCCTCGTTGAGCGGGTTGCGGCGGTCGGTGAGGAACAGCAACGAGGTCCCCTCCGGCAGCACCGCCACGGCGTCGCCGGGACGTGTCTCGCGCTCGAGAAAGCGGATGGCGGCGGCGAAGGCGGTCCCGTGGCCGATTCCGGCCAACATGGTGCCGCGACGAGTGGCGACGGGGTAGACCGCGCGGGCGGCGGCACGCTGTGCCGCGATGGCCCCGTTCGTCACCGCCCACCCCAGCATCGCGGCCGTGCCCAGACGCGCCGCCCAGCGGACGGCCGACGGCCTGCGGAGGCGCGCCGGCAGCCACCAGGTGCTCACGTACGTCAGCACCACCAGGGCGGCGGGTAGCAGGAACGTCCCGTACGAGTTCGTCCGCACGGAGAGGACCGTCCGTCCCAGACAGGCGAACGCCAGCACCGCGTAGACGAGCACCACCGCCTGGCGCGGCGCCACCCGCGCGCGCATCCGCCACTGGCGGAGCGCCCGGGGCAGCGAGACGAGCAGCACCGCTGCGGCGATCAGCGGCAACCCGCCCATCGCGTCGAACCACGGGGGCATCCAGTGCCAGCAGAGCAGAGCGGCCGCCACCGGCAGCCAGGGCCCATAGCGGAGGGCGGATCGCCGTAGCCCCGGCGGCCCGGGTCGGGCCAGTCCGAGCGCGACCAGGGCGATGGCGCCGGCCAGCCCGGCGAGCGCGCCGGCCACCAGTACCTCCCAAAACAGGGCGAGCCACGGGCGCTCGAAACCGCACTGCCGGCGCAGGAAGAAGAGCATCGGCGGGGGCAGGTGGAGGAGCAGCGCGCTCTCGGACCTGAGGACGTCCTTGCCGAGCCGGGCTACCAGGATGCCGTAGACGACCGATGGCACCGCCAGGGCCGGGACCGAGAAGGCGAGCAGACGCCGCAGCGCGGGCCCGACGCGCAGGGCACCGAAGAGGATCGCCGCGGTGACGCCGCCGGCGAGCGCGGCTGCGCCCAGCTCGAGCTTCGTGAGGCACGCCAGGCCGGCGCACAGGCCCGAGAGCGCCAGCGGCGCGGGGCGGCGGCGCTCGAGGAAGCCGACCGCGAACGCTGCCGAGGCCAGCACCAGCGCGGACCCGTATACCGCGGAGTAGGAGTACGGCAGCACGAAGTTGCCGGCGGGCGCGAATGCGCACAGCCAGGTGACGGCGAACGCAGCCGTTGCGGCCCCCCTGCGGCCGCAGAGCCGGCGAGTCAGCCGGTAGACGAGCGCCACGATGAGGACCGTGGCGCCGGCGCCGGCCGCACGGAGCACGTCCAGGTGCACGCCGGACAACCGCAGGAGGACGGCGTTCAGGTGGGGGGCGAGCGGACCGTAGAGGTGCTGCACGTCGGCGTACAGCCGTTCCCCGCGCAGCAGCCGGACCGGCTGGTTCATCTCGCGGCCGCAGTCGACCAGCAGGTCGCCGAAGCTGTACCAGCCCGAGGCCAGGCCCACCACGAGCGACAGCGCGACCAGTCCCAGCCACGGCAGGTCGCGCCGGCTCACGGTGCGGAGTATATCCGGCCCGGCTGCAGCGGCCGGGTCAGCGGCGGTCGGACTGAGGTAGAGTGCCCTGCCAGCACGGGAGGGACCGATGAGCAGCTTGTCGAGACGGGCGTTCCTGGAGCGGTCGGCGGCGGGCGCCGCCGCGGCCGGCATCCTCTCCGCCGCGCGGGGCCTCCGCGCCAACCCCCTGGGTCTGCCGATCGGCAGCCAGACCTGGCCCCACCGCCAGCGTATCCGCGCCGGCGACCTGGCCGGGCTGTGCAAGGACCTGGCGGCCCTCGGCGTCGGCACCGTGGAGCTCTGCTCGCCCGGCTACCCGGAGTTCACCGGTCTCGCCGACGGCAAGCAGACCCGCAAGATCATCGAGGACCACGGGCTGAAGTGCCCGAGCGCCCACTTCACCATGGAGGAGATGCGAACGAAGCAGGAGCAGATGATCGCCTGGGCGAAGGACATCGGCATGACGCAGATGGGCGTCGCCAGCCTCGCCGACGGCCCGCAGGGCGGCAAGACGACGATGGACGTCGTCAAGCGCGCAGCCGACGAGTACAACCGGATCGGCGAGACGGCGGCGAAGGCCGGCCTCGTGCAGTTCCTCCACGACGAGGAGTTCGAGGCGGCGCACGTCGAGGGGAAGCTGGTGTACCAGCTCCTCATCGAGCTGCTCGACCCGAAGTACGTGAAGTTCCAGTACCAGATGAGCGCGATGCCGCAGGTCGGCGACGTGGTCACCTACTTCACGAAGTACCCCGGCCGCTTCATCTCCATGCACCTGCAGGGCGTCCCCCAGGCCGAGCAGCCGAGGGCGCAGATCGCGCTGGGGAAGGACAGCGTGGACTGGACGAAGGTCTTCACCGCCGCCAGGACCGGCGGGGTGCAGAACTACTTCGTCGAGCAGGGCTGGAACGCCACCGTGCAGAGCGTGGCGTTCCTCAAGACGCTGAACGTGTAGCCGGGCGCTCGCCCGGTCGGGCTACCTGGGGCCGGTGTACAGCTCGATGCCCTGGCTCCGGCCCAGGTTGCGCGAGTACTTCTTGTCCACGGCGTTGTTCCAGTGCTCGTGGACACCCAGGCTGCGGCAGCGGGTGCCGTCGCCCTCGGGGTCGTAGACCGTCTTCGAGGGCGGGTTGTCGGCCAGCGCCGCCTCGACCATGTAGTCGTCGCAGTACGAGAGGTCGGCGAGATTCGGCCACTCCGAGCGCAGGAAGTCGAGCGAGACCGAGTCGAGGGCGACCCCGTCCTGGGAGGCGAGCAGGCTCGACGGCCACTGTCCGTGGAAGGGCGCCATCTTCCACTTGAGGTGCGGCGGGTCGTCGACCAGGTCGTTCGCGTAGAGCGCGTCCATCAGGAAGAGCACGGTCTTCTCGCCCATGTCCTGGTGGCCCAGGAAGTCGGTGAAGGCCGAGTAGGCCGGGGTGCCGTCGCGTCTGGGGTCGAAGCCGTGGTGGGCGTTCTTGTGCCAGTCCGGGTCGATGCTGGTGAGGCCGAAGAAGTTCTTGGCCGAGAGGGTCACGCCGGACGAGACGTGCCCCTTGAGGACCGAGGCGTCGATCAGGTAGGTGGCCTCGACCGCCGCGGTGGCGACACCGGTGGCGTTGCCCCCGTGCTCGGAGAAAGGGATCGCGCCAGCCTTGAACTCGGCCTTGACCCGGCCGTCGCCGCCCGCGTGGTCCACGAAGACGACGTCGGGGTAGGGGCCGTGGATCTTGTCGTAGAGGTAGGCGGGGACGAAGCGGCTGGGATCCAGGACCGTGATCGCCGCGGGTGCGATGCCGGCAGCGACCAGCTGCTTCACCAGCGACAGCGTCAGGTGCGGCGAGGTGTTCAGCCGAGGCAGGGCGCCGTGGCCCGTCGTGTTGTTGAGGTTGACCTTGATCGCGATCTTCTCGCCGGCCCTGTAGCCCGCCTCCCCGCGGCCGTGCGTCCGGTTGTAGTAGTGGAAGAGCGCGTCCCAGGCCCGGCCGTCGGTCTCTTCGTTCGTCAGCCACTGCACCGCCCGCGACAGCATGGCGTCGATCGCGGCCTGGTCGTTGTAGGCGTCCTCCCACCAGGCCCCTGCCATCTCCCAGCGGACGGCACCCGGGTCGTGCACCCAGGCGACGCGTCCCGGCGCGATGCCGCGGGCCACGCCGACGGGCTGCAGCGGGCCGTCGAAGAGCACGTAGGGCGGCGCGGTCCTCGCGTCGGCGCCGAGTCGGGCCGGCAGGCTGGTGAGCGACCAGCCGCCTGCGGCGGCGACCGCGGCTCCGACCGCCAGCCAGGCGACTCGTGAGCTGGAGGGGGCAGCGAGGGCGCGGGCTCGGCGGAGGGCGAACGCAGGGGCGACGAGCCCGGCGAGCCAGGCGAGGAAGCCGGCGGCGACCGGCGCCGCCGCCCGCTGGCAGGGGTAGACGGCCCGCGTCGGCTTGGGGAGCACCCGCACCAGGAACCAGGCGAGCGCCACGAAGCCGGCGACCGGCAGCAGCCAGGGTCGGGTCCGTCGCGGCCACGTCCGAGTCGGATGTTCCATGATCCTGCTCCTCACCTCGGATGCCGAGGCTGCCACCGTCGAGCCGCGGGCGCAACCCGCCCCGGCAGCTGTTGTATGCTCGGTCGCCCAACCCGGAACCGCCCATGCTGCCCGGCGTCGAAGGAGTCGCGTAGGCCGTGAGGGTGCTGCTCGTCCACCCCGACCCGGGCGGCGCCATTGGCCGCCTCATCCGCCTGCCGCCGCTGGGCCTCGCCTACGTCGCGGGTGCTCTCAGGGCCGCGGGCCACCAGGTGCGCATCCTGGATGCAGCGGTCTGCGCCGGTTGGCGGAGCGAGCTCCAAGCGGTGCTCGCCGGCTGGCAGCCTCGGGTGGTGGGCATCTCCGCCTCGACCGCGGTGATCGACTCCGCCCGGGCGCTGGCGGCGCGCATCAAGCAGGCCGATCCGGGCACCCTGGTCCTGCTCGGGGGGGTGCACGCCACGCTGTTTCCGGGCGAGGTGCTGGCCACGGGCGAGTTCGACCTCGCGGTGCACGGCGAGGGCGAGCTGACCGCCGTGGAGCTGCTGGCTGCGGTGGAGGCCGGCCGGGAGCCGGACGGGATCCCCGGGGTCGCCCACCGCAGCGGCGGCAACGTGCGGGTCAACGCGCGGCGTCCGCC
>Ga0335069_10001611_pt1 | contig 36112 bp, 29 predicted proteins | sample Lox_Sample_11_FD_206714 | JGI IMG/M metagenome (GOLD analysis project Ga0335069, IMG submission 206714) | Soil microbial communities from Loxahatchee National Wildlife Refuge, Florida, United States - Lox_Sample_1.1 | ecosystem: Environmental > Terrestrial > Soil > Wetlands | place: USA... | reverse complement strand
CATGTCATACCGGGCAATCCAGCGCCCGACGGCCCGGCTGACCGCAATCACGATCAGCGCAACTCCCAGATGCTTTGCGACTTCCGACAAGGCGCTCACTTTTCGATGCCGGGCGAGAAGGCAGGTTAGACTCGCAAGCAGAGCCAACCCCCAGATGATTCCTGAAAGGACGGCGAGACGGCCGGGAATCAATACCACGATCATCACGAAGCTGAGGCAAACGACGAGGCGAGTCCCGAAATTCGTCAACGTCCCAATAAAGGCGTCTTTCTGTTCGAAGCGCTCCGATTCCTGGTACATGTGAACACTCAACGAGTCAGTCAGATTGTCGGCGACGGCCGCAATCAATAAAGCACTGACAACGCTGGCGCGTGCCGCTTTCGCCGCTTCCAACCCGGCGATCAGGGCCATGCTGGTGACAATCGCAGCCGTGCCGCCGAAGCTGATCCTGCTTGGTCGAATCATCCTCTTCTCAATCTATCCCCGTGACGGCTACTCCCGGTGTGATGCTGGTCACCGGCCAGGTCGCGCAAGTTCCATTTCTGCCTCACAAATCGTTCGCGGAAAGGCCTTTCGCTGGCTACAGATTTCTCTCGGCGTGTTCCATTTCCAGCGTTACCGTATTGCATTCCCAAAGAGGCGGAGGCACGAGTCCAAGCACACGATGCATAAACGAAAGATCGGCGATTTCGCTTTCTCAGGCGTTGTTTTCCTAGGATTCATCTTCGCTTCTTGCCCATCCATCTGCGCCCAAACGACCAAACCGGCCCAGCGGCAAACTCTCAGCAATGGCCTGCCGGATACCGAGGATGCGCACGCCACATGGCGTGACTACGCCGGAGGGCCTGACGGCGCGCAATATTCATCTCTCGACCAGATCAATCGTTCGAATGTAAGTCAGCTCAAGGTTGCCTGGACCTATCCCACTGGAGATGGAAACAAATATCTCTTCAACCCCATCGTGGTCGGTACGACGATGTATGTTCTCGCACGGAATAACTCGATTGTGGCGCTTGACGCGGTGACGGGACGCCAGCTTTGGGTGCACGACAGCGGCGCCAAGACCCATCTGATTACCAATCGCGGTATTAACTATTGGGAAAGCACCGATCATTCCGAAAGCCGGCTGCTGTTCGCAGTCGACAATTGTCTGGAGGCGATCGACGCGCGAACGGGACAGGCGATCCGCACTTTCGGAGAGAATGGCCGCGTCGACCTGCGAAAAGGTCTCGGTCGTGACCCTAAGAGCTTAAGCCTGGTTCAATCGACGACGCCCGGTCGCGTTTTTGAGGATTTGCTGATTCTCGGCTCCGCCACCAATGAGGAGTACGAGTCGGGGCCCGGCGACATTCGCGCTTTCAACGTTCGCGACGGCCGCCTGGCCTGGACATTTCATACGGTTCCGCATCCCGGGGAAATCGGATATGACACTTGGCCAAAAGACGCGTGGAAAACGGTCGGCGGGGCCAATGCCTGGAGCGGTCTCTCGCTCGACGTGAAGCGCGGTATTGTCTTCGTTCCGACCGCCAGCCCTAAGTACAACTTTTACGGCGCGAATCGGACTGGAACAAATCTGTTTGGCGATTGTCTGCTAGCCATCAATGCCAGGACAGGCAAGCTGATCTGGTATTTCCAGATGGTTCACCACGATATTTGGGATTACGACAACGGCACAGCACCCATGCTTTTGACGGTGCACCACAATGGCAAGATGGTCGACGCAGTCGCGCAGGTCGGGAAGGAAGGTTTCGTTTGGGTGTTCAATCGAGAATCCGGCGAGCCACTCTGGCCGATTGAAGAGCGTCGGGTGCCGCGATCGGTCATGCCTGGAGAAGTCACCTGGCCGACGCAACCCTTTCCCCTTAAACCGCCTCCCTTCGCGCGCCAGAGTTTCACGGCCAATGATTTAAGCCCGTTTCTCGAACCCGAGGAGCGTGAGCAACTCGTTAAAACGCTCGCCGGCGCTGCGAATCAAGGCCTTTTCACGCCGCCGGGCATAACCAACACGGTGGAAATGCCGGGCAATAACGGCGGGGCAAATTTTCAAGGCTCGGCGATCGATCCGGTGCACGGACGCCTGTTTGTGGTCTCCAAAGATCTGCCGTCTCTTCTCAAGCTGGAATTGAGTCCGGAAGATGATTCCGCCGCGCTGTTACCCTCCGCGTCGAAAGAAGACCGTGGCCGCACCGTTTATCGATCCAAATGCCAGCTGTGCCATGGCGCGAACTTGAGCGGGCAACCTCCCGCTGTGCCTTCGCTGTTAGGGATCGGGTCACGACTGAATCCAGACCAGATTCAATCAGTGGTGACCCACGGGCGCGGCCCCATGCCGGCGTTTTCGCAGTTGCCGGAGCCAGCGCTGGACTCGCTTTTGGCCTACCTTGCGCACCCCGAACTGGCATCGGACAAGTCTGCTGGAACTGCGAGGGCTGCAGCCTCCGCCAGCTCAGCGGCATCACAGCCACCCGAGAAGCTGCGCTATCGAAGCAGCTTCGGCTTCATGTTTGCGCGCAGCGGATTACCTGTCATCGCTCCGCCCTGGACGACGCTGACCGCCTATGACCTCAACGAAGGTACCATCGAATGGCAAGTGCCGCTTGGCGAAGTCCCGGAACTGGCGGCGAAAGGATTCAAAGACACGGGATCGCATTTCCCGAAGGTTGGTCCAGTCGCAACCGCCGGAGGATTGATCTTCACGGGAACACGCGATCGGAAGGTTCGTGCAATCGATTCCTCGAACGGAAAAGTACTCTGGGAGGCGGAGGTCGATGCCGCTCTCGAGGGTATGCCGGCCGTCTACCAAGTTAACGGGCGGGAGTACGTTGTGTTCTGCGCGGCTGCGCAGGCAACTAACCACACCCACGATGTGCCGGGCCATCCGGCACTGCAGGGACCGATTCCTGGCGCCTACATCGCATTCGCATTGCCTGCTCCGTGAATGCCTGCCGAAAGCTAAGCGGTATGCTCGCGCAGAACTCGCACCAATTGCTGAGCCACGATTTTGTCCTCTCCCGGTTGCAACATGAACGAACACATAGCGAGGCCGGGGCGTCCCTCCCCGCTTCCGATCACGATCGATGGCTTGGCGTCGCGCAGTGCTTTCGCGATCTGCTGCGGTGAAGCTTGAATCCGATCGTCCCACGAGATCTGCATATGGGGGACGTGATTCGCGACTTCGGGAGTGAAGAATGCTGTGCTCACGCCAGGAATCTTCTTAAGATCACTTGCGATACCTTCCAGGCGTTGCTGCCATTCCCTCTCCAAAACGTCGTGATCTTCATTTAAGTACAGTTCGAGCGCCTTGACCATCCCGATGATTTCTTCTTTGCCCACTTTCTGACTTCGGCCGATTGTGTCTTCGTGAGGACTATTGTTGAGCAGGGCATACGCGACCAGGTCCCTGCGGCCGATCAACAGGCCAGCACATTGCGGCCCGCGCATGGCCTTGCCTCCGCTGAAGGTCACCAAGTCGTAGCCCATCGCGGCGTAATCCCAGAGATGGGAGACAGGTGGCGTGTCGGCAGCCGCATCATTCAGGCAAGGCAAGTTGTACTGCTTGGCGAGCTTGGCCCATTCGTCGACCTTAATTTGTCCCGCCGCGTTGGCAAAGTTCGTGAAGTGCATCATGGCCGTACGGTCACTCACCGCGCGGCGGAGTTGGTCCCGGGTTTCAACCTCTACCAGCTTGATTCCGGTCGAGCGAAGTTGATGGTCAAAAGGGTTTCGGTGCGATTTCTGAATCACGACCTCGCTTTTCATGCCCGTGAGGTCAGGTAACTGGCGAATCAATGCTTCGTTATCACCGGTCAGAATGCCGGCAAGTCCCGATTGGATGGCTGCCGCCGCGCCGGAGGTGACCAATGCCGTATACCCGGCCGGAAGCTTGAGCATTTCAGCAATTCGGTTTCCAGCCGCGACTTCGAGGTCGGGGATGCTGACGAAATGCCGCCCCGCCATCGCCATCACCGCCTCAAGTTCCGGGCGAAGTAGTGAACCTCCGAGCATAGTCATCGTGCCCTCACAGTTGATGACGGTGGTGAGGCCCAGTTCCTGGTAAGGATTGCCGGTCTGACCGAAACCAGTGACCTCCGCGCTCGTGCCGTTCGCCACGGCGCTCGTTGCTGAAAGCAGCTTTCTCGGGGCAAACACAGACGCTGCGATGGCCGACGCCGTTCCCAGGAAGCCGCGCCGGTTCCAACCGGATTTGAGTGGCATTCTGATCTCCTCGGTCTCTTACTTGCGCGCCACAGCCGCGATGCAATTGATTTCCACCAGAGAATCTCCCGGCAAAGCTGCGACAGCGACCGTGGTGCGAGAGGGCCCGCCATGCGGGAAGTAGGTAGCAAAGACTTTGTGCATTCCGTCCCAGTGCTCGATGTTGACCAAAAAGACATTGGCTTGCAGGACGGTGTCCATGGTGCCGCCGCCGATCTCAACCATCTTTTTGATTTTGTCCATGACCATCTTGGTATGCGATTCGATCGTCCACTCCTTGTGGTCGCGGGAGTCGTGCGCTCCAATTCCAGCTACATAGAGCACACCGTTGTGCACAACCACCGGCATGATTACGTCTTTCTCGGTGCCAGGCTTGCCTTCGGCGTTCAGTTTCACAATTCCATTGGTTTCCTGCGCCGAGACCGGGGCAGAGGAGATCGCTGCCGTGAATCCGAGGGCAGAAACGATGGAAGCACATCGGGTTGCAAATGCTCTGCGAGTCAATGCGAAACTCATGTCAGCTCCTTGTGGTTGGCGAATCGAAAAGTTAAGGCAGCGCAAAGCTAAAAATGTCGCTGCCCGCTGCAATCGCAACATACTGCTTTCCAGCAACCTGATACGTCATCGGAGACGCGCTCATGTCCTGCCCAGTGCTGAAATGCCAGAGCGGCTTACCGTTTTGCGCGTCCACGGCTTCAAACGAGCCGGCATCATCCCCAAAGAAAACTAATCCCGCAGCGGTCGTCATCGTTCCGCCAGAAGAATGCCCACGTCCCGTTTGGGGATACTTCCATGGAAAGGAGCCGGCGTCGAGATCGTAGGCGACCAGAATTTTCTTCGCCGACTCACCAGGAATGCGCTTCACGCCGGTCGAGTAATATTCTTTGCCTTCCTGGAAGTCCTGGGTGGGTTGGGATAAATACGTTTGGCACTCCTCGAGTGCCATGAAATACATCATCTTCGTCGCTTGGTTGTAGGAAGGCGCGTACCAATTGGTCGCACCGGCATAGCCTGGGCATACTTTTGTTCCAGCGGGTGCCGGACGCACATCTGCACGGATGGGTCGGCCCCGCTCATCCACTCCTTTTGCCCAATTCAGTTTTTCTACAAAAGGCGTCGCCGAAAGGAACTTCCCGTTGGTGCGGTCCAGCACATAGAGGAATCCATTGCGATTTGCCTGCACGACGAGTTTTCGCAATTGCCCATGATAGAAAGCATCCACTAGCATGGGCGTTTCCACAGCGTCGTAGTCGAACAGATCATGCGGAGTGAATTGAAAATACCATTTGAGCTTGCCGGTATCCGGATCAATCGCGAGCAGGCAGTCGGTATATAAGTCATCGCCGGGCCGCACATCATCGTTGAAATCGGGCGCAGGATTGCTGGTCCCCCAGAAGATGAGGTCCAACGCCGGATCATAGGTTCCGGGCATCCACGTAGTGCCCCCGCCGCGTTCATACATCTTGCCCGGCCAACTCTCGGACCCGAATTCGCCGGGACCCGGGATCGTCCAGAATCGCCATTCCAGTTTTCCGCTCATTGCGTTGAAGGCGGCGACAAACCCGCGTACGCCATCATCCCCACCCGAGCTGCCCACGAGCACTTTGTCTTTCACTATGAGTGGAGCGCTGGTAGCTCCGTAATTCTTGTTCCAGTCGGCGTAGGCCACATCCCAAATGAGATTTCCAGAATGTGCGTCAAGGCAAAGTAGGTGCGCATTGTCGGTCTCCATGTACACGCGGTCGCGCCAGACTGCGACTCCGCGATTGATGTGGCTCGACGCATCGTCGATCAGGCCTTCTGATATCGGGCGGGCATGATGCCACACAACTCGCCCGGTGCGCGCATCCAGCGCGAATGCATCGTTGGCGGCAGTTACGAACATCAGTCCATCGACTACAACTGGCGTGGTCTCAAGGCGGTTCGTATTGCTGGCGTGAAAGACCCATTGAGCGCGCAATTGTTGCACGTTCTGAGGGTTGATCTCGGCCAAGCTGCTATAGCGCCGGCCGGAATAGTCACCGTTGTAGGAAATCCAGTTTTTCCCCACCGGCTGAACAAGCAAGTCCTCGTCGCGTACGTCGATCTTCACAGGCGCCGAGCCGCTGTCGGCAGAGGCCATCCAGCAAGTGACGAGCGCCAGGATCAGGAGAGCGGTGCGCATTGGGTGGAGTGCGGAATTCTCCGCTGAAATTTAAGGTCCTCGCAAACGATATTTACGGTCTAGAGACGCCCAAACTTCTTAACGGCCTGCACAATCGATTTCATTTGCTCGATGGCGGGGTACATCGAGTGCTCTTTGAAATCCATCTGCTGTGCCAGATTGAGAACTGCCGCTGCTTGGGCACGCGGAACTACCGCCACGCCATCGCTGTCCGCCACCACAATATCCCCGGGATTCACGACGACCCCATTGCATCGGATTGGAAGCTGCGCACCACCGAAACGATAGTGATGTACCGACGTCGAAGGTACAATCCCGGTCGCGAATACAGGGAAGCCAATCTTGCGTAGGTAGGCCACGTCCCGCACACCGCCATCGATGATTGCACCCGCGTAGCCTCGCGCCGCCATGGCAGTGCCCATCAGGCCACCCATGCCGGCGATATCTTCGCCGTCCTCGACTGTCATGACGTAGACGGAGTCGGTCGATCCCTCATCAATGGCGGCGAGCATTCCACTCAATGCCTCGGGATCTTTATTTCCTTCATCCTTTTTCAATTGAACCGTGTGCGCAAAACCGGCGAACTTTGCGGTGAAGATCGGCTGCACATGATGATTCATATACATGCGTTGGCCGGTCAACTGTTCAATGGCATCGGAGACTGATGCAACTTCCACGCGACGGAATTGCGCAATCATCTCGCTGTCCGTGGATGTATTGCTCGCGGAAGGAAGCGACTGTGCGCGAACCAGGTGGCCCGTACCCTGAAGCAGCAACAGCAACGCCAGAACAAACAAGAGACCGGCCACTCTGCGTAACCATCGTGACATCGCATCGTGATTCATGCTGCCTCCCCCCGTTTCACGGAATCTCGGGCTGGCTCGATGGCTGAACCCTGCTTTGAGTTCGCTCAAAGAAAAAAGTGCGAAGGCCCGAATGCATGGCCATGCTCACCGCCGACAGTATATTAAATCGTTTTCATAGGCCAAAACGAGATTGACATATATCGGCCGCTACGATAAACCCTCGTCTCAAGAAAGCGGCCGCTTAATTTAAGTTTTTCGCCCTTTTACGCTAGGAAATTTCGGCGCCGCTTCCGTCGACATGGTTAATCCTCGCACAGTACGGGTCCTTACGATTTCCCTGGTTTGCTGTGTCGGCAGCTACGGCGTTTACCGGGCGCCGGGCCAGCAGAAAAAAGGCGAGACGAGCAGTCTGCAGGAGAGGCTTGCTGCCGGAAGAAAGATCTTCGCCTCTACGTGTTCGGGATGCCACGGCTTGGACGGCCGCGGTGGCGAGCGCGCACCCACACTCGCGGGGAGTGCTCGCGTCCGGCGACTTTCTGACGCGGAGGTTGCGAACCTTATCTCCAATGGAAGCTCTGGAACCGGCATGCCGGCTTTCCGTTCTTTGAGCAAATCCGACGTGAGCACGCTGGTTCGATATATTCGCTCGCTCGAAGGAGAGGGCGGCTCCCGAACCGTTTCTGGCGATCCTGCGAGAGGAGGTTCTCTCTTCTTCGGGAGGGCGGAGTGCTCACGCTGTCACGCGATTTCGGGCAGAGGCGGCTTTATCGGGCCTGACCTTTCCAGTTACGGTTCGAGGATTTCGGCGGATGCCATCCGCGACGAGATTCTGTCTTCAAACCGCGTTGTACCGCAGGGTTACGTATGGGCGATCGCCTTTACTACGGATGGCCGGAGCATTGAGGGAGTGGTTCGGAACGAGGACAATTTTTCTGTCCAGCTTCTCACTCTCGAGGGCGTTTTCCATTTCTTTGACCGGAAGGATCTGAAGAAACTGGAATACTCAAGTCACTCCGTCATGCCAACCAACTATAAAGAACGGCTGAGCCCTGGCGAAGTCGACGATCTTGTCAGGTATCTCATGAGCCTGAGTCTGCAGGACACGAGGCAGCAAACTTCAAAAACAAATGAGGACGACGCCGAATGAGATTCATGCGGACCATACTATTTCTATTGACGGCCACGAACTTCTGGAGAGACGCATCCGCGCAACAGAATCGTAAGTTTGACCTTCGTGAACTCTCTCCGAAGTTCTACGACGTTGTGGATCCTGGAGCGAAGCTGGAGACCGTAGCGAGCGGCTTTGGCTTTACCGAGGGACCGATGTGGGATCCAGCAGGGTTTCTTTACGTCAGTGACGAGACGTTGAATAAGATCTTTCGAGTTTATCCCGACGGGAAAAAAGAAGAAGTCATCGCGCTCGGAGATCCGGACGGGAACACGTTCGACCGCAGCCATCGCCTCATCGACTGTGCGAGCGTGTTGCGGGCAATCATTGCGTTGACACCGAACGGAAAATACGAGATTCTCGCCGACCGCTATGAAGGTAAGAAGTTCAATAGCCCGAACGATGTCATCGTTGGCCCTGACGGCGCACTCTATTTCACGGACCCCACGCTGGATTTGGTAGCGGGAGAAAAACAGGAAATTCCCTTTCAGGGCGTGTATCGCCTCGATCCCGATCGCGGTGTACGGCTGCTGACCAAGGACCTCACACAGCCCAATGGTTTGGCTTTCTCTCCCGAGGGCAAGCGTTTTTATGTCGACGACAGCGAGCAACGAAATATCCGGGTGTATGACGTGGCAGCCGACGGCACGCTAATTAATGGGCACATTTTCGGCCAGGAGCCGGGCGGTAAGAATGAGGGAGTGCCGGACGGCATCAAAGTAGATAAACAAGGGAACCTTTTTGTCACGGGCCCGGGAGGAATCTGGGTATGGGATGCTCAGGGCAAGCACATCGGCACCATCATGATGCCAGAGCAACCCGCGAATCTGACTTGGGGCGATCCGGACTACCGCTCGCTTTACATCACAGCGACGACGTCGGTTTACCGCTTGCGCATGAAAACGGACGGGTTTGTCCCGTACCTTCAGAAATGAACTCAGCGAAACGAAGGGCCTCGACTTCTCCATTTGCGGCTCGGATCGCTCCGACCACGAAACAATCACCCACCTCAAGACTGATCTCTGGCGACGAGACAACCGCCATGGCGACCGTTCACTCTCGGGACGACGACACCGATTGACGAATGTCGCACAATTTCGCATGCAGGGGACCAAGTCCACAACGCTTGCACCTTCGCTGGCGTGCTAACGTTCTGGGAAAATGTTCCGCGGAGAGGGCCAGGAGGTTGGACTGCGGCCATTCCCACTGAGTGAGGAGAAATGAAGCTAGCTAGCCGTACGATCTGGTCGTTGTTTGCGCTTCTTTTTCTGTGCGCCCCTGGGGCAGTAAACGCTCAGCAGGCACAGGATTCAACTGTGCTTCCCTACCTGGTTCAAGAGGTTTGCGTTGATCCATCGGGCGCGGTGCTGCGGATCGATCCTTATTTTTGTCCGAAAAATAGCACCCTCCGTCCTTTGCTGATCGGCGAACCGCTGCCCTATCACAAGCACAACCAGGTTGAACCTCATAATCCGGTCGCGCCTCACGAGGGGGACGATAAAGACAGCGATTTTGAGCTGCACGATTCGTATCCGGTGCGCGCCTTGAACGGAAAGGTCCTGAGCATCGATCCATTCGATTTTGAACCAGACCGGTTCAGCGCCCGGCTGGATGGTTACGACGTCTATCGGATCGATGACGGATGGACCTCGGTGGAAGAGACGCGTGACAGCGGCGGCTTCGGGATTACCTGGTTCGGCGGCGGTTGCAAGCCATACAACGGCTGGGTTTTCTACCCCATGGCGGACCTTACCGCGACCGGCATTAAGACAGGCGAGACGAGGATGCCGATTTCCGGCGTCTACTGGGAAAAAAATGGCGAACATTGGCTGGGCGAGTGCTCGACAGCCTCGGAAGCGACCGCCGACAAAGTGGCTCCGGGAGAGCTCTGCCATCCCGGCGCGAGCTGCCCGTCGAAGGATTTTGAGAAGCCGCTCACGACCTGGGAATTTATCCCCAACTATCCTTTCGCTGGAATTGGCGGCAATCCCGTGAAGCGGCTGGATACGATTCGCTCCATCCATGGATTCATCGACAGCCCGGAGTTTCTCGCGCATGGCGACCTGGAGGTTTTCTACTTCACCAAGCTCTATGGCTCGACCCGCTGGGAGGACTGGATGCCGGTCAGCGCGTTGAAAGCCAATCCCTTGGCGCGGAGGACTGCAGAACAGGTCTCAAAGTATTGTCATGGAACTGACGACGTCGAATATCGCGGAGTGAAATTTGTGGTGACCTTCTGCCGCGACTGGTCGGCAGTCTCTGTGGCGGATCCGCCGGAGATGGCGGCTCCGTGGCCGGTCCCAGACTTGAATCTGTTGCAGAACTATCACTTCGATCAGGGGCTGGCTAACTGGAAACAGACGACCAACGGCTTGCAATTGAACCTGAAGATTTCGACGGAGGCGAAGGATAAGAAGTACGTACAGCACGGAGGCGCCGGGATTCGCTACCTGGAGCTGACGTGCGCGACAAACTGCATGCCGTCCAATGCGATTTATCAGCTTGTGCCGGTTACGGCGAAGACCACCAGCGGACGGTACACGTTGGGTGCGAGGGTGCGCGCGCACGACCACGCCGGGGCGTTGCGGCTGGCGGTTGCGGTGCTCGACCGCAATGGCAAGGTGCTCGACGAGAAGTCCTTCACGGAAACGGCTCCGCTACCGAGTGGGCCGGGAGCCGATTCGGTCGTACTTTCGGGTAATTTTGCGCTCAATCCTCTTATGCTCACCATTGATCCGCAGGCGAGCGTGCTGCAGTTCAGTATCAGCCCGGCCAACGCTGGGACCTTCGACATTGTCGATATCTGGCTGATGAAAGACACCTATTAAAGGGAACTTGAAGAATGAGCTGATCCGCAAGGCGCGGCCGCGGGCTCGGGAAGGCGCGTAGTCACGCGTGGGGCCGCAGGGCTGGGAGGAGGAGAGATGGACCGCCGTTCATACATAAAAGGCATGGGCGTGTTGTTGGCGTCCCATGCGATGGCATCTGCGAGCAAGTGGCAACCGGGTACAGGCTACCCGCGCGAACACCTTACGAAAGCGCAATTCGACCAGATGTTCAAACAACTTTCGAATTGGGGAAGGTGGGGGAAGGACGACCAGCTTGGAACTTTGAACCTGATCACACCGGCGCGTAGACGGCAAGCGGCGGCACAGGTGCGGGAAGGCATCTGCATTTCGCTGGCCCGCGATCTGAACACGGAGAGATCGGTCGATAACCCTGATCCGTTTCGCGACGTCATGAATCTGAGAGTCGATGACAAGTTCAATATGGACACGTATACCGTGAACTTTCATGGATTTGGGTTCAGCCATTTCGACGCGTTGTCCCACACTTACTATGAGGGCCGCTTTTATAACGGGTATCCGGTCACCGAGATAAGCAGTATCGGGGCGAAGGTTCTGGACACGGCCAAATATTACGAGGGCATTTTCACACGCGGCGTGCTGATCGATATCCCCTGGCTGCGCGGGTTGCCTTACTTGCCCACAGACGCACTCATCACTGCTCACGAACTGGATCACTGGGAAGAGAAGACCGGGGTGCACATCGTCTCCGGCGATGCGGTGTTGGTGCGCACTGGCCGTTGGGCTTTGCGAGACGCAAAGGGACCTTGGGATATCGCCAAGGCCTCGGCTGGCCTTGCGCCGTCAGCCATGGCATGGCTGCACCAACGCGATGCGGCATTCATGGTGAGCGATGCTGCACACGATGCGCTCCCCGCGCCGGTGGAGTTAGTGGATTTTCCGATTCACATTCTCGCCATTGTGGCCATGGGCATGCCGCTTGCCGACCAGTGCAATCTTGAAGACCTTGGGCGCGAGGCTCAAAAACTCAAACGGCCAACGTTTCTGCTGACGCTTGCTCCAGAGAGGATCAAGGGCGGGACGGGCTCCCTGGTGAATCCAATCGCGACATTCTGAGCTGAGAGATCCTCCTGCCGCAGATGAAGCAGCCCGAAGGCGTGTGTTCCTGCTTTTAGCAGCGTGGGTAGAACTGCCTGAAGGGCGAAGGCTTTAACTCCTTCCCTTGCAGAAACAAACCCCAAAGAGCCATTTTAGCCGCCAGCCGAAGCTCCGTTAATGCCAGACACTATGACAAAGATAAGTCTCAACGGGCCGAATACAAGATCATGAGACTAAGTTCTCATGCTTCGCCCAAGCTGTCCTGGCAGAATTGACAGTTCCGTTCTAGATAAAGACAAGTCTCGGTGAACACACTACACCTATCCCCATGAGACTAAGTTCTAATACTTGGCACTGCCCTGACAGAATTGACAGTTCCGTCCTCATTTAGGTCTGGCATTCTCCTTTCGCGAAGATACCTATGAAACCGAATCATCTTTCCCAATCTGCAATGTTCAGCGGCGCACTCTTTGGGCTTCTGCTATTTGCAGTCGGAGCTCACGCACAGGCCCAACCCGCGCAGAATCCCGACCTACAACAGTTGCAAGTGAAGCTCCAGCAATTGGAGCAGACGATGGAAGAGCTGAAAGGCGAGATTGCCGCGGCTCAGCGCCCGCAGGCAGCCGCTGCCCTTCAGACAAACCCACCTTCTCCAGTTCCCACCGAGGCGGTGCCAGCGCAAAATGCAGCGAAAGCCTTGAAGGATGAAGACCACAAAAACACCTTCGATCTCTATGGCTTTGTCATGCTCGACTCGGGTTACGACTTCGGGCAAGTCGATCCGCAATGGTTTGATGTCGAGCGTCCGACCAAGCTCCCGTCGTATCCAAACGAATTTGGAGGGAATGGCAACGCCTACTTCGGAGTACGGCAGACGCGCTTCGGCATAAAGACTTCGACACCGACCGCATTAGGTGATGTGAAGACAACCTTTGAATTCGAGCTGTTCGGCACCGGAGTCGATGCCGGCCAAACCACGTTCCGCTTGCGTCACGCCTATGGCGAGTTGGGAGCATTCGGTGCTGGTCAGACCTGGAGTCCATTCATGGACATCGATGTCTTCCCGAATTCTCTCGAGTACTGGGGACCGAACGGAATGGTGTTTTTTCGTAATGTGCAAATTCGCTGGATGCCGATCCGGAGTGACAGCACGCGACTCACGTTTGCTCTGGAACGGCCCGGAGCGAGTGCGGATCAAGGAATCTATGCCGACCGCATTGAGTTACAGAACGTCAAACCAAGATTCAACCTGCCCGACTTGTCGTGGCAGGCGCGATTCAATAGGCATTGGGGGTATCTGCAAGTTGCGGGCATCTTTCGCAAAATCGGATGGGTCGACATCAATAACCCCGCCGGCCTCAATCTAGGAGGAACCGCGTTCGGCTGGGGCATCAACACTACCTCCAATGTGAAGCTCGGCAAGAGCAACATCGGCAGGTTCGCGCTCGTCTATGGGAGCGGCATCGAGAACTACATGAATGATGCGCCGGTCGATATTGGAACCAGGACTAACTACGGTAATCCCGTCACTCCGGTGAAGGGAGTAGCCCTGCCAGTGTTAGGTCTCGTCTCCTTTCTCGATCACAACTGGAGTGACCGCTTTAGTACTTCGATCGGCTATTCCATGTTGAACATCGAGAATTCGAATGCCCAGAATCCATCGGATTTTCACCAGGGACACTATGCGCTAACGAATCTTCTTTTCCATCCTGTCCCAAGCGTAACCGTCGGGGGTGAGTTTCAATTTGGCAGGCGACTGAACTTTACCGATGGCTTCAATGTAAACGACTATCGCGCCCAATTTTCGTTCAAGTATGACTGGAAGAAAAACTTTGAATTCTGAGCAGACATCGGTTTGGTTCTGGACGTGGACTCGAACTCATCCGAATCATCGGCCCGTTTCGATCGACAAACATCAAGCCCATAAAGGATCTCTATGCCACTCAGCCGAACTCATCTAAGAACGCTACTCGCTGTGGGATTGCTCGTCTCCATTCTATCGGCGATGCCGCTCGCGGCCCAGACACCCCGCAGCCCAGTCGCTCCGAGACGTGAACTCGTTGAATCGGTGGTGCGCGAAGCATATGAAAAGTTCAAGGATGACAACTCTGGCAAGAATGCAGACTATATCCCCTATCTTGCTCAGGTCGATCCAAAGCTCTTTGGTATCGCCATCGTCACAACCGATAACCAGGTTTTGACGCTCGGTGATGTCAACTATTCCTTCTCCATCCAATCGATCTCCAAAGTCTTCACACTCGCCTTAGCGATGGATGAGTTGGGCCCGGATGTCGTGTTTCAGAAGATTGGCTCGGAACCAACAGGCCGTCCATTCAATTCTCCAGTTGCGGTTGTGGATATGGCCACCCACACCGGGAACCCATACGTTAACGCTGGTGCGATTGCAACGACCAGTCTGATCGCGGGGAAGGACGCTGCCGACAAATGGAACAGGATTCTGAACTTTTACAGTAAGGCTGCGGGTGAAAAACTAGTACTCATTGATGAGGTCTACAAATCGGAGGCGGCCACTAACACGGGTAATAAGGCGCTCTCCATGTTACTGGCGAAATATGATCGAATCTATGCCGATCCTTTTGAGTCCGTCGACATCTATACGAAGCAGTGCTCGGTTGGGGTGAACGCGCAACAACTGGCCCGCATGGGGGCAACGCTCGCCAATAACGGGATGAATCCGGTTACAGGCGAACAAGTGATCAAGCGCGCCGAGATTCCATACATTCTCAGCACCATGATGATGGCCGGTCTTTACGACGGATCGGGAGGCTGGGCGTGGCATGTCGGCTTACCCGCGAAAAGTGGCGTCGGCGGGGGAATCGTTGCGGTGGTTCCCGGGAAAGGCGCGATCGCAGTCTTTGCTCCTCCGTTGGACGAAGCAGGGAACAGTGTCAAGGCGCAAAAAGTGATCGAGTATGTGGCGGAGAGATTAAGCTACAACCTTTATTCGCCGGGTTCGGTCGGGCTGAAATGAGGCAGCCAGGAGGAGTCCCGAAGATTTCAGTTTTATAAGTCGAATGGCGTCGGAATGGGCGCCTCCAAGGAGCTTGGAAGTGATCCGATCTGTAAGGCACCTTGCGATGTATTGGAGTCTGCTTCTTGCGGCCTTTGGGGTGTGCCGATACGCGCTCGCGCAGGAGGGAACTTCCGGCTCCAGCGCACAGAAAGCGCTCACTCCCTCGGACGTTCTGGTTCAAGTCGATAAACTCGTCGAGCAGAATCGTCTACTAGAAAACCAGAACCGCGAACTGATGGGTGAGATTGATGTGCTTCGGCAGGCGCTGGCCAATCGCGTCCAGTCAGATGTACCAACTTCAGTGACCGCGGCGGCCGTAGACGTGCCGCCGCGCGAGGCGGCTACGTCTGTTTCTGGTCAAAAGGACCTTGTCCAGAGTGAAGGTTCTGAAGCCGATTCGGAGAGACCCGAAAGCTCTGAGCCGCTGCGCTGGGGTTCTTACACGCCCAATCGAGGCTACCGGATCGCGAACACTGAGCAGGGAGATCTCAATCTCAGTATCTACACTTATGTGCGGTATCTCAATCAGCTTGGACTCAATTCCAGTTACACCAACGCCTTCGGAACTGTGCACAGCATTCAAAGAAGGCAAGATTTTCAGATTCAAAAGGTCCAGATCAAGTTCCTGGGCTGGGTCCTAGATCCCAAGCTTCGGTATTTCCTTTACGCGTGGACCTCCAACGCGTCACAAGGACTCGGAGCACAGGTAGTGCTCGCCGGAAACGTCAATTACGCTTTCAGCAAACATTTTATCTTAGCCGGCGGAATCACGTCATTGCCAGGCACTCGAAGCGTCGAAGGAAATTTCCCCTTCTGGCTGGGAGTCGACACCAGACTCATCGCGGATGAATTCTTCAGACCCTCGTACACGTCCGGAATATGGGCGCGAGGTGAAATCGTCAAGAAGCTGAACTATCAGTTCATGCTGGGAAATAACTTGAGTACCCTTGGTGTGAGTGCGGCACAGTTAGACAATGGATTGAACACCGTCGCAACCGGACTCGTGTGGACTCCAACATCTGGTGAATTCGGGGCTGGATTCGGGGATTTCGAACATCACGATACTCTGGCCGCCCGACTGGCTGTTCACTTCACCCGAAGCGATGAGACCAAGCAGAGTCAACCGAGCAGCAACGACTTCGAAAACACGCAGATTCGCCTGGAAGATGGAAGCGTCGTCTTCACTCCCAATTTGTTCGCGCAGGGCACAACCGTGAACACAGTCACGTACAAGATGGCTGCATTCGACAGCGGACTTAAGTATCGCGGGCTCTCTTGGGACGGCGAGTATTTCCTGCGCTGGCTCGATCACTTCACAGGGCCGGGCACGGCAAGTTTGTCGCCGATCTTCTCCCATGGTTTTCAAATGCAGGGGTCAGCGATGTTGGTCCCGAAGACATTACAGGTTTATCTCGGTGGGTCGACCCTTTACGGCAGATATGGGAGCCCATGGGATTTCCGGACAGGTGTGAACGTCTTTCCATGGCATAACAAGGTTCTCCGCTGGAATTCAGAGTTCCTTTATACCAACCACTCGCCGGTTGGATACACATCTGTGCCTTTTGCTCTGGGGGCGACGGGCCCGATCTTCCATACCAATGTCGAATTGGCATTCTGAACTCGAGAACGGCAAAAAAATATTCGCAGGAGGACCAAGATGAATGCGGCGCCAGGAAGCAATGCGACGCGGAGCCACGTCTGGTGGGTGGGCCTTTGTTTCCTGACATTGCTCGCTCCACGATGCTTATCACAGGCGCAGCCGAAGCTCAACGACGCACACTTCCACCTCACCAATTACATTCAGCAGGGGACCGATATTCATGATTTCCTGAAGATCATGGGCACGGAAGTAGGCCGCGTGGCAGTTTTTGGAATCCCGCTGCAACAGCAATGGTCGTATCAGAACTCGGGCGACTTTGCTCCCACTTATTATCTGCAGAGCGACGCGCCGCTATACTATTACTCCTTTACCGATGCCTACATTGCAATGGCATATCGCTCGCTGAGCAAGCAGGAGCAAGATCGCTTCGATCCCATGATCACCGGTTTCAACCCTTCCGATATGTACGGGGTCGATCACATTCGGCGTGTGCTGAAGACATTTCCTGGTGTATTTTCGGGTATCGGCGAGTTCACAATCCATAAGGAATTTGTCTCCGGGAAAGTTGCCGGAGAAACAGCGTCGCTTCGCAATCCAGCGCTTGACCGAATTCTCGACTTTGCCGGCGAAGTAGGGCTCGTGGTTCTTATCCACAATGATATGGACGTGCCGTTCGCGAAAGAAGGCTCAACTCCAGCTTATCTTGACCAGATGAAAGATGTTCTCCGGCGACACCCCCAGACAACCATCATTTGGGCGCATACAGGAATGGGGCGAATCGTACGCCCGGTGCGAAGCCACGCTGCCACACTCGCTGCTATCTTAGGAGATCCTAAGTTCAGTCATGTGAACTTTGACATCTCCTGGAGCGAAGTTGCAAAGTACTTGGTTGCAACACCGGAGGGTCTACAAGCAGCTGCCGAGCTGATCAATCGTTATCCTGACCGATTTCTCTTTGGAACCGACGAGGTCGCTCCTTCCGATCAGGACCAATATCTCAGCGTTTACTATCAATACGAGCCCCTGTGGACATTGTTAACCCCTGAAGCGCGGGAAGCTGTTTTAAAGGGGAATTACGAGCGGCTCTTCAATCGGGCCAGACAGAAGGTTCGAAACTGGGAAGCGGAGCATTCAAACTGAATGCGACAACAGGTGGTGACCACGACAACCAACGATCCCAATTCCATGGTGCTCCGTTGGCGTTCTGATTCGAAGATGAATCAACGAGATCGCTTTCGGCGATTCCGGCGCAACAGGTTGGCTCCCTAATCGCCCAGGATCAGCTTCCTTAAACCAGATAACAAGAGCGGGCAGGCTGCGGCTCATTTCAGGCCTCAATCGATACATAAGGGAGCTTGATTCCTGGAGCCAACGTTGATTTGGCTCGATCGAATGGAGGCCCGAAACAGCGATACCCCCCAATGCCCGCGAAACGAGTCACGGGGCCGAAATCTCCAACCAATTGAAAAGAATTGGTGGCGGCGGTTGGACTCGAACCAACGACCTAGGGATTATGAGACCCTCGCTCTAGCCACCTGAGCTACACCGCCAACTTATGGATTTCCAAAAGGCGAGACGGGAGTGGCAATTTCCCGCTGGGCAGGCGCACTCCACTTTGCATGCTGTGCGACCGAACCTTCTGATTCTAAGGCTGTTGCGCGGAAGTGTCAAACTTATGCCGTGGGGTGGTAAGGCTAGAACCGAGCTTCATATTGCGTTGAGAGTTCTTCTTTCCGCAGACTGGATCCGATGAAATCGGTCGCCATTATCCCTGCCCGTCTCGCTTCGACTCGGCTCGAACGCAAAATGCTCTGCGACATTGAAGGTGTGCCGCTGCTTGGCCGGGTTTATGCGGGGGTTCGCGCGAGTCCTCTCCTTGGTGATGTCGTAGTCGCTACCGATTCGGAGGAGATTCTCGAAGTTTGTCGCAGTAATTCTTGGCACGTTCGCATGACTTCGCCTGCACACAAGAGCGGCACCGAACGCGTGCACGAGGTAGCGCAGTCGCTTCTGGCCGACGTTTATCTGAATATTCAGGGTGATGAACCACTGACGCGCCCGGAACATATCGCTTCATTACTAAAGGTCATGGAAAATCCGGAAGTGCAGGTTGGAACGCTCAAAACAGCAGCGAGCGAGCAGGACATTCCCAATCCAAATGCAGTGAAGGTTGTGACCGATTCCCTGAAGCGGGCGCTCTACTTTTCACGTGCGACCATCCCCTACGATCGAGACAGGAGCCAACCCCGCTACTACAAGCATCTTGGCTTCTACGCGTACCGAATGCCGGCACTGGAGAGATTCGTCACGTTGCCCGAATCGACTTTGGAAAGGAGTGAGCGGCTCGAGCAACTGAGGTTCCTGGAGAACGGAATCCCAATCTACGTGGGCGAGACGGAGTTCGACACGGTGGGAGTCGATACAAAAGAAGACCTGCAGCGAGTGGTGGAAATCTTCCGGCGAAACCACGGACGCTAAGAACGGAAGACTAGGAGCGGGATTCGGAGGCAAGCTGCAGGCGTCCCCAGGCCTGCGCTGCCGCAACACGCCGGGAAATCGCAGGGTGCGAATGAAAGAACCATTCGACCCATTTTGAAGGAGTTCGTTCGGCGAGATTCTGAGCCGCCAGTTTATTCATCGAGCTAATGAAGGGATCAACACTGAGAATGGACTGGAAGGCATAGCGATCGGCCTGGCGCTCATTGAAACGTGAGTACGCGTTCAGAGCGGGCATGAGAAAGAAGGACAGCACCGTCGCCACCAGCACGAGCAGGGGAAGATTCGCGAAATCGGAGAGCGTCTCATACATACGCCAACGCTCGATGGCGACGTGCAGCACGAAATTTGCGGCCCAGAAGCCGAACAGCGCAATTGCCGCCTGCACGCAAATGCTCTTGAGGATGTGCTTATGGACGTGATGCCCGAGTTCATGGGCCAGCACAGCCTCGATTTCGTCGTTCGAGTAATTTTCCAGCAGGGTGTCGGCCAGGATGATGCGTCGCGTAGCTCCCAGCCCGGTCAGTGCCGCATTCGCCTTTTTGCTTTTCTCGGACAAATGCCATTTGTAGACGCCGCGCACCGAAGTGCCGGTCTTCTCGGTCAACTTCAAGAGCCGTGCCTTGAGATCCTCGTCTTGTAGCGGCTCGAATTTGTAAAAAATCGGGAACAGCACGAGCGGCGCAAGCTGGGCGACCGCGATGAACAGGGCCATAAATGCAGCCCATGCAATGAGCCACCAGTATTCCGGGAATTGTCGGATGGTGAAGTACAACAACTCGACGATGATTGCGGCGAAGATAAAGGCGACAAGGAAGCCTTTGGCTTCATCTTTCAGCCAGGCTCGCAAGCGCTGATTGGAAAGCTGGTAGCGGCGCTCGAGGCGGAAGCCGGAATAATCGAGCCCGAAGCTGACGATTTTACCTAAAGCAAGCAGCATGAGCACGTAGAGCAAGACCGCGAGCGTGTAGTTCTGAAAGGCGCCGCGATAGGCCCAGTCTCGCAGATGGCCGCTCCATCCGCTTAGAACCAGGACCAAAAGTAATCCTAAGCCGAGCGTAAAATCTCCGATTTCGAGCCAGCGCCGAACCCGGTTATACCGAATCGCCTCTGGCGAATCGGGTGGGATGGTCGCATTGTTTTCCGCAAACTTCAGCATGGGTTGCTGTGAATTATGTCAGTAATATTCGAATTGGGGCAGAGCTGGATTTTGACCAAAAGTATCGTGACCCATTGGACAGGGGAGCGGCTGCCCGGCTGTATTATTGGGCATTCGCAAATGCTTGCGCCCGATGCAAAATCTCTTCCACCAATTTTGGCGATGCGGCCTCGGAATAGATGCGGAGCAGCGGTTCGGTACCGGAGGCGCGGAATAGTACCCAGGCATCGGCGCCGTTTCCATCCTTGGGAGCGTCTAGAAAGAACTTTACCCCGTCAAGATATTCCTTCTTGATGATGGCATAATCGCCGAGCTTTTTCGTATCGTCGGACTTGGCCCGTTGAATCGCGCTCTGCTTCTGGGCTTCCGCGATATGCATGTCTCGGCGGCCGTAGTAATGCGGCCCGAATTCCCGCTGAACATCCGCCACTAGTTGGCCAAGCGGCTTGCCTTCTTCTGCCATAACATTCGCCAGCATCAGGGCATTGAGAATGCCATCGCGTTCCGGCAGGTAACGCGAATAGCCAATGCCGCCGGATTCTTCGCCGCCGATTACGATCTCGCGCTCCATCATCAGGTCCGCGATGTACTTGAAGCCGATGGACGTCTCGTGGAGCTTGCGACCGTGCTTGGTCGCGATGCGGTCGAGCATGCGCGTCGTATTGAAGGCACGCACCACGTCGCCCGGCCATTTCTTGCGCTCGAGAAGCCATCGGAGCAATACAGCAAAGCATTTGTGCGAGTCGACGAAACTGCCGTCCTCGGCTACGGCACCGATGCGGTCGGCGTCGCCGTCAGTCACGAAGCCGGCGTGGCATTTGTTCTCGACGACGGTCTGCTGGGCAAGCGCCACGTGCGGTTCGATCGGTTCAGGATTGATGCCTGGAAACAGGGGATTCAACTCTTGCCGAATGGCAACGAACCTGATGCCGTGATCGGTGAAAATCTTCGGAAGAACACCGCGGCCGGAACCATACATTGAGTCGATCGTGAATTTGAAGTTCGCCTGGGCGATCAGGTCGAGATCGACAAACTCGCAAACGCGCGCGATGTAGGCCGGTTTCAGATCGACCTCTTCGACTTTCGCGACTCTCCCAGACGGCATCGCGTTGGCGGCAAGCTCGCCTTCGATCTTCCTCATGATGGCGGGTGTGGCCGATCCGCCGAAGTTACCTTTGAATTTGACGCCGTTCCAATTGAACGGATTGTGGCTGGAGGTGACCATCACTCCGCCGGCGGCGCCAAGTTTCTTGACGCTGTACGACACGGCCGGAGTCGGAACGTAATCGTTCGCCAGCTTGACGGGGATACCGGCACCAGCAATGACGTCCGCCACGACGCGCGCCGCGGCAGGGGAAATAAAGCGAGTGTCGTATCCGATTACGACCCCACGGGCAGGGTCTTCGTTTTTCAAGACATACGAGGCAATTGCGCCGGCAACGCGGCGCACATTGTCGAAGGTGAAGTCGTCGGCTATCAAGCCGCGCCATCCGTCGGTGCCGAATTTGATCTCCGCCATAGTTTGTTTTGCTACGTCAGTCGAGTCAGCTTTTTTGTATCGAGGTGTTTTACAACCTTGCCGACATCTTGTGCCTGGGCAAGTGTGGTCACGAGGAGCGCATCCTCGGTTTCCACCACGACCATATTTTCCACACCCACGACGGCCACGAACTTCCCAGGAGCGTGGACGTAATTCCCCCGGGCACCGATGGCGAGATGGGTATCCGCATGAATCAGGTTACCGTCGGCTGGCATTTTTTTCGCCGCATGGTGCTCATAGAGGGCGGTCCAGGAGCCAAGATCATTCCAGCCGAAATCAGCAGGCAGGCAATATAGATGCGAGGCGTCATCCCCCTTCGCCGAACGTGGTTCCAGCACAGCGTAATCGACAGAAATGTTCTCGCACCTTGGATACAGTCGGCGAAAGACGGTTGAGAATTTTCGGGTTCCGTACGCTGCGGCAATTTCCTCAAGCAGCGGAGCCGTCCTGGGCAAATGTTCCCGCATGGCATTCGCCAGGGTGCGCGCGCTCCAGAGAAACATGCCGCTGTTCCAGAAATAATTCCCGGCAGCAACGAATTCCGCGGCGCGCGCTGAGTCGGGTTTTTCGGTAAAGCGGCGGACGTGAAGTGCACCATCATTGAGCCGGCTTCCGGTCTCAATGTATCCGTAACCAGTCTCGGCACGGGTCGGCCGAATGCCGAGAACGACGATATTTTCCCCAGCGGCGGCAATCTCCGCCCCGCGGTGAATCGTTTCGCGGTAACGCCCTTCATGAGCGATCACATGGTCGGAGGGAAACATACCGATCACCGCCTCGGGATCCTCCCGCAGAAGCAAGAACGCCGCGAGGCCGATCGCCGGAGCCGTGTTGCGCCCGACCGGCTCGGCCAGAATCTGGGCCTTCACCAGCTTGGGCAGTTGGCGAACGATGGCGGGACGCAGATCATCATTGGTGATGATCCAGAAATTCCTTGACGGCGCAAGCGGAGAGAGCCGAGCCACGGTCTGCTGGATCATGGTCTTTTTGCCATCAAGGGCAAGCAACTGCTTTGCGCGCCGACGGCGGCTGAGTGGCCAGAAACGTGTGCCACGCCCTCCAGCAAGAATTACAGGATAGAAATCCGACCTCGTCTTCGCCATTTTCTGAGCCACCTGAAGGCCGCTGATTTTTCGCCAGCGTGCAGCCGCGTTATTTTCTGGCTGCTATCGGCCTGAACTACTAAATGCGGGTCTCGGGTTCCGGCAAAATCTGTCCTGGGACGTAGGACTTCAAGAACTCCACCGACCACTGCGGGCGAATACTAAACCTCGACAGGCTGGCCGGCACAACGGCAGCATCCCCTTTCGCCAATGTCACCGGCTCCATACCCGCAGCTTCGAGGACACCACAACCTTCGACGGCCACGAGAATCTGCACGGAACTCTTGCCGCTGTCGTCCGCTGTCAGAAAATCCTGAGGTTCTTTCAGATCGAATCGATCGACGACAAAATAGGGCGCGGCGACCATCGTCGAGCGTTGATTTTTGCCCCTACCGATGGCCACGGGCGCGGGCCTGACAACTTTGCCGGAAGCAACCTCTTCCTTCACCGCCGCTAACCCATCTTTGAGATGCAGCTCGCGAGGACGACCATAATCGTAGAGTCGGTAGGTGCAGTCCGATTGTTGCTGAGTCTCCACCAGGATTGAGCCCGGCCCCAGCGTGTGCACCGTGCCACCCGCCACATAGATCATCTCGCCGGGGTAGATATTGACCCACCGGAGAGACTCTTCGGCGCGATTTTCCTGAATGGAGCGCGCGAATGCCTCGCGCGTCACTCCAGGCTTCAACCCCATCGCCACCTGGGATCCGGGCCTGGCCGACGCGACATACCAGCATTCGGTCTTTCCCCACGGTTGCCCGGTACGTTGAGCCTCGGCGTCGTCGGGATGGACTTGTACAGAAAGCTTCTCGTGCGGAAAAAGGAACTTCAGTAGCAGTGGAAAGCGCTCAGGATCGCGCGCGGCCTCGCCGACTAGCGCGCGGCCGAATCGCCGGCTGAGCGTTTCCAAAGTCTCTTGCGCGAGCGGGCCGTTCGCAACCTTGCAGTGATCGCCCGTCAGCCAGGCTTCGCCGATCTTTTCATCGAATTTATGATCGGGATAGATCGGCGACAGATCCGTCGTCCCCCATGGGCGAGGATCGAAAGCAGGCTGCATGCGAAATGGATAAAGTTGGGTCATTGCGTCTTACACACAAAAACCGGCCGTCTGCCGGCGGCCGGCCTTGGATTAAAGTTCAGACAAATTCAGTGTCCCGGCCTACAACGAACCGAAGAATTTCCGCATGCGCTCCAAACCGCGATCGAGCTCTGCCATCGAGGTGGCGTAGGAAATGCGGATATGATCCTTGGTACCAAATCCCTCGCCCGGAACTGTGGCCACGTGAGCCTCGCGCAACAATCGGCCCGCCACATCAGATGCCGTGTTCACCCCTGATCGTCCGAAAAATTCGGAGATGTTGGGATATGCGTAGAAAGCGCCTTCCGGCAGGGTGCAACGTATGCCGGGGATCCCCCGCAGACCCGTGACCACGTGGTCCCGCAGCTTGATGTACTCCTGCCGCATCTGCTCAACGCATTCTTGAGAACCCTTCAGTGCAGCCACCGCAGCTTTCTGCACAATCGAAGTCGGGTTCGAAGTGGACTGGCTCTGCAGCTTCGACATGGCGGAAACGATCGCTGCCGGGGCAAGGGTATAGCCCAGGCGCCAGCCAGTCATAGCGTAGGTCTTCGAAAGTGACCCGACCACGAGCATGCGATCTTTGTAGTCGCGCAACGAGCCGACCGAGAAGCGCTTGCCCGTGTAATTCAGGTAGACGTAGCACTCGTCAGAGATAACCCAGATACCGCGCTCGTTCGCCAGCTTGAGTACTGCAGTCATGTCCTCCGGGCTCATCACCGCACCCGACGGGTTAGACGGCGAATTCAAAATGATCAGCTTGGTGCGCGGCGTCACCAGACGAGAGACCATCTCGGCCGTGATGCGAAAACCCTGGGACTCATCGCTCTGGAGGAGAACACAGTTCCCGCCCGCATATCGCACCATATCTTTGAACGACACCCAGTAGGGCACGGGCAGGATGACCTCGTCGCCGTGATCCACGAGCACGGAAATAGCATTGAACAGCGCGTGCTTGCCACCGACCGAGGCGATGCATTCTTCGCGACGATAGTCCGAATCGAAATCCACCGCATGACGATGAACAATGGCATCGCGCAGCTCGGCCGTACCGGCAACCGCCGTGTACTTCGAGAAATTCGACTGGATTGCGTGGATCGCAGCGTCCTTCACATGTTGCGGGGTGGAAAAGTGAGGCTCACCCGCGCCGAAGTCCACGACATCGATTCCCTGGCCACGCAGCTTATCGGCTTCCGCCACGACTGCCATGGTTGCCGATGGCTCGATGCGGTTGATGCGTTCAGTCAGCTTGATCGGGTGCGTTACTTCCACTGCGGTGCTCATGCCTTTTTCCTCATTTTCGGTTTTCTTCCCGGTGAACTTGCCGACTCGCCCACCAGGTCTTTCAGTTTGTACGCCGGATCGAGCTTTGCATGCAGGCTCTCATCGACCAACTCAGGGACCAACCCCTGAATCGAACCACCCAACTGAGCAACCTCCCGGACGAGTCGCGAGCTTAAATACGAGTACTTGTCGGCGGGCATCATGAACACGGTCTCCAACTCGGGCCGGAGCTTGCGGTTCATGAGCGCCATCTGCAGCTCGTACTCGTAATCACTTACCGCACGAATGCCGCGGAGGACGCATGTTGCATTTACCTTGACGGCGTAATCGACGGTCAGACCGTCAAATGTGTCTACGCGAACATTCGGGTAATCGCTCGTCAGGATCTCCAGCATAGCCGCCCGCTCAGCTACGCTGAACAAGGGCGCCTTGTCCGGGTTCCTTAGAATCGCCACTACCAGTTCATCGAAGATCTTGCTGCCTCGCTGAATCAGATCCAGATGACCGTTGGTCGGAGGATCGAACGAACCGGGATAGATGGCGATGACTTTGTGCAAGAATCCTCGCGAGACGCCGCGATCCAATCTTTGATTTTAGTCGGGCAGGAAGAAGGATGGCAACGTTCGTATTCGGATAGGGGAACGAGAGAGAGAAAAAAACTCGCCCAAACTTCGGCAAAAGCCTGGGCGAGCAAGGGTGGTCTTTCCTTGGAGGAAGGGTCTAGCGTCGAGCTGCCGGCACTTTGGCCGGTTCTGGCGATATCACAGGCATAGTTGCGACTTTAGCGCCCGATGGTGCGCCCGGCGCGCCCGCGGCAGCGGGCGGCGTCGTGGCAGCGGGTACCAGGCCCAGAGTTTTACGCAACTCCGCTTCGAGTTTCGCCATAATGTCTTTGTTGTCTTTCAGGAACTGGCGTGCATTTTCGCGGCCCTGGCCGATGCGCTCACTCTTGTAGCTGAACCACGAGCCCGATTTTTCAATCAGGTTGTTATTCACGGCCAGATCAAGCAAGTCTCCTTCTCGCGAAATACCCTCGCCATAGAGAATGTCAAACTCGGACTCGCGAAAGGGCGCAGCCACTTTGTTCTTGACGACCTTTACGCGCGTGCGCGAGCCGGTCACGATGTCGCCTTCTTTGATCGCCGCAATGCGACGGATGTCGATGCGAACCGAGGAGTAGAACTTCAAGGCGCGGCCACCAGTGGTCGTTTCCGGATTGCCAAACATCACGCCAATCTTTTCACGGATCTGATTGATGAAGATCAGGCATGTACGCGACTTGGAAACCGTGCCGGTCAGTTTGCGCAGCGCTTGCGACATGAGTCGAGCTTGCAGACCCACGTGACTGTCACCCATCTCACCATCAAGCTCGGCCTTCGGCACGAGCGCCGCCACGGAGTCGACTACCAGGACGTCAATGGCTCCCGATCGCACCAGGGCCTCGGTGATCTCCAGCGCCTGCTCGCCATAATCGGGCTGGGAGACCAGCAGGTTGTCGACGTCGACACCCAGCTTCTTGGCATATTGCGGGTCGAGTGCGTGCTCCGCATCGACGAAAGCGGCCATGCCGCCGGTCTTCTGCGCCTCAGCCACGACTTGCAGCGCGATCGTGGTCTTACCGGAGGACTCCGGGCCAAATATTTCAATCACGCGTCCCCGGGGGAAGCCTCCGACTCCGAGCGCAGCGTCAAACGAGATCGCGCCGGTCGGAATCACCGAGATAGGCACGATCGCTTCCTTCGACCCCAGCCGCATGATCGAACCCTTTCCAAACTGCTTCTCAATTTGCGAAAGAGCGAGATCGATTGCCTTTGAACGTTCGTCAGCCATGATGGCTCCTCAAAAGTGTGCCTTGTTTGTGAACTCAGTCAGCGTACACCTACGGGCTGGAAGATCGTCGGTGCGCTTGGTCACGCGCTTGAGGTCACTATATCACGCAGCGAAGAAAAAGCGAATCGAAAAGAACGTGGAACTCAGAAGGTAACGATTCACTGAGCGGCTGGAGAGTACCGCCAAAACGAAAGAGCCCTTCGCGCGAGCGAAGGGCTCAGGGGAAGGCAAGTAATCCGAAGACTACTTTGCGGGCGATTGCTGCTGATCGTTGGTGGCGGGCGCCGAACCGTTAGAAGCCAAGCTCTCCAGATTGTTCTTCAGGAGGCTGATCTCCACGCGGCCGCCGCTGGTGTGCTTTGTCTTAGCATCGGCCGTGTCGGCGGGCGCTGGCGCGTTGCCCATTCCGACCAGGTAAATGCGGTACACCGGAATGTCATGCGTCAGAACGAGGTAGCGAACCACGGACTCAGCCATCTTCTGCGAGCTCTCGATCGCGGTCTGGCCATGTCCAGAGGAGAAACCTTGCACTTCGATGATATAGCCGCGCTGCGTTTTCAGCGGAGTAGCCATTTCATCAAGGGCGTCTTTGGCGTTCTTGCTCAACACGGTCTGGCCAGGCTTGAACCGAATTTCGGTCTGGGTCGAGGCTTGATACTGGTCGATGTTGCCCACGACCTGTTCGACCGTTCCGAGCCTGGTGTTCGCCTGCTGCGCTGTCTGTTGCGCGAGCTGAGCCTTGTTGCCGGCGTCGACTGCGTGCTGGTCGGCTTCGTTTGCCTTTGCCGAAGCCAGCTGGATTCCCTGCTGGGCGCGCGCATCCACATCCTTGATCGCCTTGCTGTTGGACGCGGTCAACTCATCGAGTTCGTTGACGCGGTCACGAATCGGATCAGTCTGGCGCTGGACATACTTCTTACGCGCGAACGGATTCATGCGGCCCCAGAATCCTTCCTTTGAAGCGGGCTGCAAAGGGTCCTTGCCCGTCGCGGTCGTGGCCGCGGATGACGTGGCCGGGGCTGCCGCAGGCGCGGATTGGTCGGTCGAAGACGAATTCTGCTGGGCCAAAACCGGCGCCGCCAGGATGCCTGCCAACAGCAGTGTGACGATCGAGCTCTTCTTCATAATTTGCTTCCTCCAGTTTTGGAGCCTGCCAAGGCTCCGGCAGCACGTCTATAGCGTGCTTTTGATCCAAAATTGCCGTGCCACAGTTGGTGGCATTCTCTCTGTTCTGTTACAAGTTAGGGGCCAAACCGCGACTGCCACGAGCCGCGTAAGTCATTGATTTATAGAGTTATTTTATCCCAGCTTTCTCTCCTCGGCGAGTGCAAGTTCTGGCGCCGGGTAATTTTGGCGGAAACCGCTATAAAAACTACGTGGACTCACGGAGCGCAAAATTGCCTGACCAAAGCGGTCATTTGGCCTAAGGCCGCAACCTCTTCTATCTCGTTTCCACCAGATACCGATCGTATTGCTCGAAGATAAAATTGTCCGTCATACCGGCGATATAGTCGCAGACCACCCGAGGCAGGGGTTCCTGTTCGGCCTTTTCCTGATAGGGGCCTGGCAACGCCGCAGGATGATCCAGCCAGTAGTTGAAGAGCGACCCCACGATGATCTCGGCATCGCTTTTTTCTTCGTCGAGGCTCGGGCTGAAGTAGAGATTGTTGTAGAGAAATTCCTTGGCGACTCGGCGCTCCTCGTCGACTTCCGCGCTGAGCTCAACCAGGCGCTTAGGAAAGTGTCGAACGTCGTCCACCGACCCTACCCCAGCCTGCTGGACGTTTCGCTGTGTGTTTCTAATAAGGTCACCCACAAAATGGTCGAGCATCCGCTTTTCTGCTTCATTGAACTTGAGCTTGTCGGCGGCGTCGGGGTAGAGCGTTTCGACTTGCTGAAATTCGCGCTCGAACAGAGGGATGCTTGCTCGAATATCTCCCAAGGCCAGCAACCTGGCTTCGAATCCGTCGTCGAGATCGGCGGTGGTGTAGGCGATTTCGTCGGCAATATCAATCAGTTGAGCCTCAAGTGGGGGGCGCGACTCGAGCAGATACTCGGCGAGTTCCGGAAATCGCTCGCGGTCATAATCCCGGGAATGCTTGATGATCCCTTCGCGCACCTCGAAGGTCAGATTCAAGCCGCGAAAACCTGCGTAGCGCACTTCGAAATCCTCCACGATACGCAGTGCATGCAGATTGTGATCAAAAAACAGGCCGTGACCCCGCATGGCCGCGTCGAGCGTTTTTTCGCCGGCGTGTCCAAAAGGTGGATGACCGATATCGTGGACCAGCGCCAGGGCCTCGACGAGATCGACATTGAGTCCGAGCTGCGCGGCTATCGTACGGGCGATCTGCGCGACTTCGATGGTGTGGGTGAGCCGGTTCCGGAAGTGATCGGACTCACGATGCGTAAAGACCTGCGTTTTCGCTTCAAGGCGGCGGAACGCTCGCGCGTGCACCACGCGGTCGCGATCGCGTTGAAAGTCGTTGCGGTAGGGGTGCGGAGGCTCGGGAATGCGGCGTCCATGTGAACTCTCGACGCGCACCGCGTACTCGGCGAGCATACGAAAAGTCTAGCAGAATCGACATGGAGCTTCAGCGCAGCAGATTCAAGCGCAGTTCGCTCGTGGGCTCAAATCCCATGGACTCGTAAAGCGGCCTGCCGTCGGGACTGGCATGCAGCGACACATACGAGAATCCTTCCTTGCGGCACCAGTCGACCATGGTTTGCATCAGCGAGCGAGCCACGCCGCGCCGCCGGAATTCTGGATAAACATAGACATTCAAAATGAACGCCTGCCGGGGGAGGAGGCTGTGCGGACGGCTCAACCACGGGGTAGTAATGACCGCTCCCCCTCCAACAGCTTGGAGCTTCTTGTTTTCAGCGAGCCAGGAATGCAGGAAACCCGATGGAATTGCCTCACGCAAGAAGACCTGGCTCGAATCCGCCATCTGCTGGAGCCGAGCGTCATCGCGAGATCCCATATCCCGATACATGGCGCAACGCTGCCGCAGGATTTCGGGGATATCCGCGGGCGTAGCCTCGCGAATGGAGAAGTCAGCGGTCATCGGAGAATCACGAGGATGGAGCGTCCCGGCACGTTCGTCAAGAGTCGCACGAAAGGAGCCGAAAGGACCGAGACAGGCAGAGGCTACTGCTTGTCGGTCTCTTCCTTTGCGAGCTTCATCTTGGCGGACTCAAGCTTTTTCTGCACGCGCGCCAAGTCGTCCTGATCGACTTCGGCAGCCACGGTCTTGTTCCACTCATTCACAGCGCGTTCCCAGTGGGCGGCAGCCAGTTTCAAACGGCCGGTCTTCTGGTAGAGATCCCCCAAATGATCCTGAACCGTCGGATCGCTGCCCATGCGTTGTGAAGCCTTCACCAGAAGTTCTTCAGCCTGGTCGTATTTCGCCTGCTTGAAGTAGGCCCAGCCGAGCGAGTCCAGATAAGCGCCGTTGGCGGGATCAAGGTCGACTGCTTTCTTGATCATGGCAACCGCTTCATCGAGTTTGACGCCGCGATCGGCCAGCATATAGCCCAGGTAGTTTAGCGTCATCGCACTCTGAGGGTCGCTCGCCAGCACCTTGCGGAACATGTCCTCGGCTTCGTCATACTTCTTTTGCCGCTCGTAGGAAGCGCCGCGCAGGAAATTCACGTACTGCTTATCGTCCGGCTTGATAGAGAGTTCATCGGCCTTCTGGTAAGCCTGTTGCGCCTCGTCAAATTGCTTGAGGCGCGTGTACATCTGTCCAAGCGAGATATAGACGTCGCGATCTTCAGGGCCGCCCTTCAGCAGGGACTGCACATCGGAGATCGCCTTGGCGGAGTCGCCGGAATCGGCCAACTGCGCCGCATAGACCATGCGCAGGCCACGATCGTTGGGCAATTTCTGGGTGGCTTCTTTCGCGACTGCAGTGGCCTGTGGCCACTGCTTGGCCTCGCGGTAGGTATCAATGATCTGCTGATAGCCGCGAACGGCGTTTTCGTCACCCAAGGGCAGCATCTTGCGGAAGGTATCGACCGCGAGAGTGTAGTTCTGCTCTTCCCGATAAATCGTACCCAGACGCTCCAAGAAAACCGCCCGATTGTTCTTTTCACCAGGGCTGTAGCTGTTGTCTTTCTTCTCCGTCTTGTCCAGCAGATCCTGCAGAACCTTGACCGCTTCGTCATAACGGCCCTGCGACTGGTAGACGGCTGCAATGTTGTACGGAACTTCAATCGAATCCTGAACCAGAGATTCGGCCTTCTTAAGGTTGTCGAGCGCTTCGTCGAACTTACCGTTACGACGATCAATCTCGGCGATCTTCAAGTAGGTTTGTGCGTCCTCCGGATTCGCATCCGCGATGATCTTGTATTGTTCGAGGGCTGCATCGGTCTGGCCGTCGTTCAGGAGATTCTCTGCCAGACCGCGGATGGCATCCAGATTGTCCCGGTCCAGATCAATCGCTTTGCGATAGGCGGTAATCGCCTCTTTGTACTGCTTTTGCTGCTCATAGGTGTATCCCAAGGCTGAGTACAGCTTTGCCGAGCGCGAGGAATCAGGCACAGAACTGAGAACCTGTACGGCGCGCGCGGCATCGCCTTCCTCGTTATAGAGATAGGCCAGCGTGGTTACGGCCTCTTCAGAGTCGGGTTGCAACTTGACAGTGGTCTTGAACTCAGCCTCGGCCTTCTGGAGGTCGTTATCAAGGCGATAGAGCCGGCCCAGCAGGAGATGGTCATCGACGTTGTCGGGTTCGATCTTGATGATCTGCTCGTATTGATCGATAGCCAGCTTAAGAACGTTCCCCGATCCACTGGCGTTCGATTGCATGTCCCCGAGCGAACGCAGATAAATTCGACCTAACAACTTGTGAGCTTCGAGATTGTTGGGATCCTTTTTGAGGATGTCTTGGGCCTCCAGCACCGCATCGCGGATACGCCCCGTGCGGGCATAGAGTTCCGCCAAACCGGAGGTCAGGTATTCCGAGGACGGATCAGCCTCGATTGCCAGTCGATATTCCTCAATGGCCTTGCTTGCAAGCTCGCTTCGCCCGTAGACGGCAACCTGTTCCTCATACATGTGAGCCAGGGCGTAGTGGTAATAGGCAGCTGCCTTGTCCACTTTGTGAGCGGCGGGTGCAGGAGGCTTCGCATCCAAGTTGGGGCTGTTCTGGGCCTTGCCGACCGGGATTCCGGCAAGCAACGCAAGGAATACGACAGAAAATCTGATCATGAAATACCTTTGATTAGTTCCAGGCCGCAACCTGCAAGCCTTCTCTCTTAGATGCGCCCCAGCCTGGCCCGGGTGTTTTCGATTGTACCCGTTTGTCCCTGGATCGGCCTTCAAAAAGGGATAACTTTACAAGCCGACGGTAACGTGCCCTTGATGGCTTGCTTTTGGTTTAAACGGCCCTGGGAAGCCTAGAGTAGCGGACCAGGTGAGCCGATTTTGGCCGCCAAAAGCCGGGGCGATTCCCCACGAATCTAAGCCCTACATTCCGCGGCTTCCTAGTGTCGGAAGTGCCGGACACCGGTGAAAATCATGGCTATGCCATGCCGGTCGGCTGCATCGATGACCTCCTGATCGCGGACCGATCCGCCCGGCTGAATGATGGCCGTAGCCCCAGCCTTGGCGATCTCCTCAACGCCATCCGGAAAGGGGAAGAACGCATCCGATGCTGCCACCGTGCCTTTGAGCGGCAATTGCGCCTTCATGGCCCCGATTTTGCAGGAATCGACCCGGCTCATCTGGCCGGCGCCCACTCCTACGGATTGCCCATCCCGCACATATACGATCGCGTTGGACTTCACGTGCTTGCAAACTTTCCAGCCGAAAAGCAGCGCCCGCTTCTCCTGCGGTGTAGGCGGACGCCTGCTGACAACTTTCAAGTCGGCTTCTGCGAGCGGGCGAACGTCTGCATCCTGGATCAGCATGCCTCCTGAGACATTCTTCATCACCCATTTCTGGTCCGATGCCACGACCTCGACGAGGCGAAGGTTTTTCTTGGCGGCGAACTTCTCCTTCGCCGCGTCATCAAAACCAGGCGCCGCGATCACCTCCAGAAAGAGCTTTGCCATTTCTTCGGCAGCAGCACTGTCAATGACCCGGTTCACGCCGATCACTCCACCAAACGCCGAGACAGGATCGCACTCCAAGGCACGTTTATAAGCCTCAAGCAATGTCCTGCCGGTTGCGGTGCCGCAAGGATTGGTGTGCTTGATGATGGCGACGACCGGCTCCTCAAATTCTTGCGCCAGATCCCAGGCCGCCTGCAAATCGACGATGTTGTTGAAGGAAAGCTCCTTGCCCTGCAGTTGCCTTCCATTCGCGACGCCTTTCCCACTTCCGTCCGAATACATGGCGGCCTTCTGATGAGGGTTCTCGCCGTACCGAAGATCCATCGTCTTCTTGAACGCCAGGCGTAAAGTGGAGGGGAAAACCTCCGCAGCTTTCGCAAAAGTTACATGCTCTCCTTCCAGGGCGCGCTCGGGTACTTGCTCGAGAGTACTGGCGATGGCGGAGTCGTAAGCGGCCGTGGTCGCAAACGCTTTTTGTGCGAGCTTCCAGCGAGTAGCTAGAGAGAGGTCTCCATCCGATTTCGACAGCTCTTCTGCCAGGGCATCGTAGTCCGCGGGTGAGGTAACGACGACGACGTCATGGAAGTTCTTAGCTGCCGACCGGATCATAGAGGGCCCACCGATGTCGATATTCTCGATGATCTCATCGAGCTTTACGCCCGGCTTTGCCGCCGTTTTTTCGAAGGCGTAAAGATTTACAACGACCATATCAATGGGCGCGATGCCGTGCTCGGCAACGGCCGCGCGGTGCGAAGTCTCGCTACGACGATGCAGAATTCCACCATGCACTTTGGGATGCAAGGTTTTGACCCGGCCATCCAACATCTCCGGAAAACCGGTGAGTTCGGAAATATCCTTAACCTTGATGCCTGCATCGCGCAATTGCTTCGCGGTGCCTCCCGTCGAAACCAGTTCCACACCTAGAGTTGCCAGCTTGCGGGCAAAATCGATGAGCCCGGTTTTGTCAGTCACGCTCAGAATGGCTCGCTGAATTTTCGCCATGAATGAAGCCTCACTTGAATCAGGAGATCCGCCGCAATGGAGGACAAACAAAAATTCTACCAGCAGCGAGATTCAAGCGGACGGGAAGGATGGACGGACCACAACGGGGAATGAAGGCGTTCGGGACTTGGCTGAAGCGACCTAAGTCTTCGCTTTTGCCTTGAGTTTTACCTGGCCGTCTTGCAATTCCACGGAGTACTCAACGGAGGGGCAGCCGTATTGTTTTCGAATCTGATCGGTCTTCTTGCGGACGAAGCTTGAGAAGGAATCGAGGCTTCCGGTCACGGCCTCGCCTGATTTCTTTTTGGCGGCGACCAGCGCGTTGTATAGACGCTCAACCTCTTCGCTTTGCGCCGCAGCGTCCGTGAAAGCCATGGAAAAGGCACGCGGCTGAGCACTCACGCCATAGGCCTGATGATGCTTCTGTTCGTGCTCGACCTCGCGAACGCCCTGCACCGACAGCAGGGCATCCTGCGGCCGGCGGTAGCCTTCTTCCCGGATGCGCATCTTCTTGCGCCACAAGTCACTGTAGATCGCATAGCGCTGCGCCATTTCGTTATATCGAAAACGCTGCGTGAAGTTCATGCGCGTACCGTCGCCATTCTTGCGAAGCAGTGCGAGCACTTTCCACTCTAGGTCGGCAGGCGGACGCTTGGTGGGGTTGTTGAAATAGACCTCGTACTCGATCTTCAAACGACGCAGAAGCGAGTCGAGATGATTGAGCTCTTCGTCAACGGTCACAGGGAGGCCTCACCAGGATTGAGTGTAGGCAGGATATGACCATTCGGGCAGATACCCAGCGGTCACAGAAGGGTAGGTACGAAGGTAATCAGGAATCTGCCGGAAAAGTCGGGCGAAAGTTTAGCGGACCGAACTCGCTGCCATCTTCTTTACCATAGCGAGCACCAGCTTGCGATCGCTGTCGTTCAAATTAGTCGCATAGCGGCGAATCTGGCTCAGGAAGCGGACTTCATCTTCGGAAAGCTGTGGCAGATTCTTCGATCCGTTGTTGCCGCTGTGCCCAGAGTCTGAGAAGAACTGCGACAAGGGAAGCTCCATCGCGCCAGCAATTTTGGCGAGCGTGTCGAGGGACGGAATCGTGTGGCCATTCTCCACGCGCGAGAGATAACAGCGTAACAAACCGGTGCGCTTCTCAATGTCGCCTTGCGACATACCTTTTTGCAACCGGTAGTTCCGAATCGTCTCGCCAATATTCATAAGGGGAATGTCACCATCCGAGGACTGACGGAAGATGGACTGCATAGTAACCAGAGTAGTACGGTCTGGCAAGTGGAAATTGCTAATTCGCGAAACCCTTGGAGGGGCGCGGTTTGTCTGGCCGGCACGACATCCCGGCGCATCATCCAGTATCAGTTAGAACGGCGCTTAAGTTTTCAAGCGAGCGGCAAGAAACGTGAGCGTACGCTGCCAGGCATCGGCAGTGTCCGCGGCGCGGTAGCCGTCTTTGTTATTCGGGTTCTCGAAGCCGTGCCCAGCATCGGGATAGATTTTGACCTCAACACTCTTGCCGAGCGATTTCACCTGCTGCTCGAATTTCTTCACATCATCAGGAGTGATGCCCTGGTCGAGACCGCCAAAGAGTCCAAGGATCGGCGCATGAATCTTCTTGAGTTGTTCTGGGTCGGTCGCCAGGTGGCCGTAATTAAT
>Ga0335069_10001609_pt1 | contig 36132 bp, 28 predicted proteins | sample Lox_Sample_11_FD_206714 | JGI IMG/M metagenome (GOLD analysis project Ga0335069, IMG submission 206714) | Soil microbial communities from Loxahatchee National Wildlife Refuge, Florida, United States - Lox_Sample_1.1 | ecosystem: Environmental > Terrestrial > Soil > Wetlands | place: USA... | reverse complement strand
CCGGCGCCGGCGAAGAACTGCGCGAAACGCGCCGCGTTCTCTTCGCCCTGGCGCGTCGCATTGCGGCTGCCGACGACGGCGATCGCGGGCCGGCGCAACAGGTCGCGGCGCCCGCTGCAGTAGATCAACGGCGGCGGATCATCGCCCTGCAGCAGCCCGGCGGGGTAGTCGGCGTCGGCCAGCGTGACGACGGTGTTGCGCGGGTCCTCGCGCAGCCATTCGCGCGTCGTGTCGATGGCCGCGCGCAGCGCCTCGCCGGCCGGCGCGCCCAAGGCCAGCCCGAGCTGTTCGCCGACGACGCGCTGCAGGGCCGGGCGTGCGGCCCGCAGGATCGCGTCGGGCAGCCCGAAGGCCGCGAGCAGCGCGCGCACGGCGCTGCTGCCGAGCCCTGGGGTCAGGCTCAGCCGCAGCCAGGCGTCGAGTTCGTCGGGCGCCAGAAGCGTGGGCCGCCGGCCGCGTGCTCAGTGATTCGAGGTTTCGGCCGCCGCGGCGGTGCCGCCTTCCGGCAGCGATGCGTTGATCGACGCCGCCGGATTGTCGGGCGACGTGAAGCGGTCGCCGACCTTCACGGCGTCGGTCGTCCGCAGGATCAGCGCGTAGGAGATCGTGTCGAAGACGCGGAAGACGAACATTTCGCCGATCCGCTCGTCCGGCAGCTTGATGTACTCCTTGCGCTCGACCGTCTGGTCGCGCACCGTGGCGCCGGTGCGTAGCAGCGCGAGGACGTGCCCGACCTCCAGGCCGTCGCGCGTGCCGCGATTGACGGCGACGATCGCATCCGAGCCGGCGGTTTCCTCGCCGCTATAGACGGAGAGGATGCGGCCTTCGACGCTGCGGTCCGGCGTATGCGGCACGTAGCGGACGAGCGGCTCGCGCGTGATCGGCACCATCCGGTCGCCGACGCCGAACTCTTCCTTGCTGTCCATCACGCGGATCGTCGCGACCTCGCCGCGCTTGGCCACGTGCGCCGTGCCGAGGTAATGCGCCTCGTAGGCGATCGGCGTCTTGCGATCGGTGTCGTCGGGGTCGTACAGCGCGGTGGCGGGGCGGAACACGTGGTAGTTGGCGACCGCGTCGTCGGTCAGCCCGCGCGCATAGGCGATGTCGCCGCGGCCGAGATAGACGCGGTTCTCCGGCGTCGCGACGATGCGCGGGTAGGCGTCGAGGTCCTTCGCCGCGACGATCAGCGGACGCGACAGGAACGGTTCGATCAGGTTGTTCGGGATGCTCGAGATCGCGATGCCGGTGCCGCTGCCGGCGTCGCGGACCTCCGGCGACAGGCGCACCGTGTCGCCGGGCCCGCCGGGATAGGCGCCGTTGGCGAGTTGAAGCCGCGCGCGGCCGTCGCCCTTGATCAGTTCCAGGACCTGCCCGGGATAGATCAGGTGCGGGTTGTGGACCTGCTGCCGGTTCATGCCCCACAGCTCCGGCCACCGCCACGGGCTCGTGAGGTACATGCTCGAGATGCCCCACAGCGTGTCGCCCGACTTCACCGTGTAGCGGTCGGGTGCCGACGGCGCGAGCGCGGACAGCGGTACCCCCGCCGAAGCGACCTGTTCGGCGATCCGATGCTGTTCGCGCGTCACCGGGTAGCGCCCGTTGGCCGTCGTCTCCTGCGCCGCGACGAGGGAGGCCGCGCCGGTGGCGACGGCGGCAGCCGCGACGGCCAGCGCGACCGCGGTGCGCCGTGCACCATGACCGCGGGTTGCCACTGCGACGGTGCCGCCCGAGCGAATCGACATTCCGGTTCCCCTTGTGGGCGTGGCTCACCGTCGATGGTAACCCAGCCCCAGCTGAAGTTTCTCGTCAAATTGTGCCCGTAATGCCTTGATATCGCAACGGATATCGGACCGGGCGGTTCATTCTGGCGGCGCCGGGCGGGGCAGGATCCCGCGACGCGGACGCCATGCCGATCACAGCGTACTATTTCCGCCGCCGATCGATCGATGGAAACGACTGGATTGTCGGGCCCACGATTTCTTTTATCCTACGCACGGGAAGCGCCGATTTCCGCCGCCGACCCGATCGCCGGTCGGCTGCCGCCGACCGGTCGATGCTTCCAGGAAGATCCCGCCCTGCGGTTTTCGCCCGCGTCCTTTCCGTCCCTGCCGTTGCCACAGTGTCCCTGCTCAATATCCTCGAATACCCCGATCCGCGCCTGAACCGTGTCGCCGCGCCGGTGACGGTCTTCGACGCCGCGCTGCGCCAGCTCGTGGCCGACATGGCCGAGACGATGTACGCGGCCCCCGGCGTCGGGTTGGCCGCGACGCAGGTCGACGTCCACAAGCAGGTGATCGTCATCGACGTCTCGGAGTCGCGCGACCAGTTGCGCGTCTTCATCAATCCTAAGCTTGTCGCCGCCTCGGAGGAGACGGCGCTGTGCGAGGAGGGTTGCCTGTCGGTCCCCGGGATCTACGACGAGGTGCAGCGACCGGCGCGCGTCACCGTGCGCGCGCAGGACGCCGACGGTGCGACCTTCGAACTGGCCTGCGAGGGGATGCTGGCGGTGTGCGTCCAGCACGAGATGGACCACCTGCGCGGCAAGGTCTTCGTCGAATACCTCTCCGCGCTCAAGCAGAACCGCATCCGCACGAAGCTGCGCAAGCGCAAGACGCGCGAGTCCGCGGCCTGATGCGGCGCCGCGCCTCATGACGGCGCACGGCGACGCGGCGCTGCCGCGGATCGCTTTCGCCGGTACGCCGCCGTTCGCGGCGGTCGCGCTCGCGGCGCTGCTGGATGCCGGCTTCCCGCTGCCGCTCGTGCTGACGCAACCGGATCGGCCCGCGGGCCGTGGCCTGCGCGCCGTGCGCAGCGCGGTGCGCGAATTGGCCGAAGCGCGCGGACTCGAGGTGATGACGCCGCCGAGCCTGCGGGTCGAGCGCGCCGGCGCCGACGCCGAGGTCGCGCTGCGGCGCCTGCGCGCGGCCGACGTCGACGTGCTCGTCGTCGCCGCCTACGGTCTGATCCTGCCGCAGGCCGTGCTCGACATCCCGCGCGGCCTGCGCAGCGCTGGCGGGCCGATCCGAGCGTTGAACATCCATGCGTCGCTGTTGCCGCGCTGGCGTGGCGCCGCGCCCGTCGCGCGCGCGATCGAGGCCGGGGATGCGCTCACCGGGATCACGATCATGCAGATGGACGCCGGGCTGGATACCGGGCCGATGCTGTGCGCCGAGTCGGTCCCGATCGAGCCGGCCGACAGCGCCGGCCGGTTGACCGCGCGGCTTGCCGCGCTCGGCGCGCGCCTCGTCGTGGACGTGCTGCAGGGCGCAGGCGCCGGAAACCTGCGGCCGGTGCCGCAGCCGCCGGAGGGCGCGACCTACGCCAGGAAGCTCGACAAGGGCGAGGCCTGGCTCGACTGGACGCTGGACGCCGCGCAACTCGCGCGCCGCGTCCGGGCGTTCGATCCGTTTCCCGGGGCCGCGGCGCGACTCGGCGCCGAAACGATCAAGGTCTGGTCCGCTCGGTCGCAGGACGGCGGCGCCGCGCCCGCGGCGCCCGGAACGATCGTCGCGGCGGGCGCCGCCGGCGTCTCGATCGCCTGCGGCCACGACAGCGTCCTGCACGCCACGGAACTGCAGCGCCCCGGCGGCCGCCGTCTCGCGGCCGCCGCGTTCTGTGCCGGCGCCGGCGACCTGGTCGGGCGCCGATTCGATGCGGCCGACGAGGCCGCGCGCCAGGCACGGGCGGCGCGGCCGGCGCGCGAACCGCGCGGCGCCGGCTGATGCCGGGCAAGGTGTCCGGCGAGGTGCCCGGCACCGCCGCGCCGCCGCTCGCGCGCGTCATCGCGCTGGCCGCGGTCGCCTGGCAGGCGCTGCGCGCCGGCCAGTCCCTCGAGCGTGCCGCAGCGGCGGCACTGCGGACTGCGGCGCCCGACCCGCAGCGCTCGGCGCCACCCGTCTCCGAGGCGCGCCTGGCGGCCGCCGTGCGCGACACGCTCTACGCCTGCGCGCGCCGGCGCGCGCTGATCGACGCGCTGGTCGCGGCGCTGGCGTCGCGGCCCCCGGAGCCGTCGCTCGAGGCGCTGGTCGGCGTGGCGCTGGCGCTGCTCGTCGGGCGCGCGTACGCGGACCATGTCGTGGTCGACCAGGCGGTCGGCGCGGCCCGCGCCCATCCCGCGTGGCGTCCGGCCGCCGGTTTCGTCAATGCGGTGCTGCGAGCCTTTCTGCGGCGACGGCCGCAGCTGCTGGACGACGCCGAGCGCTCGCCATCGGTCCGCTACAACCTGCCCGCTTGGTGGCTCGAACGCCTGCAGGCGGCCTACCCGCTGCAGTGGCAGGACGTCGCGGTCGAGCAGGCGACACCGCCGCCGCTGACGCTGCGTGTCAACGTCCGGCGCACGACCGTGGAGCGGATGCTGCAGCGATTCGCCGAGGCGGGCATGTCCGCGTCCCCGTTGGGTCCGGCCGCGCCGGCCGCGATCTGGATCCACCAGCCGCGGCCGGTCGATGCGATTCCCGGCTTCGCCGAAGGGTTGGTGTCGGTCCAGGACGCCGCGGCGCAGTGGGCGGCTCCCTGCCTGGGCGCCGCCGACGGCATGCGCGTGCTGGACGCGTGCGCGGCGCCCGGCGGGAAGAGCGCACATCTCCTCGAATTGGCGAAGATACGTCTCGATGCGGTCGAGATCGATGCGGTTCGTGCCTCGCGCATCGGGGCGGACCTGCAGCGGCTCGGCCTGCCGGCGCCCGGCCGCGACTCGTCGGTCCGGGTCCATGTCGCCGACGCGTCCCAGCCGGCGACGTTCTGGGATGGCCAACCGTACGATCGGATCCTGCTGGACGCCCCCTGTACCGGGTCCGGCGTCGTTCGGCGGCATCCCGACATCCCCTGGTTGCGCCGCCCGTCGGATGTTGCGGAATTGGCAACGCGGCAGGCGGCTTTACTGGACGCTTTATGGCCGCTGCTGGCCCCCACTGGTAGATTGCTTTACGTCGTCTGCTCGGTCTTTCCCGAGGAGGCGCGCAGCCAGTCAGCGGCTTTTGCCCAGCGCCACCCCGACGCGCGGGCCAGCGGGTTCGTGGCTTTCGGCCCGGCGGGCGGCCGGGACCGGGCAACTGTCCAGTGGCTGCCGCGGGCGCAACTTCGATGGCTGGGGGCGGGGGACGGGCCGGACGTTCGCGACGGCTTTTTTTTCGCGCTGTTCGAGAAAGTCGGGTAACGGGGCAAGGGCGTGCACCGGCGGCGACCGATAGGCCGCGGCGGGCGCGCGGGTATATCGGGCCGTGACGGGAACCGAATTCGACGGGCAGGCGCAGACCGCGGGATGGACGCCGGCGGCCGCATGCCGGCGGGCCGCCGCCGGCCTGCTGGCGCTGTTCGCGGCCTCGTGGCTGATCGCGGGCGCGCCGGCGCGGGCCGAGGAGCGGATCGCCGTGGCCGGCGCCGCGCTGGAGGCGGAACGGGGCGCGGACCCCGGCGTGTTCCTCAACGCGCAGTTCGAGTTCACGTTGCCGCCGGCCCTGGCCGATGCCGTGACGCGCGGCGTCGCGGTGTATTTCGTCGTCGACTTCGAGCTGTCGCGCCACCGCTGGTACTGGGTCGACCAGCGCCTCGCGGAGGAATCGCTCGGCTACCGGCTGTCGTACAGTCCGCTCACGCGCCAGTACCGCCTCGCGCGCGGCGCGCTGGCGCAGCCCTTTGATACGCTTGACGAGGCGTTGGCGACGATCCGCCGCGTCGGCCACTGGAAGGTCCTCGACGCCGACGTGCTGCGCCCGGACCAGCGCTACGACGCGCGCGTGCGTCTGCGCCTCGATACGTCGCTGCTGCCCAAGCCGTTCCAGGTCAACGCGTTGACCAACCGAGACTGGAGCCTCACGTCGGAATGGTTCGCCGTCCCCGTTACCGACGACCTCGCCAGGTGAGCGGAGCGGGGCCGTGACCCGCCTCGTCCGTTTCAGCCTCATCTTCGCGCTGGCGCTCGCCGGCGTGGCGCTCTTCGTGCTCGCCGCCGCCAGCGGCAACACGCGCGGCTTCGAGCGCAACTATCCGTTCCTGCTGGCGCTGAACGCGGTGATCGCCACCGTGCTGTTCTTCGTGCTGCTCGCGCTCGTGCTGCGCCTCGCGCGCCGCTATCGCGCCGGCCGGTTCGGCTCGCGGCTGATGGCCCGTTTCGCGGTCGCGCTGGCGCTCACCGGCGTGCTGCCCGGCGTCCTGATCTACATCGTGTCCGCGCAGTTCCTGTCGCGCTCGATCGAGTCGTGGTTCGACATCCGGGTCGATCGCGCGCTCGAGTCCGGCCTCGCGCTCGGCCGCGCCGTGCTCGAGGCGCAGCGCGACGACGTCACCGCGAAGGCCCGCGACATGGCCAACGAGCTCGCCGACAACAGCGGCCCGGCGCTGCTGCGCACGCTCGACCGTGCGCGCGCGCGCACCGGCATCGACCAGGCGCTGATCGTGACGGCGAGCGGCGGGCTCGTCGGCGCGAGCGGCACCCCGGCGGGGGAACTCGTCCCGGAGCGGCCGTCGGCCTCCGAGCTGCGCGCCGCGCGCATCCAGCGCACCTTCTCCGTGATCGAGGGCGATGCGACGTCGACGGACCCGCGCACCGGGCTGCGCGTCCGCATCGTGATCGGGATCCCGTCGGGCGCGACGCAGGCGGCCGCCGCGCCGCGCGACGGCAGCGATGTCGCCAGCTACGCGCTCGCGGAACCGGCGCGACCCGGCCTCGGGCCGCAGGTCCGGCTCGGCGAACCGCTGTTCCTGCAGCTGATCCAGCCGGTGCAGCCTTCGGTCGCGATCAACGCCCAGGCGCTGCAGACCGGCTACAGCGACTACCAGCAGCTGTCGCTGTCGCGCAGCGGGCTGCAGAAGATCTACGGCCTGACGCTGGCGCTGACGCTGCTGCTGGCGGTATTCGCGTCGATCGCCGCCGGCGTCGTTCTGGCGACCTCGATGACCGCGCCGCTGGTGCATCTCGCGGCCGGGACGCGCGCCGTCGCCGAAGGCGACTTCCGGCCCGTCAAGGAATTTCCCGGCAGCGACGAGCTCAACGTGCTCACGCGGTCGTTCAACGCGATGACCCGCCAGCTCGGCGAGGCGCGCGACGTCGTCGAGCGGCGCTCCCGCGAGCTGGAGAACGCGCGAGCGTACCTCGAGCGCGTGCTGTCGAACCTGTCGGCGGGCGTCGTCGTGCTCGACGGCGAGATGCGGCTCGTCAGCGCGAACCACGGTGCCGAGCGGATCCTCGGCGTCGCGTTCGCCGGTCGCGCCGGGGAGCCCTTCGCGGCGTGCGTGCCGAAGCTCGCGGCGCAGGTCGAACGCGCGTTCGCCGACCAGGCGCTCGCGGCGACGCCGAAGGATTCCTGGCAGCAGCAGGTGCAGGTGATGCGGGCCGGCCATGCGCCCGACGCCGAGCCGCTGGCGCTCCTCGCGCGCGGCTCGCGGCTGCCGCTCGACGAGGGGCTCGGCTATGTCGTCGTCTTCGACGACATCACGCAGGTCATCTCGGCGCAGCGCGCGGTGGCCTGGGGCGAGGTCGCGCGCCGGCTGGCGCACGAGATCAAGAATCCGCTGACGCCGATCCAACTCGCCGCCGAGCGCCTTCAGGTCAAGCTCGCGGGCAAGCTGGACGCGGAAGGCGCGAACACGCTGACGCGCTCGGCCTCGACCATCGTGAACCAGGTTGCGGCGATGAAGCGGATGGTCGACGAATTCCGCGACTATGCGCGCCTGCCGGCGGCGCGGCCGGTGCCGATCGACCTCAACGCGCTGATCGACGAGATCGGCGCGCTCTATGGCGCCGAGAGCGCGGCGGCCGTCGCGGCGCCCGACGGCATCCGGATCGACATGCACCTCGCCGACGGGCTGCCGCCGATCGAAGGCGATCCGGCGCAGCTGCGGCAGGTCATCCACAACCTCATCGTCAACGCGCAGGAGTCGATCCTCGGGCGCCAGCGCGCGGCGGAGTCGCGCGGCGAGCGTTCCGCGCCGGGGCTCGTCGCGCTGCGCACCGAGACGGTCGCGATCGAAGCGCCCGGACGCGGCGAGCGCGAGCCGCCGGCGCGGGCGGTCAGGCTCTCGGTCGAGGATAATGGCTCGGGATTCCCGGCGAATATACTTCGCCGGGCGTTCGAACCCTACGTGACCTCCAAGCCGAGCGGCACCGGCCTGGGGCTCGCGATGGTACGCAAGATCGTCGAAGAGCACGGAGCACGGATCGAATTGATCAATCGGACGAACGGCGAATCGATCGACGGCGCCACGGTCACCGTGGTGTTCCGTCGCCTCGCCGCGCTGGCCGCGGCCGACGACGAGGCCCCGCGCCCGTCGTCGATGGCGGCGGCTTCCTGATTTTCGAAGCGCGCGTTCCTGGTTTATCGATAGCCGATGGCCAACATCCTGGTGGTTGACGACGAGATCGGAATCCGCGAGCTGCTGTCCGAGATCCTCGCGGACGAAGGCCACGTGGTGCAGACCGCCGAAAGCGCCGCGGCCGCGCGCGCCGCGCGCGAGGCCGAACAGCCCGACCTCGTGCTTCTCGACATCTGGATGCCGGACACCGACGGCGTGACGCTGCTGAAGGAGTGGGCCGCCGGCGGCATGCTCTCGATGCCGGTCATCATGATGTCGGGCCACGCGACGATCGACACCGCCGTCGAGGCGACGCGCTTCGGCGCGCTGGATTTCCTGGAGAAGCCGATCGCGCTCGCGCGGCTGTTGAGCGCGGTTCGCAGCGGGCTCGACCGCGGCCGCCTGATGCGCAACCTGCAGTCGCTCGGCGCGGCGGCGGTGCCGCCGCCGGGGGAGCCGGCTCCGCCGCCGATCCCGGCCGCCGCCAGCGCGCCGGTCGACGCCAGCCGCGTGCGCGTCGGCGCGGCGGACGCCCCGGCCGTCAGCCTCGACCAGCCGCTGCGCGAGGCGCGCGAACAGTTCGAGCGCGTCTATTTCGAATACCACCTCGCGCGCGAGAACTTCAGCATGACGCGCGTCGCCGATCGCGCCGGCCTCGAACGCACGCACCTGTATCGCAAGCTGAAGCAGCTCGGCGTCGAGCTGGCGCGCGGCGGGCGCCGCGGCGACCGCGCCGACGGCGGCGGGATCGGGCCCGCCGAGGAACTCGGCGGCTAGCGCACGGAGCCGCTGGCGGCGAACCTCGGCGGCGGTTCGCGGTCGGATCGCGGCGGTTCGACCCCGTTCGGCCTCTTGGGCGCGGTACCCATTGCCGCTAGTCGCCGATTCCCGGCTTCCGGCGACTCCCGGAGACGGTCGGAGCGCGCCAGTCGGGAAACCCCTCGCGCCTGTGGGGAATGCGACCCCTAGGGATGAAACGGCCGGGTTTTCACCGGTAACTTTACGTCCCGTGCCGCGACGGGCGGTGTATGTTTGACGCTGGGTTCCTGACTGTCGCGGCATCGTGCCGTGTCGACGTTGCCGCAATGCCCGTCCTATGAATCAACGCCCTGACGATTCGAGCCGCGCCCTGGATCCGCACCGGCGCCTGCTCGACGAACTCTGCGCGGAGACGCCCAGCGGCGCCGAGAAACGGCGCGCGGCGTGGTCCGGGTTGAGCGAACAGACGCAGATGGAACTCCTGCTCCTGCTGGGCGCCGGCAAGCGCGTGATCCCGGGGGACCTGCTCGCGCTGGCGTCGACGAGCCAGAACGGCCTCGTCCGCTACCTCGCGGCGCGGGCGCACCGGATCATCGACTCCGAAGACCAGACGCAGCGCGACATCTTCGCGCGCCTGGACGCCGATCGGCTGCCGCTCGTCGCATTTGCGCGCCACGAGAATTCCTGGACCTGGGGCCATGGCGATCCGGTCGCTGCTCCGCAGCAGCAGCGGTTGGCGATGCTGCGGGGCACGAAGCCGCCGAGCCCCGAGCAGTTCGCGCTCTTCGTGCTGCAGGCGCTGGGCGCCGGCGTGCCCGAAGGTGAACTGCTCGGCTGCGTCATCGAATATGTCCGCAATCCGTCGGCCGGCGAGGCCACCGAGCTCCCGGAGAACGCCTCCGGGCTGTTCCGCAGCCAGTTCGTCGCGATGCGGCCGCTTTGGCACCTGCTGCGCAAGCTGCCGCCGCGCATCGCCCGCGAGCTGTGCCGCGCGCTGCCGGCGCCGGGCGATGCCGCCGAGGAGGAAATCCTCGAGCCGCTGCTGCAGGAACTCGACGACCGCGTGCTGTCGAACCTGTTGATCCGCGATGACGTGAAGATGCGCGCGTTGCGGCGGCGAATCGTGATGTCGGAGCAGCAGCGCGAAGAGACGCTGGTCGCGATCGCCGCGTCGAACCTGGAACTGGACGACGACGAGTTCGGCGAATTGCTGCGCACCCGGATCGCGCGTGCCGTCTGGCTCACCCGTTCGCGCACGCTAGCGCCCATCCATCTCGCCGCGCTGGCGGCCTATTTCACCGCGTTCTCCGCGAGCCAGTCGCGGCCCGCGCTCGCCTGGGCTGTGGGCTCGCTCAAGGAGCGCCTCGCGCGGATGTCGCCCGATGCGCGGCGCCGGGTCCGCGCCGAACTTCGCCTGCTCGAATTGGCGCGCCAGGCCGTGCCGTGGAACGATGCGCCGGGTTCGACCGACGGCTTCCCGGCGGCCCTCGCGCACCTGGCGCAGCACGTCGTGGCCGGCGACACCTGGGCGACGTATCGTGCCTTCGCCGCCAAAGTGCCGCCGCACGTCGCGACGGCGCTGATCCTCGGCGAAGCGGTCGCGCCGGCCGCGATCGCGCCCGCCGCGCAGCCGCCGCACGCCGCGATCGAGAATGTCGCCGGCATGCCGGCCGCGCCGAGTGCCTCCTCGCTCGCCGCATCCTCCGCGGTCGTCGTCGCGACGGCCGCGCCGAAGGAGCCGAAGCGTCGTCGCGGCGGACGCGGCAACGGCGGTGGCCCCGGACCGCGGAATTCGGATACCAAGTTGCGGGCGCCGGTCGTCGGCAGCGCGGCGCCGGCGGCACCGCCGACCGGCGATCGCGATCCGGCCGCCTAGTCGCGCGCCGTACTCGGCCCGCGGCGTCCCGGGTCGCGCCGCTGCGGGTGTCGCGGCCGCCTGCATCCCAAGGATGCGCGTGCGTTTCCCCCCAGGTCGCGTGTAGTCTGCCGTATCGAGGGAGTTGCCGTGGATTCGGAAGTCGTCGGCGGACCGGAAGGATCCCGATGTCCGCGCCGATCGCGTTGACGATCGCGCGGGCGCGCGGCCGCGCCGCTCAGCAGGCGGTCGCCGCGCGATGGCTGGATCGGCAGGGTGCCCTGCGGTGCGCGGTGGTGGCGGAAGGCGCGTTCTCGCCGCTGGAACTGCCCGCCGCCGTCGCCAGCGTCGCGCTCGGCATCGGCTGCGCATGCTGCGTCGGCTTCCTGCCGCTCGATGTCGCGTTGACGCGGGTCCTTCGCGCGCAGCGGCCGCAGGCGATATTGCTGCTCGTCGGCGACGACGGGCACGCCGAGCGGCTCGCGCAGCGCCTTCGGCGGCGCGGCCTCGACGTTTCGATCGATGCTCGCGTCGTCGCGCCGTCGGCGGCGAGCGCGGCATGACGTGGAGAAGGTCGACATGAGCCCCGACGCCGATCCTGCGATCAGCGTGACGCCGACCGGCAAGTCGATGGTGCGCCTGCCGTCGGGCGTCGACATCGCCTATCGCATCGACCGCGCCGGTCCCGTCGGCGCGGCGGCCCGTCCGTGGCTCGTCTTCGCGCACGCGCTCGGTGGCGATCTCGCGCAGTGGGAGCCGCAGGTCGCGAAGTTCTCGCAGGCCTTCAACGTGCTGCGCTACGACCTGCGGGGACATGGTGCCTCGTCGGCGCCGAAGGGCGGCTACGCGCTCGACGCGCTCGCCGACGACCTGCGCGGCCTGCTCGACGCGCTGCGCGTGCCGCACGGTCATTTCGTCGGCTCGTCGCTCGGCGGCGTCGTCGGACAACTCGCCGCGCTGCGGTTCCCGCTGCGCATCTCGTCGTTGACGCTGGTCGGCACGACGAGCCGCGCGACGCCCGATATCAAGCGCCAGCTTCAGGACCTGATCGGCCTCGTGAACGTGCCGCAGGGGCTCGCGAACGCGGTGCAGCCGATCCTCGCCCAGTCGTTCACCAGCGTTTTCCGCACGCGTCACGTCGACAAGGTCGCCGACATCGGGCGCCGGATCCGCTCGACGCCGATCGACGGCTTCGTCGGTTGCGCGCGCGCGCTGGCCGAAGCCAACCTGACGGCCCGCTTGGCGTCGATCGGCTGCCCGGTCCTCGTCATCGCATCCGCCGGCGACCGCTGCATGCCCGCGCTTCTCGGCGAGGAGATCGCGCGTTCGGTCCACGGCGCGCGCCTGAAGGTCGTCCCGAACGCCGCCAACCTGATGAACATCGAACAGCCGGACGCGTTCAACGGCCTGCTGGCCGATTTCCTCGTCGACCTGTCGCGACTGACGTAGCGCGGCGCTTGCCCGACAGCAAGCGCACACTCTCCAATATAGCCCGACGAGAAAACCCCCCGCGGAGCACCTTGAGATGCCCCCGGCCGGACCGATATAGCTACTACGGAGCATCCTTTCGCACGGGGGCACCGGGTTCCGCTGGGCATGGTCGTGCGCATCCCCACCCGAGGTCGAGATGAACATGATCTACGACAGCCCGCACTACTGCGTCGTCGAATTCAGCGCGTTCGGCGCCGAGGATCGCCACCCGGCGGGCGGCTACGAGATCGTCGACAAGGACCAGCGTCGCGAGATCTTCCTCGGCGGCGCGCAGGCCGAGACGTTCCGGCGCAGCGTCGAGGCGCTGATTTCCGACGCGCCGAGCGTCGAGGAGATCGACGACTTCCTCGCGAACTTCGCCGACCTGATGACGCAGCCGGTGACGCTGCACTGACGCCGCGCGCCGCCCTGCGCGGCGACGCGGGCGACCTCCGCACGGGGCCTTCCTCGCGGCGCCACTAGAATGGCAGCCCCGCCGCGGCGCATCGACGCCGCGGCGGGGCTGTCGTCGTATCGATGTCGTCCAGGTCCATCACCATGCCGCCGTACTCCGATCCCCATGCCGCGTCGCCCGCGGGCGCCGCGTCGGCCAACGCCGAGGAGCGGCTGCGGACGCTCCTCGAACAGCGGATCCTCTTCCTCGACGGCGCCATGGGAACGATGATCCAGCGCTACCGACTGCGCGAGGAGGACTTTCGCGGGCTCGACCGGATGCAGCGCTTCGCCGCGCATCCGATCGACCTCGCCGGCGACAACGAACTGCTGCAGATCACGCGGCCGGAGGTGATCCGCGAGATCCACGAGGCCTATCTGGAGGCGGGCGCCGACCTGGTCGAGACCAACACCTTCGGCGCGACCCGCGTTGCGCAGGACGACTACGGCCTCGGTGACCTCGCCTACGAGATGAACGTCGAGGCGGCGCAACTGGCGCGCGAGGCGTGCGACCGCTACGCGACGCCGCAGAAGCCGCGCTTCGTCGCCGGCGCGATCGGACCGACGCCGCGGACCGCGTCGATCTCGCCCGATGTCAACGATCCGGGGGCGCGCAACATCACGTTCGACGAGCTCGTGGCCGCGTACGGCGAGCAGGTGCGCGGGCTGATGGACGGCGGCGTCGACCTGCTGCTGATCGAAACGATCTTCGATACGTTGAATGCCAAGGCGGCGATCTTCGCTGCCGAGGAGCAGTTCGAGCAGCGCGGAAGGCGGCTGCCGCTCATCATCTCCGGGACCGTGACCGACGCCTCGGGGCGCATCCTGTCGGGCCAGACGGTCGAGGCGTTCTGGAATTCGGTGCGCCATGCGCGACCGCTTGCCGTCGGACTCAACTGCGCGCTCGGCGCGGCGCTGATGCGACCGTACATCGAGGAACTGGCGCGCTGCGCCGACACGTTCATCTGCGTCTATCCGAACGCCGGCCTGCCGAACCCGATGTCCGACACCGGCTTCGACGAGACGCCGGACGTCACGTCGCGCCTGCTCGCGGAATTCGCCGCGAGCCGCATCGTCAACATTGCCGGCGGCTGCTGCGGGACGACGCCGGACCATATCCGCGCGATCGTCGCCGCGGTCGCGCCGATGGCGCCGCGCGCGGTGCCGGCGATCGCGCCGCGGCTGCGCCTGTCCGGCCTCGAGGCGCTCGACGTCGGCGACGACAGCCTCTTCGTCAACGTCGGCGAGCGCACCAACGTCACCGGGTCGAAGGCCTTTGCGCGACTGGTCCTGAACCAGAAGTACGACGAGGCGGTCGCGGTCGCGCGGCAGCAGGTCGAGAACGGCGCGCAGGTCATCGACATCAACATGGACGAGGCGATGCTCGATTCGGTCGCCGCGATGACCCGGTTCCTCAACCTGATCGGGTCGGAGCCGGACATCGCGCGCGTCCCGGTCATGCTGGACAGCTCGACCTGGAGCGTGATCGAGGCCGGCCTGAAATGCGTCCAGGGCAAGTGCATCGTCAATTCGATCTCGCTGAAGGGCGGCGAGGCGGAGTTCCTCGCGCAGGCGCGTCTTGCGCGGCGCTACGGCGCCGCCGTCGTCGTGATGGCGTTCGACGAGCAGGGCCAGGCCGACACGTTCGAGCGCAAGATCGGCATCTGCAAGCGCAGCTACGACATCCTCGTCGGGCAGGCCGGCCTGCCGCCGGAGGACATCATCTTCGATCCCAACATCTTCGCGATCGCCACCGGGATCGAGGAGCACGACAACTACGCGGTCGACTTCATTCGCGCCGCCGCGTGGATCCGCCGTCACCTGCCGCACGCGAAGGTGAGCGGCGGCGTGAGCAACGTGTCGTTCAGCTTCCGCGGCAACGACCACGTCCGCGAGGCGATCCATACGGTGTTCCTCTACCACGCGATCAAGGCCGGGATGACGATGGGCATCGTCAACGCCGGGCAGCTTGGCGTCTACGAGGACATCGAACCGGAACTGCGCGAGCGCGTCGAGGACGTCGTGCTGAATCGCCGGCCGGACGCCGGCGAGCGCCTCGTGCAGTTCGCCGAGGGCCTGAAGACCGAGGGCCGGCGCCGCGACGAGGACCTCGCATGGCGCGCGCAGCCGGTGGGCCGGCGCCTGTCGCACGCGCTGGTGCACGGGATCACGCAGTACGTCGTCGAGGACACCGAGGCCGCGCGCCTCGAGGTCGCGGCGCGCGGCGGCCGACCGATCGAGGTCATCGAGGGGCCGTTGATGGACGGCATGAACGTCGTCGGCGACCTCTTCGGTGCCGGCAAGATGTTCCTGCCGCAGGTCGTGAAGTCCGCCCGCGTGATGAAGCAGGCGGTGGCCCACCTGGTGCCGTTCATCGAGGCGGAGAAGGCCGCGGCCGGCGTCGCCGCGCGCTCCAAGGGCAAGATCGTCATCGCGACCGTCAAGGGCGACGTGCATGACATCGGCAAGAACATCGTCGCGGTCGTGCTCCAGTGCAACAACTTCGAGGTCGTCAACCTCGGCGTGATGGTGCCCGCCGAACGCATCCTCGCGACGGCGCGCGAGGAGGGCGCCGACATCGTCGGGCTGTCGGGCCTGATCACGCCGTCGCTGGAGGAGATGACGCGCGTCGCGGCCGAGATGCAGCGCCAGGGCTTCACGCTGCCGCTGCTGATCGGCGGGGCGACGACCTCGCGCGTGCATACCGCGGTCAAGATCGCGCCGAACTACACGAGCGGCCCGGTGATCTATGTCTCGGACGCCAGCCGCTCGGTCGGCGTGTGCCAGAACCTCGTCTCGGAGGACGGCGCGGAGCGCTACGTCGCCGAGGTCCGCGCCGACGCCGAGCGCGTGCGCCGGCAGCATGCGGAAAAGCGCGGTCCGGAACTCGTCACGCTGGCGCAGGCGCGCGAGAACCGTACGCGGATCGACTGGGACCGTTTCGAGGCGACGCCGCCGAAGTTCATCGGCCGCCGCGTCTTCCGCAACTACGACCTGGCGCAGGTCGCGCGCTACGTCGACTGGGGGCCGTTCTTCCAGACCTGGGACCTCGCCGGGCCCTATCCGGCGATCCTCGCCGATCCCGTCGTCGGCGAGCCGGCGCGCCAGGTCCTCGACGAGGGGCGCCGGATGCTGGAGCGCATCGTCGCGGAGCGCTGGCTCGCGGCGAATGCCGCCGTCGCGTTCCATCCGGCCGCCGCCGTCGGCGACGACATCGAGATCTATCGCGACGCGTCGCGTCGCGACGTGCTGTTCACGTGGTACGGGCTGCGGCAGCAGACGCGCAAGCCGGTCATCGACGGCGTGCCGAACCCGAATCGCGCGCTGGCGGACTTCATCGCGCCGAAGGAAAGCGGCCGCGTCGACTACATCGGCCTGTTCGCGGTGACGGCCGGAATCGGCCTCGAGGCGCGCGAGCGGATCCTCGCCAGCCGGCACGACGACTACGGGTCGATCATGCTGAAGGCGATCGCCGACCGCCTCGCGGAGGCCTTCGCCGAACTGCTGCACGAGCGCGTCCGGCGCGACTTGTGGGGCTACGCGCCGCACGAGGAACTGACGCCCGAGGACCTGGTCCGCGAGGCCTACCAGGGCATCCGGCCGGCGCCGGGCTACCCGGCCTGCCCCGATCACACGGTGAAGGCCTCGCTCTTCGAGGCGCTCAACGGCGCCGAGATCGGGATGACGCTGACCGAGGGTTACGCGATGCTTCCTGCGGCGAGCGTGAGCGGCTTCTACATCGCCCACCCGCAGGCCCGCTATTTCAACGTCGGGCGGATCGGCCGCGACCAGCTGCAGGACGCCGCGACGCGTCGCGGGATGCCGGTGGCGGAGCTGGAGCGCTGGCTGGCGCCCAGCCTGGGGTAGCCGGGCCTGCGGTGGGCAGCGCGGAGGGGCCCGCCCGCCGTCCGACCTACCCGCCGGCCCCCGCCGGCCTGCGCCGTGCCTTCAGCACCTGCCAGGACCCTTCCGCGCTGTACGCCGCGAGCGCGATCCAGATCAGCGCGAAGCCGATCGCGCGTCCGCGGTCGAACGCCTCGTGGAAGACGAGGATGCCCAGCAGCCACTGCAGCGTCGGCGACACGTACTGCAGCACGCCGAGCAGCGTCAGCGTGATACGGCGCGCGCCGGCGGCGAAAAGCAGCAGCGGGACGGCGGTGACCGGGCCGGCCGCGCACAGCAGTCCGCGCAGCGTCCACGGCGCATCGACGAAGCTGTTGCGACCGTCGAAGGCGAGCCAGCCCAGGTAGGCCACCGCGAACGGGAACATCAGCGCGGTCTCCAGCGCGAGGCCCTCGAGCGCGCCCAGGTGCGCGATCTTCCGCATCAGGCCGTAGAGCGCGAAGCTCACGGCGAGACCGAGGCCGATCCATGGCGGCGAACCGGCTTCGATGCCGAAGACGACGACGCCGGCCGCGGCGAGCGCGACCGCGGCCCATTGCGGCGGGCGCAGGCGCTCGCCGAGCGCGGCGGCGCCCAGCAGCACGCTGACGAGCGGATTGATGAAGTAGCCGAGGCTGGCGTCGATCACGTGGCCGGAATTCGCGGCCCAGATGTAGATCGTCCAGTTCGCGGTGATCAGCAGCGCGCTGCCGGCGAAGACGAGCCAGGTCCGGGTGCCGTTGCGCAGCTCGCGAAGCCATGCCCAGCGGCGCTGGATCGCGAGAAGCGCGGCGACGAACGCGAGCGACCAGACCATCCGGTGGGCGACGATCTCGGTCGCCGGGACGGGGCGAAGCGCCTTGAAGTAGAGCGGAAAGACCCCCCAGAGGACGTACGCGCCGGCGGCGTAGAGCGCGCCGCGCCGCATCAGGGGCGGTTCGCGCCGCGGATCAATTGGATCCCACGACCGCGAGCAGCAGGACGACGCCGCAGAGGGCGCCGAGCGCGAGCGTGACGCGCAGCGCGATGGTCCCGACATCCCGCCATACCGCGTTCGTCGTCGACGGCGCGTCCGCGGCCGGGTGTCCGTCGCGCCCGGTGCCGCCGGCGTCCGCCTGTACCTGCAATGGGTTCATCGCTCCCCTCGGATGTTGCGCGCCCGCCGCGTCGCGCCGCCTGTCGGCTGACCTGGCTGCCGGGTCGCTCGGCGCCAGGGACGCGACGGTGCCGCAGCCGGATGGCCGTTTTTTGAAATTCGTGTGAAGTCTTGCGCCGCGGCGGCTCGCGGCGCGCATTATCACCCGGCGCGACGACCGCCCGTCGCCCGGTGGCCGCCGGCACGCGCCGGCTTACGCAACTGCGCGAGGCAGGATCAAGGTCGCGGTCGTTCCGCCGCCGTCGCGATCCGAGAGCCTGGCCTTGCCGCCGTGCAGCGCGGCGATCTCGCGGACGAATGCGAGGCCGAGGCCGGTGCCGCGCCGCCCGCTGTCGGGCCGCGCGAGCGAGAAGAAGCGCTCGAAGACGCGCTCCCGCGCATAGGGCGGCAGCCCTGGCCCGCGGTCGCGCACGACGAGTTCGACCTGGTCGGCACCGAGGTGCGCGTCGATCTCGACGGCCTGGCCGGCCGCGGAGAACTCCAGCGCGTTGCGCACGAGGTTCGAGACGGCCCGATGCAGCAGGAACGGATCGCCGGCGGCCCGCGCCTGCGGGTCGACGGCGATGCGGACCTCGACGCGGCGCTGCGCCGCGAGCGCGGCCAGTTCGTCGCGGACGGCATCCGCGAGCGGCGCCAGGGCGACCGGCTCGACCCGGTCCAGCGCCGCGCGTCGTTCCAGCGCCGAGAGCTCGAGCATCCGGTCGATCAGGTCCTGCGCTCGACCCGCCTGCTCGACCACGTTGCGGGTGAAGCGCGCCCGGGCCTCGGGCGCCATCGGTTCGCCCAGCAGCTCGGCCGCGCCGCGGATCGCCGCCAGTGGGCTCTTCAACTCGTGGGTCAGCGTCTGCACGTATTCCTCGACGTAGCTGCGACCGGAAAGCGCGTCGCGGATGTCGGCGAAGGCGTTGCGCAGCGCGTGACGCACGCGGCGGCCGACCTGGTGGGGCCGCCGCGTCCCGGATGCCGCCACCGCGCGCCACAGCTCCTGGGCCAGGCCGAACGGGCGGATCAGCCACAGGGTCACGGCGACCAGCAGCAGCGCGAACGCCGCGGCGGAGATCGCGCCGAACAGGAACAGGCGCTGGCGCGCGTTGACGATGAAGGGATCGAAAGCCGCAAACGGCTTGCCGACGCTGACGACGCCGATGATCTGCTCCGTGCCGTCGGCGGCGCGCTCGCGGATCGGTGCCGCGACGTACATGACGCCGGAGTCCGGGTCGGCGCGGTTCGCGAGCGTCGTGCGCGCCCCGTAGCTGTCCTGCAGCGTCAGTGCGACGTCGCGCCACGCCGAGTAGTCGGCGCCGACGTCGGTGCCTGCCGAGTCGAACAGCACGATGCCGCTGCGGTCGGTGACGTACACGCGCAACCGCACCGCGGTCTTCGAAATGCCGAAGATCTGCGCAGCGACGTTGCGTCGCCCCAGGTGCTCCAGCGTCCGCGCCAGTTCGTCGGTCTCGATCACGCCCTGGTAGGCGCTGCGCTCCAGCAGCGTGGCCAGCAGGTTCGCGGTGTCGACGAGCGATTCCTCCGCCGACTCGCGGTAGCGCGGATCCAGCTCGCCCGCCACGCGCGCGAGCAGCAGGCCGATGACCGCGACGTAGACGAGGATGACCCCGAGGAAGACGCGCGCGCGGCGCCGCGCCCAGACCGGCTCGCGCATCGCGGTTCCTAGGCCGCGCCGGATTCGCGCAGCGAGTAGCCCATGCCGCGGTGCGTCTGGATCGGATCCGATTCCGCGTCGATCGCCCGCAGCTTGGCCCGCAGCGACTTCACGTGGGCGTCGACGGTGCGATCGAGGCTCGCTGCCGGATCGTCCCAGGCCCGGTTCATCAGCTCGTCGCGCGAGAACACGCGGCCGGGCCGCTCGACGAGCAGCTTCAGCAGGCGGTATTCGATGCGCGACAGGTCGAGCGCCTGGCCGCGGAAGCGGATCTGCTTGCGCTCGTCATCGACGGCGAAGCGGGCAGCGCCCTCCGGCGGCGGCGCCGGCGCCTCGCGCCGCGCGGACGCGGCGTCGGCCGGCGCGGCCGCCGCGCCGGCACGCTGGATCCGGCGCAGGATCGTGCGCACGCGGGCGACGAGTTCGCGTGGCGAGAACGGCTTGGCGACGTAGTCGTCGGCGCCGAGCTCCAGGCCGACGACGCGGTCGATCTCGGTGCCGCGGGCCGTGAGGAAGATCGCGGGCAGGTCCGGTTGCACGCGCACCAGCTCGCGCAGCAGGTCAAAGCCGTTGCCGTCCGGCAGGCCGACGTCGAGGATCGCGAGCACGATGGGGCGGCCGGACGCGGCTTCGGCGAGCGCGGCCGAGCAGGTGCCGACCCAGAGGGGCTCGAAGCCCTCGGTCGAAAGCGCGTAGGTGATCGTGTCGGCGATCGCGGGCTCGTCCTCGACGACGAGGACGACCCCGCGCGCGCCCGTCAGGTGCTTTTCCGGCAAGGGCATGCGAAGGCATCGCGCAAGGGGCAAGGCCGCCATTGTCGCGCTGCTTGCCGCGCGACGGATCCGCCGCCTAGACCGAGGCCACGTCGCGCAGGTCGCCGAGCGCCTCCATCTTGTCGACCGGCGCCGGGCCCTCGCACGGCCCGCGCGCCAGGATCGATCCGCAGCCCGCGACTTCGGTGCGGTTCCGCCCGCTGCATTTCGCCAGCAGTAGCGCACGGTCGGCGCGATGCAGCAGTCGCTCGCCGCTCTCGCTGCCGTTCCACGTGGCGACGCCCGCGGAGAAGGTCTGGTTCTCCGGCACGAGCGGACGCAGCCGCTCCAGCAGCGTCTCCGCCTCCCCGGCGGCGCACGACGGCAGCAGCAGCGTGAACTCCTCGCCGCCGTAGCGCGCCAGGATGTCGGTCGGCCGGAGCTGGGCGCGCCACGCGCGCGCGGCGCCGCGAAGCAGCGCGTCGCCGGCGGCATGCCCGCGTTCGTCGTTGAATCGCTTGAAGTAGTCGAAGTCGATCATCGCGACCGCAAGCCTCTCGCCGCTGCGCCGCGCCCGCGCGACCTCGGTGGGCAGGACCTCGTCGAGGCGGCGCCGGTTGATCAGGCCGGTGAGACCGTCCTCGTACGCCATCCGGTTCAGGTCGCGGATGAGCTGCCGGTTGCCGTGCATCGAGCGGACCACCGCCAGCGCGAGCAGGACCGCCGTGGTCGCCGACAGGACGCTGATGCCGAACAGCGCCGCCTTCGCATTGCCGCCCTGCGCCCGGACCTGCGCCAGCGCGCTTTCCAGCACGCGCTGGTTCTCGACGGTCAGCGTCAGCAGCGCGTCCTCGATCGCCGGCAGCTGCAGACGATCGAGTCCGCCGAGGAATCCGACCGCTCGCGCGACCGGGACGAGGCCCGCCGCCGGCGAGGCGGCCACGGCCGCCGACTCGATGTCGCGTGCCGCGGCTTCGACCCGCCGCCCGAGCGCCGCCATCCGCGCGTCGCCGGCCAGCACGCCGGTACCCGCGGACGAATAACGCAGCGCGCGCGCGAGCCCGACGACCGCCGGCAGGTCGATGTCGACGTCGCCGGCTTGACCGGCGGGGCGGTCCACCGCGCGCAGCGCGGCCCCTTCCCAGCTGCGCAATTCGCTGACGAATCGTTCGGCGGCAAAGATCCGCTGCGCGCGGTCGATCGCGTCGCGGTAGTGCCGCTCGGCACCGCGGTCCATGTCCAGGTCGACGAGCGCCGCGCCCAGCGCGGCAACCGTCAGGACGAGCGCGCTCGCGGCGAGCCAGATCTGGCGGCGGAAGTCGCGACTCAGTCGTCCGGCGATCGAGTTCAAGGGGCCCGTTGGCGGTCGTGGCGGTGGCATCGGGACGATAGTTGACAGCACGTCATGGCGAAACCCTAGGGCGGCCATGCGGATGGACTACCTCCGACGGACGGGGCGCCGAGCCGCCGCAGCGGTATCGCGACCGCGGGCATTCCCCGTGCCGCGCACGGGCGGAATCAGACGCCCCAGGTGACGTCGGCGCGCTTGGCCTGCGCGGCGCGCAGCATCTCGAGCAGCGGAAACGCACGCTGCGACAGCGTGATCCCGCGCCCGCCGGGAGGCTCGTCGTTCGCGGCCTTCGCGCCGGACGCCGATGCCTGCTGGGCCGCCTTGATCTGTTCCTTTTCGTCGTCGACCGCGGCGTTCAACCGGCTGATCGCGTCGCCGAGCTGGTCGGCCGTGATGACGCCCTGCTCCGCGGCGGGGCGGCCGAGGATCTCGAAGATCCGCTGCGCCGTCTCGCGGAACATGTAGATCTCGCCGGCCGCTTTCGATCGGAATGTTACGAGCGCCATGTCACCCTGCCCCGGAATGTCGAGATTGCGCCGCAGTCTATCAATCCGCCGCGCCGCGTTCCGGTCCCCGGCCGCGCCTAGAATTACACCCGGCGCGGCGGGGCCGCGACCCGGCCGGTCGCCCGCAGGCGCCGGTCGTCCGGCACGACGTGATCCCGGGGGCATGAGCGATGGGTAAGGGGGACTTGCGTACGCGACGCGGCAAGATCTACAACGGCAGTCATGGCAAGAGCCGTCCGCGCGGCGCGCAGCGCAGGGCGCCCGCCCCGCCGAAGCCGGCCGGGCAGCCGCCGCGGCGCTAGCGGGTTGTCCTCTCCCCCACCCCGCTTCCGCAGCACCGCGCCACCACCGCGCCGCGTGCGATTCGCGGCGCTCGTCGCGGCCGCGCTCCTCGCGGCCTGCTCGCCCCGCTTCGACTGGCGCGACGTCCGGCCGGCGCCCGGCGGCTTCGTCGTGGCGTTGCCGGACCGCCCGCAGACGGTGGCGCGCGACGTGGCCGTCACGCTGCCGGGCGGCGTGCTGCACCTGGCGTTGACGATGACATCGACCGGCGTCGGCGCCACGCTTTTCGCCGTCGGCGTCGCGCCGCTGCCGCCCGCAGCCGCGCAGGACGCCGACGCCGTGCTCGCCTGGTTTCGCGACGGCATCGTCCGCAATCTGGCCGGCACGGTGACGGCGAGCCGGCCCCTGGCACCGCCGCCGGGCGCGACCGGCGCGCTGCGCGCTTCCGAAGAGCTCGTCGCGCGCGGTACGATGGAGCCAGGCCATCGCGCGGCACGGCTCGACGCCCGTCTCTACGTCTTCGAGGACCGGCTCTACAGCCTGGCCGCGGTGGCGGCCGAGGGCGAATTGCCGCCCGAAGCGCGCGATACGTTCTTCGATTCCTTTCGCATCGCCGGCCATTGAGTCGTGCCGGCGGGCTTGTGATAGGCGTCGAGCTGTCGTAATTCAACGGCCTGTTGGACGGACGAGCGGTCGCATCGGCGGTCGAGCGTCGTCGGCCGGCACCTGCGCCCGAGCCCGGGCGCAGCCTGGAGCATGACGATGAAACTGGAAAATCCCGTCGCCGCGACGGCCCTCGACCTGAGCCATTTCTGGATGCCGTTCACGGCCAACCGGCAGTTCAAGGCCGCGCCGCGCCTGCTGGCGCGCGCCGAGGGCATGTCGTACTGGACGCCCGAGGGTCGCGAGGTCTTGGACGGCACCGCCGGGCTGTGGTGCGTCAATGCCGGCCACGCCCGCAGGCCGATCGTCGAGGCCGTCCAGCGCCAGGCCGCGGCGATGGACTTCGGGCCGACGTTCAACATGGCGCATCCGCTCGCGTTCGAAGCCGCGAGCGTGATCGCCGGCATCGCGCCCGAAGGAATGAAGCGCGTCTTCTTCACGAATTCCGGGTCGGAGTCGGCCGACACCGCGCTGAAGATCGCGATCGCCTATCACCGCGCGCGCGGGGAGGCGAGCCGCCGGATCATCATCGGTCGCGAGCGCGCCTACCACGGCGTCAATTTCGGCGGCACCGCGGCCGGCGGCATCCCCGGCAACCGCAAGGCCTATCCGGGGCTCGTCGCGCAGGTCGATCACCTGCGATCGACGCACGACCTGGCGCGCAATGCCTTTTCCCGCGGGCAACCGGCGCACGGGGCGGAATTCGCCGACGAGCTCGAGCGCCTCGTCGCGCTGCACGACGCGTCGAACATCGCCGCGGTGATCGTGGAACCGATGGCGGGTTCCGCCGGCGTGCTCGTGCCGCCGGTCGGCTACCTGCAGAAATTGCGCGCGATCTGCGACCGCCACGGGATCCTGCTGGTCTTCGACGAGGTCATCTGCGGCTTCGGCCGCCTCGGCGCGACGTTCGGCGCCGACGCGTTCGGCGTGCGGCCCGACATCCTCACGTGCGCGAAGGCCATCAACAACGCCGCGGTGCCGATGGGCGCCGTGATCGTGCGCAACGAGATCCACGACGCGGTCGTCGGTGCCGCGCCGGAGGGCCAGATCGAGTTCATGCACGGCTACACGTATTCGGCGCACCCGCTCGCCTGCGCCGCCGCGCTGGCGACGCAGAAGCTCTATCGCGACGAGCAGCTGTTCGAGCGGGCGCGCGACCTGGCGCCCTACTGGGCCGACGCCGTGCACGGGCTGAAGGGCGTGCGGCACGTCATCGACGTGCGCAACATCGGGCTGGTCGCCGGGATCGAGCTGGAGCCGCGCGCCGCGGCCCCGGGGCGTCGCGCGTTCGAGGCCCACGTGAAGTGCTTCGAGGCCGGCGCGCTGGTGCGCAATACCGGCGACATCATCGCGCTCAGCCCGCCGCTGATCATCGAGAAGCCGCAGATCGACCGGCTGGTCGAGACGCTGCGCGCCGCGCTGTCGACGATCGACTGAGGCCCGTTCGCACGGCATTGCCTGGCGTGGAGAGGTCCTGGCCACGTTGCCGCACGATCCCGCGCGGCGTCCGAACCTGCGACGTCGCCGTCCTTGCCGCGGGCCGCTGCCGCGGACGAGTCCAAGATACGCGCCCATGAAGATTCTCGATGCCCTGATCGCCGCGCTGGCGGCGGCGTGCGGCCTCGCCGGCGTGGCGCCGGCCGGCGCCGCGGACGCCGCGCCGGCACCTGTCTCGCCGCGGACATTCAAGCCGACCGCCGCGCAGCTCGCGGCCCTGAAGGTGGTGGTCGTCGAGCGTGCCAGCTTCCGCGCCGAGCATGTCGCCGAGGGCAAGATCGCGCTCGATGGCGACCGGACGACGCCGGTCTTCTCCCCGTACTCCGGTCGCGTCACGCGCGTTCTCGCGAACCCCGGGGACAGCGTGCGCCAGGGGCAGCCGCTGCTTGCCCTCGAGGCCTCCGAATTCGTCCAGGGCCAGAACGACCTGCTCGCCGCGCAATCGGCGCTCGCCACCGCGCGGGCCCAGCTGTCGCTCGCGCAGGTCGCCGAGTCGCGCAAGCACGCGCTCTACGACGCGAAGGCCGGTGCGCTGCAGGACTGGCAGCAGAGCCAGGCCGACCTCGCGGCGGCGCAAGGCGGCGTCCGCGCCGCGGAGGCGCAATTCGCGGCGGTCCGCAATCGCCTTCGGATCCTGGGTCGCGGCGATGCCGATATCGATGCGCTGGCGCGCGCCGACCGCATCGATCCGGTCGCCGCGGTCGTCGCGCCGATCTCCGGCACGGTCACGGATCGCCAGGTCGGGCCCGGACAATACCTGCAGGCCGGGGCGTCGAACCCCGTGTTCACGATCGGCGACCTCTCGACGGTGTGGCTGGTCGCCAACGTCCGCGAGGCGGACGCACCGTTCGTCCGCAAGGGCGATCCGATCGAGGTCCGCGTCGACGCGCTGCCCGGCCGGCTGTTCAAGGCGAAGCTGGCCTTCGTCGCGCCGGCGCTCGACCCGGCGAGCCGGCGCCTCGCGGTGCGCGCGGACCTTCCGAACCCCGACGGGCTGCTGAAGCCGGAGATGTTCGCGACGTTCAGCATCCTGACCGCGGCCGACCGTGCGGCGCCGGCGGTGCCGACGAGCGGGGTCGTCTACGAGGGGTCGGATGCCCGCGTCTGGATCGTCGCCGCCGACGGCTCGCTCGCGCTGCGCCATATCCGGCCGGGCCGCTCGTTCGGCGGGCTCGTCGAGGTGCTCGAGGGCGTGCAGCCGGGCGAAAAGGTCGTCGCGAGCGGCGCGCTGTTCATCGACCGTGCGGCCGCCGGTGAGTAGCGCCGGTCCTGCCGCGAGCCGTCGCCCCGCGACCCGCGACCTCGGGCGCTGCCGATGAACGGCGTCGTCTCGCTTTCGCTGCAGCACCGCGTGCTGGTGCTGGTGCTGCTGGTGGGTTTCCTGGTGGCCGGGGTGGTCAGTTTCCTGAAGCTGAACATCGAGGCGTATCCGGATCCGGTGCCGCCGCTGGTGGACGTGATCACGCAGAGCAGCGGGCAGTCGGCGGAGGAGATCGAGCGCTACATCACGATCCCGATCGAAGTGCAGATGGCGGGGATTCCGAACGTCAAGGCGATCCGCACGATCTCGCTGTTCGGGCTGTCGGACGTCAAGCTGCAGTTCACGTACGACTTCACCTACCAGCAGGCCGAGCAGTGGGTGATCAACCGGCTGGCGCAGCTGCCGCCGCTGCCCAACGGGGCGCAGGCGACGATCTCGCCGTGGAGCCCGATCGGGGAGATCTACCGCTACCGGGTGGTGGGGCCGCCGGGCTACTCGGTGACGGACCTGAAGACGCTGGAGGACTGGGTGCTGGAGCGCCGCTTCAAGGCGGTGCCGGGGGTGGTGGACGTCAACGGCTGGGGCGGCAAGACCAAGACGTACGACGTGACGATCGACCAGGGGCGGCTGGTGGCCTTCGGGCTGACGATCCCGCAGGTGCTGGCGGCGCTGAACAATGCCAACAGCAACGTCGGGGGCCAGACGATCGAGTTCGGGCCGCAGGCCGCGGTGGTGCGCGGGGTCGGGCTGATCCGCTCGATGGACGACATCCGGCACACGGTGCTGGCGGCGGCCAACGGCACGCCGGTGCTGCTTCAGGACGTGGCCACGATCAGCGTGGGCAACCAGCCGCGGCTGGGCATCGCGGGGCAGGACGAGGACGACGACATCGTGCAGGGCATCATCCTGATGCGGCGCGGCGAGCAGAGCCTGCCGACGCTGCAGCGGGTGCAGGCCGAGATCGAGAAGGTCAACGCCAGCGGGATCCTGCCGCCGGGGGTGCACATCGAGCGCATCTACGACCGCACCGAGCTCATCGAGGTCACGACGCACACGGTGCTGCACAACATGGCGCTGGGCGTGGCGCTGATCTTCCTGGTGCAGTGGATCTTCCTGGGCAACCTGCGCAGCGCGCTGATCGTGGCCACGACGATCCCCTTCGCGCTGTTCTTCGCCGTGATGATCCTGCTGGCGCGCGGCGAGTCGGCCAACCTGCTGTCGGTCGGCGCCATCGACTTCGGCCTCATCGTCGACGCCACCGTCATCATGGTCGAGAACATCTTCCGCCACCTGGTGGAGTCGTCGCGGCCCGGCGGGCGGCACCAGGACTACCAGCTGCACCGCAAGCGGGCGACGGTCGGCTTCGGCGGCCGGCTCGGCGTCATCGCGAACTCCGCGCGCGAGGTCAACCAGGCGATCTTCTTCTCGGCGGCGATCATCATCGCCGGATTCGTGCCGCTGTTCACGATGTCCGGCGTCGAGGGGCACATCTTCGGCCCGATGGCGCGCACCTACGCGTACGCGATCGCCGGCGGCCTGATCGCGACGTTCACGGTGTCGCCGGCGCTGAGCGCGCTGATTCTCGCCGGGCCGCTGCAGGAGACCGAGACGCGGATCGTCCGCGCGCTGCACGCGATCTACACGCCGACGCTGCGGTTCGCGCTGGCGCACCGCGGCGTCACGCTGGTCGGCGCCGCGCTCGTCGCCGCGGCCGCCGTCGCGGCCGGCAGCTCGCTCGGGCTGGAATTCCTGCCGAAGCTGGAGGAAGGCAATTTCTGGATCCGCGCGACGATGCCGCCGTCGATCTCGCTCGCGGAAGGCAACGCCTACGTGAACCGGATGCGCCTGCTGATCAAGAGCTATCCGGAGGTCGTCACCGCGATCTCGCAGAATGGCCGGCCCGACGACGGCACCGACGCGACCGGCTTCTTCAACGCCGAGTTCTACGTGCCGTTGAAGCCGTTCGACACCTGGCCGGCCGGCGTCGACAAGGCGAAGCTGACGCGCGAGATGAACGAGCGCCTGGAGGCGGAGTTCCCCGGCGTCGAATTCAACTTCTCGCAGAACATCGAGGACAACGTCGAGGAGGCGGCCTCCGGCGTCAAGGGCGAGAACTCGGTGAAGCTGTATGGCGCGGACCTGGAGACGCTGGAGCGGACCGCCTCGCGGATCCGCGACGTCATGGCCGACGTGCCCGGGATCGCCGACCTCGCGGTGTTCGACTCCCTCGGGCAGCCGACCGTCAAGATCGACGTCGATCGCGTGCGCGCGGCGCGCTACGGCCTGGCGCCGGGCGACATCAACGCGACGATCCAGGCGGCGATCGGCGGGCAGGCCGCGGGCGACGTCTACGAGGACGGCAGCGACCGGCACTTCCCGATGATCGTGCGGCTGGCGCCGGAATACCGCCAGAGCCTCGAGGCGATCCGCCGGATCATGATCGGTGCGCCGGCGCCCGGCGGCAACGGGGTGACCCAGGTGCCGCTGTCGGACGTCGCCGACGTGCGGCTCGTTTCCGGCGCCTCGTTCATCTATCGCGAGGGGCAGGAGCGCTACATCCCGATCAAGTTCAGCGTCCGCGGGCGCGACCTCGGCGGCGCCGTGCTCGAGGCGCAGCGCAGGATCGAGGCGCAGGTGAAGATGCCGGCGGGCTACCGGCTCGACTGGGCCGGCGAGTTTGGCGAACTGCAGGACGCGCTCGGCAGGCTCGCGATCGTCGTGCCGATCAGCCTGGTGCTGATCTGCATCCTGCTTTACCTGAATTTCGGGTCGCTCGTCGACATGGCGCTCGCGGCGAGCGTGATGCCGATGGCGCTGATCGGCGGCGTGCTGGCGCTCTTCGTGACGTCGACGCCGTTCTCGGTCTCGGCCGCGATCGGCTTCGTCGCGCTGTTCGGGATCGCGGCGATGGACGGGATCATCGTGCTCAACTACTACAACAACCTGCTCGACGACGGCGTCGCGCCCGACGAGGCCATCGTCCGCGCCTGCGAGGTGCAGATGCGTCCGGTGTCGATGACCTGCATCGCGGCCTGCGTCGGGCTGCTGCCCGCCGCGATCTCCAACGGAATCGGCTCGCAGGTGCAGAAGCCGCTCGCGCTCGTCGTCGTCGGCGGCATCCTGCTGGCGCCGCTGCTGATCCTGATCGTGCTGCCGGTGCTGATCAACCTCTTCTCGCGCCGTGCGCGTCCGAAGAAGCCGCCGTCGGTCGCGGAAGCGGCGGGCTGACGCGCGCGGTTCCGTTCGGCGACGACCCTCTCCCCCACCCCTCTCCCGCTTCGCGGGCGAGGGGCGATTCATCGTCGAGAATTGAAGCGTCGTCCCAACGGCTGACGCCGGATCGCCCCTCGCCCGCGAAGCGGGAGAGGGGTGGGGGAGAGGGTCGGGAAAAGTGTCGTCCCAGAGGGCCGGCCTTCAAGGCCGTTCCCTCGGAGTGCGCCGCGCACGCGCACCAGCCTAGTTTTCCCGCAGCGACCTTCGATACTGGATGGCTTCGGCGATGTGTTGCGTCGCGAGGTGTTCCTCGCCGGCGAGGTCGGCGATCGTCCGCGCGACGCGCAGCACGCGATGGTACGCGCGGGCCGACCAGCCCAGGCGCACGCTGGCGGCGTGCAGCAACTGCTTCACCTGGCCTTCCGGGTGGCAGATGCGTTCCATCTCCGGTCCCGGTACCGCCTGGTTGACGCGGCCTTGCCGGTCGTAGGCGGCCTGCACGGCGCGGTCGACGCGGTCGGCGACCTTGCGCGTCGTCTCGCCGTCGGGGAGATTGGCGATCTCGTGGTCGTCCAGCGCCGCGACTTCGACGCGCATGTCGATGCGGTCGAGCAGTGGCCCGCTGATGCGGTCCTGGTAGCGGGCGACCTGGTCGGGCGTGCAGCGACAACTCACCGTACGGTGCCCGTGATAGCCGCACGGGCAGGGGTTCATCGCGGCGACCAGCTGGAAGCGTGCCGGGAAGTCGATGTGCCGCGCGGCGCGAGAGATCGTGATGCGGCCCGTCTCCAGCGGTTCGCGCATCGCTTCGAGGACGCGGCGATCGAATTCCGGCAATTCATCGAGGAACAGGACGCCGTTGTGCGCGAGCGAGATTTCACCCGGCATCGGGTTGCTGCCGCCCCCGACCACCGCGACCGCGCTCGACGTGTGGTGGGGCGCGCGGATCATCCGGGTGGCCCAGCGCTGAGGCGCGAACTGGCCTGCAAGGCTCAGGACTGCCGCCGAGTCGAGCGCCTCGTCGCCGGACATCTGCGGCAGGATCCCGGGCAGCCGGTGCGCGAGCATCGACTTGCCGGAGCCCGGCGGCCCGACCATCAGCAGGTTATGGCCGCCCGCGGCGGCGATTTCCAACGCGCGCCGGGCGATCTTCTGGCCCTTGATGTCGACGAGATCGGGGTGTGTCGGCGGCGTGAGGCGCACGGCTGGCTGGTGCGGTTCGATCGGGGTGCCGCTCGGCTCGCCGGCGCTCGCCGCAAGATGGGCGACGACCTCCAGCAGCGTCCGCGCCGGCAGGATGGTCAGGCTTCCGACAAGCGCCGCCTCGTCGGCGTTCTCCAGCGGCAGCACGAACCCGCGCACGGCGCCGTGTTCCGCGCTCGACTTGAACACCGCGTAGGTCATCGCGAGCGCGCCGCGGACCGGGCGCAGTTCCCCGGTCAGCGACAACTCCCCGGCGAATTCCAGCCGGTCGAGGCCACGCGCATGGACTTGGCCGCTCGCGACCAGGATGCCGATGGCAATCGGCAGGTCGAAGCGGCCCGATTCCTTCGGCAGGTCGGCCGGGGCGAGGTTCACCGTGATGCGCCGCTGCGGAAACTCGAAGCGCGAGTTCTGCAGCGCCGCGCGCACGCGTTCCCGCGCTTCCTTGACCTCGGTTTCCGGCAGGCCGACGAGCGTGAACGAGGGCAGGCCGTTGGCGATGTGTACTTCGACACTCACCTCCGGCGCCGAGACGCCGCAGATGGCGCGGCTGCGTACCATGGCGACCGTCATGGCCGGTGCGTCCAATTCATGCGTTTGTCGTCGCCGATCGCGTGCCGATCCGCGTCCTGGGTTGCCTTGAGGGGTTGACGGGCCGATTCTGCGGGACTCGGAGCCGAAGCCGCCACTCGAAAACCGGGCTCAATCCGGCCAATTCGTCGATCCAGCCCGTTGACTTCAAGAAAACGCCTGGACGAGACCGTCCCGGCGTCGAACCGATTCCGCGGCGCTGCCGGGAAGCTCGACCGATGTTAGGTGACGCGGGTCCGGCGCACCGCGACCAGGGACTTTGTCGGGCCGGCCGTCGGGGAGATCCGCGGCGGACGATGGCCTCGTCCGATCCGCCGGCCATCTTCACGGGATGGTTGCCGCGCTGCGCGTGTCTGCGCGGCCGGCAAGTGCCCGGTTTTTTGGGAAAATGCGCGTTCGATGTTCACGTTCGCCGGCCTTCAAGACGTCTTGCCGCTGTCCGGCGGCCTCGCGCTGCTGCTGCTGCTGCTGGCCGCGCTCGTCGTGGCGAGGCGCCGCGGCAAGCGCCGGCACCAGGAGGCCATCGCGCGCGAAGAGCGCGCGCTGCAGGCGCTGTCGCTGCTGCGCGATTCACGCCTGGTGCCGCCGACGATGGAGCCGGCCGTCGAGATCTTCAACGTCGACGAAGTGCTCGGCCTGACGGCGGCGAAGCCGGGCGCGGCGGGAGCGCAAGCCGCGACGTCCACGGGCCAGGGGGGCCGGCCCGCGGCCGCCGGCGAGCCGCTGGCAGCCGTGGACTCGACCCTTCCGATGCAGGACACGCTGGGTGTGCTGGACGCCGGATCCGATCGTCCGCTCGTCGCCGCTCAGCACGGAGGATTCGGCGCTTCGCAGCCGGATTCGATCCTGCAGTCGCTGGGCCACGACGCCGCTTCGGCCGCGACCGACGCGCCGCAGGCGACGTCGGCCGACCGCCAGCGCCTCGGCGCCGGCGTCCCGCTTCGCGAACTGGCGCTCGTCTGGTTCGAGGCGCGGGGGTACGTCGCGTCGCCCGCATCGGACGCGGTGCGTCCGATCGAATGCGTGCTGCGACATCGCACGGATCCGGCGCGGGCCTACGCCTTTGTGGCGCTTGACGACGGTCTCGGCGAGGAGCGCGGTATCCAGCTCATCGAGCGCGCGCACGGCATCGGGCTCGAGCGCCTGCTGGTGACGACCGACGAGCGCTGCGCTCGCGCGACGAAAAGGGCGCTGCGCAAGCGCGGACTGCGCGTCGTCGACCGCGACAGCATCCAGGACGCGCTGTCGAAGATGGATTTCCGCGTTGCCGCGCGCATCGTCGCGGTGGCCGCGGCGCGCACGGCGCACCCCGTGTCCTGACGGGGGCGAGGCGGCCTCAGGCCGCCGTCGTTCGGCCGACCGCCGCCTCCAGCACCTCGACGCGCTTCTCCAGCGCCTCGAGCTTTTCACGTGTCCTCTGCAGCACCTGGACCTGCAGGTCCAGTTCGTCCCGCGTCACGAGTTCCAGGCGCGAGAACTGCTGCGCCAGCAACGCCTTCATGTTCTTCTGCACGTCGGCGGCCGGCGTGTTGGCGAGCAGGGCGGCAAGCCGCCGCTGCAGGTCGTCGAGAAAATTCGTCTTGTCCATGGCGCGGGTTTCTCCCTGGTCAGGCGCGAAATCCGGTCCGGTCGGTGCCGGCGCGAAAGCCCGCCCGACCGGGGTGCAGCGCTGATTCTAAGGTCGACGCCCATCGCCGGATGCCGGCGCGATGCCGGCGTCGTTGACCGGCCGAAGCTGCTCGACAAAGGTGCATTTCCGGTGGGCGTTCGGAGCAAGCGCACCATGAAAGGGAAATTCAGCCTTATAGTGGTGCGGTGCGACACGCCGCGTCACCATGGCGGGGCCGATTCATCGGCGGCGATCGATCTGTCCGGCGTGGCACGCATGTTGCGTTTTCCCTGACCGGTCCGCGAAGCAGGCGCTCGCGCCCGTGGTTGGTCGGCGGCATGGCTGCCGCCGGACCCGGGGCCGGCTGGATCTTTCAACCTATCAAACTGTACTGGACTGCGATGAAACTCATCACCGCCATCATCAAGCCATTCAAGCTCGACGAGGTTCGCGAAGCGCTTTCCGCGGTCGGCGTCCAGGGCGTGACCGTGACGGAAGTGAAAGGCTTCGGCCGCCAGAAAGGCCATACCGAGCTTTATCGCGGCGCGGAGTACGTCGTCGACTTCCTGCCGAAAGTGAAGATCGAGGCCGCGGTCGGCGACGAGATCGTCGAGCGCGCGATCGAGGCGATCGAGTCGTCCGCGCGCACCGGGAAGATCGGCGACGGCAAGGTTTTCGTCTACGACCTCGAGCAGGTCGTGCGGATCCGGACGGGCGAGACCGGCAAGGACGCGCTCTGAACGCGATCCGCACAGCGTTTTCCGGCCGTTGACACGCCCGCCGTGGATACCTTCGGCACAGTGAGGATCAAGAGAATCAGAGGAACCGAGGACTCGATAATGAAGAAGATCCAAGCGCTACTGGCGTTCATCGCCTTCCTGTTCGGTGTCGCGGCGTGGCCTGCCTGGGCTGCCGATGCGCCGGCCGCGACCGTGAACTTCGACCTGGGCAAGGCCGAACTGCCCGCGGGCACCGACGCCACGCTGAAGGCGATCGCCGACTCGCTGAAGGGCAAGGCCGACACCAAGGTTTCGATCTCCGGCTTCACCGATACGTCGGGGGATCCGAAGATGAACGACGAGCTCGCGAAGTCTCGTGCGATGGCGGTCAAGGACGCGCTCGTGAAGGCGGGCGTCGCGGAAGCATCGATCGTGATGGTGAAGCCGGATGCGCGGATGACCGCGGGCAATCCGGACCAGGCGCGCCGCGTCGAGATCACGCTGGTCGCGCCTACCGCGGCGGCCGCACCGGCGGCCGCAGCGGCCCCGGCGGCCGCACCGGCGGCTGCGGCGCCGGCGCCGCAGCCGAACAAGGGGGACACGGCGTGGATGCTGACGTCCACGGCGCTGGTGCTGCTGATGTCGGTGCCGGCGCTGGCGCTGTTCTACGGTGGGCTGGTGCGCACGAAGAACATGCTGTCGGTGCTGATGCAGGTGTTCGTGGTGTTTTCGCTGGTGACGGTGCTGTGGTGCATTTATGGCTACAGCCTGGCGTTCACGGAGGGCAACGCGATCATTGGCGGGTTCTCGAGGCTGTTCCTGGCGGGCACGGGCGACGCGTTCAAGGGGGATTGGTCGATGGCCGCGACGTTCAGCAAGGCCACGCCGATGTACGAGATCGTGTACGTGGTGTTCCAGGCGACGTTTGCGGCCATTACGTGCTGCCTGATCCTGGGCTCGCTGGTGGAGCGGATCAAGTTCTCGGCGGTGCTGGTGTTCGTGGTGATCTGGTTCACGTTCAGCTACCTGCCGGTGGCGCACATGGTGTGGTTCTGGCCGGGGCCGGATGCGTACACGGATGCGGCCAAGGCCGATGCGGTGACGGCCACGGGCGGGCTGCTGTGGCAGTGGGGTGCGCTGGACTTCGCCGGCGGCACGGTGGTGCACATCAACTCCGGGGTGGCGGGGCTGGTGGGGGCGGTGCTGATTGGCAAGCGCATCGGGTTTGGCAAGGAGGCGATGCCGCCGCATAGCCTGACGATGACGATGATCGGCGCCTCGCTGCTGTGGTTCGGGTGGTTCGGGTTCAATGCGGGCTCGGCGCTGGAGGCCAATGCCTCGGCGTCGCTGGCGTTCCTGAACACGTACCTGGCCACGGCCTGCGCGGTGCTGAGCTGGACGTTTGCGGAGTGGATGATCAAGGGCAAGCCCTCGATGCTGGGGGCCGCCTCCGGGGCGGTGGCGGGGCTGGTGGCCATCACGCCGGCGGCGGGCAACGTGGGCATTCCGGGGGCGTTTGTCATCGGGCTGGCCGCGGGGCTGGTGTGCCTGTGGGGGGTCACGGGGCTGAAGAAGATGCTCAAGGCCGACGATGCGCTGGACGTCTTCGGGGTGCATGCGGTCGGGGGCATCACCGGGGCGCTGCTCACCGGGGTGTTCAATGCGCCGAGCCTGGGCGGGCCGGGGTCGGTGACCGACTGGGTCAAGATGACCAGCGGCTACCCCGGAATCCTGGAGCAGTTGCTCATCCAGGCCAAGGCCGTCGGGGTGACGGTCGTCTGGACCGCGGTGGTGGCCTTCATCGCCTACAAGGTCGCCGACCTCGTCGTCGGGCTGCGCGTGGCCGAGGAGGACGAGCGCGAGGGCCTGGACACCACCTCCCACGGCGAGTCGGCCTACCACTACTGAGCCGACCTGCCCGGCAGGTCCCACGAAAGGGGAGCACCGCTCCCCTTTTTTCTTTCGCCACTTCCCAACTTTCGCCGCTTCTCAAGCACCTCTTCCTTCGCCTTCGCGCGGCGCGGACACCCTCTCCCCCACCCCTCTCCCGCTTCGCGGGCGAGGGGCGATCCGGTGTCAGCCGTTGAGGCAGTGTCTCCATTCTCGACGATGGGACTCCCCTCGCCCGCGCGAGCGGGAGAGGGGTGGGGGAGAGGGCCGTCAAATGAGCGCGGCTGGGCACCCACCGCAAACCAACACCCCTTCACCCCCCCGCCAACACCTCCGCCACCGTCAACTCCACCCCCCGCTCCCAGCCCGGCATCCTCACCCCGAACCGCCGCTCCAACTCCGAGCAATCCATCCTTGAATTCGCCGGCCGCCGCGCCTTCGTCGGGTACTCCGCGGCCCCGATCGGCACCACGCGCTGCACCTTCAGCGCCGGCGCGCGCGGCGCCGCCCGCGCCAGCTCGACGATCCGCGCCGCGAACTGGTGCCAGCTCGTCGCGCCCCCGGCCGTCGCATGCAGCACCGCCGGCGCGAACGTGCCGCGCCGCCGCCACTCGGCAGCCCGCGCCACGACGTGCGCCGTGACATCCGCAACCAGCCGCGCCGACGTCGGCGCCCCGACCTGGTCGGCGACGATCCTCAGCTCTTCGCGCTCGGCCGCCAGCCTCAGGATCGTGCGCAGGAAGTTCTTGCCGCGCGCCGCGTAGACCCAGCTCGTGCGCAGGCAAAGCCAGTCGGCGCGCGACGCCGCCAGCGCGTTCTCGCCGGCGAGCTTCGTTCGTCCATAGGCACCGAGCGGATCCGGCGTATCGCTCTCGACGTACGGTCCCTCCTTCGTCCCGTCGAACACGTAGTCGGTCGAGTAGTGCACCAGCAGCGCGCCGATGTGCGAGGCCTCGTCGGCGAGCACGCCGACGGCCTCGGCATTGACACGCCGTGCCGAGGCTTCGTCGTCCTCCGCGGCGTCGACCGCGGTATAGGCGGCGGTGTTCACGATGACGTCGGGCCGCAAGT
>Ga0335069_10001607_pt1 | contig 36158 bp, 29 predicted proteins | sample Lox_Sample_11_FD_206714 | JGI IMG/M metagenome (GOLD analysis project Ga0335069, IMG submission 206714) | Soil microbial communities from Loxahatchee National Wildlife Refuge, Florida, United States - Lox_Sample_1.1 | ecosystem: Environmental > Terrestrial > Soil > Wetlands | place: USA... | reverse complement strand
TCGTGACGTGAAGCTGCAATGTTTACTGCTGCAATCAGCCCTGTGTTTCGCCGCAGGTATTCTACGGAAGCAGGCGCCAGACGCGCCGCGTCTTGGGGTCTGGAGCCTTCCGGACAATGGAGCAAACCTGGGAGTCTCAACCCAGGGGAGCACTAGAATTGGGTGACAGGGTTAAAACGAAATGAACGCTCGTAAGCATCGTCAACACAAGCAAGCCAAAGAGACTGATCAGGCTTGGACCAAAAGGTATGCAGTCAGGCACGGGGGCTTCTCCTTACCCCGTGCGCGAACAGCACGACTGCCGGTGTACAGAGCGAACCTAAATCATCCGGTGAGCCTTGTAGAACACGGAAACGCTGTCGGCCCCGCCCGGCCTCACGACCGGGCAGACCTTACCGCAAGGCGGGTCGGGGGGAGCAGCATGGGGATGACCGAAGAAGCCAAGGCCAGCGGTAATGCGCTGGATATGCCCACGTCGGTCAGGTCCGAAATAGCCAGAAAGCCCGTGGAACCGCTCTTAAGCTGGGAAAGCAAATGACGACCGACGCCCGTCGGTTGATGCGTCTCAGGGCTGTGACTTCTAAGGAGCACAGCGTCGTGCGGCTACGGACCAGTATGGCCAAGGGGTTCGTGCTCGGTTTACTGAGCATCGAACCGCGGGTCGGCCCACAGCAGGGCCGGCCTTATGAGGGCTCGAGCCGTATGAAGGGAAACCTTCACGTACGGTTCTTAGGGGGGCGCGGGCGGGCAACCGCCCGCGCCTACCCAGCGGTTGTGGAGGGGATATGGAGGGGATAGCCAGGGCAGCAGCGACCATGTTCCAATCTCTAGTCGAGTCGAGCGTGCTGTGCGCGAGCCGGCTTGATTCGCGTATGTAGCGTTTTTAGCGGTGCCTGGCCTTCTTTACCCGGCCGCCAGCACCTTCTTCCGCCAATTCTGCACGCTCACCGCGTCGAACCGCTCGCCCTTGAAGACTATCTGCCTCACCGCCTTCTCGCAGGCGCTTTCACGTTTCAGGTAGGCGCTCACGTCCATCCAGCGGATTTCGCCATCCACGCCTCTCGTTGTCAATCACCGCCTGTCCTTCGCTCTGCATCTCGCGCACCTGCTCCTCCACCGCCGGCGAGTCGAACTTCTCCCCGATCACAGCACGCACGAGGATCGGTTTCCCGCAATCCGGAGAGAAGACCCTCCCCTTGCCGCCGGGAGTCAGCGCCTTGGCGATCTTCGCCCGGTCCCCAGCCGAAGGCAAGACGACGGGCGGGCCGCTCCAGCAAGGGCGTGGACGAAAATGTGGCTAGAAATGCCTCCCCCTTCGGAATAAGATTTGCCCGCATGGCAAAAGACTCGAAAATCGAATGGACGCACCACACGTTCAACCCTTGGTGGGGTTGCACGAAGGTTTCGCCTGCCTGCGATAATTGCTATGCGGAACTGTGGGCGAAACGCGTGGGCCAGCAGATTTGGGGTTCGGCGGCCCCTCGCCGTTTCTTCGGAGAAACACATTGGCGCGAGCCGCTGCTTTGGAACGAACAGGCTCGCATTACCGGACGCAGGGCACGCGTGTTCTGCGCGAGCATGGCGGATGTCTTTGAGCGACGCTCCGAGCTGAACGACCAGCGCACACGCTTGTGGGCGCTCATTCAGCGTACTCCGTGGCTCGATTGGCTGGTACTGACGAAGCGGCCACAGAACATCGAAAGCATGGTGCCGTGGACTAATAATTGGCCTCGAAATGTCTGGCTTGGCACCAGTGTGGAAAACCAAGCGTTCGCACAGAAACGCTTGCCGATCCTCCTCAAGATTCCTGCTGCTGTGCGGTTCCTGTCGTGTGAGCCTCTTCTTGGTTCCCTCGACTTGCGTCCATGGTTCAGGAGGAAGGGACTTTACCCCATCGACTGGGTCATCGCTGGCGGCGAGAGTGGTCCTGGCGCGCGTCCGATGCATCCTGACTGGCCTACGAATCTTCTGAGCCAATGTCAGGAATCTGCAGTGCCGTTCCACTTCAAGCAGTGGGGCCACTGGATTCCCGCGGAGATGTGGGATGAGGAGACTAAGCCGACGCTGCTGAAACTTGGGAGTGAGCGCCCAGTCAGCATGGTGCGTGTGAGCAAGAAGTTGGCGGGGCGAATACTGGCGGGAACGACATGGGACGGTTTGCCGCTCACCACGCTTGCTCATGCCTAAAGTTGACCTCTCAGCCTACGCGGGACGCGAGCAAGCGTATGTGAAACACTGCTTGCTGGAGGAGTATCTGCCGGACTGGGCCTACAAGGTTGGGTCGAAGTGGGACTCGCTCGTGTACGTGGATGGCTTTGCCGGGCCGTGGAAAACCAAGCATCCGGACTACGCGGACTCTTCGTTCGGCGTCGCCATCGACGCATTGCGCCGCTCCTGCTTGGGCTTGCGGGAGGGACGTGGCCGAAAGCTCCGCGTTGATTCCATCCTCGTTGAGCAGGATAGAACAGCATTCGCGTGCCTGGAACGGTTTGCCAGAAGTAAGACGACCCCTGCCTTTGGTGTCCACGCGCTTTGTGGTGAATTTGCTGACCAAATTCCGGCGATTAACCAACTCATCAAGCGCTCGGCACACAGTCCGTTTCGCTTCGTGTTTCTTGATCCAAAGGGTTGGTCCGACATTCCGATGGAGGAGGTGCGTCCGCTTCTTCGGGACCGCAGTTGTGAGGTGCTGATCAACCTGATGACACGGCACATCATCCGCTTCCTTGATGAACCCGACCGTGCAGACAGCTATCGCGCCTTGTTTGGTCGCCCCGAAGTGCTGGAGGTTTTGCAGAACACTCCACGCGAGAACAACGCGCGGGCAGAGCAAGCCGTTCGTGAATATTGCCGCAGCCTGAGGCTGCTTTGCGACTTCAAGTATGTGTCCTCGGCGGTGATCCTCGAACCCGATGAAGAATCGATCCGCTACTTCCTCGTGTATGCGACGAATCACCCGCGCGGAGTGGAGGTTTTCAAGGATGCCGAGATTAAGGCTGCCCGAATACAAGACGATGTCCGCCATGAAACTCATATCAGAAAGACCGGCCAGCCGGAGCTTTTGCTTGGCGGTGGACCGCCAAAATCGCGCCTGACGCTACAACTGCGAGACCGCTACGCCGCTCGCGCCCGCAAGAAAGTCATCGAGATTCTGTCTGCCAAGAGCCCCGCCAGCAGCGTGCCATACTCGGAACTGTTTTGCGAAGCGATGGCGTTTCCTCTCGTGACGCCCGACGATTTGGAAACCTGGCTTCGGACGCTCGAGCCAAGCATCGAAATCCGCCTCGCCGGATCGGCGCGGCGCCGGAAGCCATCGCCATCGGAGGAAGACGGCGTGCTTGTGCGAAAACCAGACTCGCTACGGTAATCGGCGCGCGATTGGCGAAAGGGAGAATATCTGGCTGACGCAGACACGACGCCCGGCTGATGAAGGTCTCCAGCAGGGTACGCAGCACCACTGCCTCGTCCTAGCGCGGCAGGCGCTTGAAATCCAGGTAATCCAAATCCCCGGCCAGCAATTCGTCCTCGCGGATGCAACCCAGCTCCTGAGGATGCTTCCGCACCTTCCGCACCACGGCGGCGGCGTAGTGACTGAGCACCTCCGGCCGCAGCAGCGTGAAGCCGCCAAAGTCCAGACGCTGGACCATGCCCGGTCCTGCCAGCAGGCTCACCACCGCCTCCAACTCCGCCAATTCGAAATTCTTCCCGGCCAGCGTCATCTCCATCCGCTGCTTCAGTTCGGCAAGGCGGATCAGGATCAGGCCGCGGTCGCGCAGGCTCAGGATTTCCTGCTTCAACTGGGGATAGAGCGCGGGCGACGTTGTCTCAGGGATGCTCTTCGAATCAATGGCCTGCAAAATGGACTCGCCAAGCCCGTCGCAGCCTTCTCCGGTCTTCTCGCTCGTCGCATGCAGCGGGTCGAGAAAACCGCGTTCCTTCATGAACTTCTTCATGCTGGCGACACTGACCACAAGGCCCACACGCTGGTATTCGTCTGCTTGGAGCCCCGCAACGACCGCCGTCCATGAGCGCTGCCGTGCTAAGGCGGGCGCGGAATAGAATTGAAGATCAGGCTATAACTGCCAGTTCTACGTACCATGGAGGGTCAAGCCTTTTTAAGCTTTTGAATTATCTCCGTTAACCCTTTGGTCACGTCAGAAAACGCCGCCCTGTTTATTTTGGCTAGTTCGAGCTCGGCGGTAGTCTCGCCTGCTTTAAGCAAATAATTGCGCTCGGTCTGACAAAGCGCATCAATAACCCTGTGCTTTACAGCTGCGTCTTCCTGTTTAAGCGCAACACGTAGTGCTGAGAACTTACTTTCAATATTTGTGAGTTCGTTTTGGAAATACTTGATTTCGCCCAGGCTAGACTTGTACAACCTCAGAAAGAAGAAAGCAAAAATCTCGATGAAGAGAACCAAGGAAAGACGAGGAAGGTAATAACTTGCCACCAGGGTCGGATCATTTGTCGTGTGTTCTGCTTTGAACACCACGTAGCCCAAAACAAGTAAGCCGGCTACAGTCGTCATTATACCGATAATGAGGTTCAGGTTCCCGCGCTGTCCCAGAGAGGAGAGCTCATCTTTTAAGCGTGTCGTCGTATCACCATACATATCGTCAATCAGCTCGCTGATGGATTTTAGCTTGATTTGGTCGTTGAGTTGCGCAGAAACACGATCGAATAGCTGTGACACAGCTTCCGAGCTGATCTTCGATTCCAAGGCCGCAATCAGCTTCTGCTTGTCATCTTCGGTGAGCCCTGTTTTCGCACTAAGCGCATCTGCCAATGCAGCGTCCAGTTTGGCCGATTGTCTCTGTAGCTCATCGATTTTTTGCCGCAGTACCAGGATATCTAGGGAGTTGGGAGCGTTCTTGGAGCGTGGCTGCAAGTAAGTCAGCAGTACGGAAAAGAGGACCAGGCCGGTGACCCCGGAAAGCACGAAGCGCAACGTTATGGAGTTTGCAATCTCCTTCGCAAAGTCTCCCCGCAGGAGAAGGGGCACAATCGCGCCGGCAATGATCACAACCCAAGCCATAAGCATCAGCGACGGGTTCCTCGCTACCTCACGGAGGATTCGTTCAAACATGGTAGGGTAGTCTTTCTTCATGGTGTTTGTTAGTTCGAGCTGGATGTTATTACAACAGTTACAGATGGTGATTTCGTCAGGAAGTCTCCGATGGGGGAATTGTGGAGCCGCAGGGGGATGCAGCGGCGCTCATGGTTACGCGGGTCGCGAAACCGGAACGTGCCGGCCTCCGACTGCGCCCAGTCCGAGCCGAACGCACAGAGCGAAGGATGAATGAAGATCTCTGCATTTGCCATTCTGCCGTCTGCCTTCGGATTCAGCCCGTCCTTCCGCAACCGCTCCGCCAGCGGGCGCACGACCGCCTTGTCTTTCGCGCTGTGGCTCAGGAACACGTCGCATTGAAAATCCTGCCCCATATTCTTACGGCTTTCGGGATATTGCGCCGAACGGGCTGGGGTGTCACGAGGAAACGAGGGCAGTCCGAGCGTTGAGGAACGAACACTACGCTTGCGTTTTAACCGCAGCTTGCGGTTCAATCCCTGCAATCCGTCATCGCAAATGCTCTATCAAATCGAGTTCATCGCCTCGGCCCGCGAGCAACTTCGTGCCCTGCCCAAGGACGCCCGCCGGCTAATCGGCGCGAAGCTTGACCGCGCCCAGCATGACCTGGCCGGCGACGTCAAAAAGCTGAAAGGCTTCAAGAATAAGTATCGCCTGCGCGCGGGTAATTACCGAGTGCTCTTGGAGTAGGAAGGCCCTTGCCTCGTGGTGTATGATGTCGGTGACCGAAAAGACATTTTTGAGTAATGCCGCCTTGACAGAAGCCAAGCCGCCGGGCAATTGGACGCAGCTAAACAGGCAACTCGCCCAGGCAAAAGTTTTGTTGCGCGAGATGCGCGAGACGGTGGCGGACATTGAAGACGCGCGGACTATCGAACGCGCCAAACGCGCAACGGCAGCAAGCCGCGCATTCCCTGGGCGGGCGTTAAGAAAGAACTACACCTCGACTGACTTATTGCCCCATGCGGGACCACCCGCATCGGTGTTCCAGCCCTTCCCTTATCCCGGCGTAGCTTCTGAGCGAAGGCGGATCGATCTTCGCCGGAATGCTGTCGCCGGGCTTGAGCACCCATTCATCGAACCACACCCGCAGTCCGTCCCGCTGCAAACCGCTCCGCCAGCGGGCGCACCACCGCCTTGTCCTCCGCACTGTGGCTGAGTCCTCGCTTCAAGGTTCCAAATTGGAACCTTGAAGCCAGACAGGCTTGAGCCTGGTCCGGCGTAAGCTGAAACATCATGATCGCCCGGCAAATTGTTGAATCTGGATGATTACAAACTCGGCCGGTGCCAGGGGCGCAAAGCCCACGACTATATTTACCACGCCGTTGTTGATGTCGTTCTGGGTCGTGGTCTGGTTATCGCATTTCACATAATAGGCTTCCTGCGGAGTCGCCCCCTGAAATGCGCCCTGACGGAAAAGGCACTGCATAAACGCGCCGATGCTGAGACGGAGCTTGGCCCAGAGCGGTTCGGCATTCGGCTCGAACACCGCCCATTGCGTGCCGCGATAGAGGCTTTCTTCCAGGAACAAGGCCAGCCGGCGGACGGGAATGTATTTCCAGTCGGAGGGCGTGGCATCCCGGCCCACGATGGTTCGAGCGCCCCAAACCAGGATGCCCAGGACCGGGAATTGCCTGACGCAGTTGATTGCCAAGGAGTTCAAGTTCCCGTTTTCTTCGTCGGTGAGGGCGTATTTCAGGCCTTGCACACCGAGCAAGGCTGCCTCATCGCCGGCTGGGGCTTTCCACACGCCGCGAGTGCTGTCGGTGCGCGCCATAATGCCTGCCACCATGCCACTTGGCGGGCACCACCGCGTCTCACCACCTGGCGCTGGGTCAGGTATCTGCACCCAGGGAAAATACAATGCCGCGTTAGCAGACAAAGGCACGGCGCCACTGGCGGCAAACTGCTGCGCTTGATCGGGTGTGTCTATGCCCGGAGGCGTATCCAGAATCAGGAACGCCTTCCGCCTCTCGCAGTAAGCCGCGGCCGCCGCGAGCACGGCTCGAGAGGCTACGGCCGGCAGCACCATGAGGTTGAAGATGTCCACCGCATCCAGGGCGGCGAGGCCGGCCTGCCAATCGGCGTCCGTTGCGGCGTCCGGCACCCTCACCACGCGAGCCTCCACGCCGCCGTTCATGAAGAAGCCCTGCACCGCGCAGGCCAGCTCGCAGCCAGACGCCAGCGCCCCAAATTGCTGTTCGAACGCCACCGCGCTTGAGACCCGCACCGGCTGGTTCAGTGGCCCCGCAACGCTTTGGCCGATGAAGGCCGTGATGCTGGTGGGCACTCCGACGATGGGGTGTTCGCCGAAAGGGACTTCCTCGATGTAAACGCCGGGATATCCAGGATTCGTAGGCATGGGTTTTCCAGGAACTTGCAACACCATTCGCCAATGAGCAATCGCTGGCCGCAAAAACCGCGCAGGGGGCGGGTACCTGCTACGTTATCTCAGGGGAGCACGATGATCTCCGGCCGGTAGCGCGCGACGTATTGCTCGGGCATCTTCGGGTCAATGGAGCCGGGCACGAGCTTTTCCATGCCGACATGGCTGTCACAGAAGGCTACCTCCGCCTTCTGGGAGTGCCGGAAATGGCCGTGCGGGTAATAGCTCGCGCTGGGGTAATTGGTCGGGTTGTCCAGGTAATACCATTCTTCGAGCATCGGGTTCGAGGGGGAGGCGGGCGCCTGGAAGTTGTTGATCTGGGCGGCGTCGGCGAAGAGCGCGGTCTCGGTCGGGCGGGTGACGCGGCTGATGCTCGGCGGGGTGGAACCCGCCGGAGCGAGGAGCGCGTTGTAGCCGTAGCTGCACACGGGGACAGTGGCCTTGAGCTTGAACTGCTGAAGCGAGTAGTTCAATGCGGGGCAGAGCCGCACCTTGCTGGCGGCCACGTACGGGTAGAGCACGCAGGGGGAGAGGTCCACGGCGCGGTGCCCCTCGGCGCCGTTTTGCAGCCAGCCGAACCAGTACAGCTCGCCATTGTTGGTGATGCCGTAATACCACTGGAAACACCGCCCGCCGTAGTCGTCCCAGTAAAGCTGGCAGGCGAGGCCGAGCTGCCGCAGGTTGCTGGCGCAATCGGCTCGCCAGGCCGAAGCCTTGCTGCGAGTCAAGGCGGGTAGCACCAGCGCCGCCAGGATGCCGATGATCGCCATGACCACCAGCAACTCGATCAGCGTGAACGCGCACACGGCGACAGCCTGCGCACCCCCGGCAGCCCGTCCCGCCTCTCCATGAACCCGGTAGGGACGCGTTCGCGGATGGATGGGGACGCGGTGGAACGCGTCCCTACCAGCGGCGCTGTGGCCCCGCTCAGTCATGGAAGAAAGGCGGCCACACGGTAGAAGGCCTGGCCCGGGGGGTAGCTGCTGTCGGACAAAGCCACGCGCGCTCCGGTGCCCGGCGCCGCGCCGCCGATGGGTGTCCATGACTGAAAGTCTTCCGTGCGCTCGAGGCGGTAGGACCAGTTCGTGCGGCTGTCGAACTGGCACTGCCACAAGCCGTTGGTGAAGGCGCCGGTTAAGTTTTGCACCGGCAGTGGAGGCAAGGTGAGCACCAGGTTGTCCACGGTGCCGTGGGCGAGGATGTCATCGCCGTACCCGTCGTCCTGGTAACTGCTGATGGCGAGCATATCGAGGCGGAAGTCGGCTGCAATGGCTCCGAAGGAATCGGGCAACGTGGTCACGGGCTCGCCATTGGTCAGGACCTCGCCGGACAGCGAGGTCTCGCCGGCCACGTGGGAGAGCCGGACGTGATACACGACACCCGGTTCGAGCGGCACGGCCTCGTAGGCAAAAGCGAAGTTATTGCTGGAGTCGATGAGCGTGGCGTCAACGGAAGGCGGGATCTGGCTTGGGGGGAAGCAGTCGAATTCCGCGACGTTCGGCGACACGCCGGTGGTGCGTTGGAAACCAGGGCTGGTGGCGTCGGCGTAGTGCAGGAGCCCGATGGCCAGCTCGCAGCCGTAATTGGTGGTCGTGACATCGGTCAGCCGCAAGTCAAACTCGAGGCTGAAATCGTCGTTCGTGGTGAGGATGGTGCCGAGTGGGCGGAAGAAGTAGCTGTTGGCCTGTGTGGAATCCCACGTGACCTCCAGGTTCTGGTTGGTGGCGTTCCACGCGAACAGGTTGGTGTCGCCGAACGTCTGCCAGCCTCGTTGCGCCGGGTCGGTCGAGAAGTCTTCGGTGAAGCTGGCCGCGCCGGCCGGCAGCACGGCAAGGCCCAACGCGGCCCAGGCCACTGACACATACAGTCGTTTCATCATCTGCTGATCTTTCAAAAGCGCCGCAGAGCGCGCGGCGCGGGTTGACGGTTGAGAGACCAGCGCGGGGCCTGAAAGCAGAAACGCCTTCACACCCCGGCAAATCGGAGAATGAAGGCATTCGTCGAGTCCCGGCGCGCACTCACGCGCCGGGCTGGCCTCATCCTTCTCTTTGACGGAGAAGTCGGCTCCAAGGCAGGACAAGCCTGTTGCTTATCCCGGCTCCAGAGCCATGACGAGCATCGCCAGGCCGATATCCTGACTTCGGGCCTGGAACCTCGCTCCCGCCTTCCCGGCCTCGTGCGAGACCAGTGGCTGTGGGAGTCTGTAGCCCGTTACAGTGGCGCAACCGTCCCCGATTCTCACGGGGTTCCCTGACGCTTGGCGATGATCCGGGATGGACTTGCCGTCCATCGGTTTCAAAGAACACCTTGTCTCTACACCCCGCGCGCAACAGTGCCAAGAACAATGTGCGGCGTCAGGGCCAATTCATGAAGGGTGGTAGGGACGCGTTCCACCGCGTCCCCGTTATCTCGGAAAGATGGGGACGCGGTGGAACGCGTCCCTACCACCCTTCATGAATTGGCCCTGGTGTGGCGTTGACTTGCTGACATTGAACTGGCCAAAGCCGCCAGCGCATGGCATGGTCATGCCCTGATTGCCCAAAACAGCGCCGGCAAACCGGCCTGCCAAAGCGCGGGGTGAGACCTCGCCAGGGCTCATAGCGAACTACATCGAACGATATTTATGGAACAGAAGAAGCGAATGGTTGAGAAGGACCCCAAGCTCAAGAAGGACGACCTGATTGTCATCGGGGGCGGTGGCGGGTTCATCGGCGGCGCGCTGGCACGCTATTTCCACGACAAGGGCTTCACGCGCATCCGGGCGGCGGACAAGAAGCCGCTGCCGGAGTGGTATCAGCGCGTGCCCGGGGTGGAGTGCCTGCACCGCGATCTGAGCGACCCAATCAATTGCGCCCGTGTCTGCGAGGGCGCGGTCGAAGTTTACAACCTGGCCGCCGACATGGGTGGCATGGGCTTCATCGAGCGCTTCCGCGTCGAGTGCCTGCGCAGCATCCTCATCAATACGCACATGATTGAGGCGGCCTACCAGGCCGGCGCCCGGCGTTATTTCTTCTCGTCCTCGGCTTGCGCCTACAACACCACGCTGCAGCAGGACCCGAATGTGCGAGCGCTCAAGGAGTCCGACGCCTACCCGGCGATGGCCGAGCGCGGCTACGGCTGGGAGAAGCTCCTGTCCGAGATGTTCTGCGAGGAATATTGGGCTGAGCGCGGCATGAAGACAGCCATTGCGCGCTTTCACAACGTGTATGGTCCCTGGGGCACGTGGGACGGCGGGCGCGAGAAGGCCCCGGCAGCCATTTGCCGGAAGGTGATTACGGCGGTGGATACCGGCAAGCATTCAATCACGATCTGGGGCGACGGCACCGTCACGCGCAGCTTCATGTACATTGATGATTGCGTGAAGGGCATAGACATGATCATGCACAGCGATGCGCTGATCGCCACGCCCATCAACCTGGGCACCAGCGAACTGGTGACGATTAACGAGCTGGTATCCAAGGTGGAGCGGATTGCAGGGGTTCAACTCAAGCGGGAGTACGACCCGACCGCGCCTCGGGGCGTTGCCGGCCGCAACAGCGACAACACCTTTATCAAGAAGATGCTGCACTGGGAGCCCGATACGCCGCTCGATGTAGGCTTGCGCACCACCTACAAGTGGATCAAGTCGCAGTATGAGGCCCGGAAGGCGGGCAAGCGGGTGGTGGATTAGCGGCTGCCGGGCGCGGGGGAGCTCCGGCATGGTGCTGGGGTACGCCGTTAGAGCGTTGAAGCGCTAAGCGTGTGGCGTGGTGCGTATTGCGTGTTGCGTGCCGGGCATGAAACACGCACCACGCACAACGTAACACGCTTTACTGGCTTGGCGCCATTTGCACGCCGTAGTTGCTTTGCAGGTAGCCCTGCATTTGGGACACGCTGCTGGAGTTGGCGTCCATGTAACCGGCGGCAACCCCGCTGATGTAAGCGGACGAGGCCGAAGTGCCCACCACATAATAATCCGAGCCGTTGTAGCACACGATGCTGGTGCCGGGCGCGCCGAGTGAAACGAAGCTGCCCCGGTTGGCGTAGCTGGCGAGCTGGCCCTGGTCCATAGCGGTAACGGCAGTGACTTCCGGATAGGCCGCCGGGTAGAAGGGTGTGGTCACCGGCTGGTTCCCGGCGGCGGCGAAGACGGGAATGTTCTGCTTCTTCACGTCCTGAATGACGCTGTGCAGGAACGTGCTGTCGCCCTGGCTGCCCAGGCTCATGTTGATGATGCGCGCGCCGCCATTGACGGCCTGCACGACGCCGTTGGCAACGTCGAACGTGCTGGTGGTGGCGTTCGGGCCATAGACATCCACGGGCAGAATCTGCACGGAGGTATTCCCTTTGGTCATCGTGTTCACGCTGCTCAGGAGCGTCTCGGCCATGGCCGTCCCATGCGTCGGATCACCCGGCGTCAACTGCGCGTCTCCGGCGACCGAGATGGGTTTGAGCATGAACTGGTTCAGGTTGCCGCACAGGGGCTGCATGGCCGTGTCCACCACCCCGACAATGACGCGGCCATCGGCGGGCGGCGGCTTGAGCTGCAAGTCGGGCGGGGGCGGCCCCCCGCCGCCCATGAGCTGCGGCGCGGCGGGGCGGTCGAGGGCATAGTTGCTGTCCACCGAGGTGACGTCGGGGTTGGAGGCAAGCTGCGCGCGCGCGGCGTCGGCCGCGGCCGCGTCGTCAAACTGGAGACGGTAGGCATTCAGGCTGTCAATACGACCGATGACCTTGGCCCCCAGCAGCTTGGCGATCTCATCTATCTTTGCCCCTTTCTTGAGCCGGACGATGAGTTCGTTGGGGATGACCTTGGCCTGCCCGACGTCCGCCGCAACGGCTGGTCGCACAAACCGCGTGGCGTTCCTCATCGTGGTGCGGAAGACAAACAGCTTGGGGTTGGAGTTGGTTTCAGGCACCAGCGCGAAATTGATATCGCCGAGCAGCAGGTGGAGCGCCTCGCCGGGTGGCAGGTCCTTGAATTTGGCCGAGACTTTGTGGGTGATGTCGGGCTCGACATAGACGTGCCAGCCGGTTTTGGCCGCCACTTGCTCGAGGAGGTGGTACAGGTCGCCGGACTTGATGTCGGCGGTGACCCGGTTTGTGCGCCACTCGAAGGTGTCGCCGGCAAGCGCAGGGGTCGCGGCCAGAGCCAAAGCGAGCGAGACCAAAGCAATGCCCGGCAACCGCTGCAGTAGGTTGATCATACTTCTGATACTCAGACTACCATTCTTAAAGCCGCATTCAATCCCGGGCGTCAAGGAGCAAGTCAGCCGTATTTTGCGCTCGCACTCCGTGCCGGGCTGCGGAACCATGGCCCGACATGAAGCTCAAATCCTTCACGGCCGCCCTCTTATTAGCCGCCCCGCCCCTTGGGACCCTCGCTGCCGAACCGGACACGGTGTGGCTCTCCTCGCTAGACCTGTCTCCCATTGTGCAAGGTTGGGGGCAGGCGCAGGCCGATAAGGCGGTCACCGGCAAGCCGCTCTCGATCGGCGGCAAGCGCTTCGAGCATGGCATAGGCACGCACGCCTTCAGCCTCATCCGGCTGCGGCTTAACGGCGGCTCCGAGAGATTCTCGGCGTTGGTGGGCGTGGATGATGCCGCGGGCAAAGACCAGGCGCGCATTACGTTCAAGGTGCGGGGCGGCGGCAAGACTTTGTTCGACAGTGGACCCATGAAGCTGGGCGACGCCCCGCGGCCGGTGAATGTGGATGTGAAGGGGATCACCATGCTGCTGCTCAGTGCCGAAACGGGAGAGGACATTTCGTTCGCCCACGCGGACTGGGCGGACGCCAAGGTACTGGTCACCGGCGCGCGCCCGGCCATCGTTGGCCCGCCGCACGAGGACGCTGTCATTCTGACCCCGAAGCCGCCCCGCACCCCGAGGATTAACGGTGCGCGCATATTTGGTGTCCGTCCGGGACATCCGTTCCTGTTCACCATCCCCGCGACGGGCGACCGGCCGATGCGGTTTGCCGCCGATGACCTGCCCCGGGGCCTGAGCGTTGACGCGCAGACCGGCCAAATCCAGGGCCGCATCGAGAAGCCTGGCACTTACGTTGTAACGTTGCGGGCCGCCAACGCTCTGGGCAAGGCGGAGCGCCCGCTGAAGATCGTCTGCGGTAACACGCTGGCTTTGACGCCGCACATGGGCTGGAACAGTTGGTATGTGTGGGAGTCGCGTGTCAGCGACCCAATCATGCGCGCGGCGGCGGACGCGATGGTCAGCAGCGGCATGCGGGACCACGGCTACCAGTACGTCAACATTGACGACTGCTGGGCGGTCAAGCCCGGCGCCAAGGATTCCGTCCTTGGCGGCGAGCCACGGGACGCGCGCGGAATGGTGAATGCCAACAAGCGGTTTCCCGATATGCAGGCCCTCACCGACTACATCCATTCCAAGGGCCTGAAGGCGGGCATCTACACTTCGCCCGGGCCGACGACTTGCGCCGGGTACGTCGGCGCCTACCAGCATGAGGAACTCGACGCCCGCCGGTTCGCCGAGTGGGGTTACGATTTCCTCAAGTACGATTGGTGTTCCTATGGCCGCATCGCCCCACACCCCGACCTGGCTTCGTTGCAGAAGCCTTATCGGCTCATGGGCGACATCCTGCGGCACCAGGACCGCGATATCGTCCTCAATCTCTGCCAATACGGCATGGGCGAGGTGTGGAAGTGGGGCAAGCAGGTGGGCGGCAATAGCTGGCGCACGGCGGGCGACCTGGGCGGCTCGTTCAAGGGCATCCCGGCGGCGCTCTTCCGGGATGGGTTCGACGTCTATGCCCGGCATGAGTTGCACAAGTACGGCGGGCCCGGCGGGTGGAACGATCCCGATTACCTGTTGCTGGGCTACCTGAGCAACTGGCAAGGCGGGACAGCGCCAACCCCGCTCACACCGAACGAGCAGTACACGCATGTCTCATTGTGGTGCCTGGTCGCCGCGCCGCTCATTTTCAGCGGGGACATTACGCGCCTGGATGACTTCACGCTCAGCCTGCTGACCAATGACGAGGTAATTGACGTGGACCAGGACCCGCTAGGCAGGCCGGGCCGGCGCGTCGCAATACATGGCGACCTGGAAGTGTGGGCAAGAGATATGGAAGACGGCAGCAAGGCCGTAGGCCTCTTCAACCGTGGAGAAGACGAAAGCACGGTAATAGCCCGGTGGGCCGACCTGGGGATCAGAGGCAAGCGCGTCGTGCGCGACCTCTGGCGGCAGCAGGACCTGGGCACTTACGCCGGCGCGTTCCAGGCCCGGCTGCCGCGGCACGGGGTCGTGCTGGTAAGGCTGAGCCCGGCGCGCCCGCATATTCTCGCCGCGCCCAAGTTTGCCGACTCCGAATAAGCGCCCCGCATCCCCCGCGCTCGTAGATCGTAAATCGTAAATCGCATATCCCCTTAGGCTCTTGGATGCGCCGCTTCATAAGCGCGCTTGAGCCGCTCAGTGCTCACGTGCGTATAGACCTGGGTGGTCACCAGGTGGGCGTGACCCAATAGCTCTTGAACGCTGCGCAGGTCGGCCCCGGCATCCAGCAGGTGGGTCGCATAGCTGTGCCGCAGCTTGTGCGGGGTCAGGCGCTGGTCCAGTCCGGCGATGGCGAGATACTTCTTCAGACGGCCTTGCAGGTAGCGCGGCAGCACGGGGGTGCGCTTCCTGGTGTTGCCCAGGAATACGGGGCAGTCGCCGGCGGGTGGCTGGGGCAGAAGGCTCCAGTAATTCCGGACAGCCTCCAGGGCGGGCTCGCCGATGGGGACGACCCGTTCCTTCTTGCCCTTGCCGCGCACGCGCACGAGGCGTTCGTGCCAATCAAGGTCATCCGCTGCCAGGCCGCAGAGTTCGCTGATGCGCAAGCCACACGAGTAGATGGTTTCCAGGATCGCCTGGTCGCGCCGGCAGAGGACAGCGGCCTCGGCTTGCGCCGGTTGTGCCGCGTCGGCGGCGGGAAGGAGCTTGAGCGGCGCCGACAGCAGATCGGCCATTTGCTGGAGCGTGAGAAAGGTCGGCAGCCGTTTCCCCAGCTTGGGCAAAGCCAGGTGCCGTATCGGTGAAGCCGCCACGAAACCCTGCCGTATGAGAAAGCGGTAGAAGGTGCGCAAGGCGCTGAACCGCAGTTGAATTGCCGCCCGCCCCAGCTCGTGCCGGCCCAGGAAGCGAAGGTAGCTGCGGAAGTCATCGCGCTGGAGCTTATCCCAGGCCGGCGGTTGGCGCCGCTCCTCCTGATGCCAGGCGTGGAACTCGAACACCGCCTGGCGGTAATTGCGCTGCGTGTAAATCGAGGCCCCACGATCCGTGGCCAGATGCTGGAGGAATTTCCTGACCCACTTGTCCTCGGCAGCCGCCTGGACTGGGCTGGGCTCCGCCATGCCTGTCCTTAGACGCGACAACCCGACTCGCGCCGCACGCCACCGGTGGATGGGTGTTTACCTGCCCTCATCGTTCTGCGCAACCGTGACCCCGCGCTCCGGGAACTCGAAGCCGACTTTGCCTTTATCGTCCACCACCAGGTAAGCCGAGAACGGGCGGCCTGTCTTCATCGAGATGAACTTCGGAAGCAGATCGGTCATCCGCTCCTTCAACAAGCGGGCGGCCTGCGCACGGCTGATGGGCTGCTGCAAGATGACCTTCTTGATTTTGAAAGTGCACGGACGCTTCTCGGATTGGGATCCCTCACACACGTAGCCGTCCTCCACCTCGAAGATCCGCTTGCGGCATTTCGGGCATTTGCCGATGGGTTCCTGGCCCGTGAAATCGTATTTCGGCGCGGGCTCCTCAGGTTCCTTTTCCTTGGCGGCGCGGCCCTTGGCGCCGCTCGGGCGCGGCTCGAATTCGAAGCCCACGCCGCCGTTCTTCACTACCAGGTAGGCCTTGAACGGCCGGCCCTTCTTCGAGATGAACTTCGGCAGCAAATCCGTCTTGCCCGTCTCCAGCAGCTTCTGCATCTGGGCGCGCTCGACCGGTTGCTGCAGGATGATCTTGCCGGAGCGGAACTTGCACGTGCGCTCCTTCCCGGTCGCTTTCTCACAGATGTACTGCATGGGGGCCTCGAAAACCCGCGCGCCGCATTGCGGGCACTTGCCGACGGGCTCCTGGCCGCTGAAGTCAACTTCCGCCCCGTCGCCGTTGCCATCTGCCTGGTCCTGGCCGAAGTCGAACTGGGGCTTCAATTCCGGCGTCAGCCTGATCACTGCGGCGAAAGGCCGGCCTGTCCGGCTGCGAAAGCCTTGCAGCGGGCCAACCTGGCGCTTGGCGATCAGCTCTTCCGCCTCGGGTATTTCAAGCTGCCGGCCTGCCATGATCTTCCACATGCTGAAGGGGCACTTCTGGCATTGGAACTTCTTGTAATTCTCGTGGATTTCACCCCCGCACTTTGGGCAAGGCACCTTGAGGGTGCCGAAGTCGCCGGGCACGGTGTCGCTCTCCTGGCGCTTGGCTTTGGCCACAATCTCCCGCGTCATGTCCGCAATTTCCTTCATAAAGTCGGGGCGCTTCATCTGCCCGCGCGCCATGCTCAACAGCTTGAACTCCCAGTCACCGGTCAGTTCGGGCGAAGACAGCTCGGGAATCCGCAAGCCGCGCAGCAGGGCGATGAGCGAGAAGGCCTTGGCCGTGGGCTGCAGTTCGCGCATTTGCCGCACCACATACTTCTCGTAAATGAGGCCCTCGATGATTTGCGCGCGCGTCGCCGGCGTGCCTAACCCCTTTTCACGCATGGCCTCCCGCAATTCCTCGTCCTCGACCAGCTTGCCGGCGCCTTCCATCGCCGTGAGCAGCGTGGCTTCCGTGAAGCGCGGCGGCGGCTTGGTCTGGTTGGCCTGCACCTCGATGTTGATCGTCTTAACCGTCTCGTTGGCCTGCGCCGGCGCCAGCGTCGGCGTGTCGTCGGTCTGCGCTTCCTTGCCATAGACCGCCAGCCAGCCCGGGTTGACCAGCACCTTGCCTTCGGTCTTAAATGGCTCGCCTTCCACCCGCGTGATTCGCGTGGTGACCAGGAACTCGGCTGCAGGGTAGAACACGGCCAGGAAGCGTCGCGTCACCATGTCATAGAGCTTGCTCTCCTGCTCGTTCAGGTGCTTGGGCGCCAGGGACGTGGGGATGATGGCGAAGTGGTCGGAGACCTTCGCGTTGTTGAAGATGCGCTTGTTGGGCCTGACCCAGCCGCTCTCGAGGATCTTCCCGGCGAAGCCGGCGTAGGGCGTCTGGCCCAACATGCCCAGCGTCTTGTTCACCGTGTCCAGGTAATCCTCCGGCAACGCGCGGGAATCCGTGCGCGGGTAGGTGAGGACCTTGTGCCTCTCGTATAAGGCCTGCGCGAGCGCCAGCGTTGACTTGGCCGAAAATCCAAACCGCCCATTAGCCTCCCGCTGCAAGCTGGTCAGATCGTAGAGCAGCGGCGAAAGCTGCGTCGTCGGCTTGCTCTCCTCCGTAACGACGCCCGGCTTGCCCAGGCACTTGGCACGAATGGCCTCCGCCTGCGCCGCGTTCCATACGCGCTCCGGCTTGAGATCGGCTTCGCCGTCCTTCTTAGTGAATTTCTCGTCGAACCAGCGCCCGGGGTATTCGCCTGCCTGCGCTCCGAATGTGCCGTGAATTTCCCAATAGTCCTTGGGCACGAAGTTCTTAATGCGCTCCTCCCGTTCAACCAGGATTGCCAGGGTCGGCGTCTGCACGCGACCAACCGTCGTGAGCTGGAAGCCGCCCGCCTTCGAGTTAAAGGCCGTCATGGCGCGCGTGCCGTTGATGCCGACCAGCCAGTCAGACTCCGCCCGGCAGACGGCGGCATCGGCCAGTGGTCGCATGGTGGCGTCGTCCCGCAGGTGCTCGAAGCCCTCCCGAATGGCTGCGGGAGTCATGGACTGCAACCAGAGCCGCTGGATGGGCTTCTCGGACCCGGCGTATTGAACAATGTTGCGGAAGATGAGCTCGCCCTCGCGCCCGGCGTCGCAGGCATTGATCAGCTTCGCCACGTCGCGCCGCTTGACCAGCTTGAGCAGCAGCTTCAGCCGCGCCTCGTTGCGCTCGATCGGTTGCAGGTCGAACCGCGGCGGTATCACTGGCAGATGGGCAAAGGTCCACTTGCCGCGCTTGACCTCGTATTGCTCGGGTACGCGCAGTTCCAGCAGGTGGCCGACCGCCGACGAGAGCACGTAGTCCTTGCTCTCGAAGTAGTCGCCCTGCTTCTGAAAGCCTCCCAGCGCCCGCGCAATATCCGCGGCCACGGACGGCTTTTCGGCAATGATCAATGCCTTGTCCATAGTTTCCTCTGACAGTTACACCCTCGGGGCAAATCGGGCAATAGCCGCACGGCAAGGTAGTCCAGCCCGGGCGCATCTGAACACTGTCCTTGTTCAGGTAGGGACGCCTCGCCGAGGCGTCCGTCTCAGGCGCACCCGGACGCCTCGCCGAGGCGTCCCTACCTGCACAAGGACAGTCGCAAGACGCACTCGTCCAACCCGGGCGCGGGCTGCCCGGAGCCGTTACGCACCGCGCGAAGCCCGGGAAAGTGGACTAGATACCTGCGGCTGTCAAAGGATACCCTTTGACAGGGAGGCAGCCCACAGGCTTAATAGCATGGCAGAAACGCAATTATGTACAGATATACTGTCCTTTTTGCCGCCGTGCTCCTGCTCAGCCTGGGCGCCGCGGCCCAAGCGCCACGTTTCGTTATTGATGATGACCAGTACGTGGACCGGATTGAGGACGCCAGCGCCAAGCTCCTGCACGCCGGCAAGCTCAAATCCATCGAGGCCCTGCGTCACCAGGTCCACACCCGGAGCTTCGCGGCGCGGCTCGCGACTCCCTCCCACCATCAGCTCAGCCCGCCCGACTTATACGAGCGCTTGCGCCAGAGCACCCTCACCGTCGGCAGCTATTACAAATGCCCCGACTGCGGGGAATGGCACTTCCTGGGCGCGGGTGGCTTCGTGGTCAGCTCGGACGGCGTCGTCTGCACCTGCTGCCACGTCGTGCGGGCCGAGGACGAAGGCGTGAAGGAGAGCTACCTGGTGGCGGCGGATGCAGCCGGCCACGTGTATCCCGTCGAATCGGTGCTCGCCGCGGACCCGGAATCCGACACCTGCCTTGTGAAGATCAACGCCTCGGGCCTCAAGCCGCTGCCGCTCCGGCCAGGCGTCCGCGTCGGCGAGCCTATCTACTGCCTGGGCCATCCTGGCGGCTATTACTTCATGTTCACCCAGGGCATGGTCTCGCGCCTGAACCTCCGCTGCAACGATGCCGTGGATGAGCACGGCCACACCAATGGCCTGCTCACCCGCCCCGTCCTGCTGTTCAATATGACGGCGGAGTTTGCCCCGGGCTCCAGCGGCGCCCCCGTGGCCGACGAGGCCGGCAACGTGGTAGGCCAGGTGGACAGCATTGCCGAGGCGGGCGAGCCTGGCGCTTCGACCACGAATTCCCCCGCTTCCCCCAGCGTGCCCATCCGCTTCTGCGTCGCCAGCGAGGAGATAATTCGTCTGACGAAGCCCTACCCCAGCGAGATCAAGCAAATCGCTGAGTCGGCCGCGGTGCCTGCCGCGCCCAGGAAGAAATTGAAGCACTGAGAGCCGATTGCATTATGCTTGAAACCCGCAGCGGGTTGCGGTGTTTTCAGCCGCGTGAAGCGCCTGCTCTTCGCGGCCTGCCTCCTGATCGTTCTGGGGTTGGGCCTGTTTCTGGCTCTGCCGCCCGCACGACCTGCCCCGCCCCCGCCGGTCATCGTGATGCAGATGCCCTACTCAATCCCGCGGCAGAAGCTCTCCTTGTTCGATCAGTATGTGCCGCGCCGCCGCTCCTGGGCCTGGGTATGGCGACTCAAAGAAACGGTGCTCGGGCGCTCGAAGACATGTCAGGTCGGCGCTACGGTCGTTGATTGCTCTGGCGCCGGAGAATCGTTTTGGGCGAAACAGTCGCTGCCCACACCCGCGTTTACGAACCCCAGCGGGCTCAGGATCTGGTTCTTGCCGGAGCAAAACCTGGCAGCCCTAACGCGAGCTTTCCAGCGGACCCCCGGCGCCGGGGTCCTGTACCAGCCTAGGATTATTACAGGCGACGGCCACCCGGCCCGGTTAATGTCCGGTGGCATGATCACCGGCCAGGGTGTGCAACTGGCCCCTGCCGGACTGCTGTTGGACATCCTGCCCCGGATGGGCTCTGGCAGAACGGAACTCACGACCATCATCCGGGTGAGCGAAGCCCTGACAAACCGGACCCCCACGACGGCCATGTCACCGTCTCCGGCGGACATTCAGGTTCAGACCAACTTCGAGGTGGCTGCGCAGCTCCAGGTACCCAAAGGGACGGGAGTCTTTCTGCTGGCCGGCCCGCCTGCGGAAGCCAGCCGACCCCGAATCGGCGTCGCTCTATCCGTGCAGACAAGCGCCAAGTAGGCCTGGCGCGGCGTCTGCCAGGCGGCGGGCCTGCCCGTGCCGCTGCCAGGGGTGCTGCCGCCTGTGGCTCCAGCGTTTCCCCGGCGATGCCCCGGTGTGTCTCCCATGTGGTCCGGGCCCCATGGGAGACACACGGGCATATCGCCCGGGAATCACCCGGGAGGCATGAGCTGTGCCCTCGGAAGCAGGGCCAATTCATGAAGGGTGGTAGGGACGCGTTCCACCGCGTCCCTGCTATCGCGGGAAGATGGGGACGCGGTGGAACGCGTCCCTACCATCCTTCATGAATTGGCCCTGCCTCGGCAGCCTGTCTGCCAACCAGAATTTGACCTGCGGGCGCCAAAATGGGAGTATGCTCTCTGAGCGATCGCTGCCGGGCGCCGCACAAGCGCACACCAGGCCCGGTCCCTTATGAAGCATAGACGATTCAACTGGGTGCTGAGCGACTACGTTCGCCGGTTCCTGAAGTTCTACCTGGAATGGTCCGCCCGGCTCCGCGGGCAGCGATTCCATTGCCGCGCGCTGGAAGGCCAGTCCGAGTACAACATCACCGTCAACTGCGACCTGACCGTCTCCTGCAACTGCCAGGATTACGACGGCTCCGGCCACCTGGGCGACCTGAACAAGCAGTCCTTCAAGGACGTGTTCCTCGGGCCCGTGGCGCAGGGCATGAGGGATAAGCTGGCCAAGGGCAAGATTCCCATCATGACGTGCACCCGGTGCGGCGACTTGCAGCGGGTGCCCAAGTCCTCGCCGATCCCCCCTACGCGCCTGCCCTATCGCGGCATGCTCCTGGAGAACACGGTGCGCTGCAACATTGACTGCATCGGCTGCGACCGGCAGTCGGCCGCGCGGATCCGCACGACGCTGCAGATGGACATGGAGCGTCTCTCGAAGATGGCCGACCTGGTGCACGAGTTGGGCCTGGAGATTCTCTGCTACCTGAACCTGGGCGAGCCGTTCCTGTCACCGAACATCGGCCAGGAGCTGCCGCTGCTCCGCCGCAAGAACCCCGACACCAGCATCTGGATTTCCACCAACGGCATCGTGCTGAACACCGACGCCAAGCGCGAGGCGGCCATGTACGCCAGCCATATCTATTTCTCCATCGCCGGCATCAACGACCCCATGCTCAAGAAGTACGAGCATTTCGGCAGCTACGAGAAGGCTTATGGCAACATGAAGGCGCTGGTGGAATACCGGAATGCGCGCGGGCTCTCCAAGCCCCTCATCGAGTGGAAGTACCTGCTCTTCAACTGGAACGACCGCCGGCGCACCATCGAGCGCGCCATCGAGCTGGCGCGGGAGGCCGGCGTGGACGCCATCTCCTTCTGGCCTACCCACAACCCCTTCTTCGGCTTCTCCTACCGGTATGCGCTAGGCCGCCTGGACGACATCGGCGTGAAGAACTGGAAAGGGCGCGAGGTGGACCTGAGGCGGAACCCGAAAGCCGAAGGGCAAAGCAAGCCCGACCTCCGCATGCCCGAGCCCGAAGCCAGCGCCAAGGGCGCCTGAGAGCAGCCAGCCCTCCGGGTGGCGGCGAGGCGGATTTCCGCACCGCGATCATTCTGTAGTAGCGTAAGCCTCCGGCTTGCGGGCGTCCGGCCAACCTTCCAGTATTTGAAATACGAGGGGTATACGAGGGGTATACGAGGGGCTTACGGGGGGTTTAGGTGGGGGTATGCCGAGTGCAGCGGGAGACTACGTGCAGTGCCCTTACGACGGCTGGAACTGGTGGCGTGATCATAAGACGCCTGTTCACAAGAACATCCAACATTCAACAACCGACATCCAACACCCAATGGGCGCGGCGGCGGTGGCGACTGGATGTTGGTTGTTGGTTGTTGGATGTTGGATGTTCCCAAAGTTCATGGAAGCACGGATGCCGCCACCACGCAGCCCACGCCGATGGCCACCACACCCATGACGAGCCATACAATCAGGTCGCCGATGTGGCCGCTGTGGACCCGGCGCAGGCCCTGAAGAACCGGGCGGAACAGGGTACTGCAGGCCCGGCGCCCGGGGGCCGGCAGTCGCTCGGCATATAGCGACAGGAGGGCTACCGCGACCGCGCCCGCCGCTGCCACGAAGCCGAACAGCACTCCCTTGGCCGTAGGCCGCGCCGTGGCTTCAAAGCGCGCCGGCGGGGCGACTTCGCCCTTCATTACGGCGCGCTGGTAGGCGGGTTGGTTGGCAAACCGCTCTGCGCCCTTTTCAATGGCCCGCGTGAGCGCGTCGGGGCTCAGGGCCGAGATCAATGGCGCGAGGCTCAGGAGCACGGCGGCGCTCAACATGACCACGGGGATATAGCGGCGGCCTTTGCGGGTCTCGGGCTCCTCTTGAATGGAGGTCGGCGAGCCCGTGTCGTGGCGCGGCGTCGAGCCCAGGCCGAGGAACACCATGCCGCCCGCGCGCAGCACCGCACCGCCCGTGAGCACGGACGCAAAGAGCAGGACCCAGGTAAGCCAATGCTGGCCCACAGCCGCCCCGGCCTCTTCGATCATCTGCTTGCCCAGATAGGTGCCGTACGGTGGGAAGCCCGCCAGGCCAAGCCCGCTGACGGTGAACGCGCAGCCGAGGATAACGAACTTGCGCGCGCGGCCAAACAGCTCGACCTGGTCCACGCTGCCCAGCCGGTGCAGGAGCAGCCCCGCGCACAGGAACAGCGCGCCTTTGACACACCCGTGCCCGAGCAGGTACAGGGCGGTGCCGGCGATGCCCCGGCTGGTCAAACAGCCCAGCCCCAGCACCATCATCCCCACGTGGCTGATGCTCGAAAAGGCCAGCAGGCGCTTGATGTGCCGTTGGCTGAAGCACATCACCGCCCCGAGCACCGCCGTCAGGGCGCCCAGTACGATGAACACGAGCTGCAGCCGGTGCCCGTCCAGCCCCGGCACGGAGCGGAACAGAGTCCAATACACGCGGAAGACGCCATAGAGCCCGAGTTCGATCATGACGCCGGAGAACAGGACACAGACCGGTGTGGGGGCGACGGCATGGGCGTCCGAGAGCCAGAAATGGAACGGGACCACGGCGGCTTTGACGAAGAAGCCGGCGACCAGGAGAGTCAGAGCCACCACGACCAGCCCGTCGGCCGGGTGCGCGGACAAGCTCTGGCCGACCTGGGCCATGTTCAGCGCCCCGGTGCGCCCGTAGAGCAGGGCAATGCCAATCAGGACGGAGAAGCCGCCGATGCTGTTGGTGACGGCGAAGTTCATGGCCCCGGCCAGCGCCTGCTTTTCCTCGACCTTGTAGCCGGTGAGGGCGTAGGCCACCACGCTCATGAGCTCGAAGAACACGAAGAGGTTGAACAGGTCGCCGGTAAGGCAGAAGCCGGCCATAGCCGCGAGGAAGATGAGCATCAGCGCGTGGAAATAGGTGCGCACGGCCTCGAAGTATCCCCACGCATAGACCAGGGCCACGGTGACCAGGCAGCCGCAGAAGGCGGCCAGGCCCGCGCCGAGCGGATCAATGACAAAGGAAATGCCGATGGCCTGCGGCCCCCGCGGCGGCCAGTGGCTGAACCAATACACGATGGTGTGCTCGGTCGAGCAGCGCATCAGCCAGATGCAAGTGACGGTGACGGCCAGCGCGGCCAGTATGGCGGTCAGGTCCGCCACATGCCGCCGGCAAATGGGAGCGGCGGCAACCAGCGTGGCGGCTACCAGCAGGGGCAGGCCCACCGGCATTGGCACCAGCCAGTTCACGTCATTCCGGGAACGGGCTCAGCACGGCGGGGTCCACGCTGCCGCGCTTGCGTTTGATGTTGAGCGTGAGGGCGAGCAGCAGGGCGGTGACGGTGGCCCCCACGACGATGTCCGTGAGGGTGAGCGCATGGACGATCGGGTCCACCGCCGGCGAGCCGGGCGGCACGTCGCTGAAGATAGGCGCCTGGGCCGGCAAGCTGCGGAAGCCGATGGACAGCAGCAGGAGGTAAGTCGAGGACTGCACGACCGAAAGGCAGATGATCAGGTGCACGAAGTGGCGGCTGGTCACGATGCCATACAGGCCAACCACGAACAGCCACGCGGCGATGCAGTACGGCAGATAGGTCATTGGCCCGGGCTTTCCTTTTGCAGCGGCCTGGAGAACTCAACCAGCAGCAGGACGAACCCGGCGGCCACCTCCGTGCCGACGGCGCAGTTGATCAGGAGGATCGTGCCCGAGGAGAGCAGTTGGCCGGTATGTCCCAGGGGCAGGACGTTGGTGAGGAACTCCTGGCCCGTCAGCAGCCCGACACAGCCGACTACCACGTATCCGCCGCCGCCGAGGGCTTCCGCCCATTCGAGCGCTGAGGGATTCGCGCAGCGATGGAATACGCCTGAGCCGTAGGCCAGCAGCACCAGCACCCATGCCCCGAACAGGATGACGCCACCCTGGAAGCCGCCGCCCACGCTGAGGTGCCCGGTGAGCACGATGTAGCAACCGAACATCAGGACCGCCCCGATGAAGCCGAGCGTGAACAGGCGGGTGAGGTCGCTGGCCGCCGGATCGAGCACGCCGGTGTCATGCTGCTGGATCGAATGCGGCTCGCAGGCGTCCTCCTGCTCGCTTTGCTCGTGGCGCATCAGGAGCACGACGCCCGTCACACTGGCAAACAAGATGAACTCCTCGCCCAGCGTGTCGAAGCCGCGGTAGTCGAAGATGACCGACGTCACGACATTGAGGACGTGCCGCTCCTGCACCGCTACGTGGTTGAGCAGCTCGCCGTAGGCGCCGTGGAACTGACCGAAGGGCGACAGGCCGCATACGCCCCAGCACAGGAAGCCCAGGAGCACCGGGCCAAACACAGCGAACAGGACATGGCGGGCGGTGGCGCTCATTGCATCTTCTCGAGCTTGGCGAGCGTTGCCAGGACCAGCGCCGGAACAGCGATGCTTCCCACGGCCAGCTCCGAAAGCGCCACATCGGGCGAATGCAGCGCGTAGAACAGGATGGCCTCGAGCAGCCCGAAGATGCCGGCAATAAAGATCTGGCGCTTGGGATTGCGCGTGAGCACGACTGCCGTGCCGGCCAGCGCAATGGATACCAGCAGCACGAGCTGCACCACCTTGAATAGCCTCATGCAGGCTTCTCCCGCTCGGATTCAGGCAGGCGTTCGTGCGCATAGATGGCGCGCCCGAGCACGTGCGCGACCACCGGCCCCTGGGCGATCAGCACGACCGCTATAAGGATTGTTTTCACGCCGGCCTGGGAGAGCCCGCCCTGGCACAGCACAGCGGCCGTCATCAGGACCGGCGTGACAAGGCTCACTGCGCTGACGAAATGCACCCGCGCCGCCGCCCCGCTCACCAGCGCCATGCCCAGGCTGCCCAGAAAGACGACCAGCACAGAGGCACCCACAAGGATGCCGGTTGGGACGGGATGAGTCATCGCAGCCAGCGCTCGACGAAGTGGGCGAACAACAGGGCCGCCGGAAACGAGAGCACGGCCAGCGCCAGGGCCAGATCGAGGAAGGAGGGTCGCGCCATGGCTTGCGAAAGCGCCACCAGGGCGAGCACCAGGATGACGCCGGCCATTTGCAAGGCCGGCAGGCAATCGCTCAGCCGGCGTCCGCGCAGGATCACGGCCGCACAGATCCAGGTTGCCAGGAGCAAGGCGGCATCCGCGCCGAGCCACAGGTTCATATCGGCCAATCGCCTCCGGCCGGCTCGGGCTGCGGCACGAGCTGGTGCACCAGCAGGCTCCGTCGGTCTTCGGTGCCCAGGGCGAACGAATTGGGCGGCAGCGAGATGGCGCCCAGCACCAATGCCCGGCGTACCTTGGAAGCGGTGTCGGCGCCGCCGGGATTAAACGGCAGCCGGTGATAGCCGCCGGTCAGGCGTGTTCGCCGGACGGTCGCCTTCCACAGCGCGAAGGCGACGAGGCCGAGGTCGCGCAGGACTTTGGCGGGCAGTTTGCGCGCCAGCAGGCCAAGCCAGGACCATTGCAGCGTGAACGAAAGGCCGGCTGAGGCGGCAACCGCGGCGAGGGCCGCGGCCACGACCAGGCATAATATGCCCGCCGCGATGAGCTGCTGGAGATCCGTCTTGGCGACCAGCCACCAATAAAGTCCGCCCAGCAAGGCCGCCCCGACGGCAAACGACCTGACCTGACGCCGATTGAGTCTGCACTTCCTTGGAGGCATGGAACCCGTGGCCTCAAGCTCAGACTGCCGCCGGAGGCGGGCAATGGGGGTTTGCACCCACCGGGGGGAAGCCTGGCACGCGAGCGCCTCACCCCTTCCCTCTCCCCAGAGGAGGGGAAGAGGGTGGCCGCAGGCCGGGTGAGGGGTTGCGGCCGGGTGCGATCATTGCTCATTTGAGCCTCTTCGGGGCTTGTAACCACAACTGGTGACATGCAGGGGACAGGGGTTCTGGTATGGTGTAAGCACTGACGGTGCAAAAGCGCAGTAGTCAGACCGTGTGTGGCTGATAGGCGTAAATCTGCGGCGCCGCATCGCAAACAGATTTAAGTGCTGTTCTCAGTGTAGAATGTGGCAAGAAGGCCGGAGTAAAATCCGGCTTTTTTGTTGTACTTGAGCGCGCGGGGCCTTGATGGGAGGAAGGGGAAGAAAGGGATTATTCCGCGGGTGATGGCTGGCGGGCGCGGCGGGCGAGACGGGCGCGGGTCATTCGCTCACGCAGGCCGCCTTGTTCCACAAAGTCTTTCTCAAGGCGAAGGAGTTGGCGGTCGATCAGGTAATTCGCCTGGTTGATAAGGCAGACAGCTATGTTCGCGATGATTTCCGGTGCCCGCGTGTCAACGAACTCGCGGTAGAGCTCATAGGTCTGGGGCACCCGGCGTCCGAGACAGCGGACATACACCGCCTCACGAGAATCCTTATCCCACTTGGGGCAATCGCGCACGCGCAGGTAGTCCAGGTAGTCGTCCAGCAATTCCTCCAGGCTGGCACGGGCAACATTGGTGAGCTTCAGTTCGGTCTCCTTGGAAGTGCGCCCGGCCTTGCTGCCCTCCAGCAGGTTCTTTTTGCCCGAGCGAGCTGCCTGGATCATCTGGTCTATGGTACGGTCGTTCCGAGCGAGGTGTTTATGGGCGAAGCGGAAGGTGATGTCGTAGACAACCTCGGCTTTGTGGAAGGCGTGGAGCGTTTGGTAATCCCCGCGCGGGGGGATGACGCGCTCCCTGGGAGGTGAGGACGGGGAAGGATGTTCCTCATTGCCCGGATTGTTCCCATTATTCGCATCATCTCTCATTTGCGGAACGAATGCGCGCATAGGCAGCCCACAGGGGATTTCAAGCCCTTTTATTGCCGGCCGGCTGTGCGGCGGTCTCGGGTGGGGAGCGTTCCCCATCAAGGCCAGCGTATCCGATAGTAGCGTTGCGGCAGGTTTGTGGCCTGCGGGTCGGTGAAAAGGAACTGACCAGGGGGGGATTCCGCAGCGGCGCCCAGCACGGTCCAGTTGCTCAGCGGCGTGACTACGTTCGTGCTGGCGATCAGCGTAAAGCGTGTGCCCGGCACGTTCGTGAAGGAGACATGGAAGCCGCCGACGTCGGCCACCGCGCTGGTGATGTGCCAGCCTGGGGCCGGCATGGGAATGAGATAGGAGGTGAGCGGCTCGAACTCGTCATGGCACACATCCAGGTCAATGGGGCTGATGCCGCCCGCCGAGCCGACGTCGTATTGCCAGAACGCCCAGTTGGTGAAGACGCCCGTGGAGCTGGGGCTGCCGTTGGTAGGACTGCCTCCGCCCGCCGATACCCAGAGCGCGTTGCCGGCCAGGCGGCTGTCAAACTGCGTGGCGGCATAACCGGAGGTGCAATAGATGATCGGCGTGGCGCCGGCCCCGCGATTGCTCGCCACCTCCTGCAGAAACGCCAGCACCCAGTCGGTCATGGTTGCGGGCGGCAGGTTGCTTGAGGTCTCCTCCATATCCAGCACGGGCCGCAGCCGGCCCGGGCCTATGAAGCTGCCGGCGTAGTTAAGGAAGTGGTCCGCCTCCTGGACAGCCCCGTTGGTGGTGGGGCGGTTTTCGGGGTGCGCGAAATGGTACACGCCGGCCAGCAGCCCGGCACCCTGCGCACCGGCCATATTGGCGGCCATGGTGGGATCATCGGGGCCGGTCAGGCCTTCGCTGGCTTTCACGAAAGCAAAGCGAATCCCTTGCGCATACATCTGGGCCCAATTGGTTGCGGGGATGCCGCCGGCATCCTGGAAGTGCGAGACATCCACGCCGAAATTCCGCGGGGGCGGGCCCTCGATCACCAAAGTGTTCGTGGCCCCGCCCTGGTAGTTGAGATCGTTGACCAGCGCCACCACGGTGTAGCTTCCCGCGTTCGTTGGCGCTGCGCTCGAACCGTTGTAGGTCACGATGACGGCGAGGCCCGGCGGGGCGGTGGTTGCGGAAACGCTCTTAGCCGTGCCGTCATAGGCCTGGACGAGGTTGGACAGCGTAACCGCAGCCGAAGCCTTCATGACATCGAGCAGGGCAGCCTGGGAGGGAATGCCGTTGGCGAAGACGGTTGCCATGGCGTAGCCGGGCGGGAAGTTGGTGAGCGGCCCGCAGGTGACGGAGTTGGTGGACCAATTGGTGGAGAGGAGGAAGACGGTGCGTTCGCCTTCGACGCTGCGCAATTGGGTAACGGGATAGTCGGCGGATGAATCCTTGGCGGTGCCGTAGGAGCCTTCACTAATGCCGCGAAACCGGGCACCGGAGATAACCAGGCTGCCGGTCAGGGTGGCCGGCGAAGTGAGGGAGGTGATCTGAGGCTGCCAGGCATTCAGGAAGCCCAGGCCGGCATCAAACAAGGCTTGTGAGGAAAGCGGGCCTGAGCTGCCGTAGCCCCCGGAGAGGAACACCTTGCCGCTGGGGAGCAGCACGGCCGACTGGCGATAGCAGGCGGATGGCAGGGAGCCGACGGTCGTCCATAGCTGGGTCACAGGATCGTATAGTTCGGTTTGGAAGAGAGCCGAGCTGGCGAAGCCGCCGGCAACGAGCACTTTGCCATTGGGCAGCAGGGTGGCGGTGTGGGCAAAGCGGGAAGTGCTGAGGGGCAGCGTTGTAAAGGCGGAACCGGTCGCAGGGTCGCAGATCACGGCGCTATTGATGGCCTGGCCGATGCCACTCGCGCCACCGGCGACGAGCACTTTGCCTGAGGGCAGCAGAGTGGCCGTGTGTTGATAACGCGCCGTGAAGATGGGGACGGACAATGCCCATGTTCCAGTCGCGGGATCGTAGAGTTCCGAGGTGGAAAGCGGAACGGTGTTGAAGCCGCCCGCCACGAATACGCGGCCATCGGGGATCAAGGTCGCGGTATGTTGGAAGCGCGAGGTGTGGAGCGAGCCGGTGGGGGTCCATGTCCCGGCGACGGGATCGTAGATGTCGGCATTGACCACGGCGCCCGTGCTGGCGAGGCCGCCCACGACGAGGACTCTGCCGTCGGCCATGAGGGTTGCGGTTTGAAGGTAGCGCGCCACAGACAGGGAGGCGGCGACCGAGCTCGTTCCGGCGGCGGGATCGTAGAGTTCCGCGCTGGCGACCAGGCCGCTGCTGTTCGTGCCGCCGGCGAGGAGGACCTTGCCGCTGGGCAGCAGCGTAGAGGTGTGGTGGTAACGCGCGGTAATCAACGTCCCGGTGAGGAGATTATTGCCGGTCGCGGGGTCATACAGCTCCATGCTGTTGAGAGCCGTGATGTCAATTCCGCCCGCGATAAGGACCTTGCCGGTGGGGAGCAAAGTCGCTGTATCATCGTAGCGCGCGGTGCTGAGCGCCCCGGTGCTGGACCATGCCCCGCCCACCGCTTCGTAAATGTCCACGCTGTTGGTCACTGCGTTGTTGAGGATCCCGCCGGCGATGAGCACCTTGGCATTCGGAAGCAGGGTCGCGGTGTGCTGCCATCGCTCGGTGCCGGGCCAGCCGGTGCCGCTCTGGGCAAACGCGCCGCTGGCCGGGTTGAATATGTCCCCAGCCGAACCGAAGTCGGCGTAGCCCTCGGCAACGAGCACCGTGCCGTTGGGGAGGAGCGTGGCAGTGGCGTAGCCGCGGCCGCTGCTCATCAGGTTGGTCAGGAGGGTCCACGTCCCGTTGGTGGGGTTGTAAAGCTCGGCGCTCGAGAGGTAGTTGGTGAAGTCAGCGCCGCCGGCTATCAGGACCTCGCCGTTGGGCAACAGGGTGGCGGTGTGGTTGTTACGCGGGACGTTCAGCGCGCCTGCGCCGTTCGTGGTCCAGGTCAGCGTGGCCGGGTCGAACAGTTCCGCGGCGGGAACCAGGGTTTGTTCGCCGATGTCGCCGCCGACGACGAGGACCTTGCCGTCGGGCAACAGGGTGGCCGTATGGTCCTGCCGGGCGAACTTGGGTGTCCCGGCAGCACTCCATGTTTCGTTGGAAGGATTGTAGATCTCCGGCGAGCTGGGGAAGCCAAGCGCTACTAACACCCTGCCATCGGCCAGCAAGGTTGCGGTATGGGCGGTGTGGAAATTGATCGGCGGCGCGGTGTAGCGCCAAGTGCCCGTCGCGGGGTCGTACAGCTCGGCCGTGGTGAGCGACGGGCTATTGGTGTCGTAGCCCCCCGCGACCAGGACCTTGCCGTTGGGAAGCAGCGTGGCGCTGTGAAAATCGCGCGCCGTGTTCATCGAGCCGGTGGCGGTCCAGGCGCCGGTGACCGGGTCGTAAAGCTCCGCGCTGGCGAACACATTGGTGTAATCCGTGCCGCCGGCCACGAGCACCTTGCCGTTGGGCAGCAAGGTGGCGGTGTGGTCGGTGCGCGCGGTGATCATCGGGCTGCCAGTGCTGAACCCGGCCACAGCGGGCTGGATACTGAGGGGACCCAGCGCCAGCACGGCCAGCAGGAGTGCGCGGCTGAGCGGCAACGATTGGGTTTGAATTGAGGAGCACACGCGCCCCGCGTGTAAATCGAGGCGCCCCCGCCGCGATTGCTCTCTCATGCGGATGGACCTCCAAATGGTGAGCCACTGCGGGGCGGCGGAGCCAACGGCGGGGCGCTGTTGGCAGCACGCGAGGCGCGTGCGCTCCCCAGGACCAACTGGATGGATACGGCGACGAAAGTATAGGGGAAGTAGTCTCATGCTAGGACATAAAGGTTGAATTGCTGGATTGGTGGGCCCTGCCAGCGGACCGGACCGAGGGTCCTTCACGTGTTCAAGGCGACAGCGGCACCACGGCTTGCACCCGGTAGAACCGGACTGGAGCGCTGAACTGCAGGAAATCGCTGGTCGTGAAGGACCCGGCTGAGGGCGCGATCAGCCCAAGGCCGCTGTCCGACCAGGCGGGTGGGCTCAGGCTCACCGTCTTCTCTATGTAGTAGAGTCTGGTCGGCACGCTGCTCCACGTGAGGCTCGCGTTGGTGCCGCCGGGAGTGAAGTTGGCGGCGGTGATGAACAGGAGACTCCCGGCATCATTGGGATCGGTGCCGGCCTGGTATTCCTGGGCGTTGGACATGCCGTCGTGGTCCGGGTCGGCATTCGGGTCCACGCCGGTCATTCCGAAGTTGAGCAGCTCCCAGGCGATGGGCAGGCCATTGGTGTCGAGCGGGCCGGGCCAGATGGAATCGGTCTGCACGTAGGCGACGGCGTTGCTCAAGGAGATCCAGCCGCAGTTGGCGCTCCAAACGTAGCCGCTTAGCTGGCCGGTGCGTAAGTTCACGGCGGGGGCGCCGTTGGTCTCGAAGTTGATCCAGCCGATGTTGGCGCCCCAGGCGTAACCCCGCAGATTGCCGACGTCGTTCACGCCGAAGTCAGCGGCGGCAAGATTCTGGTAATAGATGCCATTGGTGGGCGTGCCGCTGCCGAGATTGATCCAGCCGACGTTGGCCGCGTAAATGTAACCTTTGCAGACGTATTCGCCGATGACCGCGCCATTGTTGGTATCGCCCCGCCAATCCATCCAGCCGAGATTGGCGCCGTAGGCGTATCGGTTGGCGGAATCAATGGTGGTTGCCCCGCCGCAGAGCGGAACGTAAAGCAGGCTGAGTAATGCGAGCGATTTCATCGTTAGTGGGGGTCGCGGGTTAGTAGCTCAGGTTGCCGAAGGGGTCGGTATTTCCCGATCCGGCGCCGCCGCTGGAGCCGTTGATAGCGACCGAATTGGTTGCGGGGAGCGTGATCAGGCCCTCGCGATTGCCAATGGCGATAGTGTAGTTGTTGCCCGCGTTGCCGGAGGCACGACAGCGGACGATGAGGTTCCCACCCGCCGAGAGACTGAACCCGGTGGTGTTGTTGAGGGATTCGCAATCTTCAATCACGTTGGCCACGTTGCCCGTGCCCGAAATGAACACCACGCCCGATTGGCTATTGTCGCAGGTGCGGCAATGGCGAACGACATTCCCGACCGCGGCGGCGGTCCCGAAGCCCTGGATGTTGATCCCGCTGAGGCTGCACTCGGTAACGACCAGGTTCTCGAAGATGCAGTTGCGGAGGCCCAGGCAGGTGATGCCCGCGGCGTTGAACCCGGTGACGGTGCCGTTCCTTACGGTGACGTTCTTGACGGGCACGTTCACAGCGTTCTCGATGCGGATGCCGGTAATCACCGACATCCCGCCCGTCTGGTGAATCGTGAAGCCTTCGAGGTCGAGGGTGACATTGTTGGTCGCGATGTGGACGGCATCGGAGGTGAAGGCCTGCTCGAATGACCGGGTCAGGTAGTAGCTGCCGCTTTGATTGATGAACACCGGCAGGTTGGTGATGGCTGTGCGCGGCTCGACCTGGTCCAGCGACTTCATGGTCGGCGCGGGCGGGCCGAGTGGCGTGAGGCTGCCCTGGGCGAAGACGGTTGAGGGTTGAAGGTTGAGGGTTGAGAGCAGCGCCCACGCCCCGGCCAGGTAGATCAGTCGCTTGGTCTTCATAACTGTTGGAACAGGCTCAGGTCAGAAGGACAGATTGGCCCACGGATTCGCATTGGTGATGATGCCGGAGACCGTATTCGTGATCAGTGGGCCGACAATCTGGGAGCTGTTATAGACGTAGTTACTCCCGCCATTGAAGAACGCGCTGTTCTTGATGATGATGTTGCTGCCATAGATGGTGTTCACGCTGATGCCGGCGTAACTGTTGAGCTGGACCATGTTGCCTTCGATCCGGTTGGCTGCGCCTTCAACCCGGATGCCCGCGTAACTCGAACTGATGCTGGTATTGTTGTCGAGGCAGGTGTTGCCGATGACGGTGCTGCCCTGGCCTGTAATCTGGACCCCGCTCCACGCGTTGTTCTGGACGGAGCAGCCCGAAACGAGCCCTGTCAGGACCTCGATGCCATAGTTGCCGTTGTACCCGGACCAGCAGTTCCGCACGATGCCCTGACTGTTCAGTTCGATGCCGCTGTTCACGTTGTAGCCGGCGGAGCAATCGGATATCTCCCCGCCGGTGATGGAAATGCCGATGGCGGCATTGCTGGAGCATACGCAATTCCTCACCGTCGCCGCGGAATACATGAGGATGCCATCCGTTGCACTGCCGAAAATGGCCAGGCCATCGAGCACGACGTTGCGGGAATTGCCGCCCGACTCATGCACGCCCATCCGCCAGCCGCTCATCGTGCCGTTTCGGACCGTGACGTTGGTCTGCGAGCTGGCAAACGCCACGGCGTAGAGCGAGCCCGGCACGCCCAGCAGGGCGAAGCCGTTCAGATCCAGCGTCACGTTATTGTTGGAGATGGTGATGCCGCTCAAGCCGCTCGCGCCGGTCAGGTTTGTCGTCACGTAGTATGAGCCTGGGCTGGCGATGGTAAAGGGGACGGAGGAAATGGGCGTGCGCGGCTCGACTTGGTCGAGCGACTTCATCGTGGGCGCCGGGGCCCCCGGCGGCGTGAGGCTGCCTTGGGCGAAGAGAGTTGAGACTTGCGGGTTGAGGCTTGAGAGCAGCAGCGCCGCTCCGAACAGGGATAGACGTCGTTTATTCATGGACTCTTTGCGGCTCGATTGGTGTGAGTTTCCGGAAGGGAATACCGGTCCGGCGCACAGAGGGCCATTGCCGGACGGCAGGGCAGGGACAAAGCGCGCTTGCACAATGCCCGCAGCCGACCCATCGCCTCTGTGCTTCATAAGGGAAGTTCACATCCATAATAACGCAAACTCGGACGGAAGCAAGGTGGTCCCCCGAAGCGATCCGGGCGGAGGACGGAGAGCGCCGCTCCCTGGGCGCAGCCATACCGCCTGCTCCAGCGCTTGCAGGGCTGCCGGGCCGTGGCTGCAGGATAGCCGCGCCCGGGGACGGGCGCTCTCCCCAGCTACTGGCCTGCGGTTTGGAAGTCGGCGACCACGCTGTCGCCTTTCTTGAGGACGGTGTAGAGGTCCGGGACGATGTGGCTGCTGATATCGCGGGGTGGGCTGTAGCAGCGGTTCACGACCAGGGCGCAGTTGCCGTCGGGGCCGATCTCGCCGCGGACGTGCTGCCGCTGGCCGGGATTGAATTCAAAGCACAGGCCGCGGTTGCGGCGGTCCGTCAGGCCGGCCCAGTTGCAGTCGAACTTGGTCGAGGTGAAGTCGAATGCGTCGGGTCTGTCCACCCGGGTCAAAGCGACCTTGGCGCTCTCAGGCATGGCCGTGCCGTTTGGGCGGCCGACATGGCCGGGCGGGTAATAAGACCACGGCGCCTGGCGGTCCCACGAGAACCGTTCAACGCCCTTGGGAAGATGGAAGACCCAGCCGAGCTCGAATACATCGGACTTGGCGCCATTCCAGTCGAGACGATAGGTGAACTTGCCGTCGCGTAGATCGGCCCGCAGATGGCCGACCGGCAGCGCGCCCGGCTGCAGAAGGACATCGGCCTCGAGGGACTGCACGTCGGCCTGCGGCAGCGCGGCCAGCTCGGCGGCTGCCACCGCCACGGGCTGCGCGCCCCGCAACTGCACCTTCACGTTGGTCAGTTCGCCGGTCGAGCGGTAGAGGCGATGCCAGCCTTTGCCGTCCGGCCCATTGGTGCCGGTGACCAGGTTGAATGTGGGGAACTTCAGCCCGCCGATAGCCCGCACGCGCGGCGCGGGGTGGGAGACGGGCTTCAGCGCGAATTGGTAGGTTGCCACATTCCAGCCGCCGGGGTGGGCAAAGTCGAGCCGCAGCGTGTCGGCGGCGGAGAGTTTGCCCGCCGGGAGGTCCAGGCGAAGCGGCCCATGCGCGCGTGGTCGCAGCGCCAGGCCCGCGGTGCCGCCGGCGAGCCGGCGTGAGCCCTGGGTCAGCGTCCAGGCGACGCGCAACTGCGCCAGGTCCGTGAAGGAATACCGGTTGGTGGCCTCGATGGTCACGCCGTCGCCCGTGATGTCGAGATGGTCAGCCAGCGCGATGGGCGCCTGGGCCATCTTGATGTGGTAATACTCCGGGCGGGGATTGCGGAAGCCGTCCACGACGCCCTTCACTTTGACGAGGCTGATGCCC
>Ga0335069_10001606_pt1 | contig 36161 bp, 35 predicted proteins | sample Lox_Sample_11_FD_206714 | JGI IMG/M metagenome (GOLD analysis project Ga0335069, IMG submission 206714) | Soil microbial communities from Loxahatchee National Wildlife Refuge, Florida, United States - Lox_Sample_1.1 | ecosystem: Environmental > Terrestrial > Soil > Wetlands | place: USA... | reverse complement strand
GGTGACGACATCGAGATCGACCGGCTCGAGATCTCGATCGACGAGGCGGTCTTGAAGGCGCTCGCGCTCCAGGCGCCGGTGGCGGAGGACCTGCGCGAGGTGCTCGCGATCAAGATGATCGCGACCGATCTCGAGCGGGTCGGCGACCTCGCGCGCAACGTCGCGAAGATCGCGCGGCGGCTGTCGGCGCAGCCCGAGCTGCCGCTGCCGGCGAGCGTCACGACGCTCGCGCGCGCGGCGCAGGGCGCGCTGCGGCGCGCGCTCGACGCGTTCTCGCACACCGACCCCGATCTCGCGCGCGGCGTGCTCGACGAGGACGACGCGATCGACCGCATGCAGGACGAGGTGGTGCAGACGATGCTGCGCGAGCTCGGCAGCCACCCGGAGTCGGCCTCGCAGGAGCTCGACGTGATCATGCTCGCGAAGCACCTCGAGCGCGTCGGCGATCACGCGACCAACATCGCCGAGGACGTGATCCTCGTCGCCGAGGCGCGCAACGTGAAGCACGCTGCGAAGCTCGCAAGCCGCTAGCGAGGCGAAGCCGCAAGCCGAAGGCGCGCAGCGAGCCGCAGGCGAGCGAAGTTCAGAGCCACAGACCCGGCTCGCGCTCTGCCCGGTGGTAGACTGCGCTCCGAGGAGTCCCCCATGGCGCGCATCGTCGGTGATCTCGTCCCCGAGGACGACTACACGCATCCGCTCGGGCCCGAGCCGAACTTCAACGAGTCGATGTACTTCAACTTCTTCGACCGCGGCCGCAAGGTCGGCGGCTTCGTGCGCCTCGGCAACCGCGCGAACGAGGGCCGCGCGGAGATGACGACGACGCTCTATCTGCCGGACGGCCGGGTGCTCTTCACCTTCGGCCGGCCGCAGATCTCGCACAACGACGCCTTCGACGCCGGCGGAATGCGCTTCGAGGTCGAGGAGCCGACGCAGCGCCTGCGCACGCGATTCTCGGGAGAGGTGCTCGAGCTGCGCGAGCCGCGCGCGATGGCGGATCCGAAGCGCGCCTTCGCCGAGAGCCCGCGCAGGAAGGTCGAGCTCGATCTCGTGCACGAGGCCGTCGGACCCATGTACGGAGGCCACGCCGACCGCGAGGAGACCGAACGGGACGCCGCGCAGCAGTTCGCGAAGGCCCACTACGAGCAGCACATGAAGGTGACGGGCGCGCTCGCGGTCGAGGGCGAGCGGATCGCGATCGAGGGCTTCGGCCTCCGCGACCACTCGTGGGGACCGCGCTTCTGGCAGGCAATCCACTCCTACGAGTGGCTGACCTTGAACTTCGGCTCGGACTTCGGCGCGATGCTCTCGATCATCCGGCGCGACCCGCACAGCGAGAAGATGGGCGGCGTGGTGGTGCGGGGCGACGCGCTCGATCCGGTCCGCAAGGCGCGGCTCACGGCGGAGTACGAGCCGAACGGGCTCTATCACCGCCGTGTGCGCGCGGAGCTCGAGACGCAGGGCGGCGAGAAGCTCGACATCCGCGGAGAGGTCGTCAGCTTCATCCCGCTGCGGAACCGGCGCGGCGGTCAGGTGACGCACATCGGTGAAGGCATGACCGAGTGGCGTTGCGGCGATCGCGTCGGCTACGGCCTCTCGGAGTTCCTGCGCCAGGTGCAGTAGGAGAGGTGGCTCGTGAGCGAGGGGTCGCGCGAGCCCACGGAGCTCGGCGCCGCGCTCTCGGCCGCGGTGCGCCGCGGAATGCCCGGCGTGAGCGACGTGCGGTCGCTGCGGCGCGTCTCCGGAGGCGCCTCGCAAGAGACCTGGTCATTCGACGCGTCGCTCGCGGGGGCGCTCGTCCCGCTGATCCTGCGGCGGCGTCCGGGCGGCAGCGCGGACCAGCCGCCGCGCAGCGTCGCGCTGCCTCTCGAGACGGAGGCGGAGCTGCTGCGGCTCGCCGGCGACGCGGGCGTCCCCGTTCCCGAGGTGCGCATGCTGCTCGAGCCCGCGGACGGACTCGGCTCGGGCTACGTGATGGAGCGTCTCGAGGGCGAGACCATCGCGCGCCGCATCCTGCGCGACGACGTCTTCGCCGCCGTGCGACCGAAGCTCGCGCGCCAGTGCGGAGAGATCCTCGCGCGCATCCACGCGATCCCGAGCGAACGGCTGCCGCAGCTCTCGACCGCCGACTTCGCCGGTCAGCTCGCGAGCTACCGCGCGGTCTTCGACGGCTTCGCGCGGCCGCATCCCGTCTTCGAGCTCGCCTTCCGCTGGCTCGCCGACCACCAGCCCGAGCCGACACCGGTCGCATTCGTCCACGGCGACTTCCGCAACGGCAACCTGCTGATCGACGCCGACGGCGTGCGCGGCGTGCTCGATTGGGAGATCGCGCACCAGGGCGATCCGATGGAGGACCTCGGCTGGATCTGCGTCAACTCGTGGCGCTTCGGCGCGGAGCCGCCCGTCGGCGGCTTCGGCCTGCGCGAGGACCTCTTCGCCGGCTACGAGGCCGCGGGCGGGCGCCGCGTCGATCCCGAGCGCGTGCGCCTGTGGGAGATCTTCGGGACGCTCAAGTGGGGAATCATGTGCATGATGCAGTACAGCGTGTTCGAGCGCGGAGTCGACCGCTCCGTCGAGCGCGCCGCGATCGGGCGACGCTCTTCGGAGACGGAGATCGATCTGCTGAACCTGCTGCTGCGGTGATCGCGTGTACGATCGTCCCACTCTGATCGAGCTCGTCTCCGCGGTGCGGGACTTCGTCGAGCGCCGGGCCGCGCCCGCGCTGGAGGGACACGCCGCCTTCCACGCCCGCGTCGCCGTCAACGCGCTCGCGATCGTGGAGCGCCAGCTCCGGCTCGGCCCCGAGGACGAGGCCGCCGAACTCGCACGGCTCCGCGCGCTGCTCTCGCGCGACGGAACTCTGGAGGAGCTGAACCGCGAGCTGTGCGCGCGGATCCGCTCCGGCGCGCTGGGTCTCGAGACGCCCGGCCTCGCGGAGCACCTGCGCGCGACCACGCTCGCGAAGCTCGCGGTCGACCAGCCGCGGTACTCGGGCTATCTGCGCGCGCTCGCGGACTCGACGGCGTAGGCGCGTCCGCCGGGCCCCGCGGCGTCGGCGTAGCATCCACACGATGCCCTCGCGCGTCGAAACGTCTCGATGAAGAGAGGCGAACGCGAGCCGCAGGCGAGCAGAGCCCGGCTAGACTCGGCCGCCATGTGGCGGTGGCTGCGCGCGGCGCTGCTGACCTTGATCGCGATCGCGCCGCTGCGCGCCGGCAGTCAGATGCCGCCGGTCGATCCGCGCGTCCCGCTCGGACAGCTCCTCGAGCTCGCCTTCGAGGAGAACACGGTGATCGCCTTCGACGCGCAGGGCGGCTCGATCGCGCAGAACCTCGAGCTCGGCGAGGAGGTCCACTGGTACGGCACGCAGGGCGCCATCGGCATCGTGTTGACCGATCGACGCATCCTCGCCGTCGCGGCGAACTCCGGCTCCTTCCAGGAGGCGCGCTACCGGCGCGGAGAGAGCGCGCCCAGCGAGGCGCTGCTCGGCGACCGCGTCGCGATCGTGGCGACCTCCGAACGCGCGGTCGGCTTCGACGGCGGCAGCGGCAATCTGATCGAGTACCGCTTCGGCCCGCAGGAATCGCTCGTCGCCGCGCAGACCGGCGCGAACGTCGTCGTCGTGGTCACCGACCGGAAGCTGCTCGGTCTCTCGCCGTTCGTCGGCGGCTTCTTCCCGACGCCGCTCTTCGTGCGCGAACGCGTCGAGCGGATCAACCCGAGCCCGAACCTCGTCACGGTCCAGACGGACCACCGCTATCTGACCTTCCGCTCCGACTCCACGATCTGGACCGAGCTGAATCGCCCGCTCGGGTAGTCCTGGTCCCGACGTCAGCGGGCGGAGGCCTTGTTATGCGCGCTCGGCTTCGCCTCGCCTTCCGCGCTCGCCCAACCGAGAGCCGCCGTGATCGCGTGGTACACGTAGCTCTGCTCCTGCACGCCGTGGAAGAGCTCGGCGCCCGGACCGCCCGCGTAGATCGCGACATCCTCGCCGCCGTGCGTCTCGGACGCGAGCGGGACCGCGCTCTCCTGGAGGTAGGTCGGCGACTGCGTGTCGACGCCGCGAAGATCCGGACGAGCGGCGCTCTCGTCGGTCAGCTTCGTCGGGCGGTGCGGGTAACGCTTCGGCCCTTCCGGCTGCTGATCCGTTGCGCCCGAATAGCCAGGGCCGTTGGCGTAACCGAGAGTCGTGTAGGGGCGTCCCGCGAGGTCGGTGGCGGGCTTCGTGGCGGGATCGCCCTGCGCGTCGGGGGGAACCACGAGCCCGAGGATCGGGTTCCCCCGCTGCGGGTAGCCGGAGAACGTGAGCGTGTGGCTGTGGTCAGCGGTCACGACGACGAGCGTGTCCTTTCGATCCACCTTCGCGAGCACCGCCTCGACCGCCTGCGAGAACTCGATCGTCTCGTGGAGCGCGAGATACGCGCTGCCGGCGTGGTGGCCGTGGTCGATGCGACCGCCTTCGACCATCAGCACGAAGCCCTTCGGATTGCGGCGCAGTAGGTCCACGGCCTTCGCGGCCATCTCCGCGAGCGACGGCTCGCCCGCCTTGTCCTGCGCGCGCTGCGTCTCGAAGTGCAGGTGCGACGGCTCGAAGAGACCGATCACCTGCCGCGTCGTCGCGGGGTCGAGCGCCGCGAAGCCGGCCTGGTCCCACACGAAGCGGCGACCGGGCGCGCGCGCCAGCCACTCGGCGCGTAGATCGCGGCCGTCCTTGCGCGCGCCGTGCTGCTCGGGGTACTCGGGATCCTGCGCGCTCTCCGGCAGGAAGAAGGCGCGTCCGCCGCCGAAGGCGACGTCGATGCCGTCGCCGATCGGGAACTCGACGAGCTGTCGCGCGATGTCGGGGAATCCGTCCGCGCGCGCCGCGTCGGAGAGCTGCGCGTCGCTCTCCCAGTTGCGGTCGGGAACGTGCGCATAGCATGCGCCGGGCGTCGCGTGGGTGATGCTCGTGGTCGTGACGACACCGGTGGCGAGCCCTCGCTGCTCCGCGCGCTCGAAGAGCGTCACGAGCTCGTGGCCCTTCACGGCCCGGTGGTCGCCGATCGGGACGCTCGAGTCGACCGAGAGCACGCCGGCGCGCGTCTTCGAGCCCGTGACCAGCGCGGTCATCGTCCCGGACGACTCGGGCACCTGCTGGTTGGTGTTGTACGTCTTCGAGAGCGCGACGTAGGGCAGCCGCTCGAAGGAGAGCAGGTTCTCCTCGCCGCTCTGCCCGTGGAGCTGTCCGTCGAGGATGCGCGCGGCCGTCACCGTCGCGACGCCCATGCCGTCGCCGACGAAGAGGATCGCGTTCTTCGCGGATCGCCCTGCCGGCGCGAGCGCGCGCGCCTCCGCGACGGCGCGCCGTCCGGCCGCCTGCCAGTCCTCGTCCGTGGGCGGCGCCGCGAGCGACGCGGCCGCCGGCAGCATCACCGCGATGAAGAAGCCTGCTCGTCTCATCTCGTCTCCTCGTCGTGCCAGATCCCGAGCGCGCACAGCTCGCTCTGCATGGTCTCGGCCCAGTTCTGTGCGCGTGGATTGGCGGGGCTCGGGTGCGTGATGCGCGCGACGCGGGTGCCCGGCAGCGCCTCTCGCGCGCGCGACTCCGCGAACGCGCCGATCCCGATCACCCACTCGGGCTCGAGCGCGCGCGCGACGCGGCGAAGGTGCGCGTCGCAGGCCCGGAAGAGCGGCGTGCGCTCGCGCTCGGGCAGCTTGTCCGGCGTGCGATTGCGCCCGCTCGCCTCGATGAACGCGAGCGGGCAGTAGTTCGCGACGAAGTGCTCCGCGAAGAAGCGCTGCGGCTCGCCGAAGCGCTTCGCGAGCGTCCCCCAGAAGCGGCTCCCGCTGACCTCGCTGCGCGGACACGCGAACCCGAGCACGGGGCGCTTCGGGTGCTCGCGCGGCGGCCGGCCGATCTTTGCCTCGAGGCCGAGCCAGCCGCGCACCATCGGGACGTCGCCGAACGGCACGCCGGTCTGGGCCATGCCGAAGGGACCGGGATTCATCCCGACGAGGAGCACGCGGGTCGGCGCGTTGGCGAAAGCCCGCACGTAGGACGCGTAGCCGCGGCGCGCGTAGTCGAGCGGGTCGTAGACGTACCGGACCGGCGAGCCGAAGCGGAGTCCGCGCACGTCGCGGCTCAGCCGACTGGCGGCGGCGAGAAGCTCTCGGGCGACGCGTTCCGACACCATCCCCCCGGCGGCGCGCCAGCTTAGCGGTCATGTGCCGCTGTCAGGGGTCCGTACTTGAGAAAGTCCGGCGGTCGGCCGATTTCAGCGGGCAACTTGCCGGAGAATCGGGGGGCATGAGCGAGCCGAGCGTGGCTAACCTGTGCGCCCGGACGGAGTCGAAGTCGAGCCGCGTGTCCCCCGAACTCAGGATCCTCCTCGAAGACGTCCACCTGTCGTTCGGCGGACGCCCCGTCTACAGCAAGCTCAGCTGTGGCTTTCCACGTGGAAAGATCAGCGTCCTCATGGGGGGCAGCGGATCGGGCAAGAGCACCTTGCTGCGGCTGGTCGCCGGCCTGGTGCGTCCCGACAGCGGCCGGATCCTGGTGGCCGACGAGGACGTGACCGAGCTCTCCGAGCGCGAGCTCTATCGCGTGCGGGAGCGCATCGGGATGCTCTTCCAGCACGGCGCCCTGCTCGACTCGATGACCATCTTCGACAACGTGGCGTTGCCGCTGCGCGAGCACACCGAGCTCTCCGAGCGCGACATCGCCGCGGAGGTCTCGCGCCGGCTCACGGCCGTCGGCCTGCCCGACACCGAGGCGCTGATGCCGCGCCAGCTCTCGGGCGGCATGCTGCGCCGCGCGGCCCTCGCGCGCGCGATCATCAGCGATCCGGAGATCGTGCTCTGCGACGAGCCCTTCTCGGGGCTCGACCCGCTCAACGTCCGCCGCATCGAGCGGCTGCTCGTCGAGCTGAACGAACGGCTCGGGATCACGCTCGTGATCACGTCGCACCACATCCCGTCGTCGCTGCGGATGGCCGACCTGATCACGTTCCTCGTGGAGGGCGAGGCGATCAGCGGCACGCCGGCGGAGCTCCGGGTCAGCACCGACAAGCGCGTGCGCGAATTCCTCGACGCCGAGCGAGACGACGAGCCCGCGCGGCCGGGAGCCCCGACATGAGGCTTGCGGCGATCGAGACGCTCGGCTTCCGCACGGTCACGTTCGTCACCCATCTCGGACGCATTGCGGCGTTCGTGGGCTCGATCTTCGTGCACAGCGTGCGACCGCCCTGGCGCGTGCGACGCCTCGTCGGCGAGGTATTCGACATCGGCGTCCTCTCGCTCGCGATCGTGTGCCTGTCCGGCGCGACCGTCGGCGCGGTGCTCGGGCTCCAGGGCTACACCACGCTCTCGCGCTTCGGCGCCGCGAACTCGCTCGGCGCCGTCGTCGGACTCTCGCTGGTGCGCGAGCTCGGTCCCGTGCTGACCGCGCTGCTCGTCACCGGCCGCGCGGGCTCGGCGATGGCGGCGGAGATCGCGTCGATGCTGACGACCGAGCAGCTCGACGGCCTGCGCATGATGTCGATCGATCCGGTCGACTTCGTGGTCAAGCCGAAGGCGCTCGCGATGCTGATCTCGATGCCGATGCTGAATGCTCTCTTCATCTGCTTCGCCCTGTTCGGCGGCTACGTCGTCGGCGTGAAGCTGCTCGGCGTGGACGGCGGCACCTACATCACGAGCATGGAGAACGCGATCACCTGGGAGGACGACGTCGCGGGCACCTTGCTCAAGTCCTTCATCTTCGGCGCCCTGGTCGGCGTCATCGCCACCTATCGCGGCTACACCGCGACGCCGACCTCCGCAGGCGTCAGCGCCGCGACCACCGGCACCGTCGTGGTCGCCTCCGTCACGATCCTGCTCTTCGACTACGTCATCACCGCGCTCTGGGGCGTCTAGGCGCGTTCGGGAGGCATGGGCATGCAGCCGTCAGCGACCCGCGATCTGATCGTCGGGCTCTTCGTCGCCGCGGGGCTCGCGGCGATCGGCTACCTGTCGATCCAGGTCGGCGGCCTCAGCTACAAGGGGCCGGGCGGACTGCGCCTGTACGCGACCTTCGACGAGATCGGCGGACTCAAGACGCGCGCGCCGGTCGAGATCGCGGGCGTGACGGTGGGGCAGGTGGTCACGATCGGCCTCGACCCGTCGATGCGGGCGCGGGTCACGATCGACGTCGATCCCTCGCTGAAGCTGCCGACCGACACCAGCGCGGGTATCCGCACCTCGGGTCTGCTCGGCGACCAGTTCATCGAGCTCGAGCCGGGCGCCGAGGACCAGACGCTCACGTCCGGCGAGGAGATCGCGATGACGGAGAGCGCGCTCTCGATCGAGCGCCTGATCGGCAAGTTCGTTCACGATTCGGGTGTCGAGTCGAAGTGATGGGGCGCGCGCTCGCCGCCGCGCTGCTCCTGATGCTGCTCGCCGACACCGCGGCGGCGCAGGATCCGAACGGCGGCGGCGTCCAAGGGGTCACGACCGCCGACTCCGATCCCGCCGGCGCGAGGAGTCCGTGGGATCCGTGGGAGCGCTTCAACCGAAAGGTCTTCGCATTCAACGAGAAGGTCGATCACTACGCACTCGAGCCGGTCGCGACGGGCTGGGACTACGTGGTGCCTCACCGCGTCGAGCTCTGCATCTCGAACTTCTTCGAGAACCTGATGCTGCCGACGCGGTTCGCGAACGACCTGCTCCAGCTGAAACCCTGGAAGGCCTACGAGACCTTGTGGCGCGCGGTCATCAACACGACCGTGGGAATCGGCGGGCTCTTCGATCCGGCCAGCTCCTGGGACGTGTACAAGAGCGACGAGGACTTCGGGCAGACGCTCGGCTACTGGGGCACTCCGGCAGGCCCTTATCTTGTGCTGCCGCTGCTCGGGCCGTCGAGTCCCCGCGACACGGCGGGCCTGATCGTCGACAGCATTCCCTACCTCTACATTCCGCCCTACACCTTGATTCCGTGGTACGCATCGTTCGGTGGAACCGCCATGAACGTCGTGAACCGCCGCGCGCTGGTGCTCGAGACGATTCGTGAGGAGCGCAAGTCGGCCTTCGACTGGTACTCGGCGGTGAGGAGCGCCTACACGCAGAATCGCGAGAACCGCGTGCACGACCAGGCGGCGGCGCCCGCGAAGCCGGGGGCGACCCCCGACGAGGATCTCTATGACGTCGATCAATGAAGGACGCCGGCGCGTGCGCGCGCTGCTCGGCGCGCTGACCGCGCTGGTCGCGGTGGTGTCGGTCGCGGCGCTCGCGTCCGCCGCGGAGCCGCCGCGCTCGGTGATCCAGCGCACGATCGACGAGGTGCTCGCGATCCTGCGCGACAAGGGCCGCAGCAGCGACCAGCGCCGCAAGGACCTCGAGGCGATCGCGCGCGATCGCTTCGACTTCATGACCATGTCGAAGCTCGTGATGGCCACGAACTGGAAGAAGCTCTCGCCGGACCAGCAGACCGAGTTCGTCGACCAGTTCACGCGCTTCCTCGCCAACGACTACGGCGCGCGCATCGATCGCTACCACCAGGAGGACGTGCAGATCACCGGCGAGCAGCCCGAGGCGCGCGGCGACCACACGGTCAAGACGAAGATCGTCGGTGGCGACAACGATGGCGCGATCGTCGACTACCGCCTGCGCCAGCAGGAGGGGGGCGGCAACTGGCTCATCATCGACGTGGTGATCGAGGGCATCAGCCTGGTCGCGAACTACCGGGATCAGTTCCGCGAGGTCGCCAACCAGGGTGGGCCGGTCGTCGTGATCCAGAAGCTGAAGGAGAAGAACGCCAACCCGTCGGCCCCCGTGCCCGAGCTCGAGCCTCCGAAGAAGAGCGAGTCTCCGAAGAAGAGCTAGGCGCGCCCGCGCGACTCACCCGTCGCGAGCGCGCGCGCGATCAGGTGGGCGACGCGCACGGCCTCGGGCAGCGAGCCCTTGCGTCGGGTGCGCGCGAGCAGGGCGAAGGCCTCGTCGCGGCCGAGCCCCGAGATCCCGACGTGGAGATCCTCGAACGGGACCGGCACGGGCGCGCGCTCGAGCAGCGCGACGCGAGGCGCGAGACCGGCTGCGAACAGCGCCTCGCGCAGGGCGTCGTCGCGCGGCGGACGTCGGTTCAGCACCAGCACCGGCAGGCCGAGCCGCAGCGAGAGCGCCTCCGGCTCGAGCAGCGCGAGCCCCGCCAAGGTGATACCGCCGAAGAAGACGGCGTGGAGCGCGGGGCGGACGCGCAGCGACTCGATCCAGTCGCCGAGGAACGCGGTCACTCCCTCGCCGTCGACCGGGAAGTGCGTCAGCGCGACCGCCTCGACGAGGTCCGAGCCCTCCATCGTCACGCCGACGATCGGCGCGCGCGCGCCCGGAACGAACTTCTCGAAGGGGCCGTCGTCGATGCCGAGCACGTGCGGTCGCGGAGTGGACGGTCTCACGCCCGCGAGTGTACGGCCTGATCGCCCCGCGCTAGTCGGGTTGGTAGGCCAGATTCGGCCCGAGCCAGCGCTCCGCTTCTTCTCGCGACCAGCCCTTGCGCGCCGCATAGTCGTCGACCTGGTCGCGCCCGATGCGCCCGACCGTGAAGTAGCGGGCCTTCGGGTGCGCGAAGTAGAGGCCGGAGACGCTGGCGGCCGGCCGCATCGCGCAGGTCTCGGTCAAGGTGATGCCGGCGCGTCCGGCGTCGAGCAGCTCGAAGAGCCGTCTCTTCTCGGTGTGATCGGGACAGGCCGGGTAGCCGAAGGCCGGCCGGATGCCGCGATAGCGCTCGGCGATCAGGTCCTCGTTGGTGAAGGTCTCGCCGGCGCCGTAGCCCCACTCGCGGCGCACGCGCGCGTGGAGCCACTCGGCGAAAGCCTCCGCGAGGCGATCGGCGAGCGCCTTCACCATGATCGCGTTGTAGTCGTCGAGCTCGCGCTCGAACTTCGCCGCGAGCCCTTCGGCCTCGATCCCGGACGTCACCGCGAAGGCGCCGACGTGATCGCGCTGCGGACTCGTGATCGGCGCGACGAAGTCCGAGAGACACAGCTGCGGACGCCCCTCCGGCTGCGGAGTCTGCTGGCGCAGCATCGGGAAGCGCGCGACCTCGCTGCGGCGCTCGGCGTCGGCGAAGAGCACCACGTCGTCGCCCTCGCTCGCGGCCGCAAAGAACCCGTAGACGCCGCGCGGCACGAGCAGCTTCTCGCGCGAGATCCGCTCGAGCAGCGACAGCGCGTGCTCGTGCAGCTCGCGCGCCTGCGCGCCGTAGCGCGGGTGCTCGAAGATGCGCGGGAACTTTCCCTTCAGCTCCCAGGCCGAGAAGAAGAAGGTCCAGTCGATGAAGGGCACGAGCGTGTCGACGGACGGCGACACGTCCCGGTGGCCGAGGAAGAGCGGCGCCGCGAAGTCCTGGAGGCGCTCCTCCAGCACCAGTCGCGCGGCGCGAGCCTGCGAGAGCGGGAGCAGCTGGTGCTCGCGGCCGCCCGCGTAGCTCCGCCGCATCTTCGCCTGCGCCTCGCGATTCTCTTCGTCGAGCTTGCGCTTGCGCTCCGGGTCGAGAAGCGCGGAGACCACGCCCACGGCGCGCGACGCGTCGTTCACGTGCACGCAGCTCTCGTGGTACTGCGGCGCGATCTTCACCGCGGTGTGCTGCCGGCTCGTGGTCGCGCCACCGATCAGCAGCGGGAGCTCGAGCCCGCGCCGCTCCATCTCCTTCGCGACGTGCACCATCTCGTCGAGCGAGGGCGTGATCAGACCGGAGAGCCCGATCGCGTGGGCGCCGATCTCCCGAGCGGTGTCGAGGATCTTGTCGCAGGGCACCATCACGCCGAGGTCGACGACTTCGTAGTTGTTGCAGGCGAGCACCACGCCGACGATGTTCTTGCCGATGTCGTGGACGTCGCCCTTCACGGTCGCCATCACGATGCGGCCCTGCGACGAGGAGGTGCTCTTCTCTGCCTCCATGTACGGAGTCAGGTAGGCGACCGCACGCTTCATCGCGCGCGCGCTCTTCACCACCTGCGGCAGGAACATCTTCCCGGCGCCGAAGAGGTCGCCGACGATCTTCATGCCGTCCATCAGCGGGCCCTCGATCACCTGGAGCGGCCGCGCGAACTTCTGACGCGCCTCCTCCGCGTCCTGCTCGACGAAGTCGACGACGCCGTGCACGAGCGCGTGCGAGAGTCGCTCCTCGACCGGCGCGTCGCGCCAGGAGAGATCGATCTCCTTCTTGCGGCCGGCGCCCTTCACGCGCTCGGCGTACTCGACCATCCGCTCGGTCGCGTCGGGACGGCGGTCGAAGAGGATGTCCTCGACGTGCTCGAGCAGCTCCGCCGGGATCTCCTCGTAGACGCCGAGCTGACCGGCGTTGACGATGCCCATGTCCATGCCCGCGGCGATCGCGTGGTAGAGGAACGCGGTGTGGATCGCCTCGCGCACGAGCTCGTTGCCGCGGAACGAGAACGAGAGGTTGCTGACGCCGCCGCTGATCCTGGCGCCCGGGCAGGTCGCCTTGATGATCCGGGTCGCCTCGATGAAGTAGAGCGCGTAGCGGTTGTGCTCCTCGATGCCGGTGGCGATTGCGAGGATGTTCGGGTCGAAGACGATGTCCTGCGGATCGAAGCCCGCCTTCTCGACGAGCAGCCGGTAGGCGCGCTGGCAGATCCCGACCTTTCGCTCCGTGGTGTCGGCCTGGCCCTTCTCGTCGAAGGCCATCACGACGACGCCCGCGCCGTAGCGCTGGATGCGGCGCGCCTTATCGAGGAAGTCGGCCTCGCCTTCCTTCAGGCTGATCGAGTTGACGATGCCCTTGCCCTGGATGCATTTCAGCCCGGCCTCGATCACCGACCACTTCGAGCTGTCGACCATCACCGGGACGCGCGCGACCTCGGGCTCGGTCGCGATCAGGTTCAGGAACCGCGTCATGGCGCGCTCGGAGTCGAGCATGCCTTCGTCCATGTTCACATCGAGCAGATTCGCGCCGCTGCGAACCTGGTCGAGCGCGACCTCGACCGCCGTCGTGTAGTCGTCGGCCTGGATCAGCTTCGCGAAGCGCTTGCTGCCGGTGACGTTGGTGCGCTCGCCGATCATCGTGAAGTTCGAATCCGGGCGGATCGCGTAGGTCTCGAGGCCGCTGAAGGTGGCCACGTCGCGGACGCGCTCGGGGACGACGCGCGGCGACACGCCCTTCACCGCCCGTGCGATGGCGCGGATGTGGGCGTCGGTGGTGCCGCAGCAGCCGCCCACCAGGTTCACGAGTCCGCTCTCTGCGAACTCCCGCAGCAGCGACGCGGTCTGGTCGGGCGTCTCGTCGTAGCCCGCGAAGGCGTTCGGCAGCCCCGCGTTCGGGTAGGCGAAGACCGGCACGGGCGCGACCGCGGCGAGATCCGAGAGGAAGGGACGCATCTCGGTGGCGCCGAGCGCGCAGTTGATGCCCACCGCGAAGGGACGCGCGTGCGCGATCGAGGTGTAGAACGCCTCGATCGTCTGGCCCGAGAGGGTGCGGCCGCTCCGGTCGGTGATGGTCGCGGAGATCAGGAGCGGGAGCTCGACTCCCTTCTCCTCCATCAGCTCGCGCACCGCGACGATCGCCGCCTTCGCGTTCAAGGTGTCGAAGATGGTCTCGATCAGCAGCAGGTCGACGCCGCCCTCGATCAGCGCGCGCGCCTGCTCTGCATATGCGCTTCGCACCTCGTCGAAGGTCACCGCGCGATAGCCCGGGTCGTCCACCTTCGGCGAGAGCGAGAGTGTCTTGTTCGTCGGCCCGATCGCGCCGGCCACGAAACGCGGCTGCTCGGGAGTGCGTGCGCTCCAGTCGCGCGCCGCCTCCACCGCGATGCGCGCCGCCTCCCGGTTGATCTCCGGGACCAGGCTCTCCATCTGGTAGTCGGCCTGCGCGATGCGAGTCGCGCTGAAGGAGTTCGTCTCGATGATGTCAGCGCCCGCCGCGAGGTAGGCGTCGTGCAGGTCGCGCACGACGTCCGGCCGGGTCAGGCAGAGGAGGTCGTGGTTGCCCTTCAGGTCGAGGCGCGAACTCGCGAAGCGCTCGCCGCGGTAGTCCTTCTCCTCGAGATGCCGGGCTTGCAGCATCGTGCCCGTCGCGCCGTCGATCACGAGGATTCGCTGCGCGATCAGGGCATCGAGCTGCTGGCGAAGCGGCGAAGCCATTCGGAACCCCGGTCTGGTCAGAGATCGGAAACGCGGGGAGTCTAGTTAAGGATCAGTTCATCTCAATAGAAGGATCGATTAGCCCCGTGGGGATGCAACGAAGGCTCAGTCGAGCAACGGGAACCCGAGGACACCCTCGAGCTCTGTGAGGGCCGAACGCGGCTCGACCACCCGGATCGTCGTCATTCCGAGCGCGCGGGCGGCCTTCAGGTTGCGGCCGATGTCGTCCAGGAAGACGGCGTCCGCCGGTCGGATCGCAAGCGCGCTGCACGCGTGCTCGTAGATGCGCGGGTCGGGCTTGTGGAGCCCGAGCGCGCTCGACTCGAAGAAGGCGTCGAAGTGCGCGCGCAGCGAATCGTCGCCGGCGTCGCGGTCCTCGCTCGGCCAGTTGTTGGTGAGCGCCGCCGCGAGCAATCCGCGCGACCGGATGCGACGGATCGCCGACAGCATCGGGGGGCGCGGCTGCGCGACGCGTCCGATCTCCTCCATCAGCGCCCGCGCGGACAGCCGCTGTCCGGCCGCCGCGCACTCCGCCTCGAAGACCGGGACGAAGGCCCTGAAGTCGATGCGCCCGCGCTCCAGCCGACCCCAGGCGCCTTCGGTTCCGGTGCTCGCGACGACGCGGTTCACGAAGCCTTCGGGAATCCCCTGCTCGCGCTCGAAGCGCGCGATCGCATGCAGCGGCGAGTCGAGGACGACGCCGCCGAGATCGAATAGCACCGCGCGGTACGCCATCGCGCGCACGGTAGCTATTGCTTCAGCGCGACGCGCAGCACGCGGTCGCCTGCAAACGATCCGATGAAGAGCTCGTCGCCGACTCGCAGGCCGACGGTGCCCCCGCCCATCGGCGCACCGCCGCCGCGGTACAAGACCTCCGTCGCAAGCGTGCGAGGATCGACCCGCACGATCTCGAAGCGCGCCGGACAGGCGCCGCGCGCGAGATCGTTGCAGGCCTGCACCTCGAGCAGCGGCGCGGTGAGCGAGGCCGCGTACAACATGCCGTCGCTGCCCCAGGCGAGGTTGTCGAGCGCGGGCAGGGCGACCTGCGCCTCGACCTCGCCACTCGCGAGCGAGACGCGGCGCAGTCCGTCGCCGAGAGACGAGTTCACGTACAGCGACCGTCCGTCGGGCGAGAGCGCGAGCCCGTTGGCAAAGACCACCTCGGTGCCGGGCACCGGGTGGAATCCCGCGCCCGGGCTCCAGCGCATCGCGTAACCCTCGGCGCGGTGGAGCACCGCCGCGCGGAAGAGCTCCACCAGCTGCCCGACACCGCTCCGTTTCGGGAGCATCTGGCTCGCGTAGAAGCCGCCGTCGGAAGTGGCCACCACCTCGTTCCACCAGCCGCGTTCGGGCGCGACGACGCAGCCGCGCCAGGCGAGCCGCGCGCCGCCGTCCTCCACCTCGAAGTACTCGATCGATTCGCGGCCCGCGTGGTTCACGGCGAGCAGCGCGAGCGCGCCGTCGTCGCGCCGCACGAGGTCGATGCCGTGCGGCGCGAACTCCTTCGGAGCGCCGGGGCACGCCGGGTCGCCCCAGCTCGTGCGCACGTCGCCGCCGTCGCCCCCGCGGTACAGCACGGTGCGCGCCTCGCTCGCGAGGTCGAGTCGGGCGATCGCGCCCGGGTGCTCGCCGCTGAGACCTCCGTACTCGCTGACGAGCAGGCTCGTGCCGCCCGGCAGCGCCACCAGATCTTCCGGGTTGTGGAAGCCGCAGAGGGGCCGCGCGGCGCCGACCGGATCGCAGGAGATCACCGGCTCCGACCGGCCGCCGCATCCGAGCGCCAGCAGCGCGGCCACGAGCCATCCTCTCGCACGCATCGACACCTCCCCGTGACGCGCCGGCGCCCGCCGCTCAGGCGCTCTCGACGACTCCGGGCCGCGGTGCCCGGACCAGCGCCTCCCACATGCTGAGCGCGAGCGCCACCCACACGCAAGCGAAGCTCGCCGCGTCGCCGAAGCGGAAGGGCTCGCCGTACACGCCGATGGCGAGCAGGAAGGTGATCGTCGGCGCGAGGTACTGGAACATGCCGAGCAGCGAGAGCGGCAGTCGCCGCGCTGCGCTCGCGAAGGCCAGCAGCGGGAGCGCCGTGACGAGCCCGGATCCAGCGACGAGCGCCTGCATGCCGGGGCTCGCCGCGGCGACGCCGCCCACCCGCGCGCCGACCAGATAGCCGGCGGCGAGCGGAGCCAGGGTGAGGGTCTCCATCCCGAATCCCACCAGCGGCGCGGTGGCGCCGAGCTTTCGCATCAGTCCGTAGAGGCCGAAGCTCGCGGCCAGCGCCAGCGCGACCCACGGCAGCTCGCCTTGCAGGGCCGTCTGCACCGCGACGCCCATCGCGGCGATCCCGACCGCGAGCGACTGCACGCGCGAGAGGCGCTCGCGCAGGATCGCGAGCCCGAGCACCACGTTGACCAGCGGGTTGATGAAGTAGCCGAGGCTGGTGGCGAGGATCTGCCCGTTCTGCACGGCCCAGATGAAGATTCCCCAGTTGAAGGCGAGCAGCAGCGCGGCGCAGACGGAGCTGCCGGCGCGGCGAGGCGAGCGCAGCGCGTCGACCAGATCGCGCCACGCGCGCAGCGACGCGATCAGGATCGCAGCCACGCCTAACGAGGCGAGCACGCGCCAGGCCACCAGCTCGGGAGCGGGGAAGCGCTCGACTTGCTTCCAGTAGATCGGGGCGAAGCCCCAGATTCCGTAGGCGAGCAGCGCGTACACCGCGCCGGCGTTGCGCTCGCTCGCGGAAGGACCGTCCAGACGCTCGCTCCGATGCCGCGCGACTTTTTCGCGTCGCGGACGCGCGAGGATACAATGGCTCGGCCCGAGGGCACGAGGGAGGTGAGCGATGCGGTGGAGCGGGGGGCGCGGGATCGTGTTGGCGTCGGGGCTCGCGCTCGCGGCGGCGGGGCTGGCCCGCGTGGCGCGCGCCGACGAGTGCAAGAGCTGCGGAGCTCAGCATCGCGCGCGCTTCCAGGTCGAGAGCACGCGCGAGGTCGAGAACGACTGGATCACGGCGATCGTCGGTGTCACCGCCGAGGACGCGAACCCCGCCGTGCTCGCGGATCGCGTCAACAAGGACACGGCCTGGGCGCTCGAGCAGGCGAAGTCCGAGTCGAAGGTGAAGGCGAAGAGCGGCGGCTACTCGACCTATCCGATCAACGAGAAGGGCCGCATCGTGCGTTGGCAGGCCAGCCAGCAGCTCTTGCTCGAAGGCAGCGACGCGGCCGCGATGACGGCGCTTCTCGGCAAGCTCCAGGCGCGCGTCCAGCTCCAGTCGTTCGAGTTCTCGGTCTCCGATGTGACGCGCCGCAAGGTACAGGAGGAGCTCGTGACGGAGGCGCTCACAGCCTTCCGCGCGCGCGCGGCGCTCGTCGCGAAGGGGCTCGGCGCATCGGGCTACACGCTCGACGACGTCTCCGTCGAGACCGGCTCGCCGGGCTATCCGGTGCCGATGATGCGAGCCGAGATGGCCATGGCGAAGTCCGAACCGGGGGCGCCGCCGGCGGTCGAAGCGGGCACATCGCGCGTGGCGGTGACGGTGCAGGGCTCGATCGTGCTCGACTGAACTCGATGTGGAAGCGCGATCTCGACGCCCTCGGCCGCCTCCCGCTCGTGCCCAGCGACGCACCTGCGTGTCGAGACGGCGGCGCGGCGTCCGCGCGGAGCGACGAGGCCGCGCCCGCGCGACGCCAGCAGCCGCGCCGGCGGCCCGGTTGTCCCGGCCCCGGGAGCATGCAATGCTCGATCGAGCCGCAGCTCACCCGCACGATCGGCGAGTCGATGGAACTGGAGCGAGCCCACGAGATCCTCGGACTCAGCCCCGGCGCGTCCGCAGAGGAGATCGACTCCGCCTACCGCCGGGGGAGGGACGACCTCGACGCGCGCCTGGCTCGCGTCCGCTCGTCGGCGCTGCGCGATCACTACACGCGCCTGCGGCAGGAACTCGAACCGGCCCGCGAGGCGGCGCTGGCGGGGCCCGCCGGCGGACGCCCGCCCGAACGCTCGCGCGACGACGCCTACGCGGCGCTCGGGCTCGCTCCGGGCGCCTCGGCGCTCGACGTCGCGTCCGCCTACGTGACCTCGTGCGACGAGCTCGAGCGGGAGCTCGCGGGCGCTCAGGAGGAGGCGGTGCGCCGCGCCTGCCTGGCGGCGCGCGCGGAGATCGACGCGGCCTATCAGCGCTGCGCGGCCCGCCCGCTGCGGAGCGGCGACGCCGACGAGAGTGAAGGGCGCGCGCGCTACCAGACCCAGGTCGCGAGCGAGCCGTTCGTCGTGACGCGCGGCCCGGCGGAGCCCATGAGCGTCAGCGCGCCGCCCACGCTCGCTGCGGAGCGCGCGGCGAAGCGGCCCGCGAAGCGGCGCCGCATGCGGCTCGTCGTGGCGGTGGCCCTTGCCGCCGCGCTCGCGGGCGCGGGCGCCGCGCTGCTGCGCGGGCGCCTGCCGACAGGCTGGTCGGGTCTGCTGGATTGGTCGACCTTGCTCTCGCGCTTCCAGCACGGTCCGCCGGCCGAGCTGATCGAGGCGCACAACACCGCGGAGTATCTGCGGCGTCGGATCGGAGAGGAGCGCCGCGAGCTGCAGGCGCGCGTCGAGGAGAACCGCGAGCGCGTGACGCGGCTCCAGGAGCAGTGGACCGCCGCTCCGCCCGTCGACTACGACCGCATGGCGCAGGAGATCGGGCGCGCGCGCGAGCGCGCGGAACTGACTGCAGAGATCGCGGCGCTGTCCGAGACCTACGTGTTCGAGAGCGCGGACGTCGCGGAGGCCTACGGGAAGATCGAGCTCGGCACCGAGCTGAACGCGGCCGGCGACGTCGAGGAGGCGACGGCGGCTTTCGAGGCGGCATGGCTCGGTCTCGAGCAGGCGCTCGGACGGCTCGACCTCACCGAGGAGGCCGTAGGCGCACGCTCGGAGGCGCAGGCCGCCCTCACGGCCTGGGAGGAGCTCGCGCGCAGCGGCGGCCTCGAGGACGGCGAGGAGGCGCGCGCGGGTCGAGAGGTCTTCGAACGCGGGCGCGCGCTGCTGACGCGCGGCGCCTTCGCCGAGGCGGTCCCGGAGCTCCGGGGTGCGGCGCGACACTTCAGCGTGGCGATCGACGACGGCAGGAAGCGCCTCGCGGGCAGCGCGCAGCCCGAGCCGGGTGGGGTGCAGGCCGCGCCGTCCGTCGGTGCGGCGCCAGCCGAGTCGAGTCCGCCGCCCGCCGAGGCCATCGAGCGCCCCGCCGAAGGAGCAGGGTCCGCCACGCGCTCGCCGCGCATCGCAGACGTCGAGCGCTAGGTCGGCATGATCCCGCTCCGCGACGACAACCCGAAGCTCGGCCCCGCGCTGGCGACGATCCTGATCATCGGCGTGAATGTCGCGGTCTGGATCTTCGTGCAGGGGCTCGGCACCGATCCGCGACTGGTGGAATCGGTGTGCACGCTCGGCGCGATCCCCGGAGAGCTCCTCGGGCACGTGCGCGCTGGCACGGCGGTGTTGCTGAGCCCCGGCCACGCGTGCGTGACCGAGGCGAAGCCCAACTGGTTCACGCCGCTGACGTCGATGTTCCTGCACGGAAGCTGGTTCCACATCATCGGCAACATGTGGTTCCTCTGGGTGTTCGGCGACAACGTCGAGGACGCGATGGGCCCGCTGCGCTTCATCGTGTTCTATGTGCTGTGCGGCCTCGCGGCCGTCACGGCGCAGGTGCTGATCACGCCGACGAGCGCGGTGCCGATGGTCGGCGCGTCCGGCGCGATCGGCGGCGTGATGGGCGCCTACGCGCTGCTGTATCCGCGCGTGCCCGTGCACCTGCTGGTGTTCCTCGGCTTCTACGTGGATCGCATCGCCGTGCCCGCGTTCCTGATGCTCGGCTACTGGTTCGTGCTGCAGCTCCTCGGCGGCATCCCGTCGCTCGGTGGAGGCGGGGGAGGCGTCGCGTTCTTCGCCCATGTCGGCGGTTTCCTCACGGGCATCGCGCTCGTCCCGCTGTTCCGCCAGCGCGATCGCGTCGCCGCTCACCGCGCCATGCTGATGCGCCAGGCGGAGCGCACGTACTAGAGGTGCCGCGATCCGGGCGGGTGATCGGGCTCGGTCTGTGCGTGATGGACCACCTCTACCTGGTGGACGGCGACGCGCCGGGCACCGTGCGCACGCGCTACGTCGATCGACTCGTCGGCCCCGGCGGCATGATCGCGACGGCGCTCGTGCACGCGGCCCGCGAGGGCGTCGAGACGCACGTGCTCTCGCTCGTCGGCGACGACGCCGACGGGCGCGCGGTGCGCCGGCGCCTGCGGGAGCTCGGCGTCCGCACACGCCGCTTGCTGGTGTCGCCCACGCTGCCGACGACCGTCGCCGTCGTGATCGTGGACCGGCAGAGCGGCGGCCGGCGTTTCATCGTTCCGGATCGGCGCGCGCTCGAGCGACGGGCGCCCGACTTCGACCTGACGCCGATCCGGCGCGGTGCGGTGCTGCTGATCGACGGCCACTTCCCCGCTCAGGCGCGTCGCGCGTCGCGCCACGCGCGGGCCGTCGGTGCGCGCGTGGTCGGGGACTTCCATCGGCCGAGCCCCGCCGTGCTCGCGCTCCTGCCGTACGTCGACTACGCCGTCGTGCCGCGCGAGTTCGCCGATCTGTGGAACGGCGGTCGCGTCGACGACACGCTGCGGCGCCTCCACGCGGAGTTCGGCGCGACGCCGGTCGTCACGCTCGGCGCGCGCGGCGGCGTCTGGCTCGAGGCGGGCCGGACGCGGCGCTTCCGCGCGCGGCGCGTGCGGGTGGTCGACAGCACGGGCGCGGGCGACGCCTTCCACGGCGCATTCGCGGCCGGCATCGCGCGCGGCCTCTCGCTCGAGCGCAGCATCGAGCGCGCGAGCCGCGCGGGCGCGCTCGCGTGCACCGCGCTCGGCGGGATGGGCCACCTGCTGCGCGAGCGGCGCCGGCCGTCGCGGCGTCGGTCGCTGCGCTAGTTCGTGTCGCCGACGATGTAGCCGAGGCCCTCGAGCCGCTTGCGCAGCTCGGGATCGAGCGGCGGCGCCGGCGCAGCGGGCTCGGAAGGCTGACCGCGCAGGTAGCCGTCGACGCGGGCCTGCGCGGCGGCGAGCTCGGGGCCCGAGAGCGACTGGGGCGCGAGCTCGAGCGCATCGGAGTCGAGATCGATCCGCATCGCCGGCGCGGCCGCGCCCTCGGTCGGTCGGTGCACCAGCAGCTTGCCGTGCTGCGTGCGCACGGCGACGAGCGGCGGATTGAAGGGCTCGCGGAAGAGCGGGCGGCGCCAGCGGCCGGGCGCCATCGCCTCCGCGAAGAGCTCGCGCTCGGGCAGCGCCTTGCCGTGCATCGCGGGCAGCAGGCTCTCGCCATCCAGCCCGGCCGGCGCCTCCACTGCCGCGAGCGCGAGCAAGGTCGGCGTGACATCGATCAGAGACACCTGCCCGGGAATGCGTTGCCCGCCGGGAATGCCCCAGCCCTCGAACACCAGCGGCACGCGCAGGCACTCCTCGAAGAGCGACGTGCCGTGCTGGAAGTAGCCGTGCTCGCCGAACTCCTCGCCGTGATCGGACAGCACGACGATCGTGGTCGAATCGCGCAGGCCGTTGCGCTCGAGCGCGCCGACGAGCCCGCGCAGCTCCTCGTCGACGAAGCGGATCTCGCGGTCGTAGTTGTCGTGCTGCGGGCGCAGGTCGGGCGCGGCCGTGCCGGGCTCGCCGTCGTCGCGGAAGAGCTGCGCCGTCTCGGCCGGGGGCGCGTAGGGAGCGTGCACCTCGTAGGTGTGCACGAAGAGCAGGAAGGGCTGGCGCCGGCTGCGCGCGAGCCAGCGCTCCGCGCGCTCGAAGGTGACGCGCGCCTCGCCGGGGATCGCGCCGTGCGAGCCCTCGTTCTCGCTGTACTCGCTGAAGCCGTCGCCGAAGCCGAGCTTCCGGATGATGTAGCCGTCCTCGGTGAAGGCGGCGGTGTGGTAGCCGGCGCGGCGAAGCAGCAGCGCGAGCGGCAGCGCCGAAGGGCTGCGCTGCTCCTGGCCCCGGCGCATGCCGTGGTGCACGGGGTACAGCCCCGTGAAGAGGCTCATGTGCGAGGGACCCGTGGTCACCGACGCGGTGATCGCGTTCTCGAAGAGCACGCCCGACGCCGCGAGCTGATCGAGGAACGGAGTGGTGTCGCGCTCGTGTCCGTACGCGCCGACGTTGCGCGCGCGCAAGGTGTCGAGCGAGACGACCAACAGGTTCGGGCGATCGCTCTTCGCGCCGGCCGACCGCAAGGTCGGCTCCCAGAAGGCGGCCACCGGAGTCACGCCGCCCGGGTCGGCGCGCAGCGCGAACTCGAGCTCCACCCGCTCACCCTGCCAGCGCGACAGGTCGGCGGACGCGTCCACCCAGCGGCGCTCGCTCGGCACGCGCGGATCGACGCGCTGCTCGAAGAGCAGCTCGCGCTTGCCGTTCTCCTGTCGCAGCGAGAGCGACAGCGTGACGGGGGCGAGCTGCGACGCCTCGGCGATCGCGCTGCGGCTCGACTCCGGAACGGCCGCGTTCACCGCGTAGCCGAAGGAGAGCTCGGCGGCGGCCGGCAGGGTGACCGTCGCGCGCGCCGACGGGCGCTGCTCGTGCAGCAGCAGACCGAGACGTGTGTCGTTCCCGATGGAGAAGGGCTGCACGTCGGCGAACAGGCGCACGGGCTCCACCTGCTCGGGCGCCGGCTGCTCGCAGGCCGCGAGCGCGAGCCACGCCACGAGGCCCGCGCACAGGCGCGACTTCGTCACGGCAGCTCGGTCAGGAGGCGGTCGATCGCGTGGACGGGCGCGGAATCGCCCTGCATCAGGTGGGCGATCGCGCCGTAGACCTGCTGCTGCTGCCGCACGCGGCTCTGCCCGGCGAAGGCGCTCGAGACGACGCGGATCGAGAAGTGCCCCGGCCCGGCGCCCTCCACCTCGATGCGCGCATCCGGCAGCGCGCCGGCGATCGCGCGTCGAATCTCGTCGCCGACGTCTCGCGCCGCGCGAGGCTCGCTGAGGATCCGCAGCGCCATCGCGTCAGGTCCCGCGATGCGTCAGCTCGACGAGATCGGCCGCGACGTTCACGGCCTCCTCGAGCTGCGGCGTCGGCTCGTCGTCCGCGGGGTTCGCGTCGGGAATCGGCTTGCCCTCGTCCGTCGTGTGGGCGGCCTTGGCCTTGTCCTTGCCGTCGCCGTTCTGCTGCTTCGCCTCGTCGCGCTCGTGGATCAGGTCGGCGAGCTTGAGCTGGTGCTCTTCCTTGCGCGCCTTCGCGATCTTCTCGCCGAGCGCCTTGAACTCCGCGCTCTCGTCGATGCGCTGCTTCGAGCGCTTCACGAGCTCCGCGATCGTCGCGCCATCGACCTGGCCGTAGCGATCGTTCGGCCCGAGCGCGTTCGCATAGCTCGAGAGGAAGGCGGGGATCTGCTTGCTCGGGAGCGCGTAGTCCTGCGTGTGCTCTCCGAAGTCCTCCGTCGTCAGCATCGACGGGATCGGTACGTCGACATCGACGCCCTCGTTCTGCGTCGAGTGGCCGCCCGGCCGGAAAAAGAGGGCGGTCGTGATCTTGAGCGCGCCCTCGCCGGGCGGCAGCGGCGTGACCGTCTGCACCGTGCCCTTCCCGAACGTGTGGTCGTCGCCGGTGATCACCGCTCGGTGATAGTCCTTCAGCGCGCCCGCGAGGATCTCCGACGCCGATGCCGACGCGCGCGACGTGTGCACCACAAGCGGTCCGTTGTAGAGGATGCGCTCGTCCTGGTCGGCCAGGATCTGGAGCTGCTCGCGCGAGTTCTGGATGCCCACGATCTCGCCGCGGCGCAGGAAGAATCCCGAGATCGCGACCGCGTGCTCGAGCAGCCCGCCGCCGTTGCGCGAGAGATCGAGCACGAGCCCGTCGGCGTTGTCCGCCTTCACCTGCTCGAGCAGCTTCGCGAGGTCGTCGGTGCACTGGCGCCGCGACTGGTCCGAATCGCCGTAGAACGACGAGAGGTCGACCACCGCGAGCTTGTACTTCTTGCCGCCGCGCTCGCGCGTCTCGTAGCGGAGCTTCGCCGCCTGCTCGGCGAGGTCGATCGTGTCGCGCTCGATCGTCACCGGGAAGCGGCGCGTCTCGTCGCCCTCGCGCAGTACGGTGAGCTGCACGCGCGTGCCCTTCTTGCCGCGGATCAGGCTCACGGCGTCGCGCAGCGGCATGTCGATGATGTCGACCGGCTGCGCGCCCTCCTCGGCCACCGCGATGATCTTGTCCTCGGGCTTGAGGCGATCCTGCGCGACGCGATCGGCGGCACCGCCCGGGATGATGCGCTCGACGACGGAGTAGCCGTCGCGCTCCGAGAGCGCGACGCCGATGCCCTCGAGCGAGAGCGACATCGAGATGCGGAAATCCTCGAGGACGTCGGCCGAGAGGTAGTTCGAGTGCGGGTCGAGCGCGAGCGCGAAGGAGTCGAGGAAGCCCGAGAAGATGTCGTCCTGCTTCAGCTCGGCGAGCCGACGCGTGCGGAGCTCGTAGCGGTGGACCAGCCGCTTCTTCGCCTCCTCGAGCGGCTCGCCCGTCGAGAGGTAGTTCGACATCTGGAAGTGGATCAGGCTCTTCTGCAGCGTGTCGCGCGCGGCGGGCGTCGCGGGGTTGCCGCGCTCGTTCGGGTCGAGGACGAGCGTCACGTTCTCGTCGAGGGCGTAGCCGGGCGCCATCACGAACTGGCGCACGAAGTCCTCGAGCTGCTTGTTCTCGGCCACGAGCTGCTTGTGCAGCGCGAGCAGCGACTCGCAGTCGCCCTTGCGCATGCGGTCGAAGATGCCGCTGAGCTGACCTTCGGCGGCGGTGACCTCGTTCGCGAGGAACACGCTGCGGGAGGCGTCGAGGCGCTTCACGTAGGTGGAGATCGCCCGCGACTCGAGCTCGGGGGTCAGGCGCTTGAAGGCGACGTGGGAGTGCAGGAACTCGGAGGCGAGCTGAGGAATCCGCTCGCACGTGAGCTCGGCGGCCGCGGGCGTCGCGATAGCCAGCCAGACCGCGCAGCAGAGTCCGAGGAGGATTCGCCGTCGTCGCATACCAAGATCTCTTCGGTAGGTGGCGGCGACGAGCTTGATGCCCGGTGGCCCCGGCGCCGGACGGCCGCCGCGAAGGAACCGATTCTAACGGATCGGATTCGGCGCGAATCCACGCGAGCGGGGACGAGGGCTCCCGCGACCGGCTCGGGCCACCCGCGAGCTAGTAGCGATAGTGATCCGGCTTGTAGGGCCCCTGCTCGGGCACCCCGAGATAGCTCGCCTGCCGGTGCGTGAGAACGGTCAGCCTGACGCCGAGCTGCCCCAGGTGCAGGCGCGCCACTTCCTCGTCCAGCGACTTCGGCAGCACGTAGACCTTCTTCTGGTAGCGATCGGGGTGCTGCCACAGCTCGAGCTGCGCGAGCACCTGGTTGGTGAAGGACGCGCTCATCACGAAGCTCGGGTGGCCCGTCGCGCAGCCGAGGTTGAGCAGTCGTCCCTCGGCCAGGATCAGGACGGAGTGGCCGTCCGGGAAGATCCACTCGTCGAACTGCGGCTTGATGTTCTCGTGCCGGATGCCCGGGACCTTCTTCAGCCCCGCCATGTCGATCTCGTTGTCGAAGTGGCCGATGTTCCCGACGATCGCCTTGTCCTTCATGCGGGCCATCTGGGCCGCGGTGATGACATCGCAGTTGCCCGTGGCGGTGACGAAGAGGTCCGCGGTCTCGACCACGTCGTCCAGGGTCGCGACCTGGTAGCCCTCCATCGCCGCCTGCAGCGCGCAGATCGGGTCGATCTCGGTGACGATCACCCGGCAGCCCTGGCCGCGCAGCGCCTGTGCGCAGCCCTTGCCGACCTCTCCGTAGCCGCAGACCACGGCCACCTTGCCACCGAGCATCACGTCGCTCGCGCGCATCAGGCCGTCTGGCAGCGAGTGCCGGCAGCCGTAGATGTTGTCGAACTTGCTCTTGGTGACCGAGTCGTTCACGTTGATCGCGGGGAAGAGCAGCGTGCCGTCCTTCTCCATCTGGTAGAGGCGGTGGACGCCCGTCGTCGTCTCCTCCGAGACGCCGCGGATGCGCGCGGCGATCGCCTGCCAGCGCTTCGGGCTGCGCAGCTGCTCGCGGCGCAAGGTGTCGAGGATGATCCCCCACTCCTCGGGCTCGGTGTCGGGGCGGAAGTCGGGGACCTTGCCCGCCTTCTCGAACTCGATGCCCTTGTGGACGAGCAAGGTCGCGTCGCCGCCGTCGTCGACGATCAGGTTCGGTCCCTGGCCGTCCGGCCAGACGAGCGCCTCGACGGTGCACCACCAATACTCCTCGAGCGTCTCGCCCTTCCAGGCGAACACCGGCGTGCCCTGCGGATCATCCGGGGTGCCGTTGCGCCCGACCACCACGGCCGCGGCCGCGGAGTCCTGCGTCGAGAAGATGTTGCAGGAGACCCAGCGCACGTCGGCGCCGAGATCGACGAGCGTCTCGATCAGCACGGCCGTCTGCACGGTCATGTGCAGGCTGCCCATGATGCGAGCGCCGGCGAGCGGACGCGTCTGTGCGTATCGCGCTCGAAGCGCCATCAGGCCCGGCATCTCCTGCTCGGCGAGGCGGATCTCCTTGCGGCCGAGCTCGGCGAGATCGAGGTCCTTGACCTTGAACGGGGGGCGGGCAGTCGCGCTCATCGGAGCCTCCAAATCCATTTCTGCATCCGGATGCAGTGTTTAAACGGTCGGCCGGACGCCGTCAAGCCTTGAACTTCGCTCGCCTGCGGCTCGCTGCGCGCCTACGGCTTGCTCAGTGGATTGCTCCAGGCTCGCGCAGCTCGAAGCGGGCGATCTCCGCCTCGAAGCGCGAGCCGCCGGCCGTGACCATCTGATATGTGCCTTCCATCGAGCCGAAGGGTGTGTCCAGCGGGCACCCCGACGTGTACTCGAAGCTTTCGCCCGGCTCGAGCACGGGCTGCTGACCCACGACGCCCGGGCCGCGCACCTCTTCGACGCGTCCGGTTGCATTGCGGATCAGCCAGTGCCGCGAGATCAGCTGGCAGGTCTCGCCCCCCTCGTTCGCGATGCGGATCGTGTAGAGGAAGAACCACTGGTTGGCGGCGGGATTCGAGTGATCCGGCGAATAGCGGGCCTGCACCTCGACGCGCAGCCCCTGCGTGACGGCCTCGGAGCGCGTCACCGGGCTGCTCACGCCGCCGCTCCGCCGAGTCCCGCGAGCTCCGCCGACAGCGCCCACAGACGCCGCGCGGCGTCGGGGTCGCGCGCGGCTCGCGAGCAGCGCGCCTCCTGCATCTGCGCGAAATAGCGTCCCGAGAGCTCGGAGACGTCCGGAGACGACGCCAGGTAGAGCGAGGTCCTCGCGCCCTCGGCGGGGCTCAGCATGAACGGGCGAAGCAGCGACGTGATGATCCGGCTGGCGGAGCCGTTGTTCTTCCCGAGACGCGTCGAGACCGCGCCCGGGTGCAGGCAGTTCGCGGTGACACCGCTGCCCTCGATCCGCCGCGCGAGCTCCTGCGTGAAGAGGATGTTCAGCAGCTTCGACGTGCCGTAGACGCGCATCGCCGCCACGACCGGCAGGCCGCGATAGCGCCGCTCGGATTGCAGGTCGTCCCAGTCGATGCTTCCGAAGCGATGCGCGTCCGACGCGACGTTCACGATGCGCGCCGGCGCGCTCGCCTTCAGCAGGTCGAGCAGGTGATGAGTCAACGCGAAGTAGGCGAGGTGATTGATCGCGAAGGTGGCCTCGAAGCCGTCCTCGCTCTGCTGGCGCGTGAGGTTCACGACGCCCGCGTTGTTCACGAGCACGTGGAGCGCGGGGCAGCGCGCGCGCACTTCGTCCGCGAGGCGACGGATCTCCTTCAGCGACGCGAGGTCCGCGCGCAGCAGCTCGACGCGATCGCTGCCGCCGCGGCGCGCGATTTCCGCGCGCGCGGCTTCGCCGCGCGTCGCGTCGCGCCCGACGATCAGCACGCGCGCGCCCTCGCGCGCCAGTCCGACGGCGGTCTCGAGTCCGATGCCGGACGTCGCTCCGGTGACGAGACCGGTGCGGCCCTCGAGGCTCCAGTCGGCGCGCATCGGACCATTCTACGGCCGTGGCGGAGCGCCGCTACGCTGCGCCGCGTGCAGGGCGGCGCGCGTTTCGTCTTCGGCTACGGCTCGCTGCTCTGGCGTCCGGACTTCCCGCACGAGGAGCGCGTCGTCGCGTGTCTGCGCGGCGCGAGCCGGCGCTTCTGGCAGGGATCCCCCGATCATCGCGGACGCCCGGATGCGCCCGGGCGCGTGGTCACGTTGATCGACGAGCCGGACGCGACGTGCTGGGGCGCCGCGTACCGCGTCGACCCCGCGCGCTGGGACGACATCTCTGCGGCGCTCGATCTGCGCGAGAGCGGCGGCTTCGAGCGCGTCGAGGTCGAGCTCGAGCTCGACCGGGCGTCGCCGGCGCGCGTGCAGGCGCTGGTGTACGTCGCGCGCGTCGGGAATCCGAACTTCCTCGGGCCGGCGAGCCTCGACGCGATCAGCGCGCAGGTGCGAGGCGCGCGTGGGCGCAGCGGCACGAACATCGACTACGTGCTGCGCCTCGCGGACGCGCTGCGCGCGCTCGGCAAGGCCGACGAGCACGTCTTCCGGCTGGCGGAGCGCGTCGCCGCGAGCGCATGATGAGACGCCGCGCGGTCCCGCGCGGCGATCGAATGGAGGCTCGGGCATGACCGACGTGATGAAGGGCGTACGCATCCTCGAAGTGGCCGAGCACACCTTCGTGCCGTCCGCGTCCGCCGTGCTGGCCGACTGGGGTGCCGACGTCATCAAGATCGAGCATGCCGTGCGCGGCGACGCGATGCGCGGACTCGGACGCACCGGCGTGGTGGATCTCTCGAAGGGCGTGCACGTGCTGCACGAGCACAGCAACCGCGGCAAGCGCTCGCTGGGGCTCGACCTGCAGCGGGACGAGGGTCGCGAGCTGCTCTACGCGCTCGCGCGTCGCTGCGACGTCTTCCTCACCAACAAGCTGCCCGGCACCTTGGCGCGCCTGCGGCTCGACGTCGCGGATCTGCGCGCGCACAACCCGACGATCATCTACGTGCGCGGCACCTCGTTCGGCGCGCGCGGCCCCGAGCGCGACCGCGGCGGCTACGACATGACCGGCTTCTGGTGTCGCGGCGGCAGCGCCGCGGCGGTGTCGCCGGCCGATCTGCCTGGCGTGCTGCCGCAGCCGGGTCCCGCGTACGGCGACTCGATGGGCGGCATGACGATCGCGGGCGGCATCGCCGCCGCGCTCTTCAAGCGCGAGCGCACGGGCGAGCCGTCCGTGGTGGACGTTTCGCTGCTCGGGATGGGCGCGTGGGCCATGTCTGCCGCGATCGCGCTGTCGCTCCAGACCAAGCGGCCCTGGAGCATGCCGGCCGGCGGCGCCGGCGCGTCCAATCCGCTGGTCGGCACCTACCGCACCGCCGACGGCCGCTTCATCTGCCTGGTGATGCTCCAGGCCGCGCGGTACTGGGCGGATCTGTGCCAGCACATCGACCGGCCCGAGCTGGCCGGCGACCCGCGCTTCGACGGCGCGGAGAAGCTCGCGGCGAACGCGAGCGAGGCCGTCGCGATCCTGCGCGACGTCTTCGCGGCGCGCACGCTCGCCGAGTGGACCACGCGATTCCAGACGCTCGCGGGCCAGTGGGCGCCAGTGCAGAACACGCTCGAGGTCGCAGCCGATCCGCAGGTGCGCGCGAACGGCTACATGGCGGGCGCGCGCACGCGCGAGGGCACGCCCTTCGAGCTCGTCGCCTCCCCGGTGCAGTTCGACGAGCGCCCGACGCCGACCTCGCGCGCCCCCGAGTTCAACGAACACGGCGACGAGATCCTGCGCGAGCTCGGCCTCGATCTGGAACGCATCCTGGAGCTCAAGGCGTCGGGCGCCGTGGCCTAGCAAGCCCGGCCGAAGGCCGGGCGCGCAGCGAGCCTCAGGCGAGCGAAGTTCAGAGGGATGGGCCCGGTGGGCGCCTGGTAACAGCCCCGCCGGCGCCACGTTCAGGCGAACGCCGGCATCACCTTCTCCGCGAAGAGCTGCGCGGGCACGCGCGTGTCGCGGCCGAAGAACTCGATCACGAAAAGGCTGACGCCGAGCTTCCGGTGGCGCTCGATGCGCTCGACGACGCCGGCCGGATCGCCCCAGATTCCGTGCTCGGCTAGCGCCGCGCCCATGTGGCCGCCGTAGACCTTGCCGGCCTTCTCGAGCGCGGCGCGTGCGGCGGCTGCGTCCTCCGCGATCACGACGACGCACTGCTGCGACAGCGTGATCTCGTCGAAATCGCGGCGCAGCTCGTCGCAGCGCCGCCGCAGCGCCTCGACCTTCTGCGCGAGCTGTCCCTGGAAGACCGCCATGTTGTTCCAGATGTCGGCGTGGCGCGCCGCGATCCCCATCAGCACGCGCTCGCCACCGCCGCCGACGAGGATCTCCGGCGCGCGCGGCGGCTTCGGCTCGCAGATCGCGTCCTTCACGCGGAAGTGTCTACCCTCGAAGGAGAAGCGCTCCTGCGTCCACAGGCCCTTCAGGATCTGGATCGATTCCTCGAGCGCCCGCAGCCGCTCGCGCGTGGAGGGGAAGGGCGAGCCCGTGCCCTCGAACTCGGCCTGGAACCAGCCGGCGCCGAGCCCGGCGATCACGCGGCCGCCGCCGGCCACGTGATCGATGGTGGCGATCTGCTTGGCCAGGATCGCCGGATTCCGGAAGAAGGGCGGCGTCACCAAGGTGCCGAGCTTCGCCTGCTTCGTGATCGCCGCGACCGCGGCGAGCTCGCTCCAGGCCTCGAGGATCGGCAGGTTCGGCGCGGGCACGCCGTAGACGTGGTCGCATACGAAGAGCGAGTCGTAGCCGAGCGCGTCGACCAGGGTGGCGGTGTCGCGCGCCTCCTGCCAGCTGCGCTTGATCTGCGGCAGCGTCACTCCGAAGCGGATCTTCTTCGCCATGCCGTCCTCCGCCGCGCAGTCTATTCCATGGCCGACGGCGGGCGCGACGGCGGCGCCCCGGTACCCTGCGCGCCATGTCCGAGGCTCGCGACTTCGCGCTGCTCGACGGCCGCATCGCCGTCGTGACCGGCGCCGCGCGCGGCATCGGGCGCGCGATCGCGCTCCGCTTCGCGCGCTCGGGCTGCGACGTCGCGCTCTGCGACCGCGACGCCGACGGGCTCGCCGAGACCGCGCACGGCGTCGAGGCCGCGGGCCGGCGCGCGCTCTGCGCCGTGCTCGACGTGCGCGAGGAGACGGCGGTTGCGGCGTTCTTCGAGTCGGTCGCCGCGGAATTTCCGCGGCTCGACGTGCTGGTCAACAACGCGGGCGGCGGCTTCCAGGCGCCTTTCGCCGAGATCACGCCGAAGGGACAGGACGCGCTCGTGCGCGAGAACTTCACGCAGGTCGCCGACTTCGTGCGCCGTGCGCTGTCGCTCCTCGGTGACGGCGGCTCGATCGTGAACGTGACTTCGATCGAGGCGCACCGCGCGGCGCCGGGCTACGCGATCTACGCCGCGATGAAGGCGGCGGTCGCGAATCTCACGAAGACGCTCGCGCTCGAGCTCGGCGCGCGCGGCATCCGCGTGAACTGCATCGCACCGGACGTGATCCCGACCCCGGCCGTCGGCGACGACTTCCCGCCGACGCCGCTCGCGCGGCGCGGCCACGCCGACGACGTCGCGAGCGCGGCGCTGTTCCTGGCCTCCCCGCTCTCCGCGTTCGTCACCGGCACGACGCTCTTCGTCGACGGCGGCAATCACGCGGCCGCCGGCTGGCGCCGGCGGCCGGACGGATCCTGGGAGCCCTGATGCGGCCGGTGCCGATCGAGTCGCTCGACGACCCGCGTGTCGCCGCCTACCGCAACGTTCGCGACGCCGATCTGCGTCAGGGTCGCAGTTTCGTCGCCGAAGGGCGCCTCAACGTGCGCCGCCTGCTCGCGACGCCGCGCTTCCGCACGCGCTCCGTGTTCGTGACGCCGGCCGGCTTTGCGGGGATCCGCGAGGCGCTGGAGGCGCGCGCCGCCGAGCTGCCGGTCTACCTCGCGAGCCAGCAGCTCCTGAACCGCGTCGTCGGCTACGCGATGCACCGCGGCTGCCTGGCGGAGGGCGCGCGCGGCGAGGAGCCCGGCTTCGCCGAGCTGCTCGGCGCGGAGGGCCGTCCGCCGCGGCTCACGGTCGCGCTGGAAGACGTGACGAATCCGGAGAACGTCGGCGCCATCTTTCGCAACGCGCTCGCCTTCGGCGCGGGCGCCGTGCTGCTGACGCGCCGCTGCGTCGACCCGCTCTACCGCCGCTCGATCCGCGTCTCGATGGGCGCGTCGCTGCGCGTGCCCTTCGCACGCGCCGGCGAGTGGCCGGCGGAGCTCCGCCGCCTGCGCGAGGCCGGCGCCTTCGTGGTCGCGCTGTCGACGCGCGCCGCGCTGCCGCTCGCCGCGCTGCGCGTTCCGCCGGACGCGCGGGGCGCCGTGCTCGTGGTCGGCAACGAGGGCAGCGGGCTCTCGGCGGCGGCGCGCGCGGAGTGCGACGCCTGCGTGGCGATCCCGATGGCTCCGGGCATCGACTCGCTCAACGCCGCAACCGCGACGGGCATCGCGCTCCACGCGCTCGCGGCGCCGCTCGCGACGTGCGGCGCATGAGCCGCGTCCTCGTGGTGAAGACGGGCAGCACCTTGGCCGGCATCCGCGCGCGGCGCGGCGACTACGAGAGCTGGATCGCGCGCGGCATGGGGCTCGCGGCGGACCGGATCGGCGTCGTCGACGTGCGAGAGGGCGCGGCGCTGCCGGATCCGCGCGCGTTGGCGGGCGTCGTCGTGACGGGCTCGTCCGCGATGGTGTCGGCGCGCGAGCCGTGGAGCGAGCGCACGGCCGCCTGGCTCGCGGATGCAATCGGTGCCGGCACGCCGGTGCTCGGCATCTGCTACGGCCACCAGCTCCTCGCGCACGCGCTCGGAGGGCGCGTCGGGAGAAATCCGCGGGGCCGCGAGATCGGCACGGTGCGGCTCCGGCTCGCACCGGAGGCGCGACGCGACGCGCTGCTCGGCGATCTGCCCGAAGCGACGCACGCCCACACCACGCACGTCGAGTCCGTGCTCGAGCTGCCGCCGGGCGGGACGCGTCTCGCCGAGAGCGACGCCGATCCGAATCAGGCCTTCGCGGCAGGTCCCCGCGCCTGGGGCGTGCAGTTCCACCCCGAGTTCGATGCCGACGTGATGCGCGGCTACCTCGAGAGCCGCCGCGACCTGCTGCGCGACGAGGGCCTCGACGCCGACCGCCTGCTCGCGCTCGTGCGCGAGACCCCCGAGGCCGGCTCGCTGCTGCGCCGCTTCGCCGCGCTCTGCGGCGCCTGATCCGTGACGGCGCGCGGGCGCATCCTGGCGACACGCGCGGGCGCGGTGCTCTGCGTCTTCGCGCTCTACGCCGCGGCGCGCGTCTGGCTCTCCGACGCATTTCCGTGGCACCGCGCCTTCGACGACGACTTCTTCCTGCCGGAGACCTTTCGCTGGATCGGCGGAAAGGGGTACCTCGGCGAGAAGGCGACCTTCGCGCGCGTCCCGGTCTGGCACTGGCTGCTCGGCGCGCACTTCGAGGTCTTCCGCAGCTACGGGCTCGTGGTGCTGCAAGCCTGGATCGTGCTCGGCGCGATCGCTCTCTACGCGGCCTGGGTCGGCGCCGGTCGCGGCCTCGCGCGCTGGCTGCCGCTGCTCGTGTTCGCGCTCTCGCCGCAGATCCTCCTCTATTCGCGCCAGGGCGTGAACGAGCTGTGGATCGGGCTGCTCACGCTCGGCGTGATGCTCCTCGGCGAACGGCTCGGCGCCGCCGCGGCGCTGCCGATGGGCGCGCTCGCGGGCCTGGCGCTCTGCACCAAGCCGGCCGCGGGCCTGATCGCGGTCGCGGCGGCGGGCTACGCGCTGCGAGGCGCGCCGCGGCCCGCGGCCGCGCTGGCGCGGGTCGCGATCGGCGCGGCGCTGGTGGCCGTGCCGATCCTCGCCTGGACCGCCTGGGAGCGCGGGAGCTGGCTCCTCGACAACACGACCGCCTTCAACCTGAGCGGCATGTCGGTGCAGGAGTGGCGCGCGCTGCCGGACGCGGCGACACGAGAGGCAGTCGGGCTCGCGCGCTTCCGCGAGGCCTTCGCCGCCGATCCGCGGGGCTATCTCACGGCGGCGGCCGCGCGCGCGGTCCGATGGCTGGTGCGACCGTCGACCCTCGACCTCTCCCACTTCTATCCGGACTACCCGAAGGCGTGGCTCGGCGCCGGCGACGCCGTGGCCTTCGCCTTGCTCGCCGCGCTCGCCGTCGTCGGCACGCGGCGTCGCGACGCATTCCTGTGGAGCATGGCCGCGGCATGGACGGCGGCCTGCGCCTTCCCCTACTTCACGCCGCGCTCGCCGAAGATCGTGCTGCTCTTTCCGATGCTGCTGCTGGCCGAGCGCGGCGTCGTGCGTCTGGCCGCGTGGCGCGAGCGTGCCCCTGCGCTGCCGGCGGCGGCGCCTGATAGGATGGCCGCACGCGAGGAGGAGTCCGCGTGAGCACGATCTATCACGACGACGACGCCGATCCAGGCGCGCTCTCCGGCCAGACCATCGCGGTCGTCGGCTACGGCAATCAGGGACGCTCGCAGGCGCTGAACCTGCGCGACTCCGGGCACGACGTCGTGATCGGCAACCTGCGCGACGCCTACCACGCGCAGGCGCGCGCCGACGGCTTCGAGGTGCTCCCGATCGAGGAGGCCTCGACGCGAGCGCGCGTCGTGATGCTGCTCGTGCCCGACGAGGTGATGCCCGAAGTCTACGCGGAGCGCGTCGCGCCGGGGCTCCGCGCGGGCGATCTCGTCTGCTTCGCGTCGGGCTACAACGTGGCCTTCGGACGCATCGACCCGGCGCTGGACCTCGACGTCGTGCTGGTGGCGCCGCGCATGATCGGCGTCGGCGTGCGCGACGCCTTCGTCGCGGGCCGCGGCTTCCCGAGCTTCGTCGGCGTCCACCGCGACGCGACCGGAACGGCGAAGGCGCGCATGCTGGCGCTGTGTCGGGGAATCGGCGCGACGCGCGGCGGCTGCATCGAGATGGCGATGCACGACGAGGCGACGCTCGATCTCTTCACCGAGCAGGGCTTCGGCCCGGCGTGGGGGCGCGTTCTCATGACCGCGGTCGACCTGCTGGTCGAGGCGGGCTATCCGCCCGAAGCGGTGCTCGTCGAGCTCTACCTCTCGGGCGAGCTCGCCTATTCGCTCGAGAAGATGCGCGAGGTGGGCATGCTGCGGCAGATGGACTTCCACTCGCACACGAGTCAGTACGGCAGCGCCACGCGCGGCGCGCGTTTCCTCACGCTCGGCGGCGCGCTGCGCGAGAAGATGGCCGAAGTGCTCGACGAGATCCGCTCGGGCCGCTTCGCCGACGAGTGGTCCGGCCAGCGCGAGAAGGCCGACGAGCTCTTCGCGAAGATCCGCGCGGCGCGCGACGCGATGCCGTTCGCCGAGTGGGAGCGCCGCGCGCGCGCCGCCTTCCGCATGGGCGACGAGCAATAGTCCGCGCTTGACGGCCACGACGTCCACGCCGCGGCACCTGCTGCTCTTCGATGGCGTCTGCGTCTTCTGCAACGGAGCCGTGCGTTGGCTGATGGCGCGCGATCCGCAGGCGCGGATGCGCTTCGCGCCGCTCCAGGGCGACACCGCGGCCGCGCTGCGCGCGCGTCACCCCGAGATCCCGCCAGCGCTCGAGACACTCGTCTACGTCGAGAGCGACGCCACCGGCGAGCGCGTCTATCTGCGCTCGGACGGACTCTTCCGCGTGCTCGCGCTGCTCGACTCGCCGTGGCGTCACGCGGCGAAGCTGCGCTGGCTACCGCGACGCCTGTGCGACTCGCTCTATCTCGCGTTCGCGCGACGCCGCTACCGGCTCTTCGGCGAGGCCCTGGTGTGCCCGATCCCGACGTCGCAGGAGGCGCAGCGCTTTCTGCCGTGACTTTGTGACGTGAGTCAGTGGAGCGGTCCCGCCGACGCGAGCTCCTCGCGCCACTGACGCGCGGCGGTGGCGGTCGCTTCCTCGAGGCTCTCGCCGAGCGCGACGATCAGGCGGGCGGCGCGCGAGTCGGCGCGCGGCGCCCCCCCCACC